>WNGB01002093.1_pt1 | contig 63259 bp, 65 predicted proteins | sample 5400681 | NCBI WGS metagenome assembly WNGB01 (sample SAMN13153367, study PRJNA577476) | soil metagenome | isolation source: 115 cm soil or saprolite under grassland replicate 2 | place: USA:California | collected 2016-06-15 | reverse complement strand
GCACACACGCCCGGGAACCGCACCCGGGGTCCCGGTGTGAGCCGGGCCGGGGCGGGCCGAACCGGGCGGAGGGACAACCGGAAGGAGGAAGCACCGTGCCTGTCGTCACCAGGCGGGAGCTCCTCGAGGCGGGTATCCACTTCGGACACCAGACCAGGCGTTGGAACCCGAAGATGGGTCGGTACCTGTACGGGGAGCGTTCCGGCATCTACATCATCGACCTCGAGAAGTCCCTGGACGGCCTGGAGGAGACGTACTCCTTCGTCCACGACCTTGGTCGCCGAGGTGGCATCGTCCTGTTCGTGGGGACGAAGAAGCAGGCCCAGGAGGTCGTGGCCAGGGAGGCCGGCCGGGTGGGCATGCCCTTCGTCAACACGCGGTGGCTGGGGGGCATGCTGACGAACTTCCAGACCGTATCCCGCCGGCTCCTACGCCTCCGGGAGCTGCGCGAGATGGAGCGAGGCGGCGCGTTCGAATTCCTCCCCAAGAAGGAGGTCCTGAAGCTCCGCCACGAGAAGGAGAAGCTCGAGCGGAACCTCGGGGGCATGCAGAACCTCGAGCGCCTTCCAGATGCGGTCTTCGTCATCGATACGAAGAAGGAGCACATCGCGGTGGCCGAGGCCCGCAAGCTGGGGATCCCGGTCATCGCCATCGTGGACACCAACGCCGACCCCGACGAGGTCGACTACGTGATCCCGGGCAACGACGACGCCATCCGCTCGGTCGCCCTGGTGACCCGGATCATCGCCGACGCACTGGAGGAGGGGCGTGGCGAGGGCCGCCAGGCGCTGATCTCCAGGAGGGACGAGCCTGAGTTCCAGCCCGAGCCCGACGCCGGCCGGAGGGAAGCGGTCGAGGCCACCGCCGCAGCTGTGGCCACGGACGGTCAGCCGGACACCGCCGGAGAGAAGGCCGAGGCGATCCCGGAGCAGAGTGCCGAGGAAAGCGTATGAGCGATATCAGCGCAGAAGAGGTGAAGCGGCTCCGGGAGCGAACCGGCGCCGGGATGATGGACAGCAAGAAGGCCCTCCAGGAAGCTGGCGGCGACATGGACCGCGCGGTCGAGATCCTCCGGGAGCGCGGCCTGGCCTCGGCCCAGAAACGAGCCGGCCGCTCCGCGACGCAGGGCCTCATCGACTCGTACATCCATCACAACAACACCGTGGGGGTCATGGTCGAGGTGAACTGCGAGACGGACTTCGTTGCCAAGACCGAGGAGTTCCGCCGGCTGGCCCGGGAGGTCGCCCTGCACATCGCCAGCGCCATGCCCCAGTGGGTGACCCGGGATGAAGTGCCTGAGGAGATCCTGGAGACCGAGCGGCGGATCTACGAGGCGGAGGCCCGCCAGAAGGGCAAGCCCGACAACGCGTTGGACCGCATCGTGGACGGCAAGCTCCAAGGGTTCTTCAAGACCACGGTCCTGCTGGACCAGCCGTTCGTGAAGGAGCCGGAGAAGACCATGCAGCAGCTGGTCGACGAGGTCTCCGCCAAGGTCGGAGAGAAGGTTGCCGTGCGACGGTTCGTCCGGTACAAGCTGGGCGAGGACCTGGACTAGAGGGGTGGGCGTGGGCGACGCGCGGCCGGCCGAGGGGGAGGCGTCGCGACCCGTCTATCGCCGGGTCTTGCTGAAGGTCTCCGGCGACGCGTTCTCCCCGCCCGACACCGGATATGGCATCTCCACCGACTCCACGGCCCTCCTGGCCCACGAGCTTCGCGACGTCGTGGACCTCGGGGTGCAGGTCGCCGTCGTCGTCGGCGGGGGCAACATCTGGCGGGGGCGGGACGCGCCGAGCATCGACCGAGCACGAGCCGACTACATGGGCATGCTGGCCACGGTCATGAACGCGCTCGCCCTCCAGGACGGCCTGGAGAAGCTGCGCGTGACCACCCGGGTACAGACCGCGATCCACATGTCGCAGGTGGCCGAGCCGTACATCCCGCTCCGGGCGGTCCGGCACCTGGAGAAGGGCAGGATCGTGATCTTTGCCGCTGGGATGGGCGCGCCCTTCTTCTCCACGGACACCACGGCGGCCCAACGTGCGTTGGAGATCGGGGCCGAGGCCATCCTGAAGGGCACGAAGGTCGACGGCGTGTACAGCGCCGATCCGCTCGTCGACCCGAGCGCTCGCCGCTTCGAGTCGATCGAGTACCTGGACGTGTTGCGCGAGGGATATCAGGTCATGGATGCCACGGCCATCTCGCTGAGCATGGAGAACAAGCTCCCCATCATCGTGTTCGACTTCCGCCGAGAGGGGAACATCCGACGGGCCCTGTCCGGCGAGCCCATCGGGACCCTGGTCCACGGGGGGGCGTCATGACGGTCCAGGCCTCCCTGAGCGAGGCCGGGGGCAAGATGGAGAAGGCGATCTCCGTGCTCAAGGAGGAGCTGGGGTCCATCCGGACGGGTAGGGCGACGCCAGCCCTACTTTCGCGGATCGTCGTGGACTATTACGGTACTCAAGTGCCGATCCAGCAGCTGGCCTCGTTCTCGGTGCCGGAGCCCAGGACGCTCCTCATTCAGCCCTACGACAAGAACGCCATCGCCTCCATGGAGAAGGCGATCATGTCGAGCGACGTGGGCATCACACCGTCGAGCGATGGCAACGTGATCCGTCTCTCGTTCCCGCCGCTCACCGAGGAGCGGCGCAAGGAGTTGGTCAAGGTGGTGCATCAGCGGGGCGAGGAGGCTCGGGTGGCGGTGCGGAACGTGCGACGCCATTCGAAGGAGGAACTGGAGCGGCTCCAGCGCGCTGCCACCATCTCCGAGGACGACCTGACTCGGTCCGAGAAGGAGTTGCAGAAGCTGACCGACCACCACGTGGCGGAGATCGACGAGATCGTGGTGCACAAAGAGCGGGAGCTCAAGGAGATCTAGTGCCCGAAGGCGACAAGAAGGACGACCTGTTCGAAGACCTCGACAAGTTCTTCGCGCCCATCCAGGACGTCGACTGGCCGGAGAACCCATCCGCGGCGCCTCCCGGCGAGCAGGCCCCACCCGACACCGATACCGGGGTGATCGACGAGCCCGACGATTCCTCGACGGCCGGGTCGATCCCCGGGGAGGAGGACCCGTTCGAGGGGTCGTCACCCTCGGAGGCGGGGTCGGAGGAGTCCGTATGGGGGGAGGAGGAGGCAGCCGAGATCTCCGAGGAAACGTTCGGTCGCGCGCCCTCCGCGTATGTCGACCTGCCCGGCCCCTCCGAGGAAGGAGAAGAGGAACCGGAGATCGAATCCCCCCTCCGGGAGGCTTCGGCCGAGGACGAGGAGCCGAGCCCCGAGGCGGTGGAGGCGGCCGCCGAGCACTTCGCCAGGTCGGTGCGCGATGAGGCCGACCTGGATCTCGAGGACGAGACCTCGCTCCCGGAGCTGTTGGGCGGGGGCGAGGAAGACATCGCCGCGGAGCCGGAAGAGCCCGTCAGGGGCGGCCGGGCCTCGGGCAGGTCAGGCTCCGGCTCCGAAGGGCTGGGCGGGCCGAGCTGGCAAGAGCCCACCACCATGGAGGTCGGGCTGGAGCACGAGGCCCGCCGGACCGGGCGGGACGTCCCGGCCGCGTTCATCACCGGATTGGCCCTGGCCGGGTTGGCCCTGGGCAGCTTGGCGGTGGGCAAGTGGGCGTTCGCTCTAACGGCCGGGGCCATCGTCCTGTGGGCCCAGGGTGAGCTGTACCTCGCGTTCCAGCGGCATCACCTCCAGCCTGCAACGGCTCTCGGCCTGGTCTCAGGAGGCCTCGTGCTCGGGGCGGCGTACTTCCGGGGCGAGGCGGCCATGTTGTCGATGTTCGTCCTGTCCGTGTTGGCCGCCTTCCTCTGGTACATGGCGGCGCCGGTATCGCACCGGCGAGGCACGGCGACGAACATCGGCGTCACGGTCCTCGGTGTCGCGTACGTGCCCCTCATGGCCGGTTTCGCTCTGGCCATGCTCGAGTTCACCGATGGCCGGGCCTTGGTCCTGTCGGTGATCGGACTGACGTTCGTGTACGACACGGCCGCGTTCATCGTGGGATCCTGGTGGGGGAACCGGCCGCTGGCTCCGACGATCAGCCCCAAGAAGTCACTGGAGGGTGCTATCGGGGCGACGCTCGTAGTTATCGCGGTCTCCGTGGGGGCCGTGGCTCCGGCGGTGACGTCGCTGAGTACGGTGGGCAGATCCGTGGCCCTGGCCGTGGTGGTGGCCGTCCTCGCGCCCCTGGGGGACCTGGCGGAATCGCTGATCAAGCGGGACCTTGGGGTGAAGGACATGGGCAGCGTCCTCCCGGGCCACGGCGGAGTGCTCGATCGGATCGACTCCGTGCTGTTCGTGGTCCCAGCCGCCTTCCTGTTCCTACGCCTGATCCTCCCGTAACCCTCCGCTGCCACGGATTGTCCGCCGCCCGGGGTACCCTTAGATGGTGATGCGATCTCTGACCATCCTCGGATCGACCGGATCCGTGGGGACCCAGGCCCTGGACGTGGTCCGGCGAAATCCCGATCGGTTCAAGGTCGTCGGGCTGGCCGCCCTGACCAACCACGAGCTGCTCGTGGGCCAGATCCGCGAGTTCCTGCCCCCGTACGTGGCCATCGCGGACCCCGAGGCCGCCGGGGAGCTGCGCGAGATGCTGGGCAAGAACATCCGGGGGGTCGACATCATCGACGGACCGGACGCCGCAGAGCGCCTGTCTCGTGACGTCGAGGCGGACATGGTTCTGAACGCGCTTGTAGGCTCGGCCGGCCTGCCCTCCACGCTGGCGGCCCTGCAGAGTGGGAAGACGCTCGCGCTTGCCAACAAGGAAAGCCTGGTCATCGGGGGCGAGCTGGTGATGGACCTGATCAAGGCGGAGCCCGAACGGCTCGTGCCGGTCGACTCGGAGCACGCTGCCATGGCCCAGCTCCTTCGAGGCGAGCGCAAGGAGGACGTGAAGAGTGTGATCCTGACCGGCTCGGGTGGCCCGTTCCGGGGCTGGACCCGCAACGACCTGGCCCGGGCGTCGGTGAAGGAGGCCCTGGCCCACCCGGTGTGGCAGATGGGTCCGAAGATCACCGTCGACTCCGCGACCCTGATGAACAAGGGCATGGAGGTCATCGAGGCCCACTACCTGTTCGGCATCGACTACTCGCAGATCCACGTGATCCTCCACCCCGAGGGGGTCGTCCACGCGCTGGTCGAGTTCCGCGACGGCACGATGCTTTCCCATCTGGCTTCGCCGGACATGCGGCTGCCCATCCAGCTCGCGCTGGCCTGGCCGGAGCGCCTGCCGACCGGCATCGCTCCAGTGCCTCTCGCCGACAAGCGGCTCACGTTCGAGCCGGTCGACCGCGAGGCTTTCCCCGCGGTCGACCTGGCCTACCGGGTTGGTCAGCTCGGCCTGACGTTCCCCGCGGTCATGAGCGCGGCCAACGAGGTCGCGGTCATCGCCTTCCTGGAGGGCAAGATCCCCCTCACGCGGATCGTCGAGATCGTCCAGGGTGTCGTGGACGAGCACGAGGCGCCCGCGTCGGTGGTCTCGGTGGTCAACCTCGAGCGGGCCGACTCCTGGGCCCGACGGCGTGCCGCGGAGATCATCGAGGCCCGCTGACCGAGGGCTGGATGGCAGGTACCGTCGCCCAGGTCGCGTTCTTCGTCGCCCTCGTCGTCGTGATCGTGATCCACGAGGCCGCCCACTTCGGCGTGGCCAAGTGGTTCGGGATCAAGGTCGAGGAGTTCTTCGTCGGCTTCGGCCCGCGCCTGTGGTCGTTCCGGCACGGCGAGACCGAGTACGGGATCAAGGCCATCCCGGCCGGCGGCTACGTGAAGATCGCGGGCATGAACCCGTACCAGGAAACGCCGGAGGAAGAGCTCCCGAGAACGTTCGGGGCCAAGCCGATCTGGCAGCGCGCCTTGGTGATTGCGGCCGGGCCCGCAACGCACTTCGTGCTGGCCTTCGTGTGCTTCGCACTCTGGCTGGGAATCGTGGGGGAGGTCACGCCCATCGATCCGGTCGTCGATCAGATCTCCACCACTCTCGATGGAACGCCATCACCTGCCGCTCAAGCCCGACTCCAGGCGGGTGATCGCATCGTCGGGGTCGATGGCATCGATCACCCGACCAGCCTCCAGCTGATCCGATACACCCGGTCCCATGTTGGGATGCCCATCACGCTGACGATACTGCGCGATGGACGGGAGTTCACCGCCACTCTGACCCCGGTTCTCTCCACCGTTATGGGAGAGCGAGTTGGACGGATCGGTGTGGGGCTGGTCTATGGGCGAGACCGGAAGGACGTCGTCGGGTCGATGGCCGGTGGAGCCGGGTTGGTGGGCTCAACACTCGTGGGCGCGGTGGACAGCATCGGCAGGGTCTTCGGGCCCGAAGGCATCTCCCGCATCGGCCGACTGCTGTTCACCGACGCGGCTCGCAGGCCGAGCGACCCCGTGAGCGTGGTGGGAGCCGGTCGGGTGGCGGGTCAGACCGCCGCAAGCGGGCGGTTCTGGGACATCCTCGCGATCTTCGCCGCCTTGAACGTCTTCATCGGCTTCCTGAACCTGCTCCCTCTTCCGCCGTTCGACGGCGGCCATCTGGCGGTGCTGGCCATCGAGAAGGTGAGGCGCCACACGCTGCGGATACGATGGGTCCGTGACCGAGCAGACCATCCTGGTCGTGGACGACGAGGAGGCCATCGCGGAGGCCGTACGAGCCCGGCTCCAGAGCGAGGGTTTCCAGGTCGTGGTGGCCGGCGACGGGCCCGAAGCCATCGGGCTGTGCGAGCAGGTCCATCCCGACCTCGTGGTCCTGGACCTCATGCTCCCGGGGATGGACGGACTGGAGGTCTGCCGGCAGATCCAGCGGGAACGGTGGGTCCCCGTGCTGATGCTCACGGCCCGTACCGAAGAGGCGGACAAGGTGGCCGGATTCGCCGTGGGAGCCGACGACTACCTGACCAAGCCGTTCAGCCTTCGCGAGCTGGTGGTTCGGGTGCGGGCCATCCTTCGCAGGATGGAGCGGATCGGCGCGCTCCCCGCCGATGAGCCGATCGACCATGCCGGCCTGGCCATCGACCAGGCGCGTCGGACAGTGGCCGTGGACGGCACCAACATCCAGCTGACCCCCCTCGAGTTCGAGATCCTCCTGACTCTGGCCCGGACCCCCGGCGTCGTGTTCACACGAGAACAGCTCATGGACAAGGTGTGGGGGTATCGGGACTACGCCGGGGGGCGGGTGGTCGACTCGCACGTCGCCCGGATCCGCCGCAAGATGGGCGAGGACGGTGTGGAGCCGAGGTTCATCCGGACCGTGCACGGTGTCGGCTATGCGTTCCGAGAGCCGGCCGAGACGTCATGAGACCACTCGAGAAGCTCCCCACGATCCGGGCCAAGCTCGGCTCGACCATCGTGTTCGCCGTCGGCATGACCATCGTCCTGGTCTATTTCCTCCTCGGATTCGCGCTTCGAAACGCGTTCCGGGAGGCCGACCTGGGTCGCCTCGCGCGGGTGGCCGCGCGCGCCGCAGCGTCCGATCTCCGCGACATCCCGAATGGGGCGACGGTGGTGCACCTCCGCGAGGGAACGTTCACGTGGTTCGGGCCGGAGGGAACGCCGCCGCCGACGTTCCACGACGGCAGGGTTCACATCGGCGTGGCGGGCGACATCGAGTATGCGGCTGTGCCGGTGCAGCAACCGGGACAGCCATCCGCGACCGTCTACGCGATCCGCGATGCCCCCGGCGTGCTGGGCGCGACCATCCGTTTCTTGCGCGACTTCTGGTGGCAGCTGCTCGTCGCTGGGGCCATCGCGGCCGCCATCGCGCTGGGGCTGGCCCGATGGCTGGCCCGCGGCATGACCCAGCCGCTCCGAGACATGGCCCAGGCCGCTCGGCAGATGGAGACCGGCGACTACAGCAAGCGGGTCCACACCACTTCCCGCGATGAGGTCGGACAGCTGGCCACGGCGTTCAATCGCATGAGCGGGGAGCTGGAGAGCCTGGAACGGTTGCGGCGCGAGCTGGTTGCCAACGTCTCGCACGAGCTGAAGACGCCGATCTCGGCGCTCCGGGCGCACCTGGAGAATCTGCTGGACGGCGTGGAGGAACCAGATCCGGAGACGCTGCAGGTGATGCTGTCGCAGTCCGAGCGACTGTCCCGTCTGGTGGACCAGCTGCTCGACCTGTCACGCCTCGAGTCGGGGGAGCTGACCCTTCGGCGCGAGGGCGTGCCCCTTCGCCGGCTCGTCGCCGAGGTCCTCTCGGAGGTGGAGGTGGTGCGATCCGGCCGAGAGGTGCGGGTGGAGGATCGAGTGCCCGACGACATCCCTGCGGTGTTCGCCGACCGCGAGCGCTTGCACCAGGTCCTGTTCAACCTCCTCGACAACGCCGTTCGCCTGACGCCACCGGGGGGTGAGGTCGTGGTCTCGGCTCATCGGGTCGACGGGCGCTGCGAGGTGAGCGTGACGGACACCGGGCCCGGGATCCCGGCCGAGCACCTGCCCCGGTTGTTCGAGCGGTTCTATCGGGTCGATCGTGCTCGGGCGCGCGACGACGGCGGCACCGGGATCGGCCTGGCCATCGCCAGGTCGGTGGTGGAGGCCCACGGCGGGCGCATCCGCGCCGAGAGCCAGGTGGGGAAGGGAAGCGTGTTCACCTTCGACTTGCCGGTCGCACCCGCGGCCGGGACCGAGACAAGGAGGGCCTCGTGAAGTCATCGACCGTCACGATCGAGGTGTCGGCGCCCGCGCGGTACACGTACCTCGATCTGACCGAGGAGCTGGAGCGGGCCATCAAGGACTCGGGTGTCACCGACGGGGCGGCCATCGCGTTCTGTCCCCACACGACGTGCGCCCTGTTGATTAATGAATGGGAGCAGGGTGCCCTGGAGGACTTCCGGAGCCGAGTGCTGCACCTGGTGCCGGAGGACGTCTACTACGCCCACGATGACCTGGAGCGGCGGACCCAGAACCTTGCGGAATCCCACGAGCGGCAGAACGGCCACTCGCACGTCAAGTCGATGCTGCTCTCAGCCAGCTCCCACGCCATCCCCGTCTCGGCCGGTGAGGCCGTGCTCGGCCGGTGGCAGCGGCTCATCCTGTTCGAGATGGACGAGCCGAAGGGCCGCCAGGTCGTGTTCCACGTGTTCGGCGGCTGACCGGCTAGCCTGAGTTGACGATGCAGGTGGAGCGGAGGAAGTCCCGGCAGGTCCGGGTGGGCGAGGTGACGGTGGGCGGCGACGCCCCCGTCCGCGTCCAGTCCATGACTATCACCAAGACGGCGAACGTCGATGCCACGCTCCAGCAGATCGCGTCGTTGGTTGCATCGGGCTGTGACATCGTCCGGGTGGCCGTGCCCCACTGGGAGGACGCGGAGGCCCTCACCGCCATCGCTGCCAAGTCCACGATCCCGGTGGTTGCGGACATCCACTTCCAGTGGAAGTACGCGATGGCCGCCCTCGAGGCCGGGGTGCACGGGCTGCGGATCAATCCGGGGAACATCAAATACCAGGACAAGGTCCGGCTGATCGCGCGGGAGGCGAAAGCGCGCGGCGTGCCCATCCGGATCGGGGTCAACGCCGGATCCCTGGAGAAGGATCTGTTGGCCCGCTACGGGTCGCCGACGGCCGAGGCCCTGGTGGAGTCGGCTCTGGACGAGGTCCGGATCCTGGAGGACGAGGACTTCCTCGACATCAAGATCTCGGTGAAGCACTCGAGTCCCCGGGTGATGATCGAGGCCTATCGGATGCTCGCGGAGAAGTGCGATTACCCGCTCCACCTGGGCGTCACGGAGGCCGGGCCCATGCCGATCGGCGGCGTCAAGAGCGCGGTGGGCATCGGAACGCTCCTCGCGGAGGGGATCGGCGACACCATCCGGGTGTCCCTGACCGATGATCCGGTGGAGGAGGTCAAGGTCGGGATCGAGATCCTGAAGTCCCTCGGCCTTCGCAAGGCGGGCCTGGACCTCGTAGCGTGTCCCTCGTGCGGGCGAGCGGAGGTCGACGTGCTCGGCCTGACCAGGCAGGTGAACGAGGCGCTCTTGGCCAAAGGCATCACGGTCCCGATCCGCGTCGCAGTGATGGGCTGCGTGGTGAACGGGCCCGGCGAGGCCCGGGAGGCCGACCTTGGGATCGCGGCGGGCAAGGGGCAGGGGTTCCTCATCGTGAACGGCGAGGTCAAGGGGAAGGTCCCCGAGGGACGGTTCGTGGAAGCCCTGGTGGAAGAGGCCGAGCGGATCGCCGCCGAGCGCGTGACCGGGGCTTCCGAGGCCGGCTGATCCCCTTCCGTGTTGGTGTCGTCGACGGCGTCACGACGGCGTCACGGTCGGTTCGGGCGGGGGCGAGGCGGACACGCTCTCCGGCGTTGGGTCGACGAGCCTCACGGTGTCTCTCCCGGCGAAGGTGGAGCCGCCCACGAACCCGGAGACCGTGAACGTCACGACGGCGGGGGTCGGGATGCTCGCGACCAGGGCGATCACCGACGCCCGGTCGAACTGAACCTTCAGATCGGGGACCCCGTCCCCGTCGACGTCACCCACCTTTGGGTTCGTCGCCGGAACACCGCCGGTCCCGCAGGGATCCGTGCCCGGACAGATGCGCACCGTGGCTACGGCGATATCTGCGACGTCGAAGCCTGTTGGTAGCTCGATGAAGGCAAGCACGGACGGGCCATGACTTCTCTTCTGTAGGCTCTCCGGCTTGATGTCGACGGTCGCTACGATCGGCGATGGGGGAGTGACCGGGAGGAAGGAGATCCCAAGGGTGGCCGGCGCAACGACGAGCGTCGCAGCGATTGCGGTGACGAGAGCCGCGAGCGAAGCGAGGGCCGCGATGGCCGCTGCGCGGGTACCGATCCTCCAGCGCCACAGATGTCCGGTTCCCTTCCACCGGGTAGGCGTGTGGATCCGCCGGGCAACAGCGCGCCTCATCGCCACTCCCGGGCCGCATGGCGTGCGCGTCGTTCTGTGGGGAGCCACATCATCAGGAACGCGAGGATCGCCGAGAGGGTGGCGAGGATGAACGGCGCTCTCAGCGTGGCCAGGATGCGACCGGCGCCGGGGATCCGCAGCCACATCTCGCCCAAGAATTCGCGGTCCGTCGGGCGCCAGGGATCGGGTCCGTCCTTGTTGTCTCCCTGGGTGATGAATCCTGTATCCGCCGAACCGCCGATGATCCTGTGGATCACGATGGCCCCAGCCCCTGGCTGTCCTCGGGGGACACGGAAAGCCACGATATCTCCGACCGCGTACCGGTCCCGAGTTCGGACCAGTGCCAAGTCGCCCTCGTGCAGGGTGGGCTCCATGCTCACCCCGAGCACCATGGCGTACGAGACCGGCCCTCCCAAGAACGCCGGCCGCATCATCGCGAACCACCCGACGAACAGTGCGACGGACAAGAGTGACCCCAGAGCCCGCGGTCGTGGGAACCGGGAACGCGCGTGTTGTGGCCCGACCCGGCCGATCCCGCCCTGTCCGGCTGCTCGAACGGCCGGGATGGACGTATCGAGTCGCGCGTAGCATCGCCAGCACCACGGGATGGCCCGGTCCATCCGAGCTCCACAACTCTTGCAGTTCATCCGGTTCTCCACGCCGGCAGCCGCGGGGGGGTTGGATGAACCCCCCGCGGCGAAGCGGCCCTCCAAGATCCTCCTAGGTCATAGTTACGACGAGCCGGACCGCGGGAGCGACATCAGGGAGATCGTCGTTCCCGAGCGTATCCGTCCCGACGAACGCCGTGCAGCCAGGCACGTTGTCGCTCGCGCTGGCCTCGTCGAATCCGAGGCCGTCTTCCAAGTTGACCTCGCAATTCCCGCTGGCGATCGGGCTCCCGGTGCTGTCCCTCACCTCGATGAATGCGTTGATGTGATCGCACTCAGCCACCGTCTCGATGTTGACCGCCTTGAACTCGGTGATGTCGGCTACGCCGAACGTTCCCACCGGCCCGAACAGATCGGGTCCCGCCAGCGTGTCGCTCTGGCTTTCCAGGATGAACGTCGAACCGGTCACGTCGCCGCACTTCGCGACATCCCCGGTCCCCGTGGCGGCCGTGGCTCCTCCGACGTCCATGGTCGCGGCCAGAGCCCATACCGTCCCGAACACCACGGCCCCCACGCCAAGGGCCACCGCCAGTCGCTTCATGGTCTCCTCCGATCGATCGTCGATGCTGGTTCCGGCCCTCGAGCAGAGTCGGAACGGTCGACTGAGGACACCGTCGCTTCGGGTCAGCCGAGATACCGTGCGCCAGGCCGGTTCGAAACGCTTGGGCGCAACTCCTCTGCGACGGTGGACCGATCGACTCGGGCGGCGGTCGTGCGCGCGGGTACGGGCCGGGTCCGTTGTATCCCCGAAACCCGGTGCTCGGGGCCCCCTTCAGCCGGCGGAGCGCCCGTCCCGTCGAGCCAGCCGTTCCGAGCCTGCGCATCATCGTCATCTTCAGGCCGACGGGAGGGCGACCCCAGCCGGACGACGACTCGGGTCTTCGGCTCCTCGTAGCCTCCGACGACATTGGGTCGGACGCCATACTGCTATCGCTGTAACACCTCCGGCCGACAAGGCGTAATATGGCCGCCGGCCACGAGCGAAGGTCTCTCGCCCCGCCCGAGCACCGGCTTCGGCCGTGCTATGGCCTGGCCAGCGCCAGGAAGCTTTCGACGATCTTCGGGCCCTCTGGCGTGAGGATCGACTCTGGGTGGAACTGCACGCCGAACCGCGGAAGCTCGCGGTGCTGGGTGGCCATGACCAGCCCGTCCTCGGTCCACGCCGTGAGCTGCAGTTCCGCGGGCATACCGTCCCGCACGACGACCAGCGAGTGGTACCGTCCTGCCTCGAACGGGTTGCCCACGCCCGCCAGGACGCCGGCGCCGTCATGGTAGACGAGTGATGCCTTCCCGTGGACCGGGGAGGCTCGATCGACCCGTCCCCCACTGGCCACGCCGAGGGCCTGATGGCCGAGGCACACGCCGAGAACTGGCGTGGCGGGGGGAAGGATCCGCAACAGCTCGGGGAAGCAGCCGGCCTCCTCGGGACGCCCGGGCCCCGGGGACAGGATCACTGCGGCCGGGTCCCGTTCGGCCAACGCCTCGGCGGGCTCGGCGTCGCTCTTCACCACCTCGGTGGCCCAACCGAGGCTCTCGACCAGCTGGACGAGGTTGTACGTGAACGAGTCGTAATGGTCGACCACCAGGATCATCGGGGGGTCTCCACGCTGTGCTCCATCCGCGCCGTTCGGCCCGCGCCTCCCGCGACGGCCGGAAGGAGCGCGGAGGCCTTGGCATTTGTCTCCCCAAGCTCCGTCTCGGGATCCGAATCGGCCACCACGCCGGCTCCCGTCTGGACGTGCGCCTGTCCGTCGGCGATCACGGCCGTCCGGATCGTGATGCAGAAGTCCAGGTCGCCGGAGAACGTCCGATACCCCACGGCGCCTGCGTAGGGTCCCCGCGCCGTCGGCTCGGCCTCGGCGATCAGCTCCATCGCCCGTCGCTTCGGGGCTCCGGTCACGGTCCCGGCCGGGAAGGTGACCGCCAGTGCGTCCAGCGCGTCTTGCCCCTCGCCCAGCTCGCCCTCCACGGTACTCACGATGTGCATGACCTTGGAGAACCGCTCCACCACCATGAGCTCGGTGGGATTCACCGTTCCCGGCCGGCAGACGCGCCCGAGGTCGTTTCGGGCCAGGTCCACGAGCATCGCGTGCTCGGCCTGCTCCTTGGGGTCGGCCAGCAGCTCGTGCTCGAGGAGGCGGTCACGGATGTCGGTCGCCCCCCGGGGCCGGGTCCCGGCGATGGGTCGGGTGGACGCCCGCCGCCCTTCCACCCGAACGAGCGGCTCGGGCGAGGACCCGGCGAGCTCCATCGACAACATGCGGAGGAAGAACATGTACGGGGCCGGGTTCGAGACGCGCAATCGGCGGTAGATGGGATAACCGCCGTTGGGGGCGGGGAAGGAGACGCGCCGAGACGGCACGCCCTGGTAGATGTCCCCGGCCAGGATATGGTCCTTGAATCCCGAGACGATCTGCCGGTACCGGGCGTCCTCCATGTTGGCTCGGCCGCTCGCCCCTGCATCGACACCGGTGTCGGGATCCTCGTCGATCGGCGTGGGGGCGGGGGCGGCAGCCGTCGAGACCGTCTCAGCCAGCCCCTCGAGTGCTGACGCTCCCTCCTCATACGCGCCGGGGGGAACGTGCGCCACCAGCAGCAGGCGCTGGCGCCAATGGTCGAAGACCACGGCCCGATCCACCACCAGGAGCCCGATGGCGGGACACGGCGCCGAGTCCGGGCTGGGGACGGGCTGGCCGTCGAGCACCTCGGCCGCCTCGTACGCCAGGTAGCCCATGAGTCCTCCAGTGAGCGAGGGGAGCTCGGGCAACCGGGGACCGGCCAACGAGCGGGCCAGCCGCCGGAGCTGCTCCCGCACCCCCTGATCCGGCCGCGGCTCGGCGATGGGGAGCCCGCCACGCCGGAGGTCGCGGATGGCCACGCCTCGGCGGTCCGCGGTGACCACCGCGGCGGGGTCGCCCGCGGCGAAGGAGTAGCGGCCCCATCGTTCGGATCGCTCCACGCTCTCGAGCAAGATCCCTGGCCCGTCAGCGGCCAGGGCGGGGAAGACCCCGACCGGCGTCGACACGTCGGCCAGCAGCTCGGTCCAAACCGGGACGAGCGCCCATGATGAGGCGAGCTCGTCGAACGTGTTCCGATCGGGCCGGACCTTCACGCCTTCGGCCTCCCTGTTCAAAACACGAAGCCCCGGGGCACTGCCCGGGGCCTCCGTCGAGTCGGTGTGCTTGGACGTGCTAGACGCGCAGCGGCCTCGGGCTCTTCGAGCCCCGAGGCCAGGACCAGCCGTTCTCCCGTCGCGCCATCGTGGCGGTGATTGTGCGGGTTCGGCCGGGGGACGTCAACGTGACCGCGGCGGTTCGTGGTATCCGGGGACCGTTTCCGATACGTTCACGGACCATGCCCACCGCCCCCATGCCTGCGACGATTTGGACGATGAGGAGGTCATCCGGTCGGGCAGGCGTCTGGGTGGCCATCGCGGTTCTGGTGTCCGTATCGATGCGTACATCGGGACTCGCGGCGGCGAAGGCGCCGGTCTCGTCCTTGCACTTCGACGCGATCCCCAGGATCGGACCGAACTGGCCGGCTGACCCGTCGGGGGCCATCGGGGACGCGGCCATCGTGACCGCGGTGAACACCTCGATCGCGGTGTACGACCGGGCTGGCGTCGCGCTCCTCGCCCCGACCCCGCTGGCGCCATTGGGCACGTTTCCACCGGGGACCGACCTGTACGACCCCAAGGTGGTCTACGACCCCTATGCGCAGGAGTTCGTGCTGGTCTTCCTGGCCATCCATGACACGCTCGAGCTGTCCTGGATCGTGCTCTCGGCCATGCCCGGGTCGACCGCCTCGGACCCGGCAACCTGGTGCGTCCACCAGCTCAGGGCGGATCAGGTGAAACGAGACGGCAAGCAGTGGGCCGATTACCCGGGGCTGGGATATGACCGAGACCGTGTGACCGTCACGAGCAACCAGTTCGACTTCGCCCAACCGCAGGGTTTCGCCTACGCGCAGGTACTGTCGTTCGACAAGACCGGTCTGTACGACTGCGCGCGGCCACTGGAGTTCCGAGCCTTCGGCGGCCGGGCCACGAGCAACCCCGACGGCAGCCGAGCCTTCACCGTGCAACCGGCCACGAGCGCGGGGACGGCGCCGGCGGACCAATACCTGATGTCCTACAAGCGAGCGCGAGGCGGCGGATCGGCCTTGGTGCTGTGGCGGCTCCGACAGACAGCGGGCGGCCTCAGGTTGACTCGGGTGGCGATCCCGGTCGGCAGGGCCACCGTCTCCCCGTACGGAACGCAGGCGGGCGGCCGGCTCAACAACTCGAACACCTGGTGGGATCCCGGAGACCTGCGACTGGTGAACGCGTTCTACGATCCGGACCTTCGGCGCGTCTTCGCGGCCCATGTCATCTTCAGGAACTTGAGGCCCGATGCTGTGACGGGTGGCTACCAGGAGGCCGCGATCCGCTGGTACGAGGTCGCGCCCGGCACCTCGCTCAAAACCTCGGCGGTCACGCGACGTGGCGTCGTGGGAACCCCAGAGACCGACGCGGGATGGCCGGTCGTCGCCACCAATGGGCTGGGGACCCTGTTCGTCACCTACAGCCGGGCCAGCGCGGTCACCGGGGAATACCTCTCCGCTTACGTTGCGGAGATCCCGGTGGGGTCTACCATCGCCGAGATCGCCCTGCTTGCCGAGGGCGAAGCCCGGATGGAGGCCGTCCGTGGTCCGGAGCGGTGGGGCGATTTCAACGCGATCAGCCGCGACCCCCTCGACCCGGCCGCGATGGCCGTGGTGAACCAGTACGCGAAGTCGGACGGCGCCGGTCCGACCGAGGACTGGCAGGAGACCGTGGACCTGGTCGGTAGCGTCTGAGGGCGGCCTCCCCGTGCAGGCACGGGGAGGCCGGTATCCTGATTCGTCCATGAGGATGTCCAGGCTTTTCGCTCGCACGCTCCGAGAGGATCCGAGCGAGGCCGAGGCGCCCTCGCACCGGCTGCTCCTCCGCGCCGCGTACATCCGTCAGGTGATGGCGGGGGTCTACACGATGCTCCCGCTCGGCCTGCGGACGATGCGCAAGATCGAGCGCATCGTCCGCCAGGAGATGGACGGCTCCGGGGCGCAGGAGATCCGCATGCCGATCATCCTTCCTGCCGAGCCGTGGAAGGTCACCGGGCGATGGCAGGCCTACGGCGAGATCATGTTCAAGCTCGTGGACAGGCATGAACGTGAGCTCGGGCTTGGCCCGACCCACGAGGAGGTCGTGACGCCGCTCGTGGCCGGGGAGCTCCCTTCCTACCGCGACCTGCCGGTGAACCTGTATCAGATCGAGTGGAAGTACCGGGATGAATTCCGCCCGCGATTCGGTCTGCTGCGGGTCCGGGAATTCCTGATGAAGGACGCCTACTCGTTCGACCGGGACGATGATGGGTTACAGGCCTCCTACGACACGATGCTCCAGGCATACCGGCGCGTATTCGACCGGTGCGGGCTCACATACGTGATCGTGGAGGCAGACCCAGGCACGATCGGCGGTGGCGTGAACCACGAGTTCATGGCCCACGCGGATGTGGGGGAGGACCTGTACGTCGCGTGTCCCAACGGCGACTACCTGGCCGACCTCGAGGCCGCCACGCCCCGCGCGCCCGAGCCCGCCGACACCACCGAGCTCGAGCCGCTCATCGAGGTCTCGACGCCGTCGGCGGCGACCATCGATGCCGTCTCGAAGCTGCTGGGGCGGCCGGCGTCGCACATGCTGAAGTGCATCCTGTTCGACGTGGGCGGGCAGGCCGTGGCGGTGCTCGTCCCGGGTGACCGGGAGGTCAACGAGACCAAGGTGGCCCGGCGGTTCTTCCCCGCCACCGTCCGCCGGTTCGAGGACGCCGACTTCGCCTCCCTCGGGCTGGTCAAGGGCTACGTCGGGCCGCAGGGCCTGCCCAACGACATCATGATCCTGGCCGACCACTCCGTCAGTGGGGGGAAGGACTGGGTGACCGGGGCGAACAGGTCGGAGCACCACGTGACCGGGGCCAATGTCGGACGTGACTTCCGGATCGACGAGTACGCGGACCTGGTGCAGATCCGGGAGGGCGATCCATGCCCCACCTGCGGCCGGCCGCTCCGCATCGAGCGGTCGATCGTGGTGGGGCACATCTACCAACTCGGCTCGACCTACAGCGAGCCGCTCAAGGCGACGTTCATCGACGAGGACGGCACGGAGCGGCCGTACGTCATGGGTTGCTACGGCCTGGGCATCACCCGGACCATCGCGGCGGCGGTGGAGCAGAACCACGACGAGCTCGGCATCCGGTGGCCGAAGGCCCTGGCGCCGTTCGATGTCGTGGTGATCGTGGCCAACCGCGACGACGAGCAGGTGACGGCGGAGGGGGAGCGGATCTACCTCGAGCTCGCCGGCCTCGGCGTGGAAGTCCTGTTCGACGACCGCGATGAATCGGCGGGGGTGAAGTTCGCCGATGCCGACCTCATCGGCTTCCCCGTGCAGCTCGTGGTGGGGCGCCGCGGCCTGGACGCGGGTACGGTCGACCTGAAGCTCCGGGCCACGGGCGAGCGATCCACGGCGCCTCTTCAGCGGGCGGCACCGAGCGCCGCGGAGCTGTTGGCCGAGGCACCGTAGCCGGGTACCCTCGCGAGATGGCCGTCGCCGTGCCCGGCCCGCTCAGGGACTTCGTGAAGCTCCATCCGGAGGTCGAGGCCGTGCTGCAGCACGTGGGCCTACGCACCTGGGACCTGCTCCTGATCGACCTCGAGGGGAACTGGGTTCGCGACGAGTTCCCCTCCGAGGCCCGGGCCGAGGCGGCCTGCCGAACCCTCGGCATCCGGATGCACCGGGGGTGGGACGATCCCCGGATGGCCAGGAGGATGGGCCGGCGGGACCACTGGAACCGACCCGGCGGCCAGCGCCGAGCCCTCTGAGTGCCTCGCTCGCCGCCCTTCAGAACAACCGGTTCGGTATACTCCAAGTGCAAAGGAGCGGTTTCACCCGGAAGTGGGCGCGCGCCCACTTTCTTTTTCGAGGGGCGCGATGGACGTGGAGGCGCTGGTCCGGCCGGTGGTCGAGTCGGCGGGGCTGGAGCTGTGGGAGGTCACCTTCGGGAAAGAGGGGGGCCGGATAGTGCTCCGGGTTGTGGTCGACCGGGTGGGAGGCGTCGATCTCGACACCATCTCGGAGGTTTCAGAGCGGCTGTCGCGACGCCTGGACTTGGAAGACTTCGGACGAGGCCGCTACGAGCTCGAGGTCAGCTCGCCGGGCCTGGAGCGACCGCTCCGCCACCCGCGACATTTCGAGCGAAGCGTGGGAGCGAAGGTGAAAGTGAAGACGGTAGAGCCCATCGACGGCGCGAAGGTGTACGAGGGCGCGCTGGTCTCGGCCGATGCGGAGGCGATCGTGCTCGCCACCGACGGCGGAGAGTTGCGCGTCCCCTACGAGAACGTCGCCTCGGCGCGGACCGTGTTCGAGTGGGGTGCCGACAGGAGCAGACGATGAATCCAGACATGATCGCGGCGCTCCGGGAGCTGGAGCGGGAGAAGGGGATCGCGTTCCAGACGATCCTGGCAGGCCTCGAGGAGGCCATGGCCTCGGCCTACAAGTCGTGGTGGAAGCAGCAGCATCCCGACCTGGAAGACGAGAGCTTCGGCGTGCGCGCGTCGATCGACCCCGAGTCCGGGGACCTGCGGGTCTGGATCCAGGAGTTGGCCGAGACCGAGGAGGGCGAGCCCGAAGTGGTCTCGGAGAAGGAAGTGGAGGTCACCGACGAATTCAAGGGCCGGATCGGGGCGCAGACGGCGAAGCAGGTGATCTTCCAGAAGCTCCGAGACGCCGAGCGGGAGATGACCTACGAGGAGTTCGCCGGACGTGAGGGCGACGTTGTAACCGGCATCGTCCAGGCCCAGGAGCGGGACCGGCGGAGCATCCTGCTCGACCTGGGCAAGGTCGAAGCCCTGCTGCCCCACACGGAGCAGATCCCCTCCGAGCAGATCCGCCACGGCGAGCGAGTGAAGGCGTACATCACGGAGGTCCGGCGGGGGACGAAGGGTCCGCAGGTCGTCGTGTCCAGGAGCCATCCCGGCCTCCTGCGGAAGCTGTTCGAGATGGAAGTCCCCGAGATCGAGGAGGGCATCGTCGAGATCAAGGAGGTCGCTCGGGAGCCGGGACACCGCTCGAAGATCGCCGTGGCCTCGCGGGAGCCCGCGGTCGATCCTGTCGGCGCCTGCGTCGGCCCCAAGGGCTCACGCGTTCGCATGGTGGTGAACGAGCTGCGGGGGGAGAAGATCGATGTCGTGCCGTGGAGCGCCGACCCGGCGCAGTTCGTGGCGAACGCGCTGCAGCCGGCGAAGGTGAAGGAGGTCATCACCGATCCGACCACCCAGACCGCCATGGTCGTCGTTCCCGACTATCAGCTGTCCCTTGCCATCGGCAAGGAGGGGCAGAACGCACGCCTGGCGGCTCGCCTCACCGGCTGGCGGATCGACATCAAGAGTGAGACGCAGCACGCGGAGGAGCTTCGCGCACCTCGGACAGCGGTCCCGGCCGTCGAGGAGGCGCCGGCCGTCCAGGTCGACGACGAGGTGACCTCGGTCGAACCCGCGCCCGCCGTGGTCGAGGAGACCGTCGAGGGCTGAGGCGTGGCTCCCCGCACGGAGCCCGAACGCACCTGCATCGGCTGCCGGGAGGCTGCCGGCAAGCTCGACCTCATCAGGATCGTGCGAACGCCAACGGGCGAGGTCCTGGTGGACGCGAGTGGCAGGGCGCCGGGACGAGGCACGTACGTGCACGCCGATCGGGCGTGCGCGACAGCGGCCATCGCGCGCGGGACGCTGGCCAGGTCCCTTCGGGTGGGCCTGCGAACGGAGGAAGCAGCTAGGCTAGGCGACGAGATCGAACGGGAGATCGAACGGGACGTGAGGCGATGAGGGTTCACGAGCTGGCGAAGGAACTGGAGGTGACGAGCAAGGACCTGCTCGCCGCCCTGGACGCCATGGGGTTCGAGGGCCGCACCGCGTCCTCCTCGGTCCCCGACGAGGCCGTTCCCCGCCTGCGGGCCTCGGGCGGCAAGGCCGTCCCCGGCGCCAAGCCGAAAGCGGCTCGGGAGGAGCCGGTGGCCAAGGCCCGGGCCAGGCCGAGGGCCAAGGCCCAGCCCGAACCAGAACCCAAGGTGGAGCCCGAACCTGAACCCACCGAGGCTCGACCCGACGGGGCGGCGACGGCGACGGTGGCCGTTCCCGCGGTTGGCCCCATCCCACAGGCGAAGCCTGCGCCGACAGCGCCGGCGAAGCCGGCACTTCCGTCCCTCAAGGTGGTTCGAGGCTCCAGCGCGCAGGACCTCGCCGAGAAGGTGGGCCGGACCCCCGCCGACATCGTGAAGATCCTCCTGTCGCTGGGAGAGATGGTCACCGCGACGCAGTCGCTCTCGGACGAGGCCATCTCCCTCGTCGCCACGGAGCTGGGGTACGAGGCCGAGGTGGTCGGCTTCGAGGAGGAGCTCGAGGAAGAGGAACAGGTCGACGAGAGTCGCCTGCGACCCCGGCCGCCCGTGGTCACCGTCATGGGACACGTCGACCACGGCAAGACGCTCCTGCTCGACGCCATCCGAAGGACCGATGTCGTCTCGCAGGAGTTCGGAGGCATCACCCAGCACATCGGGGCTTACCAGGTGCACGTGAACGGGCGGGAGATCACGTTCATCGACACGCCTGGCCACGAGGCCTTCACGGCGATGCGGGCTCGAGGGGCGCAAGTCACGGACATCGCGGTGCTCGTGGTGGCCGCCGACGACGGGGTCAAGCCGCAGACGGTCGAGGCCCTGGACCACGCGCGGGCCGCCGGGGTGCCGATCATCGTCGCCGTGAACAAAGTGGACAAGCCCGAGGCCGACCCCCAGCGGGTCCGCCAGCAGATGGTGGAGCTCGGCGTGGTGCCCGCCGAATGGGGTGGGACCGTCGAGTTCGTCGACGTGTCGGCGAAGGCCCGGACCAACCTGGACGGCCTGCTCGAGACGATCCTCCTTGTCGCCGACCTCGAGGAGCTGAACGCCGATCCCGAGGGCCGGGCTCGTGGTGCCGTTATCGACGCCAACCTGGATAAGGGCCGGGGGGCGGTCGCGTCGGTGCTGGTGCAAAGGGGTTCGCTCGACGTGGGGGACGCCCTCGTCGCCGGCAACGCCTGGGCCAAGGTCCGGGCCATGCTGGACGAGAACGGGCAGCCCGTGAAACAGGCCGGTCCCAGCAAGCCCGTGCAGATCCTCGGGTGGTCGTCGGTCCCGAACGCCGGCGACGACTTCCGCGAGGTCCAGGACGAGCGCGAGGCACGGCATCTTGCTCAGGAGCGCGAGGCCAAGTTCCGGGCGGCGGAGCTGGTGACCAGCCGGCCCCCCACGCTGCAGGAGCTGATGGCCCAGGCTCGCCAGGCCGAGGTCCCCGATCTGAACCTGGTGGTGAAGGCCGACGTCCAGGGCTCGCTCGGGGCCGTCATGGACGCCTTCCTGAAGCTGCCGCAGGAGGAGGTCCGGGTGAACATCATCCACGGGGCGACGGGGGCGATCACGGAGAGCGACATCGCGCTGGCCGTGGCGTCGAACGCGATCGTGGTGGGATTCAACGTTCGCCCCGACGCCAACGCCCGGGAACTCTCGGACCGCGAGGGCGTCGACGTCCGCCTGTACCGGGTCATCTACGAGGCCATCGACGACATCCGAAGCGCCCTCTCGGGCATGTTGAAGCCCGAGGAGAGGGAGATCGAGCTCGGTCGGGCAGAGGTCCGGGCGCTGTTCCGGGTTCCCCGGGTCGGCGTGGTGGCCGGCTCCTATGTGGTGTCGGGCAACATCACGCGCAATTCGCGGGCCCGCGTCGTGCGCGACGGCGTGGTGGTGTACGAGGGCCGGATCGGCTCGCTCCGACGGTTCAAGGACGACGTCCGGGAGGTCGCTGAGGGCTTCGAGTGCGGGATCTCGATCGAGAACTTCCAGGACGTCCACGAGGGCGACATCATCGAGGCGTTCGAGGTCCGGGAGGTCGCCCGGCAGCTGTAGGCGCCGCCCGGAGGGCCAGATGCTCGTTGCGCTGGAACGATTCGACCTGCGGATCCCCGGATGCGGGTCGCTCAAGGAGAAACGCCACGTGGTGAAGACGCTTACCGGGGGCATCCGGTCGAAGTTCAACGTCGCGGTGGCGGAGGTGGACCACCACGACCTGTGGCAGCGGACGACCATCGCCGTCTCGGCCGTATCCGGCGACGCCTACCACGCGAAGCGCGTCATGCACGAGGTCGAGAAGTTCGTCGAGCGATGGGCCGAGGTCGAGGTCATCGACGCGGACCTCACCCTGCACTCACCCGATGACTGAAGGGACTCGCCCGGGAAGGGTGTCGGAGGAGTTCCGGGAGATCCTGGCGGAAGAGATCCCGAGACTCAAAGACCCCAGGATCGGGTTCGTCACCGTGACGCATGTACGGATGACCCCCGATCTCCGGCTGGCGCGGGTCTTCTACACGGCCATGGGAGACGAGAAGGAGCGCAGGGCCACGGCCGCGGGCCTCCGGTCGGCCCGAGCGCATCTGCGTCAGGTGATCGGGGGCCAGGTCCGGATCAAGACCCTTCCGGATCTCCAGTTCGAGGAGGATCGATCGATCGAGGCCGCTGATCGGATCGATCGGTTGATCCGCGGGCTGCACGAGGAGGAGGGGTGAGCGATCAGTTGGCCCGTGCGGCCGAGATCCTGTCGGGCGCCAAGGAGGTCGCGCTGGCCTGCCACGTGAACCCCGACACCGACGCGCTCGGCTCGATGCTCGGCCTGTCGATCGTCCTGAGATCGCGGGGGGCCCACACCGTGTGCTCCTTCGCCAACGAGCCGTTCGAGGTTCCGCGGTGGGCCGGCGTCCTAGCGGGCACCGAGGCGCTGATCCCTCCGGCGACGTTCCCCAAGGAGCCCGAGATCATGGTGACCTGTGATGCGGCGTCACTGGACCGGCTGGGCCCGCTCGGCGCGAACGCGTCACGGGCCCGAGAGCTGATCTGGATCGATCATCACGTGAGCAACGAGGGGCTGGGGACGATCCCGCTGATCGACCCGTCGGCCTCCTCCACGTGCGAGATGGTCTTCCGGTTGGTCAAGGCGATGGGCGGGGGCCTGCCGGACGAGGCTGCCATGTGCCTGTACGCCGGGCTGGTCACCGACACCGGGAGGTTCCAGTACGCCGCGGTCCGGCCGGAGACGCTGCGGATCGCGGCGGAGCTCCGCGAGCATCCGTTCGACCACGCGCGACTGGCCCAAGCGCTGTACGAGGACAACGCGACGGCGTACCTGAGGCTTCTGGGCGTCGCGCTCCATCGCATGACGCTGGCCGAGGGGGCCGACCTGGCATGGACGTACCTGACGCAGGCCGACCTGGCCGGCGCCGGCGTGCACCCCAGTGAGACCGACGATCTCATCGACGTCGTGCGAACGGCGCGGGAGACCGACGTGGCCGCGGTGATGAAGCAACAGCGCGACGGCAGGTTCCGGGTCAGCCTCCGCTCTCGAGGGGGCCACGACGTTTCGAAGGTGGCATCGATCTTCGGCGGAGGCGGCCATCGGCTGGCGTCGGGATACACCTCGAACCACGGCCTGGCGGGGACGGTGGAGCGACTCGAGGCCGCGGTGCGCGGCGAGTCCGTGGAGCCGTGAGGCCCATCGAGGGGCTCCTGCTCGTAGACAAGCCGAAGGGGGTCACGTCACACGACGTGGTCGACGCGGCTCGCCGGGCGCTCGGCATCCGAAGGATCGGGCACGCCGGAACGCTCGACCCCATGGCCACCGGTCTCCTGATCCTCGGAGTCGGCCGGGCCACCCGGCTGCTCCGGTTCTTGGCGGACCTCCCGAAGACGTATGAAGGCACCGGGTTGCTGGGGGTTGAGACCGACACGCTCGACGCCGAGGGCGAGGTGGTCCGGACCGCGGCCGTGAGCGTCGACGGGGCGGCGCTCGAACGAGCCATGGCGGCGCGGGTTGGCGCATCGATGCAGCCGCCTCCAGCGTATTCGGCGGTCAAGGTGGGCGGACGCAGACTGTACGACGCGGCGAGGACCGGCCAACCGGTGGAGGCTGCGCCGCGCCCCGTTCGGATCGACACGTTCGACCTGCTGGCGTTCGACCCTCCGCGGTTCGACTTCCGCGTCACAACCTCGGGCGGGACGTACGTTCGGGTCCTCGTGGCAGACGTTGGAGCCGATGTCGGCAGCGGTGCTCACCTGATCCGATTGGTCAGGACCGCCATCGGGTCGTTCCACGTGCGGGATGCCGTCGCCATGGGCGAGGCCGGTGACCCGCTCCCCATCGAGACCGCGGTGGCGCACCTTCCACGGATCGAGCTCGAGGTCGGGGAGGCGACCGCGGCGACCCACGGTCGGATCCTCGGTCCGGCGGGGATCGAGGGACCGTATGCCGTGTTCGGTTCGGAGCGGGGGCTCATCGGCGTCTATCGCGACGACGGAGCCAAGGCCCGCCCGCAGGTCATCCTGGCGTAGGCTCCGGTCTCATGACCGAACGGGACTCTCGAGCCGGGCGCAAGAAGCTCATCTGGCGGGTCGTGCAGATCCTCATCTCCATCGTGCTCGTCGTGGCCATCTTCGCCTACGCGATCCCGAAGATCGCCGACTACCGGTCGGTGTGGCAGGCCTTCACCAACATGACCTGGCTCGAGCTCGCGTCGCTGGTCGTGGCAACGGCGTTCAACCTGCTGACCTATTGGTGGCAGAACATGACGTCGATCCCTGGACTCGGGCTGTGGCAGGCAGCCGTGAACAACCAGACCACGACCTCGATCGCCAACACGATCCCGGGGGGCGGCTACATCGCGGTCGGGGTGGGGTACACGATGTACCGGTCGTGGGGGTTCCCGACCTCGGCTATCGCCCTCTCGGCGCTCGTCACCGGGATCTGGAACGTGTTCATGAAGCTCGGGCTGCCGGTGATCGCGCTCGCCATCCTCGCCGTCCAGGGCCAGGCCAGCGGCGGACTCGTCCTGGCCTCGCTGGTCGGCGTTGCCGTTCTCGCCGCCGGGATCGTGCTCTTCGCCCTGGTGCTGTGGAAGAAGAAGTTCGCCCGCCGCATCGGCGACGCGTTGGGACGGGCCGTCTCGGTCCTCCTGCGGCTGATCCGCAGGCCGGCGGTGGAGCAGTGGGGAGAGGCGGCGGTCCGATTCCGCCGGCAGACCATCGACCTAGTGTCCAAGCGCGGGATCGCGCTGACGGTCACCACGGTCGTGAGCCACTTGGCGCTCTTCCTGGTCCTGCTGCTGGCGGTCCGCCACGTCGGCGTCTCCGAGAGCGAGATCAGCACGGCTCAGGTCCTCGGCGTGTTCGCCTTCGGACGACTGGTGACGGCGCTCCCCCTCACGCCCGGCGGCCTCGGCCTGGTCGAGCTGAGCTATATCGGCGGCCTGATCCTGGCGGGCAGGGCTCACGCGAACGTGCCGACGGAGGTCTTCCATGCGCAGGTTGCGGCGGCCGTCCTCGTTTTCCGCACGCTCACCTATGGGATCCAGATCCCGATAGGAGCGTTCACCTACATGATCTGGCGGCTCAACAAGAGCTGGCGCAAGCCCGTGGAGCCGGACCGCGAGCCGCAGGCGGCCACGCCGTCGTCGGGCGCCATGTCGGCCCAACCCTAAAGCGGCGTGTCCGCCTACGCCTAGGGCGGCGCGCCGGCGCGGACCGGGGATCCATGCATCCGCATGGCCACGTCGCGGACCTCGGTGGCCAGGGCCGCCGAGCCGAGCGCCACGCCGGCACCCAGGACCACGCCGGCGACGACGTCGGATAGCCAGTGCGCGTTCAGGTACACGCGCGAGAAGGCCATCACGAACGCGAACAGCACGGCGATGACCTCCCACTTCCGCCGGCGCGCTCCGGAGGGCATCAGCACGAGCACCAGCGCGACCGCGGTTGCGGCGGCGGCTACCGCATGGCCCGAGGGGAACGAGTAGCCATTGGTGGCGACGAGCTCGTTCGGTGGGCGGTCCCGGTGGAAGAAGGCCTTGGCCCCCGTCAAGAGCACCTCTGCCGCGACCCACGTGAGAACCCACGCCCCGAGGGCCCGCCACCGCCGGCGGAATGCCAGCCACAACGAGACCACGGCTCGTATGGGGATCGTGACGTACCCACCGCCGATCACGTTCAGGGCTCGGGCCACCCCGGACAGGACCACGTTTCGGATGTCGTCCATCGCCCGGTAGGTGGACTCGTCCAGGCGGCCGATGGGGACGAACGTCGTCGCCGGCGCGGCTCGGGGAGGATGGCGCCCGACGCCGATGAACAGCAGGACCAGGAAGAGCAGCAGGCAGAGCGAGTACAGGAAGGTCCGTCGGTGGTTGGTCAGCACGTGGGGGTGCCTATCCGGGGCAGGGCGGGGCCTCCGCTCCACATAGGCTGAGCCCGGTCTCTTCCTTGGCCTGTTCCACCAGCACGGAGCGGGAGACGAACGACAGGGCCTGCTGAGCCTCGAGCGCGAGCGTGGCCGACGCGCCGGTGGTGAACCGGAACCGATTGGTCACGCACCCGCCGGGGAACAGGAGATACCGGTTGGCCTGAAAGGTCGGCGGAAGGCTGATGGGTTCCTCGTAGACGCGAACGCCGGGGACGACCCCCGCCCCCGTCGTCACCTCGATCGCGTTCGATACGTCGCAGGACTCGGTCAGCCCCACCTCGAGCGCGCGGAAGCCGGCACGGTCGGAGTCCAACCAGAACTGGGCCGAGCCGCTTCTGATGCGCGAACCGTCGTAGGACCAGCCGGCCGGGAACTCCGCGATGCAGGGAACGAGGGTAGCCGATGGGACGGCCTGTGCCATCAGGTTCAGCGCGTTCGTGTTCTCGGCACCACACGTGAGCGGCTGCGGGTACACGCCCCCGCACGCCGGCACGAGCATGGCGGTGAAGCCAACGGAGACGATGGCGGCTCCGAGCGGTCGCCTCACGCGAACACCGTCCAGTTGTTGACGACCACGAGGAGGGCCACGAGCGCCAGGAGGAGCACGCCGGCCGTCCTGAGCACACGCCGCACGCTCCACCGTTGGATGGAGACGGGTTTGCGTCCCGGGGCCAGGGCCCGGAACTCGCCCACGAGGTCCCGGCCATCCTGTTTGAGCATGCTGCGCAGTTGCGTGGGGCTGGCCACACCTCGGGCGGCGGCGAAGGCCTCGGCGATGTCGTCCTCCGTGAAGTTCTCGAGCGCGTGCTCATACACGCGCTTGGCGTCGCTCTTCACCGCAAGGACCAGCATCATGTTCGCGAGGTCGACGGCCTGTCGCCACGGTGACGGCCGGACCTGGACGAAGAACACGTCGATCACCAGGACCTTGCCGTCGCGCACCATGAGGTTCGCCGGCTTGATGTCCCGGTGGGCGAGCCCCTCGTCCCACATCTTCCGGACGATCTGGAGCCCCTCGTCGATGCCCGCGTCGTCGATCTCGGCGTCACCGATCTCGACCGCCCCGTCGAAGAACTCCATCACGATCATGTACTCGCGCTCCGGCGTGATCTCCACGACGCCATAGGGCCTTGGAGTGGGGAGTCCCTCGTCGTACAGGAGGCGGAGCGTGTAGTCCTCGTACTCGACGAACCGTCTGACGGACTGGAAGGGCGTCTCGTCCTCCAGCGCCCCGTACAGGATGGAGCGACCGAGCTTGTACCAGCGGTCCGCCCGGACGTGGCTCTTCGCGTAGAGCTTGGCGAACAGGTACTGCTCGGGTTGGTCCTCAGTGGCCGCGACCCGCAGGCGAAGCGGGGTGGATCCGCCCGACCCTTCGAGGCCGACCGGTTTGATCTGGAGGATCTCGTAGCCCAGCTGGTCCTGAACGGCCGCGCGGATGGCCTCGCCACGCCGCCCGCCGACGTCCAGGTGCGCGGCCTTGCCCCCACGGTAGGTCACCGGGAACACATCGTTCGGCGTGTACCACCGGAAGGCCACCAGAGGGATGGCGATGCCCATGATGGCGCCGAACGCGGCGTCGGTGGGATGGTCGACCGCCAGGTACAGGCGGGCGAACAGGAGCGAGAGGATCAGGCCGCCGACGATCCATTTCGCCATCTCCCTGGGACGACCGGGGACGACGAGCGCGTAGATGATGCCGACGAGCGAGACGGCTAGTCCCACCAACGGCCGGGAGGGCATGGAGTACCCCTCCCACGCCGCGATGATCGTGATGCCGAGCGGGCGGCTCCGTCCGAGGAGGATCGAGATCTGGTAGGCGACGATCTCCGCCGCCAGGATGCTTCCCAGGAACACGACCAGGTGCCGCCAACGCCGGAACCCGACGAGCGCGGCGATGGTGCCCCATCGCAGCACGCGGATCGTCCACCTCGACGCCAGCAGGTTGACGAAGACCACGACGTCCGTGAGCGATTCGGTCCGCAGGTTCGCGATCCAACGCAGTCGCTTGGTGTCGAACCGGTCGAAGATCCCGGCGAGCGACTGGAAGAACGCCACGCCGATCAGGAGGCTGAGGAAGTACACCACCATGACGATCCAGAACTTGCCGCTCCGACCGAGCTCGCGGGGGAGCGGGGGCGCCTCCCCGGATGGTCGCCGATGGCGCCCGCCTCTCCGATGGGGCCCACGGCTCCGCTGCTCCCTGGCCCCGCCAAAGGTCTCGTCGGTGACGTCCAATGATCGCCCGATCGTCGAAAGCCCGACTCTACTCCAGGGCGTCCGTGATCCCGCGCTCGGCGAGCCACCCGGCGGCTACCGCGGCGGATGCCTCGCCCCCGGCGACGTCGCGGTTCATGCGTCGCAGGTCCTCGGTGGTCAGGGCGGCTGAGACGGCGTTCGTAACCTCCGTCAGCCTGGGCCCGAACTTGGCCAGGGCGTCGGTCCTGACGATCGGCGTGACGTTCTCCGCCGGCTGGAGGTGGCGGTCGTCCTTCAGCAGGACGAAGCCGTGGGCGTCGATCTGTCCGTCGCTCGTGAACAGCAGGGCCGCCTGCACCTGCTCGGCCTGGAGGGCCGCCACTGTGAGCGCGCCTCCCTCGTCGAGCGGCACGAACGACTCGAACCGCAGGCCGTACAGGGACACGAGCCCTCCCAGGCACAGTGGCCGCTCGCGGCACTCGGGCGGCCCTCCGAAGGCCATCTGCGGCGCGACCGGCCCCAGGTCGCTGATGGTGTGCAGGTCGAACCTGGTCGCGGTCTCCCTCGTGACCACGATCCCGTTCTGGTCTTGCGCCGGCGACGCGGCGAGAACGGTGAGGCCGCGCGACGCCATCGCGCGCACCAGCGCGCGGTGCGTCGCGCGCTCGTCCGCCGACGCCGATCCATTCCCCGCCACGAACTCGAGCGCACTCCCCGCGTACTCCGGGAGGAGCTCGACCAATCCCTTCTGGAGCGCCGGCTGGACGTACTCCCGCGCGCCGAGGTCGAGCGCGAGCTCGACGCGGAAGCCGGCCGACCGAAGGGCCTGCCCATAGAGCTCCGCGAGCAGCACGCTCTCGGAGAAGTTGAACGACGCGACGGTGATCGCGGCGTCGTCGAGGGCGCTCGTCCGGGCCCCCCGGAGTGTGCCGCAGGTCGCGAGGAGGAGGAACGGGACGAGCATGGCGGTTCCCCACCGAAGCACCACCGTCCTCCTCCAGCGCGTGAACGGCCAAGGCTATTCGAAAGCCTCGCGTTCCGTGGCCGGGGAGGATTGTTCGATAGGCTGCGGCGCGTGGAGCTGCGGCATGGACTGGAGTCGCTTCCGCTCGGCTCCGGCCCGGCGGTCGTGACCGTCGGGTTCTTCGATGGCGTGCACCGAGGCCATCAAGCCGTCTTCCGCCGAACCGTCGAGGTTGCCCAAGAGCGCGGACTCCGATCCGTCGTCGTCACGTTCGACCGGCATCCCCGGGAAACCCTGACCCCGGGGAGGGAGCCGAAGCTCCTGACCACACCGGACCGCAAGGGTCGGCTCATCGAGGCGGCCGGCGTGGACGTCCTCCTCGTCCTTCGATTCGACGGAGCCTTCTCCCTCATCCCGGCAGAGGAGTTCGTCCGCCGAGAGCTGGCGGAAGGCCTTCATGCGGAGCACGTGGTCGTGGGAACGAACTTCACGTTCGGCCACGAGGCCCGGGGGACCGTGGAGACCCTCCGCACCCTCGGCCCGGCCCACGGGTTCACCGCCGAGGAGGTCCCCATCCTCGAGCTCGATGGCCGTCCCGTCTCCTCGTCATCGATCCGCGAGGCGCTCGCGGACGGCGACCTGGAGTGGCCGACGACGGCGCTCGGCCGCCCGCACGCCGTCGAGGGGACCGTCGTAACCGGGGCGGGTCGAGGGATGGACCTCGGCTTCCCCACGGCGAATCTGGAGACCGATCCACGGGTGCTGTTGCCCAAGACCGGCATCTACGCGGGACGCGCGTCGATACAGGAGCGACCCTTCGTCGCGGCCATCAGCGTGGGGACCAATCCGACGTTCGGCCGGGAACCGGTCCACGTCGAGGCCTATCTGCTCGACTTCGCAGGCGAGCTCCACGGCCAGACGCTCACCGTCGAGTTCTGGGCTAGGCTCCGCGACGAGGAGCGATTCGACTCGCCCGAGGCGCTCACCCGGACCATGGCCGAGGACGTCCGCCGCACCCGCGAGCTCGTGCCGACGCCGGAGGCACGGCCGGCCTGAGGGGGCCACCGCTATCAGTGCTGCGCTGACAGGGTCTGGTAGCCTTTTCGCTGGTCATGGCACTGACGACGGAATCCCGCTCGAAGATCATCGCCGAATATCGGCGCGCCGAGAACGACACTGGCTCGGCCGAGGTCCAGATCGCGGTGCTGTCCACGCGCATCAGCGAGCTGACCGAGCACCTGAAGACCCACAAGGAGGACCATCACTCCAGGCGCGGCCTGCTCCAGGTGGTCGGGCGGCGCCGCCGGCTGCTCGACTACCTGCGCCGCAAGGACATCGAGCGCTACCGGACGCTGATCGGCCGCCTGGGACTGAGGCGATAGCCGACGAGGCGGCAGTCCAGGCCGCTCGAACCGAAAGGAGTGATGCGCACGAGCAGCTGAGATCGGCGAAGGAGGGGGTCGGTTATCAGTAGCGAGTCCCCGGACTCCGGAGACTCACCACTGACAACTGGCCGAACCTCCCCGCCTCGCGATACCACCACCCCAACGGTCCTCGCTGAGAAGCGGCGCAGGACGCACCCAAGGAGGAAGGCCAGTGGCCGTCATCAAGCGTACGAAGAGCGTGGGCTCGCAGGACATGACCCTTGAGTCCGGCAGGCTCGCGATGCAGGCGGAGGGATCCGTCGTCGTCACCTACGGTGAGACGCAGGTCCTCGCCACCACCACCACCGCAGCACCCCGTGAGGGTATCGACTTCTTTCCGCTCACCGTGGACGTCGAGGAGCGGATGTATGCAGCGGGGAAGATCCCCGGAGGGTTCTTCCGTCGGGAGGGCCGGCCATCGGAGACCGCCATCCTCACCGCCAGGCTGATCGACCGTCCGCTCCGGCCCACGTTCAGGGATGGCTACAACGACGAGGTCCAGGTCGTGGTCACGGTGCTCTCCGCGGACCTGGCCAACCCATACGACGTACCCGGGATCAACGGGGCGAGCCTGTCGACGATGATCGCCGGGCTCCCCTTCGACGGCCCGGTGGGCGCGGTCCGGCTGGGCCTGATCGGTGGGGAATGGCGCATCAACCCGACGTACCAGGACCTGGACATGGCCACGTTCGACGTGGTCGTGGCCGGTCGGCGCAACGAGTCCGCCGGCATCGACCTCCTGATGATCGAGGGGGAAGCCCCCGACAACACGTGGAGCCTGCTCGCCGGGGGCGGCGCCGCGGTGGCCCCAACCGAGGAGAGCGTCGCCGAGGGGCTGGAGGCTGCCAAACGTGCCATCGGCGAGATGATCGACTTCCAGCTCGAGTTCCTCGCGGAGATCAAGGCCACGCCGAAGCCCTTCGAGCCCAAGGTCCTGTTCTCTGAGGAGACCTACCAGACGGTGGCGGAGTTCGCCGAGAGCCGGATCGAGGCCGCGCTGGTTCCCGAGAAGCGGTCTCGCGACGAGGCGATCGACCGGATCAAGGAGGAGCTCAAGGCCCACCTCCTGGTGACCTGGGGGGAGGAAGGGTTCGCCGTCCAAGCCGCCGAGATCTCGCCGGCGTTCAAGGAGCTCCAGAAGCGGGTCATGCGCAGGCGGATCCTGGAGGATGGCGTTCGGCTCGACGGCCGCAAGGCCGACGAGATCCGGCCCCTGTCCTCCGAGGTTGGCCTGGTCCCCCGGGCCCACGGGTCTTCGCTGTTCCAGCGGGGAGAGACCCAGGTCCTGAACGTGACGACGCTCGGGATGCTGCGGATGACCCAGATGATCGACACGCTCGACCCCGAGGAGTCCAAGCGGTACATCCACCACTACAATTTCCCGCCGTTCTCCACCGGCGAGGTCGGGCGGATCGGCTCGCCCCGGCGGCGCGAGATCGGCCACGGCGCGCTCGCCGAGCGTGCGCTGGTGCCGGTGGTGCCTCCCGAGGAGGAGTTCCCCTACGCGATCCGCTTGGTGTCCGACGTCGTCTCGTCGAACGGCTCGACGTCCATGGCTAGCGTGTGCGCCTCCACGCTCTCCCTCATGGACGCAGGCGTGCCGATCAAGGCGCCGGTGGCCGGCATCGCGATGGGCTTGATCGCCGAGTTCGACCGATACGTCACGCTCACCGACATCCTGGGGGCGGAGGACGCGCTCGGGGACATGGACTTCAAGGTTGCCGGGACCAAGGATTGGGTCACCGCGATCCAGCTCGACATGAAGGTCACCGGCCTGCCCGCCGAGGCCCTGACCCAGGCCCTCAAGCAGGCCCGGGAGGCGCGCCTGTTCATCCTGGACATGATGCTCCGCACGATCTCCGAGCCCCGCAGCGAGGTGAACGCAAAGGCGCCGCGGATCCTCACCATCCAGATCCCGGTCGACAAGATCGGCGAGGTCATCGGGCCCAAAGGCAAGCGGATCAACGAGATCATCGCGGTGACGGGAGCCGACATCGACATCCAGGATGACGGCACCGTGTTCATCGGCTCTCGGGAAGGCGCCGGGGCGGACCAGGCGGCGAAGATGATCGACGAGATCGTCAACCCCAGGCCCCTCTCGGTGGGGGAGCGGTTCACCGGCAAGGTGGTGAAGACCACGACCTTCGGCGCGTTCGTGAACCTCGTGCCCGGCAGAGACGGGCTGGTGCACATCTCCAAGTTGGGAAAGGGCAAGCGCCTGTCCTCGGTCGAGGAAGCGGTGAAGGAGGGCGACACCCTGGAGGTCGAGATCCAGGAGATCGACCAGATGGGCAAGGTCAGCCTGAAGCCGGTGGGGGAGGAGTGGGCGATCCCCGAGGGCATGGAGGTCGAGGAGCAGCCCCGTCGCGAGCGGCGGGACGGCGACTCGCGAGGCGGTCGCGGTCGCGATCGGGACCGGGACCGGCGGCCGAGAGACCGCGAGCGCCGGGACCGGCCCTCGCACTAGGCTCTCGCCCATGCCCATCCGCCGGACCGAGTTCGAGTCGGGCCTGCGAGTCGTAACCGAACGCATGCCCGGCGTCCGATCGGTGGCCCTGGGGTTCTGGGTGCTGGCGGGATCGCGGGACGAGCCGCCGCCCATCAGCGGCTCGTCCCATTTCCTCGAGCATCTGCTGTTCAAGGGGACGAAGACCCGGACGGCGCGCGACATCGCCGAGGCTTTCGACGCCGTGGGCGGGGACGTGAACGCGTTCACCGCCAAGGAGTACACGTGTTTCTATTCCCGGGTCCGGGACCGCGACCTTCCCATGGCCGTCGACCACCTCTCGGACATGCTCCAGAACTCCGTGATCCGTACGTCGGACTTCGAGGCCGAGCGCCAGGTGATCCTGGAAGAGATCCACATGCACGAGGACACCCCCGACGACCTCATCCACGACCTGCTGAACCAGACGCTGTGGCCCGACCACCCACTCGGCCGGCCCATCCTGGGGACCGTGGAGAGCATCACCGCCGCAACCCGCGATCAGGTACGACGGTTCTACAAGCGCCACTACCTGCCGGGGAGCCTGGTGGTTGTGGCCGCGGGGAGCGTCCAGCACGATTCGCTCCTCGAGCTGCTCGGCGCCGGCATGCCGACCGGCCCCGTCCGCTCGGAGGGCCCGAGCTCCTGGAACCGGCGTCTCGCCGGCAACCCCCCCGCGCCCTCCGGGCAGACCCTGGTGAAACGGCGGAAGACCGAGCAGGCACACATCTGCCTGGGGACGAACGGACTGGCCCGCAACGACCCGGAGCGTTTCGCCTTCGGCATCGTGAACGCGGCGATCGGGGGAGGGATGTCCTCGCGGCTGTTCCAGGAGGTCCGGGAGAAGCGGGGCCTGGCCTACTCGGTGTACAGCTACCACTCGCAGTACGCGGAGGCCGGCCTGTTCGCCGCGTACGCGGGAACGACCCCTGCCCGGGCCAGGGAGGTGCTCGACCTCGTTCGCGAGCAGCTGGCCGACGTGGCCGACGGTGCGCTTTCCGAGGAGGAGTTCGAGCGGGCCAAGGGGCACATGAAGGGATCGCTCGTCTTGTCGCTGGAGGACCCGAGCGGCCGGATGTCGCGCCTGGGCAAATCCGAGATCTCGCACGGCGAGATCCTGACCGTGAATCAGATCCTCCAACGGATCGAGAGCGTGACCCTCGACGACGCTCGGCGGGTGGCCAAGCGGGTCCTGTCCCAGCCGCTTGCCCTGGCGATGCTCGGCCCGTTCAAGGGCGGAAAGGAACCTGCCGCGTGATCCGGGTCGGCGTGGTTGGCGCTGCGGGACGGATGGGACAGATGGTGTGCCGAACGGTGGCCGGCGAGCCCGACCTCGCCCTGGTCGCCGCGATCGACCGGTCCAAGGTGGGCCAGTCGATCGGGTCGCAGATCGGCCATCCCAAGCTGGACGTCCCCATCTCCGACGAGTTGGATCGCCTGCTCGAGGCGGAGGTGGAGGTGGCCGTGGACTTCACGCACCCCGAGGTCGTTATGGACGATGTCCGGTGGTGCATCGAGCACGGCATCCACTTGGTGGTGGGCACCACTGGTTTGGTGGAGGACGAGCTGGATGAGATCAGCAAGCTGATCGAGGACGAGGGCGGCGAGCCGAACGTGATCGTCGCGCCGAACTTCGCCCTCGGCGCGGTGCTGATGCAGCGGTTCGCCGCCGAGGCGGCCCGGTTCTTTCCGGCCGCGGAGATCATCGAGCTCCATCACGACGGCAAGGCCGACGCCCCCTCCGGGACCGCGCTGTCCACCGCGAGGCGGCTGGTCGAAGAACGCGGTGGCGAGTATCGAGGTCCCTCGACGGAGTCGATCGAGGGAGTTCGGGGAGGCGAAGTGGACGGCGTGCGCGTCCACTCGGTTCGACTCCCCGGCCTGGTGGCCCACCAAGAGGTCATCCTGGGTGGGCAGGGCCAGACCCTGACCATCCGCCACGACTCCACCGACCGGAGCTCCTTCATGCCCGGCGTGCTGATGGCCATCCGGGCGGTGTCCACCCGGCCGGGCCTGACCGTCGGTTTGGAGCCGCTCCTCGACCTCCCGGAGCAGTGAGCCGGCGTCTGGCCGCCGTCTTTGCCCAACCCGACGACGCCACGTATGGCGTGGGGGGAACCCTTGGTCTGCGTGCCGATGGGGGCATCGCCGTCACGGCGATCCTGGCCACCAGCGGGGACGCGGGGCGGATCCTACTGTGGCCCGAGGTGCTCGGCCGGCAGGCGTTCGTCAAGGCGTGGCCCGAGCCGGGAGATGCGGTGCTGTCCGACATGTTCGAGGGGCTCCCGGGCGCGTAAGCTCAGGACACCGTGGATATCGAGATCCGGACCATCGCGCCCGAGGAATACGCGGCCTACGTCGATGCGCTCACCGCGGGTTTCGGTGGCCACGCACGGCCCGAAGACATCGAGCGCGAACGGATGGTAGCCGAGATCGACCGGTGCCTCGCCGCCCTCGACGGGCCGGAGATCGTCGGCGGCGCGTCCGCGGCCTCGTTCACGCTGACCGTGCCGGGCGGTTCGGTCCGGGCTGCGGGGGTGACTGGCGTGGCGGTGAAGCCCACCCACCGGCGACAGGGCATCAACTCGGCGCTCATGCGGAGGCAGCTCGACGACGTCCGGGCGAACGGTGAGCCGCTCGCCATCCTGTATGCCTCCGAGGGAGGCATCTATGGCCGGTTCGGCTACGGGCTCGGCTCGTTCCGTTGCTCGATGGACGTCGAGCGGGAGCGAACGGCCTTCGTCCGTGGCTACCGCTCCTTGGGCCGAACCCGGCTGCTCGATCGGGAGGACGCGCTGGCGGCCATGCGACCGTTGTACGACCGGGTTCGGCTTGACCGACCTGGTGGAATCGGGCTCGATCCCACGTGGTTCGCGTACCGGTTCGCCGAGACCAACTGGGACGAGGACCGGAAGTGGTTCTACGCGGTGCACGAAGGCGCCGATGGCTTGGACGCATACGCCGTCTACCGAGTCGAACACGGCAAGTACGGCGATCACCGCAACGGGCTTGCCGTGGAGGAGGTCCAGGCGTCCTCGCCCCAGGCCTACGCGGAGATGTGGCGATACCTGTTCGACGTCGATCTGATCGAACGGATCACGGCGTGGAACCGGCCCATCGACGACCCGCTGCTCCAGGTGCTCCAGGAACCCGACAGGCTCCGGCTCCGGATCAAGGACGCGCTGTGGGTACGGCCGGTGGACGTTCCGAGGTCGCTCGAATCCCGGAGATATACGGCCGAGGGCCGGGTCACTATCGAGGTCCGAGACCTGTTCTGTCCGTGGAACGAGGGGTGCTACGTGTTGGAGGGCGGGCCGGATGGCGCGTCATGTGTCACCACGCGCGCCGAACCCGATCTCGTGATGAGTGTGAACGAGCTCGGCGCCGTATACCTGGGCGGCGTGAGCTTCCGGCAGCTGCATCGAGCCGGACGGGTACGGGAGGAACGGCCGGGGGCGCTGACCCGGGTCGACGCCTTGTTGGCTTGGGACCCCGCGCCGTGGTGCTCGTTCGTGTTCTGAGCGCTGCGCTCGCCCGTAGTCAGCCTGCGAACCCCAGAACGATCAGCCACGCACCGAGCGCGCCGAGCGCCAGGGCCAACACATCACCGAGGATCCTGAGCGAGCGTTCGCTCACCCGGCGCGCGCCGGTTCCGAGAAGCACCATCCCGGAATCCATCAGCGACACCCCGGCCAGCAACGCGGCCACCGTGAGGAACGCCAGACCACGTCCACCGTCGTGCGCCGCGTCCGCCACCACCGCGGTCCCCGTGGTCGTCAGGAACACGTAGGCCCCGGGGTTCAGGAGGACGGCGACGATCCCTCGAACCGCGGGGTGGAGTCCACCGGGCGCCGCGTCGACATGCCGCCTCCGTCGGTTCTCGCGGAGCGCGTCGGTCGCCAGGAACACGAGGAACCCGCCGCCGACGACGCGCACCACCGATAGGAACGTCGGGCCGGGGTCGATCGAGGAGAGGCCTGCCGCCAACAGCACGAGCATGAAACAGAACGTGGCGTTGGCTCCCGCCATCGCCCGTAGGCCTCGGGTCGCGCCGCCTCGGGCAGCCTCCGAGAACACAAGGAGCTGCACCGGGCCGGGCGATGCACCCAGCGCCACGCCAAGCCCGAACGCAGCCACGGGGTGCGTGAGATCGGATGCCACGTCAGGAGAGCCGAAGCTCCTCGACCCGGATCTCTCCGCCGCCGTCGATCAGGAGCACTCCCTCGCATTCGGCCAGCGGACGGATCTCGCGGCTCGTGAGGCCTTGGACCGCCTGCTCGATCAGGGGCGTATGCCCGACCGCCAGGGCACGTCCTCCCTCCGGGATCACCGCGATGGCCACATGGAGCACCTCCCCGAGCTGCTCCGGGGAGTTGTCGGTTCCGTCACCGGCCAACCCGGGGATGACGGCGTGCTCCGGCAACTGCTGGCCGGTGGCCCGCAGGAACCAGGCCGCGGTCTCGGCGGCCCGCTTGGCCGGCGAGACGAACACGACGTCATAGCCTCCCGTCAACATGCGGCCGACTTCCTCGGCCTGGGCCCGGCCCTCCGGCGAGAGGGTGTCCTCGTCCGGATCGCGGCGAGCGTGCCGGCGGATCTCGAGCGTCTTCAACGGTGAACGCTCCTCATGGGCTTCCCGTATCATGCCCGACCGCATGAAGACTACCCACCGTGGCTTGCTCTTCCAGTGGATCGTGATTGCCGCGACACTCGCGGCGTCGTGCACGAGGAGCACCGCCACGGAGCCTCGCGTGACCGGCACGATCGGGACCGGATCTGGAGCCGGGAACGTCACTCCCGAAACAACGGCAACGGGCCCGCCAGGGACGGCGGTCGGGTTCTACATCCTCGACGCCCGCACCGGCGATCGCGTGGGTGGCGAGGTGAAGGATCCGACGGTGATCCCGAACGGTGAGATGAAGACCTTTCGGGTCTCGTTCTCCGGGCTGGGGATCAAGGACATCGGCCTCGTGATCCTGGTGATCGGCCACGACAACTATGGCGCCTTCACCCGAAAGTAGAACCCTGGAACGTGCGTGGCTATGGATGGCTCGTGGGCTCTGATTCGCCCCCCGCCACCCGGGCCAGGACGAACAGGAGATCCGAGAGTCGATTCAGATATCGAAGCAGCTCATCGCCGACCCCGGCACCTGAGTCGCGGAGCTCGACGACATGCCGCTCGGCTCGGCGGATGACGCTCCTGGCCACGTCGAACGACGCCGAGACTGGATTCGCGCCGGGCACGATGAACGCGTTCGGCAGGGGATGCTCCGCCACCAGCTCGTCGATCCGGGATTCCAGGCGCGACACCATCTCGGCCGTGACGAGCGACACGCCTGGCTCGAGCTTGGCCCGTTCCTTCGGATTGGTCGCCAGGTCTGCGCCGACCACGAATAGCTCGCGCTGGAGTCCCAGGATCTCCTCGTTCAATGCTGGGTCGTCGGAAAGCGCTCGGGCCAGGCCGAGCACCGCGACCGCCTCGTCGGTCGTGCCGTATGCCTGGGTCGCCCGGTCTGCCTTGGAGATCCGGCCGCCGAACAATATGCCGGTGGTGCCGTCGTCGCCCCGTTTCGTGTAGATCTTGGGCACGCGGCTAGGATAGCCCGAGCTTCGCGCGCCACAGGTTGCACCCGGTGCCGACGCCGAGCCGATCGACAACCACACGTCATGCGAGCAACGCGAAGCCCATGTGGCCCTCGAACGCCACCCGCGACGAGGTGAACAGGTGGAACCCTTTGGGTGGCGGGCTCGGCAGCACCCCGAGCCACGCTGTGGTCAAGGGCCCCCGGATGCACCTACCCTTCCTGAGCAAGTGGAGCCTCGGTGAGCGCACTGGGTTCCCCGGCCACGGGGGGCTAATGTGCAACATGTGACTCTTGTGGCTCTTGTGCGGCAGGTGGCACGGTGATACGCTCCGGCCCCAATCGTGAGGACGGGCCTCCGGCGCAAGCCGGGGCGCCTGAGCGGGGCCCGATCGCCCCGCCCCACGTCTGCGCGGCCTCCTCGGGCCGCCGCCGCACCCGGCAGCAAAGGAGGAGGCATGGCCGGTAGGTTCGGGGCGGTCGTCACCGCCATGGTCACCCCGTTTCGGGACGACCACTCGCTCGATCTCGATGGCGCGCGCAGGCTCGCCGATCACCTGTTCGACCACGGCTCGGATACCCTCGTGGTTGCTGGGTCGACCGGCGAGTCCCCCACGCTCAGCCATAAGGAAAAGCTCGAGTTGTTCGGCGCGGTCATCCACGCCGCGAAAGGGCGAGGAAAGGTCGTATGCGGAACCGGCACCTACAGCACGGCCGAGACCCTCGAGCTCTCTCGCGAAGCGGAGAAGCTCGGAGCCGACGGCCTCCTGTTGGTGACCCCGTACTACAACAAGCCGCCGCAGCGAGGTCTGGTGGCCCACTACACGCGCATCGCCTCGGCGGTGTCGATCCCGATCGTGGCCTACAACATCCCCGGCCGGACTGGCGTGCGGATCGAGCACGAGACCCTGCTCCAGCTGGCCAACGTCCCGAACATCATCGGGGTCAAGGACTCGACCGGCGACTTCCAGTCCATCTCCCGGTTGATCACCGAGGCGCCCCCCGCCTTCGAGGTCTATTCGGGCGATGACTGGGCCACCTTCGGTTACATGTGCCTCGGGGCGGTCGGCGTGGTATCGGTCGCTTCCCATCTGGTGGGCGACCGCATCCGGCAGCTGACGGACCTCGTCGCGGGTGGCGACATCCCGGCGGCCCGCAAGATCCACGAGGAGCTCTCGCCCTTGTTCAACACCCTGTTCATCACCACTAACCCCATCCCGGTGAAGACCGCGCTTGGGATCCTCGGCCTTCCGGCCGGCCCCCCCCGGTTGCCGCTCGTCCCTGCGACGAAGGAGGAGCGGGCGAGGATCGAGAAGGCGCTGGTGGATGCCAGGCTCCTCTAGCGGGCCGGGGCGGCGGCCGGCCCGGGTCGCATTCCTCGGCGGCGTGGGCGAGATCGGCCGCAACATGGCCTGCGTCGAGTTGGATGACCGGCTCCTCATCCTCGACGCGGGCTTGTCGTTCCCTCACGCCGAGATGCCCGGGATCGATCTCGTGTTGCCGGACTTCGAATACGTGCGGGAGAACATCGACCGGGTCGAGGCCGTGGTGCTGACCCACGGGCACGAGGACCACATCGGCTCCGTCCCGTACCTGCTGCGCGAGTTCGAGCGTGTTCTGCCGATCTATGGGACCGCGTTCACCCTCGCGCTGCTGGAGGGAAAGCTCGAGGAGCACCAGGTCAGGGAACGGGCCGTATTCCAGACCGTGGTGCCGGGCGGAGCGGCGAGTGTAGGGCCATTCGCCATGCGGTTCATGCGGGTGACGCATTCCATCCCGGAAGGCATGGCCGTGGCCATCGACACCCCGTTCGGAACGATCCTGCATACGGGGGACTTCAAGATCGACCAGACGCCCCTCGACGGGCGCCCCACCGACCTGCACCGCCTGGCCGAGGAGGCCGGACGAGACGGCGGCGTTCACCTCATGCTGTCCGACTCGACGAACGCCGAGGAGGCCGGGTACACCTCGAGCGAGCGGACCGTCGGCCCGGTGCTGCAGGACATCATCGCCCGGGCTCCCAAGCTCGTGGTGGTGGCCTGCTTCTCGAGCCACATCCACCGCATCCAGCAGGTGGCGAACGCCGCTCGGGCCAACGAACGGGTGGTGGCGGTCCTGGGCCGCTCGATGCACCAGAGCGTCGACGCCGCTCGCCGGCTGGGGCTGCTCCACGTGCCGGAGGAGGACATCGTCCTGATCGAGGACCTTGACAGGCTGGACCGGTCGCGGGTCGTGGTGGTGTGCACGGGCAGCCAGGGCGAACCCTACTCAGCGCTCTCGCTGATGGCGGCCCGGGAGCACAAGTTCGTGGACCTTCGCCAGGGCGACACCGTGGTCCTGTCCTCCTCGCTCATCCCGGGGAACGAGCCAGCCATCCATCGGGTCATCGATGGCCTGTACCGCACGGGGGCTGACGTGTACCACGAGCCGGCGGCGCCGGTGCACGCGTCGGGGCACGCCGCCCAGGAGGAGCTTCGGCTGATGCTCTCGCTCGTCCAGCCGCGATGGTTCATCCCCGTCCACGGGGAACGACGGCACTTGGCCCATCACGCCAAGCTGGCCGCCGAGGTGGGCATCCCCCCCGACCACGTGCTGATCTGCGAGGACGGGGACCTGGTGGAGGTGGGGGAGCGGGTCCGGATCGCCGGAAGGATCCCGGCAGGGATGACCTTCGTGGACGGGCTGGGGATCGGCGACGTGGGCGAGGTCGTGCTCAGGGATCGGCGGAAGCTCTCGGCCGATGGCGTGGTGGTCGTGGTGGTCACGATCGACGCCCACCAGGGCGAGATCGTGGCCGGCCCGGACATCGTGAACCGGGGGTTCGTGTTCATCGAGACCTCGGGAGACATCCTTGAAGAGGCGAGGAATCGCGTCATGCTCTCCCTGAAGGAGAGCGCTCAGGCGCGCGTTGTCGACCGGAGCGCGATCGAACAGAACATCCGGAGGACGCTGGGCAAGTACTTCTACGAGGTCACCCAGCGAAAGCCGGTGATCTTGCCCGTGATCATGGAGGTCTGATGCCCGCGAAGTCCAGCCGGAGGGCGCCGGCACCCCGGCGCCCATCCACCCGCGACAAGCCCGCGCGCCCGAAGGTGCGCCAGCACCTCGCACCTTGGGCCCGCGACGCGCTGGGGATCGGCCTGATGGTGTTCGCCCTGATCTCGATCCTGGGGCTGTGGTTCGACGCGGCGGGGTTCGTAGGCCGGGGCATCGAACTCGTGCTGGAAGCCTTAGTGGGGCAGGCCGCGGTGCTGTTCCCGCTCCTCGCGCTGTACTGGGGGATCCTGCTTCTGCGGGGCACGGCCGAGGACGTGCGGGCCCGGATGTTGATCGGGTTCGCCTTCATGTCGGTGGGCCTGCTCGCGCTGTGGTCGCTCACCCACGGCAACCCCGCGCCGTTCTCCGGCACGGCGAGCGCCCGGGACGCGGCGGGGTTCGTCGGTGCCGTCAGCGCATGGCCCATCTCTCGCGGGGTGTCGCGACTCGGCGCCGGCATCATCTGGGGTGGCGTGACGATGCTCGGGGTGCTGATCTTCACCGGCACGCCGCTGTCCGCGGCTTGGGCCAGGGTCCGCGAGCTGTCGGTTGCGGCCGGCGACGACGAGGAGGCCGAGCCGAGGCGGGCCACGCGAACCAAGCGTGATCGCCGGGACCGTACCGAGGAGGACGTCCCCGTCGTGGTGGACCTCCGCGACAACGAGGCCGAACCGGAGCCGGTGTCTCCACCGTCCGGAACGGATTCCGACACCGCCTTCGTCCCCACGCCGGCGCCGAAAGGTGGGGCGTACAAGCTGCCTCCGATCGGCCTGCTGCGAACCGCCCCCGCGTCGGCCGGATCCAGCCGGGACGAGGAGCAGACCACGGCGGCTCTGGAGCGAACGTTCCGCACGTTCGGCGTAGCCGCCCGCGTGCCCAAGGCCCACCGCGGCCCGACCGTCACCCTGTATGAGGTCGAGGTTGAGGCCGGCACCAAGGTGAACAAGGTGCTGTCGCTGGCCGACGACATCGCCTATGCGCTCGCAACGCCCGACGTCCGGATCATCGCGCCGATCCCTGGGAAGTCCGCCATCGGCGTCGAGGTGCCGAACAAGGTGCGCGACTTCGTGATGCTCGGGGACGTCCTTCGGGCGAGGGCGGCCAAGGAGGACCGGGACCCGCTGGCGGTGGCGTTGGGCAAGGACGTCCACGGCCGGGCTCAGATGGTGAACCTAACCAAGATGCCGCACCTGCTGATCGCCGGGGCTACCGGCGCGGGGAAGTCCTCCCTCATCAACTGCTTCATCACGTCGATCCTGATGCGAACGACGCCTGACCAGGTGAAGCTGGTGCTCGTCGATCCCAAACGGGTCGAGCTGGCGCACTTCGCCGACCTGCCGCATCTCCTGTCGCCGGTGATCGTGCATCCCAAGCGAGCCGCCGAGGCCCTGGGGTGGGTGGTCCGGGAGATGGAGGAGCGGTACGAGGCCCTGGCCATGGTAGGCGTCCGCGACGTCGACGGATACCGCGAGGGCCTCGCATCGCGCACGCTCCGGATCCCGCCCGGCCAAGAGGAAAAGTTCGCCGACCTCCCGTACATCGTGGTCGTGATCGACGAACTGGCCGATCTGATGCTGGTGTCACCGCGCGACGTGGAGGACACGATCGTCCGCATCGCCCAGATGGCCAGGGCCGTCGGCATCCACCTGGTCGTGGCCACGCAACGGCCGTCGGTCGACGTCGTCACCGGCCTGATCAAAGCGAATATCCCCTCCCGGATCGCCCTGATGACGTCGTCCCAGGCGGATTCGCGGGTCATCCTCGACATGAACGGCGCGGAGAAGCTCGTCGGGCACGGCGACATGCTGTTCGCGCCGTCCAGCGCGTCGAAGCCGACGCGCCTGCAGGCGGCGTGGGTCACCGAGAAGGAGGTCACGTCGGTGTGCGAATGGATCCGAGCCCAGCGCGAGCCCGAGTACGCGGCCAGCGTCGAGGCCCTTGGGCGCCCACCGATGGAAGGCGAGGACGACCTCGGTGCCGGCGACGAGCTCCTCGAACAGGCCGCGGAGCTCGTGATCCGGTCGCAGCTCGGCTCGACGTCCATGCTCCAGCGAAAGCTCAAGGTGGGGTTCGCCCGAGCCGGACGGCTGATGGACCTGATGGAAGAGCGGGGGATCGTGGGTCCCTCGCAGGGCTCGCGGGCTCGCGACGTCCTGGTCACGTGGGAGGAGTGGGAGGAGTCCCGCTCGGCCCGCACGACCTGAACCCGAGGTTCGATGGCCGCACCCTTCGCGCAGCTCGATTTCCTGTATTGCCCGAGCGAGGACGTCGCCGCCGAAGCCTCGTACTTCATCGACGTCCTTGGTGGCGAGTTGGTCTTCGCCATCGAGTCCGGCGGGACCAGGGTCGCGGCGGTCCAGCTGACCGCCGGCCCACCACTCTTCTTGCTGGCAGATCACGTCGAAGGCGATCGGCCGATCTTCGTCTATCGGGTGGAGGACCTTGCGGCCTCGCTGGCCGAGCTCCAGGCCAGGGGATGGCAGCCGGCTGGCACCTTCGAGATCCCTCACGGACCCTGCTGTTCCATTCGGACGGCCGGAGGGCACCGGGTGGCCCTGTACCAGCTCACCCGGCCCGAGGTCGCGGCCCACTTCGAGGGCCGGCGGGACTTCTGAACCCGGCGTCCACTCCGCCCCTCCTGGTCCAACCAACCCGGCGGTCCGTGAGACCACTGCCTATACTCCCAGGCCACAGGCCCGATCCAGGAGGAAAGGTTGCAGCGATCGACGATCGGCGTGGGCCCGGCGCTCCGAAGGGCCCGCGCGGCCCGCGGCGTGACCCTCGACGAGGCCAGCCGCGACACGAGGATCCGCCGCGAGTTCCTCGTGGCCCTGGAGGAGGAGGCCTTCGATCGCCTCATGGGCGACGTGTACGTTCGCGGCTCGATCCGGTCGTACGCAACGTACCTCGGGCTCCCCTCCGACAAGATGGTGCACGCGTATGCGCGGTTCGCCGCGGCGCCGGCGGAGGCGCCGGCGCCGACGGGGCCACCTGCGCCGGAGAACCCCATCGACGCACCACGCCGTCGCGACAGCCACCTGCTGTTCGTGATGATCGCGACGATGCTGCTGATCCTGGCGGCGTCGTTCGGGATCATCTCCACCAGGGCGTCCGCCCCGCCCCCGGCCGACCTGTCCTCCGATTCGGCGGGCCTTGCAGGACCAGGCCCAGGGATCGTGGCGTTGGTGGCGGCGGCACAACCGGTCGAGGTCACCGTGACGATCGACGCGGCGCTGCCGCAGCCCTTCTCGTTGGAGCCCGGCGAGAGCCGGTCCTTCGAGGCCGACCTGTCGCTCACGATCCAGCTGGACCACGGCGCCAGCGCGCATGTGACGGTGAACGGCGTTGACAAGGGGTTCCCGGGAAGGCGCAACCGTCCATGGCGTGAGACCTACAGCTACGGGAACGTTGGCCCCACGCCGTCACCTGCGGCGTGAGCGCGAGCCGGGCCGAAGCACGCGAGAGGCCGGTGAGGGCTGAGGTCGTGGGGGTGGGCACCGAGCTCCTGCTCGGGCAGATCCCCAACACGAACGCCCGGTGGATCTCCGAGCGCCTTGCGGAGATCGGGGTCGACGTCTTGTACCACCAAGTCGTGGGGGACAACCCGGAGCGGATCGAGGAGGCGCTTCGCCATGCGCTCTCCCATGCGGACGTAGTGATCGTGACGGGCGGCCTGGGACCAACGCAGGACGACATCACGCGCCAGGCTCTGGCGCGGGTTGCTGGTGCGAGGATGCTCCGCCGTCCCGAGCTTGAGGACATGATCCGCGCCAAGTTCGACCGGGTGGGACGGGACATGCCGGAGTCGAACCTCGTCCAGGCGGACGTGCCCGAGGGCGCGCGCGTGATCCTGCCCGACCGGGGGACGGCGCCGGGCCTCGCGGTCGCGATCGAGGGGACACGCCTATACGCACTCCCCGGCGTCCCCGCGGAGATGCGGGAGATGATGGAGGGGACCGTGCTGCGGGAGTTGTCATCGCTGGCCGGGCCGGCCTCGATCGCGTCACGGATCGTTCGGTGCGTCGGGATCCCGGAGTTGCGCGTCGCCGAGCTGACAGACGACCTGTTCCGGGCCTCCGCCAACCCCACCGTCGCCTACCTCGCCGGCGGTGGAGAGGTGAAGGTCCGGCTGACAGCGAAAGCGCGAAATCGAGGGGACGCCGAGGCGTTGCTCGAGCCGCTGGTCGAGGAGGTGGTCCGGCGGCTCGGGGATCACGTGTTCACGACGGCGGACGAAGAGTTGGAAGAGACCGTGGCCCGGTTGCTGCGCGACTCGGGGAAGACGCTGGCTTGCGCCGAGTCGCTGACGGGCGGTGAGCTCGGTGCCAGGATCACATCGGTGCCGGGGGCCTCCGACTACTTCCTCGGCTCCGCAGTGTGCTACTCGGCCCGGGCGAAGCGGGAGATCCTCGGCGTCTCGCAGGAGACGATCGACGGGCCGGGGTTGGTCAGCGCGGAGTGCGCCCGCGAGATGGCGGCGGGAGCACGCCGGCTGTTCGGCGCCGACCTCGCCCTGGCCCTGACCGGCGCGGCCGGACCGCAGGCTCACGCAGGGGCGGAGCCCGGCCAGATCTGGGCGGCGCTTGAGGCCGAGGGCGTGTCGCACCAGCGCGACCTTCGCTCACCCGGCGATCGCGACCTGGTGCGACGGTGGGCGGAGCAGGTCGGGCTGGACCTGGTGCGCCGCCATCTCCAGGGCGCGCCGCTGCCCGATGGGCCTCGGCCCGGGTGATGGCGCGAGACCGGGCGTCGCGACCGGAGGCCCAGCCCCTGCGGCTGTTCGTGGCGGTGGACGTTCCCGAGCAGGTCCGTGACCGGGTCCAGGACGCGGTCGGGCCGTGGCGTGATCGCCTCCCCCGCGCGAGGTGGGTGCCGAAGCAGAACCAGCACGTGACCTTGAAGTTCCTCGGCTCGACGTGGCCGCGGCTCGTGGGGTGGGTCATGGAAACCGTCGAGGCGGTCGCTCGACAGAGCGAGCCGTTCGAGACCCGGGTGACTGGGCTCGGCGCGTTCCCGTCGACGCGGCGCGCGCGGGTGCTGTGGGCGGGCCTAGACGATCCGGGCGGTCGCTTGGCCTCACTGGCGGCCGACCTCGAAGGAACGCTGGCCAAGGAGTTCACACCGGAGAAGCGGCCCTTCACCGCTCACCTCACGGTGGCCAGGTTCGATCCGCCGGTCCCGGTCGACGGGGAGGAGATCGCTGCGGCGGACGTCGCCTCGGAGCCGTTCGCCGTCGACCGGCTGGTCGTGTATCGGAGCCACCTCCGACGTCCCGCGCCGATCTACGAGCCCGTCGGGGAGTTCGGACTCGGATCCCGAGGTGATTGACCCCGAACATACGTTCGGGTAGGGTCCGGGGTTGCAGGTTCGGAATGACAGAGGTGTAATCCGTGTCAGACCCACGAGATACCGTGCGCCCCCACATCGGGGAAGAGCTCACCGGAGCCGTACGCCGGTGGGCGAGGGGGCAGAAGGAGGCTTCGCGGATGGATCGGGACAAGATGCTCGACGTGGCGCTCACGCAGATCGAGAAGCAATACGGCAAGGGGGCGGTGATGCGGCTGGGGGAGCACCCCGCCGGGCAAGGGATCTCGGTCATCCCCACCGGGTCCATCGCCCTCGACATGGCCCTCTGCGTGGGCGGCATCCCCCGGGGGCGCATCGTGGAGGTCTTCGGCCCTGAAGGGTCGGGCAAGACCACCGTTTGCCTCCACGTCATCGCCGAGGCCCAGAGGATGGGCGGGATCGCGGCCTTCGTCGACGCCGAGCACGCGCTGGATCCCACCTACGCTCGCAAGCTCGGCGTGAACATCGACGAGCTCCTGGTGTCGCAGCCGGACTCAGGCGAGCAGGCGTTGGAGATCGCCGACCTCCTGGTGCGATCGGGGGCCATGGATCTCGTGGTCATCGACTCGGTGGCCGCGCTCGTGCCCCGGGCCGAGATCGAGGGAGAGATGGGCGATTCCCATGTTGGCCTGCAGGCCCGGCTCATGTCGCAGGCCATGCGGAAGCTGGCCGGCTCCCTGTCGCGGTTCGACACCACCGCCGTGTTCATCAACCAGCTCCGGGAGAAGATCGGCGTCATGTTCGGCAATCCCGAGACCACATCGACGTCCGCAAGATCGAGAACCTGAAGGACGGCACCGAGGTGGTGGGGTCCCGCACCAGGGTGAAGGTGGTGAAGAACAAGGTCGCCCCGCCGTTCAGGCAGTGCGAGTTCGACATCATCTACGGAGAGGGCATCTCCAAGGAGGGGAGCCTCCTCGACGTCGGCGTGGACCTGGAGATCGTGAAGAAGAGCGGTGCCTGGTTCACCTACGAGGGCGACCAGCTCGGCCAGGGCCGCGAGAATTCGCGAAACTTCCTCTCCGAGCACGCCGACATGGCCCGCGAGATCGAGCGGAGGATCCGGGAAGCCGTGGGCCTGACAGCTTTCGGGGACGGGGAGGCCCCGGTCGCGGTCGTCCCCGACGTTGCGGTGACCAACGAACCCCCGGCTCCCTCCAAGTCAAAGGCCAAGGAGAAGGAGCGCGAGGCGCAGCCCGCGCCGGCCTCGTAGTCGGGCCGGCAGATGCCCGAGGCCTCTCGCACACGGCGCCCCAAGCACCCGCTCTCATGCCACGACCGGGCCCTCCGACTCCTCGCGGTGCGGCCGCGGTCGCGCCGCGAGATGGGGTCTCGGCTCCGCTCGGCAGGGTTCGATGCCGAGACGGTGACCGAGGAGCTCGCCCGCCTCGAAGAGGTCGGGTTGATCGACGACGAGCGCTTCGCTCAGGAGTTCGCGGAGCAGGCGCTGGGCCGGCGGCTCTCGGGCCGGCGGGCCGTGGCTTCTTCGCTCGCCGCCAAGGGCGTGTCCCGTCCCGTGATCGAGCAGGCGCTCCAGGATGTGGAGGTCGATGACGACGTCCGTGCCGCCGAACTGGCCCGGTCGAGGGCGTCGCGTCTTCGAGCCCTGGCACCGGAGGTGGCCTACCGCCGCCTCGTTTCGTTCCTCGCCCGCCGGGGCTACGAGGGGGCAGTGGCCAGGCGGGCGGCGGCCTCGGCGCTGAGGCCGGAGCTGGGGGCCGAGGGCCTCTCCGAGGTGTAGCCCCCCGGTGCAACCCCTTGCGTCTCCCGCCGCCAGGCCTTAGATTGTGCATTTGAGAGGCTCTTTCAGGAAAACGATCTGTTCGACTTGTGCCTTACAAGTGACCGACACGAAACGCGACGAAGCATTCCGGCTAGGGGGGCGTGAGGGACCCGAGAGATCCCCAGCGCCCTAGCTAGCTCTCGCACCATTCGGACGCACGGCCGAACAGAGGCCTGACCGGCCTCTGTTCGGCCTTTTTCTCATACTTGGAGGCAACCGAGATGGCATCGGCATTGGTGGTGATCGCGGTCTTCGTGTCCGGCGTCGCGCTGGGCTTCCTGATCCGGGCGGCATTCGCCGCGACCAAGGCCCTGAGCGCGGAGTCCCGTGCCCAGAAGGTCATCCTGGAGGCCGAGCGGGAGGCGGAGAGGCTCACCCGCGAGGCGCTCGGGGAGGTCAAGGACGAGATCAGCGGCATGCGAAGGGAAGCGGAGCAGGAGGTCCGTTCCCGGCGTGAGGAGATGAAGCGTTCGGAGCAGCGCCTTAGCCAGAAGGAGGAGGCGATCGAGAACAAGCTCGCCGACGTGGAGACGCGAGCGACGGAGATGGACGACCGCGACAAGAAGCTCCAGAAGGTGCGCCAGCAGCTGGAGCAGTCGGCCGAGCAGCATCGCCAGCAGCTGGAGGCCGTGGCGAGGATGACGTCGCAGGAGGCGAGGGAGGCCCTGGTCACGCAGGTCGTGGACGAGGCCAAGCGGCAGGCGATGGCCACCGTCCGTGAGATCGAGAATCGGGCCCGTGAAGAGGGCGAGGAACGCGCTCGAAAGATTGTGACGATCGCCATCCAGCGGGTGGCCTCCGAGCAGACCGCCGAGTCAACCGTCTCGGTGTTCTCCCTCCCGTCGGAGGACATGAAGGGCCGGATCATCGGCCGGGAGGGCCGGAACATCCGGGCGTTCGAGTCGGTGACCGGGGTGAACCTCATCATCGACGACACGCCCGAGGCCGTGGTGCTCTCGTGCTTCGACCCCGTCCGGCGGGAGACGGCACGCATGACGTTGGAGAAGCTCGTGTCCGACGGCAGGATCCACCCCGCCCGGATCGAGGAGACGTTCGAGCGATCGAAGAAGGAGATCGACGAGCAGATCAAGCGGGCCGGCGAGGAGGCGGTGATGGAGGTGGGGGTCACCGACATGCATCCCGACCTGGTGAAGCTCCTCGGCCGGCTCCAGTTCCGCACGTCGTACGGGCAGAACGTCCTGAAGCACCTGGTCGAGTCCGCCCACATCGCCGGGTCCATCGCCGCCGAGCTCGGCCTGGACCAGCGGGTCCCCAAGCGGGGCGCGCTGCTGCACGACATCGGCAAGGCGGTGACCCACGAGGTCGAGGGGTCCCACGCCATCATCGGCGCGGAGATCGCCCGCCGGCTGCGGGAGGCGCCCGAGGTCGTGCACTGCATCGAGTCCCACCACGGTGAGGTGGAACAACGGACGATCGAGGCCGTCCTTGCCCAGATCGCCGACGGCATCTCCGGCGGGCGGCCGGGGGCGCGGCGGGAGAGCCTGGAGACCTACATCAAGCGCCTGGAGCGGCTGGAGGAGATCTGCTCGTCCTACCCCGGGGTGGAGAAGACGTACGCCATGCAGGCCGGCCGGGAGGTCCGAGTGATGGTCAAGCCCGGCGACATCGACGATCTCCAGGCTCAGGTGATGGCCCGGGACATCGCCAAGCAGGTGGAGGAGGAGCTCCAGTACCCGGGCCAGATCAAGATCACCGTGGTGCGCGAGACCCGGGCGGTCGAGTTCGCGCGGTGATCAGCGGTCCCGGCGGGGGTAGCCTGGGGTGGCGATGAGCGGCCGGTACCTGATCCGCACCTTCGGGTGCCAGATGAACGAGCACGACTCCGAGCGGATCGCCGGCCTACTCGAGTCAGATGGCTACATCCGAGCCGAGGACGTCGCCGAGGCTCAGGTGGTCGTGTTGAACACATGCGCCGTGCGGGAGAACGCGGACAACAGGCTGTACGGCAACCTCGGGCACCTGCGGCCGCTGAAGCAGGCGAACCCGCGCCTGCGGATCGTGGTGGCCGGGTGCCTCGCCCAGAAGGACCGCGGCCAGATCCAGGGGCGGGCGCCGTGGGTGGACGTGGTCGTGGGGACCCATGCATTGCCCGGGTTGCTCGAGCTCCTGCGGCGGGCCGAGACCGAAGGCCCCCAGATGGACGTCCGGGAGTTCACGGAGGTGTTCCCCAGCGCGCTGCCCGCCCGGCGCGAGGTGGCCCACCACGCGTGGGTTTCGATCGCGATGGGTTGCGACAACCACTGCACGTTCTGCATCGTGCCGCTCGTCCGGGGGCCCCAACTGTCGCGGGAGATCGGCGACGTCCTGGCCGAGGTGCAGGGCCTGGCCCGTCGCGGCGTCGTGGAGGTCACGCTCCTCGGCCAGAACGTGAACACCTACGGGCGAGACCTCACGGTGCCCGGGTCCAGGAGGCACCCGCTGTTCGCGGAGCTGCTTCGGGCAGTGAATGCCGTTGAGGGCATCCACCGCATCAGATTCACCAGCCCGCACCCACACGACTTCACCTCCGACGTCGTCGAGGCCATGGCCGAATGCGAGAAGGTGTGCGAGCACATCCATTTCCCGCTCCAGTCGGGCTCGGACCGGATCCTTCGGGCGATGCGGCGGTCCTATCGGAGCGAGCGCTACCTTTCGTGGCTGGATCGGATCCGTCAGGCCATCCCCGGTGTGGCCGTCAGTACCGACATCATCGTTGGCTTCCCGGGAGAGACCGAGGAGGATTTCCGTGGAACGCTCGACGTGGTGAGGGCCGCCCGGTTCGACCAGGCCTACACGTTCCAGTACTCGCCTCGGCCGGGGACCGCGGCGGCCACGATGCCGAACAAGATCCCCAAGGAGGTCGTCCAGGAGCGGTTCGATCGGCTCGTCCGGGTGCAGGAGTCGATCTCGCTCGAGCACATGCGGGAGACGGTCGGTCGCACGTTCGAGGTCCTGGTGGAGGGCGTGGGCCGAAAGGGTGGGGTCCAGGGGCGGACCCGGACCAACAAGGTGGTCCACGTCGCGGGAACCATCCCTCCCGGGTCGTTCCTCGACGTCCGCATCGTGGCCGCGCACCCGCACCACCTGGCCGGCGAGGTGGTTCGGGCGACCGGGTCCGCCGCGGCGGGCTCGCCCCGCGTGCCCGCCGCCGCCAGCTGATGCCTGGCGCTCGACCCTTCCTCGCGCTCGTCGGACCGACCGCAGCGGGCAAGAGCGAGACCGCTGTGGCCCTCACCGAGCGGCTGGGGGCCGAGATCGTCTCCGTGGACTCGATGCTCGTGTATCGGGGGATGGAGCTCGGAACGGCCAAGCCGACTCCGGCGGAGCGAGCGAGGACCTCGCATCACCTGGTGGACGTGGCCGAACCCGAGGAGCCTTTCTCGGTGGCTCGGTACCAGCAGCTCGCCCGGGCCGTGGTGGAGGGCGTCGATGCGCGAGGGCGCCGGGTCCTGTTGGTCGGTGGCTCCGGCTTGTATTTCCGGGCCATCGTCGATGAGCTCGAGTTCCCCGCCACCGACCCGGACGCCCGCGATGAACTTCGCGCCGAGGCCGAGGTTCTCGGACCGGATCGCCTGCATCAGCGCCTGGCGGAGCTCGATCCGGCCGCGGCCGCCCGGATCGAGCCGACCAACGTCCGACGGACCGTTCGAGCACTCGAGGTGGCCGTGGTCACCGGGCGCCCGTTCTCGAGCTACGCGGCCCGCTGGGAACGCTACCCGGACGAGCGCGTTCGGGCCGCGGGGATCGACGTTCCACGCGACGTCTTGGCCCGCCGAATCGAGATGCGCGTCGGAGCGATGGTCGATGCCGGCCTTCTCGACGAGGTGCGGGCGCTCCTCGACCGGGGCCTGTTCGGATGGCTGACCGCCAGTCGGGCCATCGGGTACGCTGAATTCGCGCGGCACCTCCGGGGCGAGATCACGCTCGCCGAGGCAACCGCAGAGACGGTGAGTCGGACGAGGGAACTCGCTCGACGCCAGATGGTCTGGTTCCGACGAGACCCCCGGATCCGGTGGTTCCCCGCCGGCGAGCGCGGCGCGATCGATATGGTGGACGAGCTGACGGAGTACCTCCAGGGTGACTGAGCTGCGGGTCTGGAAGTACCACGGAACCGGCAACGACTTCATCATGCTCGAGGACCTCGATACCGAACGTCCTCTGTCCCCCGAGCTCGTCGCGGCCCTGTGCGACCGGCGGTTCGGCGTGGGTGCCGACGGGGTGATCCGCGTGACACCGGATGTCGCCGGGGGCGACTTCTTCATGGACTACTGGAACGCCGACGGCAGCGTGGCCGAGATGTGCGGCAACGGCGTGCGTTGCCTGGCCAAGCTCGTGTACGAGCGGGACCACACGCGCCAGACCGAGCTGGACATCGGGACCCGCGACGGCGTGAAGCACGTCTCGCTCGATGTGCGGGAGGGTGTGGTTCGATCGGTGACCGTGAGCATGGGGCCGGCGGCCTTCGCCCGCTCGCAGATCCCGATGCTGGGCCCGGCCGACGAGCCGTACCTGGCGGAGCCGTTCGAGGTGTTGGGCCACACGTTCAAGGCGAGCGCGGTATCGATGGGCAACCCGCACCTGGTCCTGTTCGTGGACGACGATCCCGCTCGGTCGGACGTGGCCCGGATCGGCGCCGCCGCGGAGAACGACGCCATGTTCCCCGAGAAGGCGAACGTGGAGTTCGTCGCGGTGACCGGCGAAGGGCTGAGCGTTCGGGTGTGGGAGCGAGGCGTGGGGGAGACCATGGCCTGCGGGACCGGGGCCTGCGCCGCGCTCGTGGCCGCGAACGAGGCTGGCCTCGTCCCCGCCCGCTCGGAGGTTCGGTTCCCCGGAGGCACCGTGACCGTGGAGCGGACCGTCGACGACGTTTTGCTGACCGGACCGGCCGAGCGCGTCTTTCAGGCCACGCTTGACGATGCCTGGCTGCGGTCGCGAGGGCTGGCGTGAGGATCGCTCGACGGATCGAGTCGCTGCCCCCGTACCTGTTCGCGGTGTTGGACGGCAAGCTCGCGGCGAAGCGGGCGGAGGGGGTCGACGTGATCTCCCTCGGCGTCGGCGATCCCGATCTGCCCACTCCGCAGCACATCGTGGACGCCATGCGGGAGGCCGTGCGCGATCCGGCCACCCATCGGTACCCCTCCTATTGGGGGAGCATCGAGTTCCGTGAGGCGGTGGCGGCCTGGTACCGGAGCCGGTTCGGCGTGGACCTCGATCCCTCGGCGGAGGTGCTCGCCCTCATCGGGTCGAAGGAGGGCCTCGGCCACCTGCCGGTCGCGTTCGTGGATCCCGGCGACGAGACGCTCGTCCCCGATCCCGGCTACCCCGTCTATGGGGTGTCGACGCGCTTGGCCGGCGGCACGCCGGTGCCGCTCCCACTGCTCGCAGATGAGGGCTATCAGCCGGACCTCGACGGCACGCCCGTCTCCGGCCGGACCAAGATGCTGTGGCTGAACTACCCCAGCAACCCCACCGCGGCCGTGGCCGACGGGGCCACCTTCGAGCGGGCGGTGGCCTTCGCCCGCAGGAATGAACTGCTGCTCGCCCACGACGCCGCATACTCGGAGATCACGTTCGACGGCTACGTCGCGCCGTCCATCCTCCAGGTCCCAGGAGCGAAGGACGTCGCGCTCGAGTTCGGCTCGACGTCGAAGTTCTACAACATGACCGGGTGGAGGATCGGCTGGTGCGCGGGGAGCGCTGAGGCCATCCGGGCCCTATCGGTGGTGAAGACCAACCTGGACTCGGGCCAGTTCACGGCGATCCAGCGGGCGGCCATCGCCGCGCTCACCGGACCCCAGGACCATCTGGACGAGCTCCGCGCCGTGTACCAGCGAAGGCGCGATGTCGTGGTGGGCACGCTGAACTCGCTTGGGTGGTCCCTCAAGCCCCCGCTCGGGTCGGTCTACGTGTGGGCGCCGACGCTCGACGGCATGTCCTCGGTCGATTTCGCCGACCTCCTCCTCGATCGCGCGGGCGTGTTCGTGGCGCCCGGCAACGGGTACGGAGAGCGCGGTGAGGGCTATGTCCGGTTCTCGCTGACCGCACCGGACGACCGGCTGGCAGACGCCATGGACCGTCTCGCCCGGGTGCTCCGCTGATGACCCAGCGGAACGGGAAGCGACGCCGGACGGCCGTCCTCGAGTCGCCCCTGTCGGCCACGTGGACGCCTCGGATCCGAGAGCGGGCCGTGTTGGTCGGGGTGAGGCGGGGGATCGACTGGTCGGACCTCAACGAGCTGGCCGCCCTGGCCGATTCGGCAGGGGCAGAACCGGTCTCCCGCATCGTCCAGACCCGGTCCGACCCCGATCCGGCCACGTTCGTGGGCAAGGGCAAGCTCGAGGAGATCCACCGGACGGTCCATTCGACCGGGGCCGACGCCGTGATCCTGGACGACGAGCTCACGCCGGGCCAGCTCCGGAACCTGGAGGGGCGGCTGGGGACCAAGGTGATCGACCGGACCGCACTGATCCTCGACATCTTCGCCCTGCACGCCAGGTCCCGGGAGGGCAAGGCCCAGGTGGAGCTGGCGCAGCTCAATTACCTCCTGCCAAGGCTCCGGGGTTGGGGCGAAGCCATGTCCCGGCTGGGAGGTGGCATCGGCACCCGCGGACCGGGCGAGACGAAGCTCGAGGTGGACCGGCAACACATCAAGCGGCGTATCTCCAAGCTCCGGCGGGACATCAAGGACTTGGCGCGGACACGCGACGTGAAGCGGGCCCGCCGCGAGGGCTCAGGCATCCAGCAGATCGCCATCGCGGGTTACACGAACGCGGGCAAGTCAACGCTCATGAACGCGCTCACGGAGGCAGGCGTGCTGGTGGCGGACCAGCTGTTCGCCACCCTCGACCCCACCATCCGGCGGATCGCTTTGCCCGGCGGGCGGCACGCAACGATCTCGGACACCGTGGGGTTCGTGAGCAAGCTGCCCCACGACTTGGTCGAGGCGTTCCGTTCGACCCTCGAGGAGGTCACCCGGGCCGACCTCGTGCTGCACGTCGCCGATGCCTCTTCACCCGAGGTGGAGCAGCAGGTCGAGGCGGTTCGGAGCGTCCTAGGCGATATCGGAGCGGGAGCGATCCCCGAAGTCCTCGCGCTCAACAAGGTGGACGTGCTCTCCGAGATGGACCGGGAGCGTGCGACTCGGCGGTTCTCCGATGCCGTGGCCATCTCGGCCCTCACCGGTGAGGGAACGGAGGCGCTGCTGGAACGCGTCGCCCTCGAGCTTCCGCGGCCCCCGGTCGAGGTCACGCTCCTCGTGCCGTACGGGCGGGACGAGGTGATCGCGCTGCTCTACCGAGATGCCGAGGTCCTGGGAACGGAAGCGGGCCCCGAAGGAACGCTCGTCCGGGCTCGGGTGGGCGATCGCGAGCTCGCCACCGTTGGGGACTACCTCGTCCAACCGCGGCGTCGCCGGGCCTCGAGTCTCTGAGAGCTGTCCTCGGGGGCGGCCGAACCGCCGGTTTAGCGCGGCCCGATGGCCCACAGATCCGGGTCGTCCCAGGCACCGGTGATCACGCGGTCCGGGTTCTGCCCTCGGGCCTGGGCGAACCGCAGGGCCAGGATCTGCAGGCGAACCGTGAGCGGTATCTGGGCCAGGAGCGGGGGCAGGTCGGCGGGCTCCGACAGAGCGGTCACGCGGGTCCCTTCATGCTCCGCCGCATCCCCCACGGCCCGGACCAGCCCGTCGGTGTCGGGAGGGGTGAGCGCGACGAGGTGATCGTCATCCCCGAGCGGGACGGCGGAGCCGTGCAGCAGGTACTCGACGTCATATCCCTCAGCCGGGAACCGTGAGGCCTCACGCAGCTTCAATGCGCCCTCTCGTGCGGTCACCGACGCCGGCCCCTCTCCGAACAGCAGGAGGAGGCGGCGGGGGGCGACGATCCGGTCGAGCCCCGGGTTCTCGATGGCCTCGGCCACGGCCCCGGGGACCTTGCCGATCGCCTCGGGGCTCAGGCTCTCAGCGCCCAACGCGTTGGCGATGCGGGCCAGCAGCAGGAGGACAGCCGTGTAGCTCACGGTGTACGTCTGCGACGTCTCCTTGGGGACCGTCTCCACCACGTCGGGCAGCTCCGTGCCCTGTCGGGTGAGGGCGAGCACGCGAAGACCGGCATCCTTGGCCTGCCGGTACGCGGCGGCAGCGTAGGCCGTCTCCTCGCCGGCGTTGTGGCTGATCAGGACCATCCCGTCGCGAGGATCGACCGGCGGGGCCCAGTTGACGAAGTGCATCGACGGGATGGCCTGAGCGCCTCGGCCCGCCTCGTACAGCATCGCCGCTCCGAGCTCCGCCGCATGAAGGCTCGTGCCCGTGCCCACCAGCCAGATCCGCCGGCATTGGGCCAGCCGCTCGACGACATCGTGGCGCACGGGATGCGTAGCCAGTCGATCGAGCTCCTCGGGTTGCGAACGGATCTGCCGCTCCAGCGCCGTCTGCGACATCGACGGTTCCCTTCCTCTTCCCTACGATAGGTATCGGCGTGGACCTTAGAGTTTCCGAAGGACCGCCACGACCTTGCCCAGGATCCGCCCCTCGGTCATGGGGATGGGTGGGAAGGCCGGGTTCTCCGGATGCAGGGTCACCTTCCCGGCTAGGCGTCGAAGCCGCTTGATCGTCGCCTCCTCCTCCGCTACGCCGGGCAGGAGGGCGGCCACGATGTCGCGGTCACCCGCGCTGTCCTGGCGCCGAACCACCACGACGTCGCCGTCGAGGATGCCCGCCCCGGTCATCGACTGGCCGGTCACTCGGAGGGCGAAGTGTTCCCCCCCCTTAGCGAAGCCGACGGGCACCGTGAGGTACTCCTCGACATTCTCGGACGCAAGGATGGGCGTTCCGGCAGCGATGCGGCCGAGAACAGGGATGACCACTCCTTCTGGCCTGGTGCTCTCATCGGCCAGCCCGATGGCCCGGGGCTTAGTTGGGTCCTTGTGGAGCAGGCCCTTCCGCTCAAGGTTCGCCAGCTGGCTGTGGACGCTGGAGGAGGACGTGAGGCCCACCGCCTCGCCGATCTCGCGGACGGTCGGTGGATAGCCCCGGTCCAACACCGTGTCGGCGATGAACTCCAGGATCCTCCGCTGCCGCGGCGTGAGGTCGTCGGTCTCGGCCATGTCAGACCCCCCTCGTACGCTCCGGAGGCTAGCACGAGATGACATGGGGTTCAAACATATGTTCGGGCTTCCCCTCTTGACGTCGAACAGGCGTTCGGTAGGATGGTCTCCATGAGTCGAACGCACGTTCGGAGAGGACCACTGGCCATCGTGCTGCTCCTGCTGGCCATCGGCCTGGCGTGGGTGGTTCCCTCCGGGGGGGCGGCCGCAGGACCGGCTCACGTCCCGTCGCACCGGTACGTCGTGCGTCCCGGCGACACGCTGTGGTCGATCGCCCGCGGGATCCAGGATGGCGACCCCCGAGCCCTGGTGGACGCCATCCAGTCGGCGAACGGGGCGGACCCGGGCGCCCTGATGCCCGGGGAGGTCCTGCTTATCCCCGCAGCCGGCTGAGCCAGGACTGCGAGACTCGTCCGGGACGCCGAGAGGCCACATGTGGAGTCTGGCATCCGCGGACCCACCAGATATGGTGGTGGGTGTGATGCGGTGCCCCTGGTGTGGCCATGGCGAGGACCGGGTGGTCGATTCCCGACCGGCCGAGCGCGGCGCGGCCATCCGCCGCCGCCGTCAGTGCCTGTCTTGCGGACGGCGATTCACCACGTTCGAGCGGATCGAGGAGGTCGGCCTGATGGTGGTGAAGCGCGACGGCTCCAGGGAACCGTACGTGCGGGACAAGGTCCTGGCGGGCATCCGAAAGGCCATCGTCCACCGACCGGTCACGGAGGAGCAGGTCGCCGCGTTGGCCGACAGGGTGGAGGAGCGGCTGCGGCGCAAGGGGCCTGAGGTCAGCTCTCACCAGGTCGGCGTGGAGGTGCTGTCTCAACTCCAGAAGCTGGACCAGGTGGCCTACATGCGGTTCGCCTCCGTCTACAAGGACTTCCAGGGGATCACGGACTTCGAGCGAGAGCTGGGAGCCCTCCAGAAGCGCGTGCCGGCGAAGCCCCGGAACCGCTAAACTACTAGATGTAGTGGTTCAGTCTGTGAGAAGGCACTAGATGTTCCGTGCAGGACCCTTGACCGGGGACCCGGCCGGGTGCAGAATCACGGGGCTGTAATTCCGGTGGTGAGACTTCCCCGAGTAGGGAAGGGGGCGTTCCGGTGGCGACGAAGGAAGGGGACGTCGAGGTCGTTCGAACCGGCCTGACGTTCAAGCGGCACTTCAGCAAGGACGGCGTTCGCCCGTTCGACGAGGTCGAATGGGAGACCCGAGACGCGGTGATCCCGAACTACAAGGAGGGGGGGAATGCCTTCGAGCAGCGCGCCGTGGAGTTCCCCAGGGGTTGGTCGCAGAACGCCACGAACATCGTGGCCCAGAAGTACTTCCGGGGCACGCTCGGGACGTCCGAGCGCGAGTCCAGCGTGCGCCAGCTCATCGGCAGGGTCGTGGACACCATCCGCGGCTGGGGCGTGAAGGACCGTTACTTCGCCACCGAGAAGGACGCCGACGTCTTCGGCGACGAGCTCACCCACCTGCTGGCCACCCAGAAGGCCGCGTTCAACTCGCCGGTGTGGTTCAACGTCGGCGTTCCGAACACCCCGCAGCAGTGCTCGGCGTGTTTCATCCTGGCCGTCGACGATCAGATGAGCTCCATCCTCAACTGGTACGTGGAGGAGGGGACCATCTTCAAGGGCGGGTCCGGCTCGGGGATCAACCTGTCCAGGATCCGCTCGTCCAAGGAGCCGCTCGCCGGCGGCGGCACCGCCTCCGGACCGGTCTCCTTCATGCGAGGGGCCGACGCCAGCGCCGGCACCATCAAGTCCGGGGGGAAGACCCGGCGCGCGGCGAAGATGGTCGTGCTGAACGCGGACCACCCCGACGTCCACGACTTCATCTGGTGCAAAGCCGTCGAGGAGCACAAGGCCCGAGCCCTCCGAGACGCCGGCTTCGACATGGACCTGGACGGCAGGGACAGCTATTCCATCCAGTACCAGAACGCCAACAACTCGGTCCGGGCGACCGATGAGTTCATGCAGGCCTACCTGGAGGACCGGGACTGGAAGCTGAAGGCCGTCCTAACCGACGAGACGCTCGAGACCGTGCGGGCAAGGGACCTCATGAGAGAGATCGCTCAGGCCGCCTGGGAGTGCGCCGACCCGGGGATGCAGTTCGACACCACGATCAACGAGTGGCACACGTCCCCAGCGTCCGGCCGGATCAACGCAAGTAATCCATGTTCCGAGTACATGCACCTCGACAACTCGGCATGCAACCTCGCGTCGCTGAATCTCATGAAGTTCGTGGACAACGAGGGCAGGTTCGACGTCGCGGCGTTCCGCCACGCCGTCGAGATCGTGTTCACGGCCCAGGAGATCATCGTGGGCAACTCCGACTACCCGACCGAGGCCATCGGGCGGAACGCAAAGGCGTTCCGCCAGCTCGGCCTGGGGTACGCGAACCTCGGTGCGCTGCTGATGGCTCGGGGGCTCCCATACGACTCGGACGGCGGGCGGGCGTGGGCCGGCGCGATCACCGCGCTCATGACGGGATGGGCCTACCGGACCAGCGCCAGGATCGCCGAGGTCACCGGTCCGTTCGCCGGGTTCACGCCGAACCGCGACGCCATGCTTCGGGTCATGCGCAAGCACCGCGCCGCGGCCGACGAGATCGACGGCGACGCGGTCCCCGAGGCAGTCCTGTCTGCGGCCCGACAGGCCTGGGACGAGGCCATCGCCCTAGGGGAGCAGCACGGCTATCGAAACGCACAGGCCACCGTGCTGGCGCCCACCGGCACCATCGGCCTGATGATGGACTGCGACACCACCGGCATCGAGCCCGACCTCGCGCTGGTCAAGAACAAGAAGCTCGTTGGCGGGGGATCGATGCGGATCGTGAACCAGACGGTGCCGCGGGCACTGCAGCGTCTGGGCTACCAGCCCGATCAGGTCGAGGACGTCGTCGCGTACATCTCCGAGCACAACTCGGTGGCCGAGGCGCCCCATCTTCGAGCCGAGCACCTCCCGGTGTTCGACACGTCGATGGGCGACCGGGCCATCCAGTACATGGGTCACGTCCGGATGATGGCGTCCGTGCAGCCGTTCATCTCCGGGGCCATCTCCAAGACCGTGAACATGCCCGAGCACGTCACCGTGGAGGAGGTCGAGCAGCTGTTCGTGGAGTCCTGGCGGCTCGGGCTGAAGGCCGTGGCCATCTACCGGGACAACTGCAAGGTGGCCCAGCCGCTCTCGGCCGACAAGAAGGCCAGGGCGCCCGAGCCGGCAGCGCTGGCGCAACCGGTGCGTCGCCGCCTGCCACGGAGCCGCCCCTCCATCACCACGAAGTTCGAGGTGGGGGACGCTGAAGGGTACATCACCGCGAGCTCCTACCCGGACAACGGGATCGGCGAGATATTCCTGAAGTCCTCGAAGCAGGGGTCCACGCTGGCCGGCATCATGGACGCCTTCTCCATCGCCATCTCGATCGGCCTCCAATACGGCGTGCCGCTCGAGGCCTACGTCGACAAGTTCATCAACATGAAGTTCGAGCCGTCGGGGATGACCAACGACGAGGACATCCGGTTCGCCTCGTCGTTGGTGGACTACGTGTTCCGGCGCTTGGCCCTCGATCACCTGCCCCCCGAGAAGCGCGAGGCCCTGGGGATCCGCTCGATCGCCGAGCGCAAGGAGACGGCGAGAGCCGAAGGCGAGGGCAAGGGAGTCGGCTCGCCGGGTCCAGTGAAGCCCACCGAGTCCGCGACCGTGGTGCCGGCCCAGCCCGGCGACGTGATCGAACGGCCCCGAGCCCAGGCCGCCGACGCGCCGCTGTGCTACACCTGCGGCTCGAAGATGCAGCCGGCGGGGTCCTGCTACGTGTGCCCGTCGTGCGGCTCGACCAGCGGCTGCTCGTAAGCTGACCCGGTGGAGCTGCCGTTCAAGCGCCTGGACCCGTCGGCGGAGCTGCCAGCGCGGGCGCACGCGGGCGATGCAGGGTTGGACCTGTGCTCGACCATCGATGTGGAGGTCCTGCCGGGGGAGCGGGCCATGGTTCCGACCGGGCTCTCCGTCGCCATCCCGGACGGCCAGGCGGGGTTGGTCCTCCCGCGATCGGGCTTGGCTTCCCGGCAGGGGCTCACGCTGGCCAACGCACCGGGACTGATCGACTCGGGATATCGAGGGGAGATCACCTGCGCGGTGGTGAACCTGGACCGGGATCAGGCGGTGAAGATCAAGAGGGGGGACCGGATCGCACAGCTCGTGGTCGTGGCCCTGTCACAGATCCTCCCATCCTGGGTGGACGAACTACCGCCGTCCAGCCGCGGCGAGGGCGGGTTCGGGTCGACGGGCACCTGACCGGCGCCGAAGGGGCGGCCGTTGAAGGCCGGAGTCCCAGTGCCTAGACTCTGAGTGCCCCCGAGGGGCGTGCGGACGTGGCTCAGTTGGTAGAGCACCACCTTGCCAAGGTGGGGGTCGCGGGTTCGAATCCCGTCGTCCGCTCCA
>WNGB01000894.1_pt1 | contig 63265 bp, 55 predicted proteins | sample 5400681 | NCBI WGS metagenome assembly WNGB01 (sample SAMN13153367, study PRJNA577476) | soil metagenome | isolation source: 115 cm soil or saprolite under grassland replicate 2 | place: USA:California | collected 2016-06-15 | reverse complement strand
ATCTGGCCATTACCCGGCTTGTGGCTGCCAGGAGGGTGGGTTCCTTGCGGTCCCCTCCCCGCACGTTTGCACGTGCTTCCGTACTTTGTCAGGGCCGCTCTTTATTCAGGCCCCTAGATTCACCCCGTGATAAGGGTGGTCCTCTATCAATCGCCGATGAGGACAACTTCATATATAAAGCGACATCGTGTCGCAGTAACGGGGATGCCGATGCGGCGGAACCGCGCTGTTTGCGGTTTCCGTCCGCTCGACCGCTAGGGTTGGCCGCCACCCTCGCGCGATCGTTCGGGATGATTTTTCACTACCGTAGTTGTGCTCCTACGCTTTCGCCATTCACGCTTCAGAAGGCCTGTAGCATACTTACAGCCGAGTCAACATCGTAAGAGATTCCGCCCTGCACTTTGGGCACTTGGTCGGAGTGGAAGTATTCCGATGTGGGACGATTATAGTCATCAGCATCGCGGTAGTAAAGACTACTCCGCAATTTCCGCAGAACAACCTCGATGCGGTAATGGAATGTGATTCCGGAGAATCGAGGCCATAAGCGTCTGAGATGGATGCGAAGATCTGCTTTATTTGGTCGGGCAGGCTCTGGAAAGTAGTCATCAGAATTGCCCGTCTGACGCGCTTCAGTTCCGCAGCGAACGCCGGAACGGCTCGAAATGCGAGATACTTCTCCCCTTCGTAATGAACCTCTTGTCCGGTTTCCATGATACACCTCCCGGCTGCTGCCTCCACGGCTTTAGCGGCCAACCTCTGCCTTTACGGATTCATCGTCAACCGCCTCAACGACCACTCGCCTGCGCTCGGCGGGCACAGAGGTGAAGCGGGAGAGGGTCGTAAGTTCTCATGCCCCTAGCGTTCATCGATCCTACGCCTGTTACGTATGCACGTCAATACCTGGCTGGAGGGCCGTTATGGCGGTTTCCACGGCAAAGCCCATTGCAGCGAGCGTCTCCTCGCCCAGGTATCCAAAAGACTCGCGTCGCAGTCTTCCATCGGAGAGAAGGAGAGCGGGAACCAGGGAAATCTGCCCGGTGAGTCCCAGGAAAGAGGTCCCTCCTCCACAGGAGGTCATGCCGAGGTAGCCGGAAACTGCGCTGCTGCGCAGCCCCTGGTGGACCGCTGCCAAGTCGATCGCTCCCCTGCCATAGACCCCCACGACATAGCAGACATCCAAACCGCGCCGCAGGATCTCAGAGACACACTTCTGCTCCTCTGCGCCACGATAGGGAAGCTGAAGCTCGCTTTGCGTGATGGCATCTCCGTCGAGAAAGCCATAGAAACCGGCGGCGGTGTCCTGGTTGTGGGGAGCGAAGTAGGGCAGCAGGTGCTCGTAAACATAGCGGCCGTACATCGGATGCCCACCATCTGAGATCTCGCTCCAATCGAACCAAAAGAGCACGCCTCGTTCCTCCGGCAGCTTTCGCTCCGCCAGGGCCGGAGCCGGCCGCTGTTCCAGGCGCCTGGGCTGCGGCTCGGAAACTTGTTTCACCTCTCGACGCCTGGAAACCAGGAGGAGGCAGATCTGGTCGCCCTCGTAGGTCCCGGTCTCCGGATGCACTTCGTACTCGTTCTCAAGGTATTCCGGATGGAAACGCGCGAGGAGAGCCATCGCCATACCGGTGCCTCCAGTCCAGTCCTCCAGGGGATAGACCTCGATCGTCGGCTGTGCTGGACTCTCGAGGACCTCCGGGCAGACTCGCCGGAAGACCTCGGTCAAGTACTGGGAATCAGGAGGGATCGGCCCCTCGCGAAAGAAGAGGACGTGCTCGATCGGCTGGCCCACACGGGCCGCCTGGCGAGGCCGTCTCCCCGTCGGCTCGACTACCGGGTCCACGGCGCCCTCGCATTCGGGACACCGTGCGATGCTTAAAGCCATGCCGAGGAAGGCGTGCCCGAAGCATTTTCTGCAAAAGACTTTGTGGCACCGTACACACCTGCCGCCGAGAGCGTTGGTCACCGAGATCTTGCGTGTGGAGTGGAGATGAAGCGTCGGGACCCAGGTGTTGCCGCAGCGGGAGCACTCATTGAAAAGGGAATCCAGCCGGCGGTCCGCTAGCAGGGCGTCAGTCAGTCCTTCGCCTTGGGGGGCCGCCTCATAAGCGTTGCTCAAACTCATGCCGGAATGGATCAGGAGCGCCAACATGGAGCGAACGTGATCGCTGCCGGGGTACTCGGCGAGGATCTCCAGGAGCGCCCGAAGACCCGAGGCATATCGGCGGGCTGCAACGAATTCTTGGGTCTGGTTCAGGAAATTCTGCTGCAGCGCTACCGGAAGCGTTTCGCCGGAAACTTCCTCGGCAGGAGGCTCGTGGCCCCCTGCCGCTTTTCTCTGAAACAGAGCTCCCAGCCTCTTGATCAGCCCCGCCTTGGAAAATTTGCTGATCACGTTGCCTCCACATCGAGCTTCCTCTCCAAGTCGGCGAGCGTCCGGCGTACCACGATGTTTTCCGGCGCGAGCGCGCTCGCCTTGCGGACGAACTGAACGGCATCCGCACGCAGGCCGACGTGCCACAGGGAGACGGCGCTCCGGAGCAGGACCAGCGGATCTTCCGGCCGGGACTTCAGGGCCTTGTTGAAGTGGCGCAGGGCCTTACTGTGGTCGCCGATCTTCTGGAGGTCCAGGCCGCGCTGGAACTCGTCCCGCTCGACTCCCGCCGAGGCGGGTGAAGCGAGGTGACTCGGAAAAGCAAACTCGATCGACTCCCTCACGTCAGTAAAGTTGTAGAAACGGCGATGGGGTTCCCGGTCGATGCAGGCGCCGATCAGCTCGCCGAGGTCCTTGAAGCTGTATCGGCTCTCGCCCCTGGCCGACTGCACGAATGTCTCCGTGGACGGCAGGTCGGGTAATCCCTGCGCATAGAGCTGCAGGCCAAGCTCCTGGGAGGCATGAATCCGCTTGAATCGCTCATAGATCTCCTGCTTGGACATGCCTGCTGTGTCGCCGAACGGATGCCGGCCTATGAGCATTTCGAAAAAGATGACGCCAAAGGCATAGATGTCGGACCGCGTGTCCACAATGCCGCCCTGGAACTGCTCCGGCGACATGTAGGGAATGCTACCGGCGTTCTCTGGGCTGGGGCGGGAAGCGAAAGGGTCTACGCTGCGGGCCAACCCGAAGTCGCTGATCTTCACCTGACCCTCTCGGGTCACCAAGATGTTGCTGGGCTTGAGGTCGAGGTGGGCCACTGCGCCGCGGCTGTTGAGAAACTCCATTCCCCTGGTCATCTGATGGGCGAAGCGGACCGCAGCAGGGAAACCGATGCGTTGATATCTCAGTCGATCGAGAAGGGTGCTGCCCTCCTCGCCGCCATCCACGTAGTCGGTGAAAAGGTAGGGCTGCCCTTCGACGGACTCGATGAAGCGAACGGTCAGGAGGTTCTCGTGTTCTCCCCTCGCCAGCGAGAACTCCAACTCGGCCCGGAACCTGGCAGCGAGCTTTTCTTTCTCGGTAGAGTCAGATTTGTAGGTCTTGGCAGCGAGCTCTCGGCCGGTGACCAGATCGCTCACGAAGTAGACGACACTCATCTTTCCTTCGCGATACCCGAAAACCTGGTAACGATCGAGCAGGACGGAATCGATGTCGTAAGCGGGCATCGGTTAAAGATCGGTGGTCACAATCGGCTCAATTCTGTCGACGTTCTTGAGTGAGATCCGCAGAGTCGTGGTGCCGAGCACGATCAAGTCCCCATCTGTAAGGGGGCAGGACTCCCTCTTCCCTTGTTCCAGCTTGAGGCCGCCCCACTCGCCCTTGATGACGGAAGCGGTCTTCTCGCCGAGATGGCGGAAGGTCACACCGCCTCTCCTCAGTTCGACCTTGGCGTGCAGCATCGAGACCTTGCTGTCGCTCAAACAGATGTCATTGCCAGGAGCCCTGCCGATGCTAAGCAAGGGCGAGAAGATCTTGAACCCTCGACCCGCGTCTGGGCCCGCGAGAACCTCCGCCGAGAGGCAGACGTAGCCCCGCTCCTGGATGCCGCGGGCGATGGCCGCCAGGATCTGCTTCATCCCGCCCTCCTGGAAGGCGTCACACCACTGCAGCTGGCGGAACTGGCTAGGAAGGTCGCATGGCTCGAGCCGTACGGGCACCACGTAGATCCTCCCTTCGGGCTGCTCCTCCAGGATCTCCAGCCCCCGGCGTAGCTCCCGTTGCACGTACCCGCTCTTGTTGTTGGCGACTCGAGAGAAGCATGCCAGGAAGAAACCGGATTCCCCGATAGCCTTGGTGATTTCGACGTGCCAGTTCTCGCCCGGTAGGAGCCTCTCCTTGTCAAGCCATGGGTCATATCCCGCGTCTTTCAATGCAACGTAGATGGGACGGACCCGGTCGAGATCTTCGCTGGCGTAGGAAATGAAGATCTGGTCAAGGCGCACGGAAGTAATCTCCGTGTTCATTCTACTCTACATCGCAGAGTGCGGCAGCGGCGCAACACGGGTGCGAGTGTGCATGGCCCGACCTCGCTCCGGCGCCTGCTCCAATACTACAACGGAGTGGAGTACTTGGGAAGCATGAGGGAGGAGGAGGCGGGCCAGGTCAACGGCGGCTCTTCGACCTTGCGCACCCCTGGCGGAGTTGGTCGTATGCGTGCGCAAGGTGCCAGAGTACCTACTGCGCCTTCCCGTTGAGACGTTATCCACCTGCTCGCGGGAAAGCTCTCCCGTTCAACCGTCGTACAGTAGTACTTGCTCATGGGAGAGCTCTCCCGTTGAACAAGAGAGGGCTCCCGTTGAACCGGAAAGCTCTCCCGTTGAACCGGAAAGGCTTCCCGTTGAACCGTCGTGCAGTACTTGCTCACGGGAAAACCTTCCCGTTGAACGGTCATGCAGTACTTGTTCACGGGAGAGGCTTCCCGTTGAACGGGAGAGGCTTTCCGTTGAACCGTCATACAGCACTCGCTCACGGGAAAGCCTTTCCGTTGAGCGAGCGGAGTCTCTCGTTGAACAGCCGCTCAGACTTTGATTGCGGGAGAGAGTGTTGTCGCCGCCGACCCAATGCTCCCTTACCGAACTGCCTGCCGAAGATGATCCTGGAGCGCCGGCACCAGGGAGACAGGAAGCATGACCCGATCCTTCCCTCCTTTCCCATCGCGTACCAGGATCTGGTGGAGGCTGAAGTCGATGTCCTTGACCCGCAGCCGCAGGCCTTCCATCAAACGCATGCCGGTGCCATAGAGGAGGGAGAGCAGAAGGCGGTCGACTCCTTGGAGCTGCGCGAGAACGCGGCGGATGTCCCGGCTTCAACGCGCGCTGGAAGAGCCCCCCGCATCCTCCACCATGTCTGCCTCACTGATCGAGGAAGAGGCGCGCCTCCGGCGTGAGTTGGCGAAAAATGCCTATTCGTAGCGCAATGCCGACGAGGGGTCGACCCGCGCCGCCCGCCAGGCGGGGACGAAGCAGGCGATCAGGGTGACCAGGAGGGCGAAGCCCACGACAGCCAGGAGGTCTCTCGGCTCGACCCGGAACGGGACCGAGCTGATGAAGTAGATCGCCGCCACCTCGGGGTCGAAGCGGATCAGCTCGAACCTGGTCAGCACCCACGAGATCCCCCAGCCGAAGGCCACCCCGAGCAGCGTTCCCAATCCACCCAGGAATCCGCCGTAGAGAAGAAAGATCAACCGCAGGCTCCCCGGCGGCAGGCCGAGAGCACCCAACAGGCCGATGTCGCGCATGCGCTCGCGCACCAGAACCACCAGAGTCGAGGCCACATTGAAGGTGGAGACCAGGACGATCAGCCCGAGGACCAGGAAGAGGGCGACCTGCTGCAGCCGCAAGGCCGTGAACAGCTCCCGGTTGAGCTGCCGCCAGTCGGTCACCAGGAAGTCGGGCTCCAGGACGGTGGTGGCCTGCGCGGAGATCCGCGGTGCCTCCGCCGGGTCGGCCACCGTGAACTCCAGGAGGTCGACCGCCGTCTCACCGCCCATCAGCTCCTCGACCACGGCGCGGTCGAGGAGCACCCAGCTGCGATCGAACTCGGCGAAGCCGGTGGAGAAGGTATCCGTCACCCGCAGGCTGCGGTAGCGGAAACGCGGCCGGTCCTCTCCAAACCCCAGCGCCACCAGGCGCAGGACGTCGCCCCGCTTCGCCCCCAGCCGCCGCGCCAGATCCTCACCGAGCACGGCGCCGGACAGCCCGCCCTCCGTGCGCAGCTCTGCGGCGGTCGCCGTGAGCTGCCCGCCGCCGGGGTCGACCCCGCGCAGGACCACCTCCAGTCCCTGGGGCTGCTGCGGACCCGAGAGCGATCCCTGGCCATAGGCGACCCGGCCGATCTTCTGGACGCCGGGGATCCGCTCGAGCGCCTTCAACTTCTCCGGCGGCAGCTCCACGCCCTCGCCTCCCACCGGATAGGCGATCACCGCGGCGTTCCCCCGCACCAGCTTCCCCTGCAGGTCTTCGCGGTAGCCGGTCATCAGCGCCATGGCGATCACCATCGCGGTGACCCCGAGAGCCGTGGCGAGCAGGGCCGCCCGGGCCGTGCCGTCGAGCAGCTGGCTGCGCTCGCCACGCAGGAAGCGCCAGGCGACCACCCAGGGGAGGGGGCCGGCGAGGAGCGAGGAGGAGGACGGGCGGGGCGCCACCGGCGGCACCAGTCAGGGGAGGGAGACGCGGTCGAGGAAGAGGTCGAACAGCCCCGAGGCGTCGTGCGGGCCCGGCGCCGCTTCCGGGTGGTATTGCACGGAGTGCACCGGCCGCCCCTCGACCGCGAAGCCTTCGACCGTGCCGTCGTTCAGGTTGAGCTGGGTCACCGCGCAGCCGGGAGGGAGTGAATCCGGATCGATGGCGAACCCGTGGTTCTGGCTGGTGATCGAGACCTTGCCCGTCCGCAGGTCGCGCACCGGCTGGTTGCCGCCGTGGTGGCCGAATTTGAGCTTGAAGGTGCGGGCGCCGAGCGCCAGGCCGAGGAGCTGGTGCCCGAGACAGATGCCGAAGACCGGCTTCTCGGCGGCGAGCAGCTCGCGCACGTTGCCGATGATCTCCTCCAGAGGCTCCGGATCTCCCGGGCCGTTCGAGAGCACGACGCCGTCGACCGGCAGAGCCAGACAGTCCGCGGCCGAAGTGCCGGCCGGCAGGACCGTCAGCCGCGCGCCGCGCGCGGCGAGCTCGCGCAGGATGTTCGCCTTGACGCCGAAGTCGTAGACCGCCAGGTGGCAGCGCTCGGAGACCCCCTCCGGCACGGCGATCTCGCGGGGCGCCGCGCAGGTGACCTCGTGGACCAGGGCGCGGCCCGCCATGGTCGGAAAGTCGGCGAGCTCGGCCGCCAGGCGATCGACGTCCGAGCGCTCGGTGGTGAGGACGCCGCGCAGGGCGCCGCGCTCGCGCAGCCGCCGCACCACGGCGCGGGTGTCGATCCCCTGCAGGGCCGGCACGCCGTGCCGCCGCAGGTACGTCATCAGTCCCTCGCTCCGCTCGGCGGCCGTCCCCGAAGGGCGGGCGGTGAACTGGCGGGCGATGAACCCCTCCACCCACGGCCGGGAGGATTCGGCGGCATCCGGCCCGGTGCCGTAGTTGCCGATGTGCGGCTGGGTCATCACCACGATCTGCCCGCGGTAGGAGGGGTCGGTCAGGACCTCCTGATACCCCGTCATCGAGGTGTTGAACACCACCTCGCCGAACCGGGTGCCGGGAGCGGCCGCCTCGCCGGGGAAGACGCTGCCGTCTTCGAGGAGCAGGAGACCGGAGGAGGCGGAGAGTGGATTAGGCACGGTGGAGCAGGGTATCATGGCCCGCAAGTCTCGAAGGAGAAAGCGATGCGCAGCTCGAATACCCTCCGCCGCGCGGGCCTGTGCGCCCTGCTCTCGGGTCTCGCGATGCTCGCGGCCGGCCCTCTCATCGCCTACACCATCTATCTGAAGGATGGCTCGACCCTCCAAGCCAAGGGGAAGTACCGGATCGAGGGGAATCGCGCCGTCATCCTGCTGCCGAACGGCACCGAGAGCTTCATCGACGCGCAGAAGATCGACGTCAAGCGGACCGATGCGGCGAACAAGGAGGACTACGGCGGCAACGCCGTGATCCTCCAGGAAGCCGCTCCGTCGACCGACGGCACGCCGGCACCGCCGCCCCAGCGCCGGCTCTCCGACGTCATCGCGAAGCGCGGAACGGAGCTGCCCGGACCCCAGCGCGAGGCGTCCAAGGGCATTGCGCTCGACAGCGTCAAGACCCGGAGCGGACACACGGATTTCGCCTCCCTCCCCAAGCGGCTCTTCCAGCCGGAAGAGATCGCCCTCGAGATCCGGCAGTTCTTCGCGGACCAGCAGGTCCCCGGGGTGGCGATCTATACCGGCACACAGCCGTCCCATCCGCTGGTCCAGGTGACCGTGGACGAGGAGAGCGCCGTGTTCCGCGGCCTCGCCGTCGGCGCCAACGCCATCCTCCATGTCCGCGACCGCTTCCCCGGCAAGGTCGACGCCTTCGACCTCCTGCTGGTGACGGAAGCGGGCGAGCGGGGCGGGCAATTCGTCCTGACGCCGGAGATGGCCTCCGATCTGGTGTCGAAGAAGGTGCAGCTCGCCGCGTTTTTCGTCGAGAACGTGCAGTTCTGAGCCGGAATCGCTTCGGGAGGCGCCATGAAGGACCGCGTCCAGCCCATCACGCTGCCCCTCCTGGTCGCGGTGGTTTTCATCACCGGCTGGCACTTCGCCGTCAAGCTCACGGGGACCGACGTCTTCCCCACGCCCGCCATGGTGATCTCCGGCCTGGTAGAGCTCGCCCGGAAGGGCGTGCTGGCCAAGTCCATCGCCGCCTCGCTCTTCCGCGTCGCCACCGGCTTCCTGCTCGCCGCCCTGGTGGGCGTTCCCTGCGGCTTGCTCCTCGGCTGGTTCACCTCTCTCAGACGGGCCTTCAACCCGGCGCTCCAGGTGCTGCGCCCGATCTCGCCCATCGCCTGGATCCCAGTGGCCATCCTCTGGTTCGGAGAGAGCGGCGTCGCGCCGGTCTTCCTGATCTTCCTGGCCAGCCTGTTCCCGATCACGTCGGCGGCGATGGCCGCGGTGCAGAACATCCAGGTCGTCTACATCCGCGCGGCCCGCAACTTCGGAATGCGCGGCCTCGAGCTGTTCAGGAAGGTCGTCTTCCCGGCGGCCCTGCCGCAGATCCTCACCGGCCTGCGCCTCGCTCTGGGCGTCTCCTGGTTGATGGTGGTGGCCGCCGAGATGATCGCAGCCAACTCGGGGCTCGGCCACCTGATCATCGACGCGCGCAACGCCGGCAAGCGCTACGACCTCGTGGTGGCCGGCATGCTGATGACCGGGCTGATCGGCCTCGGGCTCGACGTGCTGATCCGGCAGGCGGAGAAGCTGGACGAGGTCCGTTGGGGTCTCAGCCGTTAGGCCGCTGTCCCGGTCCGGCGCCCCTGGGGCACTAATACGACATTCGGGGCCCACACCCCATCCAATCCGATCTGTTCACTGGAGGGTACGAAGATGATCCTGACTGCACCCCGTCCGTCCCCTGCCCTGGATACGCACCTGCTGCCCAACCCGGCAGCCTTCCGGCCCAAGATCTCGGTCCGCAAGCTGTGGATGACCTTCCAGCCGAAGACCAAGACGGCGCAGCCGGTCCAGGTGCTGGAGGACATCTCCCTGGACGTCCGGGACGGCGAGCTCATCTGTCTCGTCGGCCCTTCCGGTTGCGGCAAGTCGACTCTGCTCAACATCCTCGGCGGCTTCCTCGATCCCACCGAAGGGACGGCGACGATCGACAACAAGGCGATCGCCGGTCCGGACCCGAAGCGGATCTTCATCTTCCAGGAGAACGCCTCGTTCCCATGGTTGACGGTGGAGGAGAACGTCGGCTTCGGCGTCAAGCGCGCCACCGCGGCCGAGAAGCGCGAGGTCGTCGAGCACTACATCGAGATGGTGGGCCTGACCGGTTTCGGCAGGACCTTCCCGCGCGAGCTCTCGGGCGGCATGCGCCAGCGCGTGGAGATCGCCCGCGCCCTCGCCGCCGAGCCGGACGTGCTCTTCATGGACGAGCCCTTCGGCGCCCTCGACTACCTGACCCGCCTGCGCCTCCGGCAGGAGCTGATCCAGATCTGGCAGCGCGAGAAGCGCACGGTCATCTTCGTCACCCACGACGTGGAGGAGGCGGTCCAGCTCGCCGACCGCGTGGTGGTGATGGGCAAGCGCCCGGCGCGCATCCGCGCCATCGTCCCGGTCGAGATCGAGCGGATGCGCGACTTGGACGACCCCGCCTGCCGCATGCTCCGCGACGAGATCTTCGGCGTCATGGGTTTGGACCACCACGGCCTGCGCATGTCGGCCGAGTCGTCCTCGGCGATCCAGATCAACGTGGCGGCGAGAAGGATGTACCACTAAGAACCCTCACCCCCTACGACGGCACCTCCGTCGAATTCTCCTCGTCCACCTCTTCCCCGGTCGACCGCAGGTAGCGTTCGACCGGGATGCCGACGCGCTTCGCGAAGCGCTCGCGGTAGCTCTCGACCTCGCCGATCGACTCGTCGATGAAGATCCGCTCGACCCGGAAGAGCGGGACGAACATGGTGGAGAGCCCCAGCGTCTGGTCGCCGGGGCGCGCCGCCTGGGCCATCCAGTCGTCGAAGCTCGACAGGTTGATGCCGCGCAGCGTCACTCCCGGCAGCCCGAGGTCCTGGAGGATCCCCCACAGCTTCTCGGTCGGATTCACCAGGTGGACGATGACGATGGTGCCGGGACGGATCATGGCTGCTCGTGCTCTTCCTGAGACAATTCGAGGAGGACCCCGCCCGTGCTCCGCGGATGCACGAACTGCACCCAGCAGCCGCCGGCGCCGCGCGTCGGCTCCGGGCGCAACACCTGGAACCCGGCCTCGCGGAGCCTGGCATCGTCCGCCCGCAGGTCGTCGCTCGCCAGGCAGACGTGGTGGATCCCCGGACCGCGCTTCGCCAGGAACCTGCCCACCGGCGAGTCCTCCGAGAGCGGCTCGAGGAGCTCGATGTGCGTCTCGCCGCAGGGGATCATGGCGACCCGCACGCCGTCGAACGGCACCTCCTCGATGAAGCTCACCTGGAGGCCCATCGCCTCGTAGAGCTTGCGCGCCTCGGCGATGGAGCGCACCGCGATGCCGATGTGGTCGACCTTTCCGATCATGGCGCCCGCTCCTCCAGCGCCCCCTCCGCGGTGTCCTCCAGCACCTCCGCCGGCGCGCTGCGCAGCACTCCGGCGAACAGGCGCCCGGCGACCTCGTAGGGGTCCGCGCGCTGGGCGAAGCCGCGCTCCACCTCGCGCTCCAGACCGAGCACGCGATCGGCCGCCGCCACCACCCGCTCCTTGAGGATGGTCTCGACGCGCAGCCGCAGGTGGGCCAGCCGCCGGTGCTCCAGCTCGCCGGAGGCTTCCAGGTGCTCGCGGTGGCGCTCGATGCCCGCGATCACGTCGTCGACGCCCTCGTCGCGCGCCGCCACCGCCTTGATCACCGGCGGCAGCCAGGCGCCGTGCTCGCCGAGGGAGAGCATCATCTCCAGATCCTTGACCGTGCGGTCCACCCCCTCGCGGTCGGCCTTGTTGATGACGAACACGTCGGCGATCTCCAGGATGCCCGCCTTGATCGCCTGGATGTCGTCGCCCAGGCCGGGGACGGTCACCACCGCCACCGTGTCGACGGTGCGCACCACGTCCACCTCGTCCTGCCCGACGCCCACGGTCTCCAGGAGGACCCAGTCGAAGCCCGCGGCGTCGAGCACGTCGACGGCATCGCGGGAGGCGCGCGACAAGCCTCCCATGGCGCCGCGGGTGGCCATCGAGCGGATGAACACGCCCGGATCCGTGTACAGCGACTGCATGCGGATGCGGTCGCCGAGGAGAGCGCCGCCGGTGAACGGGCTGGTCGGATCGACGGCCAGGATGCCGACGGTGGCGCCGCGCTTGCGCAGGCGGCGCGCCATCCGGTCCACCAGCGTGCTCTTGCCGGCGCCCGGCGGGCCGGTGATGCCCACCACGCGGGCATGCCCGGTGCGGTCGTAGACGCGGCGGACCAGCTCGCGCTGCGCGTCGCCGCCGTCCTCGAGGAGCGAGATGGCCCTCGCGACGGCGCGCGGCTGCCGCTCGACGAGCCGCCCGACCAGATCGTCGAGATCGTGCGTCCGTCGCGCGTGCGGTCTCATTGCCCTTTGAAGAGCTGGCGGGCGATGACCAGGCGCTGGATCTCGCTCGTCCCCTCGCCGATCGTGCAGATCTTGGCGTCGCGGAAGTACTTCTCGGCGCGATAGTCCTTGATCAGACCGTAGCCGCCGTGGATCTGGACGCCGCGCTCGGAGCAGAAGACCGCGGCCTCGCCCGCATAGAGCTTGGCTTCGGAGGAGAGGCGCGAGGCGCGGATGCCGCGGTCCGTGGCCTCGGCCGCCGCGAAGGTCAGGATCTCGGCGGCCGCGATGCGGGTCGCCATTTCGGCGAGAGCGAACTGAATCGCCTGGAACGCGGCGATCGGCTTGCCGAACTGCTCGCGCTCCTTGGCGTACTGGAGAGCCGTCTCATAGGCGCCGATCGCGGTACCGAGCCCGAGGGCCGCGATGGAGATGCGGCCGCCGTCGAGGATCTGCAGGGCCTGGACGAACCCTTCCCCCGGATTGCCCAGCAGGTGATCGTCGGGGACGAAGCAGCTCTCCATGATCACCTCGGAGGTGTCCGAGGCGCGGATGCCCAGCTTGTTCTCCTTCTTGCCGGGGCGGTAGCCCTGTATCCCCTTCTCGAGGACGAACGCCGAGATGTTGTGGTGGCGCGGCCCGTGCGGATCGGTGACCGCCATCACCACACAGACGTCGCCGACGCTGCCGTGGGTGGTGAAGGTCTTGGAGCCGTTCAGCACCCAGCCGCCATCGACTTTTTCGGCGCGGGTGCGGGTCCCCGCCGCGTCGGAGCCGGCGTTGGGCTCGGTCAGGCTCCAGGCGCCGATCTTCTTGCCCTGGGCCAGCGGGACCACCCAGCGGCGCCGCTGCTCCTCCGTGCCGAACTTGTAGATGTGGTTCGTGCACAGCGAGTTGTGGGCGGCGACGCTGATGCCGACCGAGGGGTCGACCTTGGAGAGCTCGGTGACCACGAGGACGTACTCGACGTAGCCGAGACCGGCGCCGCCGTACTCCTCGGGGAAGAGGATGCCCAGGAAGCCGAGCTCGCCGGCCTTGGCGATCACCTCGCGGGGAAACTTCTGGCTCTCGTCGTATTCGTCGACGATCGGGTCCACCTCGCGGCGGGCGAAGTCCCGCGCGGTCTCCTGGATCGCGCGCTGCTCATCGGTCAGGCCAAAGTCCACGGTCTCGTCCTCCCAGGACCGGCGATGCTATCGCGGAGGAAAGGAGGTTGGCAAACGCGGGGGCTGTAGAATCTACTTCAGGGGACCGCGCACCTCTGCCAGAGTCCGTCACCCAAGGAGCCGCATACATGACCCCGGATGTCCTGCTGGTCCGCAAGCTGATGTCGAGACAGAACCTGAGCCGCGCCGAGAGCGCCGAGCTGCTGGAGACCATCCTGCGCCAGGACTCTCAGGGCTGGAAGCTCCTCGCCTTCTCGGTGGCCTCGCAGACCAAGGGCGAGACGGTCGAGGAGCTCCTCGGCATGTGCGACGCCATGCAGGCGATCACCGGCGACTATCATCTGGACCTCGCCGGCCGCCGCCCCTTCGAGGTGTCGAGCGCCGGCGGCAGCGGCGTGCGCAAGATCAACGTCTCGACCTTGAGCGCCCTGATCGTCGGCACTCCCGAGGTGCCGGTGGTGAAGCACTCCTTCTGGAAGGTGACGAGCATCACCGGCAGCGCCGACGCGCTCGCGGCGGTGGGCATCTTCGCTCCGTCGGTGACCCTGGAGCAGGTGCAGAAGGCGATCGACGCCGTGGGGGTCGCCTACTATTCGCCGATCTTCGTCAGCCCGGAGCTCGGAAACCTCATCCACTTCGCCCAGCAGCTGGCGGTCCATCAGGTCGGGGTGAGCACCCCCTTCCATCTCCTCGCTCCGGTGTTCACTCCGATCCCGATCCGGTACCGGATGTTCGGGCTCAACAACCCGGTCCAGTTCGAGATGATGATCGAGCTGTTCCGCGGCCTCGGCTTCCAGAACGGCCTCATCGTGCGCGGCTTCGAGGGGCTGGACGAGGCGTCGATCACCTCGCCGAGCCGGGTGCTCGGCTACCGGGCCGGCGAGGAGCTCGACTTCGTCCTGCTGCCCGAGGAGGTCGGTCTCAAGCGGGCGCAGCTCCCGGAGGTCCTGCCGGTGGACGCCGAGTCGAACTACCGGGATTTCGTGCGCATCGCCCACGGAGCCGAGACCGGCCCCAAGCGGGACATGGTGGCGCTCAACGCCGGCCTGGCGCTCTGGCTGTCCGAGCAGGCGCCGTCGATCGAAGAGGGGGTGCGGACCGCCCTGGACCGGCTGGCGAGCGGCGAAGTGGCCGAGAAGCTCACCCGGGTCGTCGAGCTGACCGGATCGCCGGAGGTCCTCCGGCAGGCGAGGGAGAAGTATCTCACTTCCCCCTGAGGGCGGCATGGACATCCGGCGCGAGATCCTGCGCAACGTCATCCTCTGCCAGGCCCTCGAGCCGTTGGCGCAAAAACCCGGGCTCGCCGGCCGCCAGGACGCGTCGGCCGGGGCGAAGCTCGAATCGTACATCGTCGCGGGCGTCAACAGCTCGTGGTCCTTCTTCGATCTGGCCGACCGCATCCTCCGGCACGGCGGCCAGCCGGAGTGCATCTACGACCTGGCGTACGAGGCGCTGTCGGCGAGCGGGCGCAACCGCCTGGGCAGCAGCACGGTCAACTACGGCCGGATCCTCCTGCTGGTCCCCCTGGTGGCGGCGCAGGTCCTCGAATCCCTCGACAAGAAGACCCAGGGGGATGTCGGAGCGCTGCTGGCGCGGACCGGGGAGGTCCTGCGCAACACCACGGAGAAGGACGTCGAGTACGTGGAGAAGTTCATCCGGCTCGGCTACGATCTGTCGGCCCGGCATCGCGAGCGCCTCGGCGGCCCCCCGAAGACGTCCAGCCCTCCGGTCCTCGAAGGGTACGCCAACGTCTGGGAGGCGGCCCTCGACCGCCAGCAGATCTACGTCGTGCGCGAGTTCTTCCAGGGATACCCCAACAGCCTCCAGGTCTACCGCTATCTGCTGCACAACCTGGAGGAGGGGCTGCTGCACGGCGGCGAGATGATGTACCGGGTGCTCCTGACCGAGATCCAGCGCGCCGACGCGGTGGCGGACATCATCGTGGCCGGCCTCTATCTGGCGCTCACCGGCCACCCGGAGAGCGTGCTGTTTCCGTGACGGTGTACTCCAGCCACACGTACTCCCCCGTCCGCTCCACCCCATCCAGCCGCAGCTTCACCGGACCGCCCGGCCCTGCGAAGAGATTCGGCGCCTCCGCGTCCAGCACGGCCGGGAGGAGGACCAGGTGGATGCGCTCGACCAGGCCGGCGGTGAGGAGGGCGCGGTTGAGCACGCCTCCCCCTTCGCAGACCACCGAATCGATTCCCCGCGCTGCCAGGCCCTCCAGGAACGCGGCCAGGTCGATCCGGTCGCGGCCGGCGGAGACCGCTTCCACACCGCGCGCCTCCAGGAATTCGAGATAGTCCCGCGGCGTCCCCTCGCAGACGCCCACCAGCGTCCGCGCCGAGCTGTCGAACAGGCGGGAGTCGCGAGGGATGCGGCCGGTCCGGTCGAGGGTGGCGCGCACGCAGGTGTATCCGGGCGCCGCGTGGGAGGTGAGCGTGGGATCGACCACCCGCACCGTCTCCGTGCCCACCAGGACGGCCTCGTAGCGGCGGCGGATCGCGGCCTTGTGCTCCATGACCTCCCGGGGTGTCCCCAGGAAGCCGGCCAGCTCGTGGGCGTCACGCCCGCGCTCGCCGGTGATCATGCCGTTGACCGAGACGGCGGTGAGGAGCGCTACGCGCATCGGGCGAAGTAGCGGCGGGCCTCTTCAAGGTCGGCCGGCGTGTCGATCTCGAACACCGGGGCGGCATACTCGCGGAAATCGATCCTCTCCCCTCGCTCGATGGCCCGCTGCGGAAAGCTGCCCCGCGGATCCTCCCACCCCCCCGGCAGCCAGCGTGCGACGCGCGCCGCGTGGGCCATGAAGTTCGGGATGCTGCGCTCGAACCGTCCCTCGCGGGTCACGGTCACCGCCAGCTCCGGCGCGAGCTCCAGCTTGGCCTTGAAGCGGTCCGTCCGGCACCAGCAGAACGAGCAGAAGCTGTCGCCGGCCAGGTGGGCCTCGACCAGCTCCTTGAGCGGCGCCGGATCGGTGAACAGCATGTCCGCGCCCACCCAGCAGAGAGGGCCGGGAGGCAGGCGCCGGCAGGCGTCGGCGAGGGTCACGAGCATGTGCGGGGTGTTCTCCACGACCAGCACCTCCACCCCCGGGCGCCGGAAGTCGGCGACGAATTCGGGACGGGTGGCCACCACCGGCTCCAGGCCGAGGAGATCCGCCAGCTCGAGGAGCCGGTCGAAGATCGAGATCCCGCCGACTTCCAGCAGAGACTTGGGATGCGGACCGCTCTCCTGCCGCAGACGGACGCCGAGGCCCGCCGCGAGGACGACCAGCTTCATGGAGCTGGATCGTAGCAAATCAGACAGTGCGATGAAATCTATTCGTCCACCGGGTGCATTAGAATGAGGGGTGGAAATGCTGGACACCTATCGACCCGTCGAGACCCCGGAGGGGGTGGAGATCGGGTTGCGAATGGCCGGGCCGGTGCCCCGCCTGTTCGCCGCCGCGATCGACGCCGTCATCCGCTCGGGCATCTACTTCGTCCTCGTCTTCCCGGCCAGCCTGCTGGGCCAGGGAGGCGTGGGCCTGCTGCTGCTCATCATGTTCCTCATGGAGTGGTTCTATCCGGTGTGGTTCGAGGTGCGGAAAGGGGGCGCCACGCCGGGCAAGCGGCGGATGGGGCTCCTCGTCCTCCACCGCGACGGCACGCCGGTCGGGTGGATGGCGTCGATCGTGCGCAACCTCGTCCGCTTCGCCGACTTCCTGCCCATGGCCTACGGCTTCGGCATCGCCTCGATGCTGATCGACCGCGATTTCCGGCGGCTGGGGGATCTGGCGGCCGGCACGGTGGTCGTCCATCGCGAGCCCGAGATGGCCGGCTACCGGGTGCCCACGGGGCCGCCGGTGCGGCCGGCCGTGCCGCTCGGTCTGGACGAGCAGCGGGCGGTGCTCGATTTCGCCGAGCGCATCGGGACCTGGTCGGAGGCGCGGTCGGCGGAGCTCGCCCTGCTGGCCGCGCCGCTGACCGGCATCGAGGGGAGAGACGCGGGGGTCGAAGGGGTCAAGAGCCTGCTCGGAATCGCCAACTGGTTGCTGGGACGCCGCTGACGTGAGCCGGGAAGTCTTCGAGAAGAGCCATGAGCTGCAATGGCGGGTGCTGGAAGCCAGCGTCGAGCGCCTGGAGAAGAACCGCGGGGGCGAGGCGGCGCCCGATTTCCCCGAGCTCTACCGGCAGGTCTGCCACCATCTCGCCCTGGCGCGCCACCGGCGCTATGGAGCCGATCTCGAAGTGCGGCTCAACCGGCTGGTGCTGCGCGGCCACCAGCAGCTCTACCGCTCGCGGGCGGGCGATCTGGCCGCGGCCCTGCGCTTCGTCACCGCGGGCTTCCCGCGGCTGGTCCGCTCCGAGGCGAAGCTCGTCCTCCTCTCCCTGCTCCTCTTCGCCGGTCCCCTGATCGCCATGGGCGTGGCCGTGCCCTGGCGGCCGGAGCTCGCTCTCTCCGTGCTGCCGCCGGCCACCGTCGAGGAGATGGGGCAGCAGTACGCGCCGGGCGGCTCGCTCCACGCCGGACGGCCGGTCGACAGCGACCTGCTGATGTTCGGCTTCTACATCTACAACAACATCGGCATCGCCTTCCGGACCTTCGCCAGCGGCATCCTGGGAGGCCTCGGCTCGATCTTCTTCCTGGTCTACAACGGCCTGGTCATCGGCGCGGTGACCGGCCACATTGAGCACATGGGCTACGAGGGCAACTTCTACCCCTTCGCGATCGGCCACGGCGCCTTCGAGCTGACGGCGATCGTCCTCGCCGGTGCCGCGGGGCTGCGGCTCGGCCTCTCCCTCCTCGCGCCGGGCCGGCTGTCGCGCGGCGAGGCCCTCCTCGGCGCCGGGCGGCGCGCCATCGGCATGGTTTACGGCGTGGCCGGCATGCTGACCATCGCCGCCTTCCTGGAGGCGTTCTGGTCCTCGTCGTCGCTGGTGCCGGCCACGGTCAAGCTGATCGTGGGCGGGCTGCTGTGGCTCTACGTCCTCTTCTACTTCCTGATCGCCGGGCGGTCCCATGGATCTTGAGCGCGTCGCCGCGGTGATCCGCCCGCGCAGCCCGTGGGAGGCGGTGGACCTGGGGTTCGGCATGGTCCGGGCCTGGTGGAAGCCGGTCTGGGCCGCCTGGCTCACCACCGTGGCCCCCGCCTGGTGGCTGGTCTGGTGCCTGACCTGGCTCGCGAGCGGCAGCCCGTTCGTCGCCTTCGTGGCGGTCTGGTGGCTGCGGCCGCTGTTCGACCGGGTTCCGCTCTATGTGGTGAGCCGCCGTCTGTTCGGATCTTCGCCCTCGCTGCGCGAGGTGCGGCGCGACCTGCCGCGGCTCTGGACCCGCCAGCTCTGGGCGGCCCTCACCCTGCAGCGACTCGATCCGGCGCGGTCGTTCGACCTCCCGGTCTGGGAGCTGGAGGGACTGCGCGGCCAGGACCGCAAAGCGAGGACCACGCTGCTGCAACGGGTCAGCCGGCAGAACGCCCTCTGGCTGACCTTCGCCTGCTGGCTGCTCGAAGGCTTCACCATTCTCGCCCTCATCGAGCTCGTCTCGCTCCTCACCCCCTCCTCCGGATGGAACCAGGGCGCCGGGATGGCCGGCCTGGCGGCGGACAGCGGCGAGCCGGGCGCGGCTTTCTGGTGGTGGATCTCCGCGGTCGACTTCCTGGCCCTGACCGCCATCGAGCCCTTCTACGTGGCCGCCGGCTTCTCGCTCTACCTCAGCCGCCGCATCCACCTGGAAGGCTGGGACGTCGAGCTCGCCTTCCGCCGCCTCGCCGCCCGCCTGACCGGAGAGCCCCTCCGCCGCAAGGCGGGACGGGCGGCGGCGATGGTGCTTCTGATTGTCCTCGCTTTTCACCCCTCGCCCGCTCGCGGGAGAGGGGCCGGAGGTGAGGGTTCGGGGGTCAGGACCCCCGCGAACGCCGCCCGCGAGGTCCTCGAGGCTCCCGAGTTCCAGACCCATAAAAAGATGAAGATCTGGCGCCCCAAGGGCGACTGGAATCTTCCCCAGGGCCGTGAGGGCTCGTCCCTCAACGTCTCCCTTTCCTTCCTGCGGCCGCTCATCCTGGTCGTGGCCGCGGCCCTGCTGGTCGGCCTTCTGGCCGTCGCCGTGGGCGGGGTGATCCGGCGGCGCCGGTCGCAGGCTGGCGAGGATGAGCCGGCCGGACGCGGACCGCTCCCTGCCGCGGTCTTCGGGCTCGACATCCGTCCCGAGTCGCTGCCCGACGACGTGCCGGGCGCGGCGTGGAGCGCCTGGGAGCGGGGCGATCCCGCCGCCGCTCTGGGGCTCCTCTACCGCGCGGCCATCGCCTTCCTGGTGCACCGCGAGGGGTTGCCCGTGCGCGCGAGCTGGACCGAAGGGGACTGCGTCGACTTCGTCCGCCGCAAGATCGGCCCGGAGCGCATCCGGAGCGCCGATCTCGCCGAGTACTTCGCGCGCCTGACGCGAGCCTGGCAATCCGCCGCCTACGCGCACCGGCCGCCGTCGACCGAAGAGGCGCGCGCTCTCTGCACCGCCTGGGGCCGGCATTTCAGAGAGGCGGAGGCCGCATGAGCCGCCGATCCCTCCTCTTCGTCTCGATCGCCGGAGGAATCCTGGCGGCCCTCGCCCTGGCCTGGTTCTTCACCCACTTCGAGCGGGTCGAGGAGGAGGTCGAGGTCGGCTATCAGGGGGCGGCGCGCACCAACCCCTTCCTGGCCGCCGAGCGCCTGTTCACCCGTCTCGGCGCGCCGGCGCGCACCCTGGCGGCCGGACCCGCGACCCTGCCACCGGCCGATCACGCCCTGCTGCTGGTCAGCCCGGCGCGCTCGCTCTCCGCCGAGAGCTTCGCGAAGATCCTCGACTGGGTGCGCCAGGGAGGACGGTTGCTGGTCGCCCTGGACGACGCGCCCAGCCTCGATCCGGTCCTCCGCCACTGGGCGGTTCAGGTCACCGAGGAGCCCAAGGCCGGTCCTCCCGAGACCTTCCAGGTCCCGCTGCGCGACGGCGTGAAGGCCAACGTCGAGCTCCCTCGCACCCGGCGGCTCGCGGTGACGCGGCAGGACGCCCAGATCGCGTTCGGAACCGGCGCCGGGCTGGCCTTCGTCCGTTACGCCGAAGGCGCCGGCAGCGTCACCTTCCTGGCCGATGCGAGCTTCCTGACCAACAGCGGTATCGGCCAGCTCGACCATGCGGCCCTCGCCTGGGCCCTGGTGCGCGCCGGCGGCGACGCGCCGGCCGGCGTCTGGATCGCGATCCGAGACAAGGTCCCGACCCTGGGCCAGCTGCTGGTCCGCCACGCCTGGATGGCCCTGGCGAGCGGCGGTTTGTTGATCGCGGCGTGGCTGTGGGCCGCGGGCTCCCGCTTCGGACCGCTGCTGCCCGATCCGCCGCGCGACCGCCGCAGCCTCTTGGAGCACGTCGAGGCCTCCGGCGACTTTCTCTGGCGCACCGGCCGCGGCGACGAGATCGTCCAGAGTGCCCGCGAGGCCCTCGTTCACCGCATCGACGTCCGCGAGCCCGGCTGGAGCCGGCTCCCGGCCCCCGAGCTCGTCAAACGCCTGGCCGCCGGCGCACGCCTCCCGGCCGCCCGGATCGACCGCGCCCTGCACGGCACCGTGACCACGCCGGCCGACCTCGTCCATGCTCTGCAAACCCTCGAGACCGTCAGGAGAACCCTGTGAGCGAGCCTCTCCCTGTTTCCTCGGTACCAGCGCCGGCCCCGGCCCCGGCTCCAACCGCCGTCGACTTCCCGCGCGCCGCGGCCCTGGCCGAACAGATCCGCCAGGAGGTCGGCCGCGCCGTCGTCGGGCAGAGCACCGTGGTCGACCTGGTGCTGACCGCCTTCCTGGCCGGCGGGCACGTGCTCATCGAGGGCGTGCCGGGCCTCGGCAAGACACTCCTCGTCCGCGCCGTGGCGCGCACCTTCAACGGCCGCTTCACGCGCATCCAGTTCACCCCGGACCTGATGCCCACCGACGTCACCGGCAACGCCGTCTTCGATGCCAAGAGCGGCGAGTTCCGGCTGCGCAAGGGGCCGGCCTTCACCCACCTGCTGCTCGCCGACGAGATCAACCGCGCCCCGGCCAAGACCCAGGCCGCGCTCCTCGAGGTGATGCAGGAGCAGCAGATCTCGATCGAGGGGCAGCCGGTGGCCGTGCCGCGGCCGTTCATGACCCTCGCCACCCAGAACCCGCTCGAGCACGACGGCACCTATCCCTTGCCGGAAGCCCAGCTCGACCGCTTCCTCCTCAAAGTGACGATCGACTATCCCGCCCAGGCCGAAGAGGTCGACCTGGTGCGCGCCGTCACCCAGAACCGGGTGGGCGGCGACCTGGACGTCTCGGCCGTGCGCACCGTCGCCGCGCCCGAGCACGTCGTCTGGCTGCAGCAGGTCGCGGCGCGCGTCCTCGTCGACGACCGCATCCTCGACTACGCCGTGCGCATCGTACGCGCGACCCGGACCTGGAAAGGCCTGCGCTGCGGCGCCGGTCCGCGAGGAGCCATCGCCCTGGTGAGGGCCGCGCGCGCCAAAGCCCTCCTCGCCGGCCGTGACCACGTCCTGCCCGACGACGTCAAAGCCGTGTCGCTGCCCGCCCTGGGCCACCGGGTGATCCTCTCCCCCGAGCTGGAGATCGAAGGCCAGCGGGCCGAGCACGTCATCCCGGCGATCCTGGAGAAGGTGGAAGCGCCGCGGACATGAGACCCGGCCGAGGCCTCCTCCACCTCCTCCTCGCCTGGACCCTCCTCGGCATCGCCGCCGCGGCCTGGCGGCCCTTGCTCCTCGTCTGGGAGGGCGCCGGCCTGGCGCTGGCGGTGGGGGCCGCGGTCGCCTGGGCGCGCCTCCGGCGCCTTCCCGATCTCCCTGTAGAGCGGGAGGCGCCGCCGTCCTTCCCCCTCGGCGTCTACACCCCGGTCCGCCTGCTCCTCTCGAATCCCGGCAGGACAACGGTGGACGTGGAGATCTTCGACGTTCCGCCCCTCCTTTCCGAGACCGAGGGGCTCCCCTGGCGGGCGAGAGTGCCGGGTCGAGGCTGGGTCGAGCTGGAGTACCGGCTGCGGCCGACCCAGAGAGGGGACCACCAGTTCGGTCTGGCCGACCTGCTCCTGCGCCAGCGCGGCGACTTCTGGCGGCGGCGGATGGCGAGCGGCGCGGCGCAGCCCGTGCGCGTCGTGCCCAACTTCCAGGCCGTGGCGCGCTTCGCCATCCTGGCCCTGGCCGACCAGCTCGGACAGATGGGCATCCGGGTCACCCGGCGGCGCGGCGAGGGGCTGGAGTTCCAGGAGCTGCGGGAATACCGTGACGGCGACAGCCTGCGACGCATCGACTGGAAAGCCACCGCACGGCGGCAGCGGCTCATCTCGCGGCAATACCAGGAAGAGAGAAACCAGCAGATCGTCTGCCTGATCGACTGCGGCCGGCGCATGCACGCGAAAGACGGCGACCTGACCCACTTCGACCACGTGCTCAACACCGTCCTGCTGCTCGCCTACGTCGCCCTGCGGCAGGGGGACTCGGTCGGCTTCCTCACCTTCAGCGGCACCGAGCGCTGGCTGCCGCCGGTGCAGGGGAACGTCGGTCTGGAGGCGATCCTGCGCCTCGTCTACGACCTCCAGACCACGCAGAGCCCGTCCGACTATCTGGAAGCCGCCACCCGCCTCATGATGCGCCAGAAGCGCCGCGCCCTCGTCCTCCTCCTCTCCAACCTGCGGGACGAGGACTCGGACGAGATCGTGCCGGCCCTGCGCCTGCTGCGCACCAGGCACCTGGTGCTCCTCGCGAGCCTGCGCGAGACCGTCCTCAAAGAGACCCTGGAAAAGCCGGTCGAAGGCCTGCGGGACGCCCTGCGGGCCGGAGCGGTCCACCGCTACCTCTCCGCGCGCGAAAAGGTCCTCGAGAAGCTGCACGTCGGCGGGATCCTCACCCTCGACACCGAGCCCGAGATGCTGCCCTACCAGGTGGTGAACCGGTATCTGGAGGTCAAGGGGAGCGGGCTGCTGTAGGACCCCCTCCCCCGTCCCCTCCCCCGCGGAGCGGGAGAGGGGTGTAGGTTAGCCAGTCCGCAGGATTCCGAGCTTGCGCGAGCTAACCCTCTCCCCTCGCCCGCTTGCGGGAGAGGGGCCGGGGGTGAGGGTTTTCTACAGAAACGGAACACCATTCCGGTCATCTCCAGACAGAGAATCGCTGGTAGAATCTCTCATCAAACGAACCACGACGAGAGTCGGACCCAAGGACTTCCGGGACTTCGTGTCCCTCCCTGGAGGATTTTTGGATGGACGCTTCGCAGATGACTTGTCCCAAGTGCGGCTGGGCGCGCGAGCTGAATGCGGTCGAATGTCCCGCCTGCGGAATCGTGTACGCGCGATACACCGGAGCGCAGCAGCGGCCGTCTCGGGCGGGAACGGACGCCTTCGCACCGCCCCCTCCCTTGCCGGCCCAGGGGGCGCTCAATCCCTATGCTCCGCCGCAGAGCAACCTGCAGGGCGTGGTCGAGACACCGCAAGGCCAGATGTTCGGCACCCCCGGCGGTGGCGTCTGGCGCACCGGAGACCTTCTGGTGATGCAGAAGGGTGCGAGCCTCCCGTACCGCTGCCTGGTCTGCAACCAGCCGGCGTCGGTGCAGTTTCCCAGGAAGATGTACTGGCATCATCCCTGGGTCTACCTCATGATCCTCCCGGGCATCCTGATCTACGCCATCATTGCCATGATCGTGCGCAAGAGGGCGGACGTCGTCCTGCCGCTCTGCGCAGAGCATGCGGCGAAGCGGAAGCGGTCGGCCACATGGGGGAATCTGCTGCTGATCAGCGGGTTCGTCGTGATGTTCGGGAGCTGTTCGCTGATCGACAGCGCGGGGGACGGCAACTTCGGCCTGGTCCTCGGGCTCGGCTTTCTCCTCCTGATCGTCGGCCTGATCGTCGCCGTGGGAGCGAACCCGGTGGTTCCGAAGAAGATCGACGACTACTACGTCTGGCTGAGGAAAGTCAGCGCCTCCTACCTCGCCGCGCTCCCCCCGGCTCCGCCGGGGCTGTAGAGAGAGGCCCCTTTGTCCCTTTCCGCACCCGAGGACTATCCTATGGTAGAGTCCCCGCGGAAAAATCTTGGGACAACACGACCTCAGCTACCGGCTCTTCTTCACCCATCCCCGGATGGTCCAGGATCTCCTTCAGAAGATCGTGGACGAGCCCTGGGTGGATCAGCTCGCCTTCCACTCCGGCGAGCGCGTAAGCACCTCCTTTGTCTCCGACGAGCACGACGACCGCGAGAGCGACATCATCTGGAAGCTCGGGTGCAAAGACGAGAAGCAGCCGGACCACCTCTATGTCCACCTGGAGTTCCAGTCGCGGCCCGATCCCTCTATGCCGGTCCGTCTGACGGCCTATAGGGGTCTTTTCTACCAGCGCTTGCTGAACGATCAATCTCTTGCGTCTTGGAAGAAAATACCGCCCGTCGTCTCGATCGTCGTCTACAATGGAGGGGAGCGGTGGCACGTCGCCACGGACATTGGATCTCTGATCGGGGATCTGGACGCTTCGGTGGAGATCTACCAGCCGCAATTACGATACCGGCTTGTGGACGAGGCGGCCTACGACCGGAAAGTCCTGGAAGCGCTGAACAGTCCGGTAGGAGACCTGTTCTGGATCGAGAAGAGTGGAGATTGGCAGGATGTCCTTTCTGGAGTCCAACGGCTGCGTCAGAACATCCCGCTGGAGGAATCCTCCTTAAGGCGGGCCTTTGCGACCTGGCTGCAAAAGGTCATCCTGCCGCGCTTCGGCCTCAGACCCGGTGACACATCCACCGAGCTTTCTCTGGAGGAGCTCGAAACCATGCTGGCTGAAAACATCGACCGCTGGAACCGCCAGATCCGAGAAGAGGGACGCCAGGAGGGACGCCAGGAGGGACGCCAGGAGGGACGCCAGGAGGGACGCCAAGAGGGACGCCAGGAAGGTGAAGCGCGCGTCGTGCTCCGGCTTCTCCGCTTGAAGTTCGGCCCTCTCGCTCCTGAGATCGAGGAGCGGGTGCGCTCCGCCGACGCTGATCGTCTCCTGGAATGGGGCGAACGCATTCTAACCGCCGAGCATCTCCAAGACGTTTTCAGGGACTGAAGACGCGCCGGGGTTCCCTGTACTGGGAATCCCGGATTGCGCCGGTTCCCTTTTGTGACGTTATCATCCTGTCCGGCCGATCCGGCCGGGAGGAGCGATGACGATTGAAGAGGCCGTCGCGCAGTTCCTGTTCCACTGTCAATACGAGAAGAACCTCAGCCCGAAGACTCTGAAGGCGTACTCGATCGACCTGCGGCAGTTCGCGGAGCACCTCTCCCGGGAGCTCACCGTCACCGAGATCGCCGGGGTCGACAAGCCCGCCCTGCGGGACTACATCAAGAGCCTCTTCAACCATCTGGCCGAGCCTGATCGTCGGCCTGTTCGTTGCCGTGGGAGCGAACCCGGTGGTTCCGAAGAAGATCGACGATTACTACGTCTGGCTGAGGAAAGTCAGCGCCTCCTATCTCGCCACGCTCCCCCCGGCCCCGCCGGGGCTGTAGAGAGGGATCGCCCTTTGTCCCTTTCCGCATCCAGAAGGTCATCCTGCCGCGCTTCGGCCTCAGACCCGGCGACGCATCCACCACACTTTCTCTGGAGGAGCTCGAAACCATGCTGGCTGAAAACATCGACCGCTGGAACCGTCAGATCCGAGAAGAAGGCCGTCAGGAAGGCCGCCAGGAAGGCCGTCAGGAAGGCCGTCAGGAAGGCCGCCAGGAGGGTGAAGCCCGCGTACTGCTTCGGCTCCTCCGCCTGAAGTTCGGCCCTCTCGCTCCCGAGATCGAGGAGCTGGTGCGTTCCGCCGATGCCGACCGTCTCCTGGAATGGAGCGAGCGCGTCCTGACCGTCGAGCATCTCCAGGACGTCTTCAGGGACTGAGGAGTCCAGACGCTCCGGGATTCCCTGGGACGGGAATCCCGGACCGCGCACGTTCCCTCTTGTGACGTTATCATCGCACGATGACGATCGAAGAGGCCGTCGCACAGTTCCTGTTCCACTGCCAATACGAGAAGAACCTCAGCCCCAAGACCCTGAAGGCATACTCGATCGACCTGCGGCAGTTCTCGGAGCACCTCTCCCGGGAGCTCACGGTCACCGAGATCGCCGGGGTCGACAAGCCCGCCCTGCGGGACTACATCAAGAGCCTCTTCAACCATCTGGCCGAGAAGAGTGTCAAAAGGAAGGTGGCGACCCTGAAGGCCTTCCTCCACTTCCTGGAGAGAGAGGACGCCGTAGCGGTGAACCCCTTCCGCAAGATGGACGTCCGGATCAAAGAAACCCGCCGCCTGCCAAGGACCATCTCCCTCGCCGACCTCGAGAAGCTCTTCCGCCATCTCTACCGGCTCAAGAAGAACTGGAAGAAGAAAGACGCCGCCGGCTACCGCCTCCTCGTGAGGGACATCGCCGTCATCGAGCTCCTCTTCGCCACCGGAGCCCGAGTGGGGGAGATCTGCGGCCTGAAGAAGCCCGAAGTGGATCTCCGCCAAGGAAAGGTGCGAATTCTGGGAAAAGGGGGAAGGGAGAGGATCCTCCAGGTCTGCGATGAGGAGACCCTGGGCGCGCTCAACGATTATTTAGCCCTCTGGGAAGACGATGGGGAGGAGGACGCGCCCTTCTTCCGCAATCGCAGCGGCACCCGGCTCTCGGAGCAGACGGTGCGAACCGCGCTACGCCGCCATGCCCGGGAAGCAGGTATGCTGCTCCACGTGACCCCGCACATGCTGCGGCACTCGACGGCGACGCTGCTGCTGGAGGAGGGGGTGGACATCCGGTTCATCCAGCACCTCCTGGGGCACCGGTCGATCGCCACGACCCAGATCTATACGGAGGTGGGGGCGGGGGCGCAGCGGCGGGTGCTGGCGGGGCGGCATCCCCGGGGGAGGTTTCGGGTCGGCCAATCTTTCCCTTGACTATCCAAATCTGGTATCGTCTTGTATCAAGAATCAAGAAGAGGCCGTCATCTTGCAAGTGCAGATAACCAGAGAGAAGCCACCTAGTATCGAGCGAGGCGACTATGTCGTTTAGGTATGACGCATTCCTGAGCTATAATAGAGATGACGAGATGGACGTTCGCAGCATTTACGACTTCCTGTCAGATAGCGGGCTCAGAGTCTGGTTCGATAAGGAAGCCCTAGTGCCCGGCGCCGACTGGCTCGAAGAGATGCAGGCAGGATTGGCCGGATCAAAAACTTGCATCGTATTTTTTCGTAATGAACCCGGACCATGGAACAGAGAAGAAACTAAACAAGCCTTGCGCCAGAGAGCGAACGATGGACGCTTTAAGATTATACCTGTCTTGCTGCCTGGCAGTAGAGATCCCAACCCTTCTATGCCGTCCATTCTACAGGGAAGCACTTGGGTAGATCTACGCTCTGGACTCTTTAACGTTCCGACCCTTCGCAAGCTAACACAGGCAATTCAGGGAGGAGCAACAGTACCAATCCATGCGGCATCCGATGCGGTGCTCCATGACAAAAGCCTTCCAACTGGCTACAGAGCTGACGTGAGTAAGATTATATACCTACTCATTGGTGAATCTCTGTACCGCCAGAAGTATGTCAGCATAAGAGAACTCATACAAAATGCGGTAGATGCTTGCTCAAGACGAGCATATTCGAGTTATGGCTTTCGTCCCGAGGTTGTAGTTACTATCGATTCGAAAGAAGGATTTTTTGAGGTACGCGATAACGGCGAAGGAATGAACTCGTTTTTGCTATCAGAGTATTTTGCCGTGATCGGCAAGAGCATCAGGGACGAAGATGACATATCGACCAGGATCCAAGCAGACGACAGCACCCGCCTCTTCTTGATAGGGAAGTTCGGGATTGGGTTCATTAGCACCTACATCTTGGCGCGCGCAGTTCAGATCTCCACAACCTATGACGGTGCTCAGCAGGTTAATGTAGAGATTAGTGGGATAGACGAACCATTTGTATACAATTCTAAGTCAAGCGTGGGCAGGCCTAAGGAATCGATTGGAACAACAGTGCGAGTCTACTTGAAGGACGAGTTTAGGCTTGGAGGCGCTCACGAGTTCGACGCACTAGATGCAGTAAAGAGGTACTGTCGCCATGTTACCGAACTCACCATTATCAATAATGGTCAACGAACCGATATCGTAGACAACTGGAACACGCACCGATCTGCAGTTAGCGAAATCGTCGGAGTTAGACACCGCTTCGAATTACGTCTAGGTTTTTCTTCTTCTGCTACAAGCTTCATCGCGTCGAATGCCGGATTTCTGGTCTCGAACGATCCGGAACATATTATGCCCCCCCTTATGCCTAAGTTAATCGGAGGAGAGATAAATTTCTTCCCGGGCGTAGTGGATCTCAATATCTCTCGCGATGCGATAGTTGAGAGCGAGACAACGAAAAGCGTTCGGAGACAAATCGAAGAGAGCATAAAGAAGATACTTATCAAGGTGGTATCTGACCCGCCTCCCGGCTCTCATACTTCTCTGCGAGATACTCTCATGATATATCTCGAGCTGGCCATTGAGCATGAGGGAAAGAAGACGGGGCGTTCCGTTTCAAGCCTTTTCTCACCTTCCCCTGTCGACTGCCCCCACCGCTGACCTCCGCTGAAGCAGCAGAGTTGCTAATCGATGTTTGGCTTGTTAAACTAGGTAGCCATCAGATGTCGCTAAGGGAGGCATTCCGCAGAGCTAGAGAAGCAGGAAGAGACCGCGTCTATTGGCACGAGAGATATCTAACAGACCCGGCTCTTCTCTGGTTGAAAGATGGCCTTTATCAGCAGGAGTTCTTAGTAATCTCTGACGCCAGCGATCGCGTCTGGTTTCGATCTGCCTTTAGCGTATTGACAGATCATGAGGCCGCACTGCGCATATTGACTGAAAGATATGGATTTGAGCTGAGATCAATAAAAAAGGTTCTAGAGGAGGACATGAAAAATTTGCTTGTTCCGTTCAATGAACTCACCTCTACAATGCAAAGAGTTGTTTCCGGCATAGAACAAACGAGGCATAAAAAGATTCGAGTGGGGCGGCTACGGGACGCTCCGGCGGTTTTTCGCTTGGCAGACATCGACTACTTAAACCTGGAAAATGAGATATTCAGCAAGGCGAACACCTCAGCGAAACATCGCGATCTAGAATCACTGAAGTCTTATCTTCTAGGTCTTCTGCAATACGAGCTGGCATGACCCGGAGGTCTGTGACGGCCGGTCGTCGATCCGCGGGAGAATCTCTGCTCAAACGATCCTCGAGTTCCTGAGCGCTGGGGGAGACGATGCAGCACGTATCATTCGCTCGAGCCTGAAGACATCTGGAGGGTCTCTCCCCTACGCAACCCCGGCCGGCTCCTCCGCAGATCCACCGCCAGCCCCCGGATCATCTCCAACGTAACCCTCTCCTCCGTGCAGGCCTGCTGGAAGAGGAGAAGCGACGCCAACGCTTCCCGATCAACACCCCGCGCACCGAAGGCGGCTACGATCTCGGCGGCCAGCGGCTTCAGCTCGGCGAATCTCCCTTGCTCCGCCAGGAGCGCGGCCAGATCCAGAGAGACCAGGGCGGCGTCGTAGCCCTTCTCCAGGCTCAGGAAGTCGCTCCGTACCTCGCGGTAGAGGGTCTCTGCCTCGGCGGGACGCCCCAAGCCCTGGGCGATGCTCGCCTCTGCCCAACGCAGCTTGATCCAGTCGAGCGGCTCGGCGATGTCGCGGAAAAGCGAGCGGAGCTCCGGCAGGAGCTGATCGGCTTCCTCGTGGCGGCCCGCCAGGGTCAGATAGGTCAGGAGGTTCTGGCGGGTACGCGCCGAGAGGTGGATGTCTCCCGCCTGCTCGATCTCCGGCTCGCTCTGTCGCAGGAGGGAGATAGCCTGCTGGAAATCCTCCTGAACGTAGAGGAGCCTGGCCTTTTTTAGCAGCGCCTTGGCAGCTCCATGGACGTCCTTCACTTCTCGGAAGAGGGCAAGGGAGCGGTCGAGCAGGTCGCCGGCCTCCTCGAAGCGGCGCTGATCGAGGCGCAGCGACGCCTTGAGCCCGAACACTTCCGCGCGCAGAGAGAGGTCGCCGGTCCCGCTCGCGTCCAGGCATTCCTCGGCACGGAGAGATGCGTGCTCGGCTCCCTTGAGCTCGCCCAGCACCCGCTGGGCATTGCCGAGCTGGGCATAGGCTCGGGCCCGCAGGTCACGGATCCAGTCAGAGTGGTAGGCCTCGCTGAGATGTGCGGAGAGCCGGACAGCCAGCCGCGCCAGATCGACGGCATGGGCGGGGTCCTGGAAGATGGCCTCGCGGCTGGCGCGCAGGAAGTACCGGCAGAGTCCCCAGGTGTGCAGAGCTTCGTCCTCCGCCGCGAGCCGCATCCGCTCTTCATGCGTGCGTTCCTCGAGCGCCGCGGCAAGCGCGGGCGCCTCCCTCGTTTCGAGAACGGCCACGACCTCATTCCAATGGCCGCTCTCGGCCTGCAGGCGCCGGATCTCGTCCCGCAGCCGCTGGCAGACTGGGCAGCTCGCCACGAGATGGGGCGCCACCTCCCGCAGGACTTCTTCATGCTCCAGCTCGCCGGCCAGCCAACGCGCCAGCGTCTCCAACGACGGGTGAACGTTGTCCATGGCTCTCCTTTCTCTCCAAGCGAAATGGGAAAGAGCGTACTGGCGAGGAAGTATATCGTGCCTTCAAGAGAGAATGAAGAGCCCGGAAGAGAGAACCCGGAGGCCGGAGACGGCACGAACCAGCAGCTCGATCAGTGGTCGGGGTCGGTGGGGTCGCCGATCGTCACCGGGGCTCCGCCTGGCCCATTTCCGCCGTCCGGATCGATCGCCATCCCATTGGCAGCGACGGCGACCGTGCGGCCCTCGTCCGGCCGTGGACCGCGGTCGTCGAGCCAGCCGAGGGGGCCGGCGAAAAGGCCCAGGAGCGAGAGGAGGGGGAGGAGGCACAGGATGAGGTTGGGCATGTCCGACTCCTTGCGGTCAGGTCCCGGCCGGCGGCCATCGCCGGCGAGCCTGCCCTACCTCTATTAGAAGGTGTCTGGACCAAGGGGAGTCGATCTACCTGCTATGCTTGAAGCAAGCCTGGGCGTCACACCGGGACGCGGAGGAGACGATGGAACGCAGCGAGCTTCTCACCAGAATCACCATCGACCCGGAGGTCTGTAACGGCCGGCCGACGATCCGGGGGAAGAGAATCACAGCTCAGACGATCCTCGAGTTCCTGAGCGCGGGAGAGAGCCGGGAGGAGATCCTGCGGCAATACCCTTCGCTTGAACCCGAAGACATCGATGCCTGCCTGGCCTTCGCCGCTTGGCTCCTGGGGCGCAGTTACGTCGTCACGATGACGGCATAGATGGCCCGGTTCCTGATCGACGTGAACCTGCCGTACTACTTCTCCGTCTGGAGAGGGCCGGATTACGTTCATGTCCGGGACCATAACGACGCGTGGACAGACAAGCAGATTTGGGCCTACGCGAAACAAGAGAAGCTGACGATCGTTACGAAGGACACCGACTTCTCCGATCGAGTCCTCCTGACCACGCCTCCGCCCCGGGTCATCCATGTCCGATGTGGAAACCTGCGGATGCGCGAGTTCCATCAATCTATCGCCAGTCGTTGGGACGCGATCTGCGGCCTGAGCAAGCAGTGCAAGCTCGTCCAAATCTTTGAGGACCGGATCGAAGGGATCGACTGATCTTCGCCGGCGCGCCTGGCGTTGGCCAGCAGTAAAAAAGGCGGGCCAGGGGCCAGGCCGGCCACCCGGCCCCTGTCGAATTTGGCGGGCCGGGGCCGCTCCTCCCGCCCTCGAGGAGTGCCCCGGTACGACCCTTGTCAAAGAGCTCCGCGGCAGCCTCCCCGGAGGGGTGACTGCCGGCGGCCGTCGAGATTCCCCAAAAAAAGTTTGAGTCAGGGGCTTGACAGCGTCATCAGTATGTGGGTACCCTTACCGAAAGTCAAGCAGGACGTTCCGAGGTTGGAACCGGAACGGGCATCACCCGAAAGACGATTTCCGGCTCCATGATGGGGTCGGATTTTCGGGGCCTCCAACAGGTCCCAAAGGAGAAGAGCAATGCCCAGAAACATCACCACCCAAGGAGAGACCTTCCAGGACCTCCAGCAGCTGGCGACCTCGATGGCCGCCAACAGCACGGAGATCCCCCACCTGGAGTCGCCGCGAGTCCAGCTCGTGACGATCCTCACGCAGGCGGAGGCGCTCGTCACCCAGCAGGCCGCGCTCGCGGCGAGCCGGCAGGAGGCGTCCAAGCAGCTGCGGGAGCTGCTCGCCGAGGCTCGACGGCTGGGGAACTTCCTGCGCGTCGGGCTCAAGCAGCACTATGGCCCCCGCTCGGAGAAGCTGGCGGAGTTCAAGCTGCAGCCGTTCCGCGGGCGCAAGATCCCGAAACCCGTCGAGCCGCCATTCCCGACGGAGCCCTCGCCGGTCGTCACCGGCCCGAAGGCCCCGTAGCCCCTTACACATCCCATCCGCATCGCCTGGTTGCGGGCGTGGCCTCGGGCCACGCCCCCTTTTCATCCTCTCCACGCCTCGGTGTCCCGGGGAGTCGTGGCGTTCTCCCGCGGCGTTGTCTCTGCGCTCGCGAACGCCGGCTCGATGTCCCGGTGCACCGGGCCGTTGTTCCGGGACGCTGGCTGAAAGGCCCGGAGCGATGCCGCTGCGCCCCAGGGCATTGGGGCAGACTCCCGGGGCAATCGCGCAAGATCCCGGGAGCTTGCCCCAATGTCCCGAGGTGAATAAGCAATCTTCCTATGCAGTGACTCGAAGTCCCGGGGCAATGAGGCCGCGCACCGGGGCTCGGCGCCGGCTCACCGGGAGAACAAGGCGCTGCCTCGGGGCACCCGTCCGGTGCTCCGGAGCTCTGCCGCGAGATCCCGGGACGATGCCGTGAAGTCCCAGAGCACTGAGCCGCCGTCCCGGGGAACTGGGGCGTGATTCGGGGACGTTGAGCCAGACGGAACGAGGTCTGTCCGGCGGCAGCATGGTTCTTTGAAAACTGAATCCAGCGGATCGAGGGAGGATCCACCCTCGATCCAAGCCCGGCGTGTATCTGTTGTGGGCCGGCCCTGAGGCCCGGCCGGCCCTCTTTTTTTCGCTCAGAGGAGAGACAGAACGTTCTCCCGCGTGACCAGCTCGATCTCCCGTGCATCTTCGAGAAACGGGGCCACATCCGGAACCACCCGCTCCCAGTCGAGATCGCGGACCTTCTCGGCGGCTCGCGACCTCCAGGTCTCTTCTACCAACGGAGGCCCGCTCCATCCTGTCTGCTGCAAGGCATTGTTGAGGAGCACGAGGTTCGGCGGCGGCCAGGCACGATCGCTCAGGTACCAGATCAGATCGTAGAGATCCCGCCCTTTCGGATACGAGCGCTGGAGGATCGCGTGGAGCTTTCCAGCCAGCAGAGACGCCTTGTCGTGATACTGGAGCTGGAGCGTGGCATGCCGGCGGACGATGGTGGTTTCGAGAACCGCACCGGCCGGTGGCCGCGTGTCCACCTCCACCTTGACGGAGAGCTTCTCGTTGCGATGAGAGGAGAGGCCAAGGTCGAAGAGCAGGCCCGGGAACGAGATGAAGGCGCTGTGCACCACCTTCTGATCGTTCACCCTGACCTCGACCTCGAATCCCTCCTGCACAAGGTCGCTCCGGGCCCTCCGCAGGTAGGCACGAAAATCGTAGCCCCGCTCAGGCCGCTCGAGAGCGAAGTCCAGATCCTCCGAGTAGCGGCGGATCGAGTAGAGGAAACGCAGGGCGGTTCCTCCCTGGAAGGCGAGCGGAATCATCGCCCCGGCACGCTGGAGAGACGACAGGATTCTCGCCTGGAGAAACTCCCGGAGACGGTTTCGGCCTTCCGTGGGACTTCCGCTCCCCCGCAGGAGGTCTTGCAGGTCGCCTCTCACAGCGGCCGGTACTCCGTGGCTTCCACCTCGGCCAGCCGGGTCACGCGCTCGGCGGCTCGCAGCAGCTTCGGCTTACCGAACTGCCCCGCAACTCGGTTCAGCTCATCGAGATCCAATGTCTCCAGATGCTGGAGACGAAGCTCGTTCAGGTACTCCTCGGTGTCCGCATCGGGCTCCAGGTAGAGGAGATCGAGGAGCGCTTTTTCGGGGGTGGCCACGAGAGCCTCCTGCTCACCCGCGAGCAGGGTCCGGCGATAGCCGGTCACGAGGTCCTTCCGGAGGTGACGGAACAGATAGCTGCCCAGCGGCGTGTCCCACTGGTCGGGCCGGCCCGGGGTCACGCTGGTCGTGACAGGGACGTACTCCGGGATCAGGTTGTAGTGCGCCAGGGCCGCTTGCAGGCTGACGTAGGAGCCGCGGACCAGCAGGTTGGCGATCAGGAAGGGATGGGGGCGGACCCGCTGGTAGGGCGGCGCCAGGGCATAGAGCCCTCGCCGGAGCTGGTACAGCCGCCCGGCGCCCACCCAGCGGGAGAGCTGGCGGCGGACGTCTCCGGGATCGACGTCTCCCGCGAGGAGGAGCCCGGCTTCGAAGACCGGCTCCTCGCCGACGATCTCCAACAGACGGTCGAACTTCATGGCAGCAGGATGCCATGAATGGCAAGTTATTGCAACGAAATCCCAGCCACCGGCGCCTCCACAGCCTCGCCCGCGAGCCCCAACCCCCGCACCACTCTCAGCAGCTGCTCGCGCACCACCTCGCGGGAGTAGTCGGCGCGGAGGCGGCGGCCGCCGTTGGCGATCAGCCGCTCGCGGGCTTCCCGGTCGTCGAGGAGCTCCAGGATGGCGGTCACCCACTCGATCGGGTGCGTGCCCACGACGCGGAAGTCCTCGCCCTGCCGGCCCGAGGTCCCGGCGGCCGCCCACGGCGTCGCGATCACCGGCACGCCCGCCGCCCACGCTTCCAGGATCTTGACCGGCACGCCCGAGCCGCAGCGCATGGGAGCGAGGGCGAGCGTCGCCTGGGCGAGGACCGAGCGCATGTCGCGTGGCGATTCGACGAGGTGGAGCCGCGGCCCCGCCCTGGCCACCGCGCGGCGGACCCCCGCCGCCGGCCGGTCGCCCGCCACGATGACGCGCACGTCCGATCGCGCCTGGCGGACCGCGGGCCAGACCTCGGCCAGCCACCAGGTGACGGCGTCCACATTGACGAAGTAACCGAGGTTCCCGGTGAGGGCGAGCACCGGCCCGATCTCCCCGCCGGTCGCGAGGACCTCGCCCGGGAGCGGCGGCTCGGCGCGCCTTTCCCGCACGGCCAGATGGACCACGGAGACCCTGGCCGCGAGCTCGGCCGGGAGCCGGTTGACCAGCGCCTGGCGGTCCCGGCCGCAGACCAGGAAGGCCCCGGCCGTCCGCTCGACCAGCCGGCGCTCGCCGATCGCCAGCAGATGGGCCTCCAGACGCAGCAGAGGACGGAGCCAGAAGCGGTCGACCGCGGCGCGGCGCGAGAAGTTGAGCGAGAGGCTGTCGATCAGGTCGACCAGGATCGGCGTGCCGCCGAAGTCGTCGAGATGGATGGCCAGACGGACGAGCTGGAGGAGCCCCAGATCCGCCCGGGGCGCCAGCTCGCGGAGGCGGCGGCCCAGGTCCGGCTGATAGAAGAGGACGCTCTGGAGGGGGTGGTTTCTGCGCAGCACGCGCGCCATGCCGGGGAGGAGAGCGGCGGTCCGGCTCGGCCGGTAGAGCTCGACCCGGTACGGCGCGTCCGGCGGCGGCGGCTCCTGCCCCTTGCCCGGCTCGGGGGTGAGCAGCGTCACCTCGTGGTCGCCGGAGAGAAAGTCGAGCGCCTGCACGGCGCGGATCTGGTCGCCCCGGCGCGGCGGCCAGGGATAGCGCGAGGTGGCGAGGAGGATCTTCATCCGTCCCGGTCGAGCCCGGTCAGACCAGCTTCAGCAGGTGGCCGAGCTTCTCCCGTTTGGCCCGCAGGTACGCCCGGCTGCTCTCGGTCGGCGGCACCTCCAGCGGGACGCGCTCCACGATCTCCAGCCCGTAGCCGTCCAGGGCGATGTACTTGCTGGGGTTGTTCGTCATCAGCCGCATCTCGCGGACGCCCAGGTCGCGGAGGATCTGGGCGCCGACTCCGTAGTCGCGCTGGTCGGGGCGGAAGCCGAGCCGCTCGTTCGCCTCCACCGTGTCGTGCCCCTGCTCCTGCAGCTCATAGGCGCGGAGCTTGTTCAGCAGGCCGATGCCGCGCCCCTCCTGGAGGAGGTAGAGGAGCACGCCCTTGCCTTCCGCGGCGATCTTCTGGAGGGCCTGCTCGAGCTGCACCCCGCAATCGCAGCGCGCCGAGCCGAAGATGTCGCCGGTCAGGCACTGGCTGTGGACCCGCACGAGGGTCGGATCGTCCGCCTGGATGTCCCCCATGACCAGGGCCACGTGCTCCTCCTCGGTCACGTCGGAGCGGTAGGCATAGATCCGGAAATCGCCGTAGACCGTCGGCAGCCGGGGCGAAGCGATCCGCCGCACCAGGGTCTCGTGGCGCAGCCGGTAGCTGATCAGGTCGGAGACGGTGATCATCAGGAGGCCGTGCCGGCTCGCCACCGCGGTCAGGTCCGGGACCCGCGCCATGGTGCCGTCGTCGTTCATGATCTCGCAGATCACTCCCGCCGGCGTCAAGCCGGCCAGAGCGGCGAGGTCGACCGACGCCTCGGTCTGCCCGGCCCGCTTGAGCACGCCCCCCTTGCGGGCGCGCAGCGGGAAGACGTGCCCGGGCCGCAGCAGGTCCTCCGGCCGGGTCGCCGGATCGATGGCGGTCGAGATGGTCGCGGCGCGGTCCGCGGCGGAGATGCCGGTGGTGATCTTGCCTCGCGCCTCGATCGAGACGGTGAAGGCGGTGCCGAAGGGCGACGTGTTGGCTTCGACCATCAGCGGGAGGTCGAGCGCGCGGCAGCGCTCCTCAGTCATCGCCAGGCAGATGAGACCGCGCCCGTACTTGGACATGAAGTTGATCGCGGCGGGGGAGACCTTCTCGGCCGCGATGGCGAGATCGCCTTCGTTCTCGCGGTCCTCGTCGTCGACGATGATGACCATCCGGCCCTGGCGGAACTGTTCGATCGCCGCTTCGATGGAAGCGAACGGTAGATTCTGGGTCATGGTGTCTGAAGTCCTCTCGCAGGCCCCCTCGGTTCGGGCCGCTGCGGCTGACGGGAGGGGATGGAACGCAAACGTTCCGGCTGAGTCTACTTGTGCGAGCGCAAACGGTCAACGGCGCTACGCTGGCGCCCCAGGGTCCCATCAAAGTCGGGCGGAGGCGGAGTTCCCCCGCCCAAAGACCCTCACCCCCTGGCCCCCTCTCCCACCCGCACTCCCATCCTCCGGGAGAGGGGGAACCCCCAACACTCGCTTTTTCAATGTCTTGGGCGGTGGCGCCCCCTCTCCCGGGTGGGAGTGAGTGCGGGTGGGAGAGGGGGACGGGGGGTGAGGGATGGGCGGGCGGAGGCACCCGCTACGATGACTTTGACGGGACCCTGGCTGGCGCCCCTACTCCAGATCGTGCACCAGCGGCTGCGGCCGGCACAGCCAGTAGCCCTGGGCGTAGTCGACTCCGAGGGCCTTGAGGACTTCCAGGGTCGGGCGGTTCTCCACCCATTCGGCGATGGTCTGGATTCCCAGGGCGTGGCCGACCTGGTTGATCGACTCGACCATGGCCCTTTTGACCCGGTCGTCCAGCATGTTCTGCACGAACTCGCCGTCGATCTTCAGGTAGTCGACCTGCAGGTCCCGCAGGTAGGAGAAGGAAGAGAGGCCGCTGCCGAAGTCATCCAGGACGAAGCGGCAGCCCCTGCTCTTGAGGCCGGAGATGAAGCGCATGGCGCTGTCCAGCTTGCTGATCGCCGCGGTCTCGGTAATTTCAAAACAGACCCGGCGGGGATCGACGCCGCTCTGCTCGAGCTCCTTGCCGACGTGGTCCAGGAAGCCGTCCTCGGCCAGCGCCTGGGCCGAGATGTTCACCGCGAAGAGAACCGGCCGCGAGACCTCCCGGCGCTGCACCTCCGCCAGCGCCCGGAAGGCGGTGCGCGTCACCCAGCGGTCCAGCGAGCCGATCAGCTTGTAGCGCTCGGCCGCGGCGATGAACGCGCTCGGGGAGACCACCTTGCCGTCCGGATCGAGCATGCGCAGGAAGACCTCGCAGAGCAGCTCCCGGCCGGCGCTGCCCGACAGCGGCTGGACGAGCTGGTAGTACAGCCGGAAGCGGCGGTCCTCGAACGCGCTGTGGATGCGATGGATCCACTGCATCTCGCCGTAGCGCTCGGCGATCGTCGTGTCGTCCAGCTCGTGCTCGTGGACGCGGTTCTTCCCCCCCTCCTTGGCGACGTAGCAGGCCGCGTCCGCCGCACCCACCACCTGGGCGAGGTCGCCGCTGTCGCCGTCGATCGCCACGAAACCGATGCTCGCTCCCACGCTGAACATCTGGTCGCGCCAGCGGAAGCGGAACTCGCGAACGGAGCGGCGGACGTCTTCGGCGATCTCCCGCGCGTCGTCGAGAGGGCAGTCCTCCAAGAGCACGCCGAACTCGTCGCCGCCCAGCCGGGCCAGCGTGTCGCTGCGCCGGACCCGCGAGCGCAAGAGGGCGGTGATCTGCTTCAGCATCTCGTCGCCGACGAGGTGGCCGCAGGTATCGTTGATCGCCTTGAACTCGTCCAGGTCGAGGTAGAGCAGGACGTGGAGGCGCTGCTCGGCGCGGGCGGTGCGGAGAGCTCTCCGGAGCCGCACCTCGAACTCGCGGCGGTTGAGCAGCCCGGTCAGGGCGTCGTGGGAGGCGAGGTAGATCATCTCGCGCTCCATTCCCCGCAGCTGCGTGACGTCCTTGAAGACCACCACCGCGCCGATCACCTCGCCGTGGCGGTCGCGGATCGGCGCCGCCGAGTCGCGGACCGAGTACTCCTGGCCTTCGGCGCCGAGGAGGAGCGCGTGCCCGGGTGACACGACGATGCGGTCCTGCTCCAGGCACTGCCGCACCGGATCGGGCAGGGGCGTGCGCGTCACCTCGTCGACGACCTGGAAGATCTCGGTCACCGGCCGGCCGAGCGCTTCCTCGGCGATCCACCCGGTCAGCTGCTCCGCCACCGGGTTCATCGAATCGATCCGCCCCTCGGCATCGGTGCGGATGACGCCGTCGCCGATCGAGGCCAGGGTCGCCTGCAGGAGCTCGTTCTCCTGCGTCAGCGTCTCCGCCTCCCGCCGGCGCTCCGTGACGTCGAAGGCGATTCCGAGACAGGCGGACACCGCGCCGCCCGCGTCGCGCAGGGGCTCGATCCGCACCTCCCAGAGCCGCGCCTCCCAGTCCATCTCATAGCTCACCGACTCGCCCGCCAGGGCCAGCCGGTGGGCGCGGATCGCCGGATGGTCCGGATCGAACGTGTGGTAGTGGTCGAAGAGGCTGGGGCCCGTGTCGTCGAGGCCGGAGCCGGGAAGGCCGATCTTCACCCGGAGCTCGCGGTTCACCGTCCAGACCAGGGCGGGCGCCGTCTCGGTGCGCGGCGCGGTCACCTCCCCTGTCCCGGGGAGCCCCGGGCCCTGGTGCCAGGACGCCGCCCGCGCGCCTGCCTTTGCCAGGCGGCGATCCGCCGGGCCGGGCGGAAACTGGACGTGAAGCGAAGAGAGATCACCCATTGCAGAGTCATCCGTACAGCCGCAGGCGAGTAGAGCAAGATCCGCGCCTACGACAACGGCTCGGGCATGGCGACGCCGAAGCCCTGCACGTAGTCGACGCCGATCTCGCGGAGCATCTCCAGGCTGGCCCGGTTCTCGACCGATTCGGCGATGGTGCGGATCCCCATCACCTGCCCGATCTGGTGGATCGACTCGACCAGCGCCCGCTGCACCGGGCTCCCCACCATGTCGCGCACGAAGGTGCCGTCGATCTTCAAGTAGTCGACCTGCAGGTTCTTCAAGTAGGCGAAGGAGGAGAGGCCGCTGCCGAAGTCGTCGAGCACGAAACGGCAGCCGTGGCTCTTGAGGACCCGGATGAACGCCACCGCCTGCTCCAGGTTCTCCACCGCCGCCGTCTCGGTGATCTCGAAACAGACCCGCCGCGGCAGCACTCCCGTGACCTCGATCTCCTCCAGCACGTACTCGAGGAAGGCGTCGTCGCCCAGCGACTGCCCGGAGAGGTTGATCGCGAAGCAGGTGTCGTCCTCGTGCGACAGGGCGCGGCAGGCGAGGGAGACGAACGCGGCATGGACGACCCAGCGGTCGATCGAGCCGATCAGGTGATAGCGCTCGGCGGCCGGGATGAAGGCGGCCGGGGAGGCCAGGCGCCCGTCCTCCTCGATCATGCGAATGAAGATCTCGCACAGCCGCGGCTCGGCCTGGAAGGCGGCGGAGAGCGGCATGATCGGCTGGTGATAGAGGCAGAACCGGTGCTCGGCGAACGCCTTGTGGATGCGGTGGACCCACTGCATCTCGCCGTAGCGCTCGGCGAGCGCGCTGTCGTCCGGCTGGTACTCGTGCATGCGGTTGCGCCCGTTCTCCTTGGCGACGTAACAGGCGGCGTCCGCGGCCGACAGGGCATGGGCCATGTCGGCGGTCTCCGGGGTGAGGGGCACGAAGCCGATGCTGACGCCGATCTCGAAGATGCGCTCCTGCCAGGAGAAGCGGAACTGCTGCACCGCGGTGCGCAGGCCGAGCCCCACCGCGCGCGCCCGGTCGGGCTGCGTGTCTTCCAGGAGGACGCCGAACTCGTCGCCGCCCAGACGGGCCAGGGTGTCGGTCTTGCGCAGCCGCGACTTGAGGAGGCCCGTCACCTGCTTGAGCATCTCGTCGCCGGCCAAGTGGCCGCAGGTGTCGTTGACCACCTTGAACTCGTCGAGGTCGAGATAGAAGAGGGCGTGCAGCCGCTTCTCCTCGCGAGCCGTGGTCAGGCAGTGCTGGAGGCGGCGCTCGAACTCGCGGCGGTTGATGAGGCCGGTCAGAGGATCGTGGCGGGCGAGATAGACCATCTCGCGCTCCATCCCGCGCAGCAGGGTCACGTCCTTGAAGACCAGGACCGTGCCGGTGATCCGCCCGTGGCGGTCCCGGATCGGCGCCACCGAGTCGCGGATGGCAGCCTCGCCGCCGTCGCGGCGGATGAGCAGCGAATACCCGGGGAGCTCCACGACCTGCCCTTCCTGCAGGCAGCGCTCGACCAGGTTGGGCACCGGCCGGCCGGTCGTCTCGTCGACCACGTTGAAGACGGAGAGGACCGGCTGGCCGGAGGCCTCGGCGGCGCTCCAGCCGGTCAGCCGTTCGGCCACCGGGTTCAGGTAGTCGATCACCCCGGCGGCGTCGGTGCGGATGACGCCGTCGCCGATCGAGGCGAGGGTCACCTGGGCGCGCTCCTTCTCTTGCGCGAGAGCCTCCTCGGCGAGCTTGCGCTCGATCTCGGCGCCGGCCCGGGCGGCGAAGATCTTGAGGATCGACATGGCCGGCAGGTCCTCGGCGAGCGGCTTCGAGTCCATCACCGCCATGTGGCCGAGCGGCCGGTCGTCCGAGTCGAACAGAGGGACCGCGAAATAGCTCTCGATTCCCTCCTCGCGCAGCCAGGCGTCCTGCGGGAAGAGGCGCCAGGCGTCGCTCGGGTAGTAGCAGAACTGGCGGCCGATCACGTTCTCGCACGGGGTGCCCCGGACGTCGTACTCGAACGGCTCGCCGTACTCCTCACCGGTCCAGAAGGCGAGGATACGGGCGCGGAGGCCCTCCGGACCGGCGACCTCGGCGATGAAGGCGAACCGGGTCCCCAGGGCGTCGGCGAGGTGGCGGACGAGGGAACGGAGGAAGCCGGCGCCGGTGGTCGAGGAGGTGCCCTCGACGATGGCGCGCAGGCGCTCCTCGCTCTGCTTGCGCGCGGTGATGTCGCGGATCACGCCGATCATGCGCACGGGAGAGCCGGTCGCGTCGCAGACAGCCTGGCCGCGGTCGTTGAACCAGCGGTACGCGCCGCCGGGAGCGCGGATGCGGACCTCGAAGGAGAGATCCCTGCCGGCCTGCAGGCAGAGGCGCAGGGCGCCGGCGAGCGTCTCGTGGTCCTCGGGATGGATGGCGCCGAGGAGCTCCCGGCCGGTCGTCCAGAGCTGCGACGGGCTGCAGCCGAAGAGCTCGGCGGCATGGGCAGGCACGATCAGCTCGTCGGTCAGCAGGTTCCATTCCCAGGTGGCGATGCCGGCGGCCCGCTGGGCGAGCTCCAGGCGGGCGCCGCTCTCGCGCAGCGCGACCTCGGCGAGCTTGCGCTCGGTGATGTCGACCGCGGTGGCCATCCCGGTCGGCCCCTGGCCGTTGATCGGCTCGATGACCGCGGAGGTGACGTCGACCCACCGCTCGGCTCCGTCGCGGGTGTGGACCCGGACCTCGTAGCGGTTGGGGACGGGCTCGCCGCGCAGGCGGGCCGCGAGGCGTTCGCGGACGAGGGGACGGAGCTCGGGATGGGCGAGATCCCAGGGCCGGAAGGTGAGGAGCTCGGCGGCGGTGAAGCCGGTCAGCTCCTCGACCGCCCGGTTGACGAAGAGCACCCGCTCAGCGCTGTAGACGATGATGGCGGTCGACGTGGTTTCGGCGAGCGCGCGGAACCACATGTCGTGTTCGCGCGGAAGCTCGATGGACGGCTCGAGAAGACTCATGATCAGGGACTCGCCTCGATTCGGCGAAGCATCCTCCCGGACGCGTGGGCATCCAGGAGAGCAGCAGCAGACCTCACCGAAGAGGGAGCTTGAGGATAAGAGTTTGACAGCTTCCGGTGCAAGGGAAAGCTGAAACTTCGGTAAAGTGTCGGTGAGATGCCTGCGCCCGTGGTGGTTCCGGAGGCTGGATGGACCCCCGTGACGCCCTTCCGTCTGGAGGGGGGGCGATCGTCGTTCGTGTCGGGAGAGCCCGGGGGCGACCGCCTGCGGGTGAGCTACTTCCGCCGCGCGAGCGACGGCCGCCTGGTGGGCCGCGCCTGGTTCGGCCCGGGAGCCCAGGGTCCGCCGGGGCACGCGCACGGCGGCAGCATCGCCGCGGTGCTCGACGAGGCGATGGGCGCCGCGGCCTGGCTGGAAGGCCACCTGGTCGTCGCGGTCCAGCTGAACACCAGCTTCCGGACCATGCTGCCGCTCGGCACGGATACCTGGCTGGAAGCCTGGGTGGAAGGGGTGGACGGCCGGAAGGTGAGGACCCGCGGCCGTCTGCTCGGCCCCGACGGCAAGCCCTTCGCCGAAGCCGAAGGCGTGTTCGTCGAGATCGACCGCGAGCGCTTCCGGCCGATGCTCGAAAAGGCCGCGGCAGACCGGGGGGTGAGCGTGGAGGAGCTCCTGGCGCGGCTGCCCTCGTAGGGGTGAATGCAAGGGCAGGCACAAGCAGGGGCAGGCACAAGGCCTGCCCCTACGATTCCTGGTATGCCCCTATGGCCGTGATCGGCGTAGGGGCAACCCTTGTGGTTGCCCCTGGCATCGCCGCGATCTCCCGCCGAACGGGAGCCTCCCTCCACGGTCTCAACTCTGGCCGCTCTCTTTGAGCAGGGCCCGCAGGCGTGCCAGCTCGGTTTCCGCAGCTTCGGCCCGCTGGCGCTCCGCTTCGGCCTGCTGGCGCTCCGCTTCGGCCCGCTGGCGCTCCGCCACCTCCCGCTCCTTCGCGGTCGGAACCAGGCTCCCGTCGCGCCGAAACAGCCGGACCCAGTCGTCCTCCATGTCCTCATAGACACCATGCCAGACGCCGAGGAAGGCTCCGAGCTGCTCGCTCCAGAACCGGCCCCGGGCGTCCGGCACCATCGGCTGGTAGATGCCGCCAGCCAGCCGGAAACCTTCCAATCGCCGGAGATCCGGGTCGTACAGGTAGTACTCGGACGTCCGGAAGGTCCGGGCATAGAGAACCTTCTTCTCGTTCCGGTCGACGGAAGCCGTCGAGGGGGACGACAGCTCGACGATGACGTCCGGAAGGCGCCACCCGTCCTCCCACGCCACCCACGCCTTGCGGCGCCTGGGCTCGACGCCGCCCACCCAGAAGACGTCCGGGCCGCGGAAGTACTGACGCCCCTGCGCCACGTCCCGCGCCTGCTCCACGGAGTAATACACGAACATGTTGCCGCCGACGTAGAAATCGGTGCGCCCGTGCTCCTGCATGAGCTGACGGATCAGCCCCCGGAGAAGTGGGTACTCCCAGGTATGCCACTCGGATTCCAAAGGCTCCCCATCCTCGTAGACGAGATCAAAGGGCAGAGGCGCGAGCGCCGAGACGGCTGGCTGGCTCATGGCATGCTCCTTTCGCGGTCGTTCCTCAAGATCATCCTATCGCGTGTCGCCGGAAAAAGGAAAGGAAAAAGTGAGGTCAATCCCGCACCGCCGGCGCCAAGAGCGACAGGTCCACCTGCTTCTCCTTCTCCGCCAGGCCCATCAGGTCGCGGATGCCGCCGGCGAAGTGCCAGGCGCGGAAGCCGGCCTGCTGCATCTTCTCGGCGAGCGCTGCGCTTTTGAGGCCCACCTCGCAGACCAGCACGTACGGCCGGCCGCGGTCGAAGGATGGATAGGCCTCCAGCGCGCGCGGGAAGTCGAGGCAGAGCGAGCCCGGATAGTGCCAGGCCCGGTAGGACTGCGCCGGGCGCAGATCGAGGACCGTCGCGCCTTCGGGGATGTGATCGGTCTCCAGCTCCGAGGGCCCGAGGGCTTCGGGGCTCAGGTCGCGCAGGCGCCAGACGGTCCGCGCGGCGACCAGGCCCTCGAGGAGATCCGGATCGAGGCCCGTCTCATCCCGCTCGATCTCCCGGGGATGCGCCTTGGTCGTCGGGTGCCGCGGCACCATGTCGCAGTACTCGCCCACCGCCGACGCCAGGTCGTAGACCCCCATGCGGCGCGCCAGGCTCAGGATCTCCTCCTTGTTGAAGCCGAGGAGCGGCCGGAGCACCGGCAGGATGCGCGCCGCCTGCGAGATGACCGCCAGGTTCTGCAGGGTCTGCGAGGAGACCTGCCCGATCGCCTCGCCGGTCACCATGCCGAGCCGCCCCGTCTTGAGAGCGATGGCTTCCGCGGCGCGCACCATCTGCCGCTTGAGCAGGATCTGCCAGCTCTGGTCTCGCGTCTTCGCGCGCAGCTCCGCGGCGACCGGCTGGAAGTCGATCTCGTAGAGGCGCGGCCGCGAGCCGTAGCTCCACAGGTCGGAGACCACCTTCATGACCTTGAGCACGCCGAGCCGATGGACCGTCCCGCCGAGATTGCAGAAGACGTAGTCGAGCTCGACGCCCCGCTTGAGCAGCAGCCAGCTCGCCACCGCCGAGTCGAAGCCGCCGGAGACCAGGGCCACGGCCTTGCCCTCGACGCCGATCGGCAGGCCGCCCCAGCTGCGCTCCTTCTCGTGGAAGAAGCGCGCGCGCCCCGGATCGCCCGGCTCCACCTCGACCCAGGCCGTCACTTCCGGATCGTCGAGACGCACCCGTCCGGCTCCGGCGTCGAGCAGCGCGCGGCCGAGCGCCCGCTCGATCTCCAGAGAGTCGAAGGGGATCCGCTCCACGCCGCCGCGCCGCGACGCGCGGACCGCGAAGGTCCGCCCCCGCACGCTCCCGGCGAACACGTCCACACCGTGCGCCACGATGTCTTCCAAGGTGGTCCAGGGGCGCGGCTCGACCACGGAGACGGACTGCAGGCCGAAGACCCGGGTCAGCACCTCGATGGCTTGGGGCTCCGGCGTCTCCAGATAGAAGCGGCTCCAGGTCTTCTCGAGGCGGTACGGGATCCCATGCGAGGCCAGAGCGTCCTCGATGTTCCTGGCGAGCCGCAGCTGGAACCGCAGGCGCGTCTTGCGCGCCTTCGTATAGAAATCACCGGAATGGCGCAGGATGAGCAGGTGGTCGGGCATGCGGCTGTCGATTCTACCTCGGGCCCTCACCCCCGGCCCTGAGCTGCCACTCGAGATTCCAGCAGCCTTCGCCTGCAAGCGTTCCCCCGCCCGACCTCACCCCCCGGCCCCCCTCTCCCATCGCCCACCCATCCCCCGGGAGAGGGGGGAGCGTACATGCGAGAGGCCGGTCGCCAAGGTGTTGGTCTTTGGGTGGGGGCGCCCCTCTCCCGGTTGGGGGGTGTGCGATGGGAGAGGGGGCGGGGGTGAGGTCGGGCGGGGGAAGGCCTCGTCCACGATGGGAGCCCGGCTCTCCTCACGGCCGCCACACCGTCACCAGCCACCACCGGAGGCCGTCCCCGAAGACCTCGGGCGACGGCTCCTCGACCACCTCGGCCAGCCCGACGCGGACATCGAGCGCCGGCACGCGCCCGACCGGCAGCGGGCCGATCGACCAGGTCCACTCCAGGCCGGCGAGGGTCAGCCAGTCCCCTTTGGGCTCCCCTTCGCTCCACACCCGGTGCCGTTCCACGAAGAGCGGCGCGGGCAGGAAGCCGAGCTTGAGCTCCGCCCGCTGCCCTTCGTGCTCGCTGCCGGCCAGGGCGTCGAAGGGGAGCGCCGGCACGGCGATGCTTCCGTAGAGGGCTCCCGGAGAGAGCACGCTGCTCTCGGCTCCTCCCACCCGGAAGAGATCCACGGGATCGCGGACGTCCGTGGACGTGTCCCGTCTCCAGGTCAGAGAGATGCCGGTGTCGTCGTGATCCAGCGAGACGGAGGCGGTGCCGCTGGAGCGGCGCCAGCCCTCTCCGGCTGTCCGGCCCACCTCGGTGCGCAGCGAGAAGCCCGGAGAGAGCCGCCAGCCCTCCCACCGGCGGAGCCCTCTCCAGCCCGCGGACAGAGAGCCCAGCGTTCGTTGGCGTGGATCGATCTCTTCCCGCAGAACGCGTCCGGTCAGACGCAGGGCACTGCCGCTCCACTGCCAGTCGCGGCCGGCCCAGAGCTCGAGCCCGCGACGGTCGAGGTCGAGAGCCTCCGTCCGCTGGTCCACCTTGAAGAGATGGAACCCCACCTCGACCGGCCATCCCCGCCAGGTGGCGGCGAGGGCGCCCCCCTGCGGCCAGCCGTCGCCGGAGAGCGCGCCGAGCGCCAGCCAGTCGAGCCGGCCGAGCACGTCGCCGCCGCGCAGACCGATCTCCAGCACCCCGCCGGAGGTGGCCGCGGTCCCGGAGACGAGCGGCAGGAGCTCCTGCCGGCCGATCCCATACGGATGGGGCGGCGCCACCTCGGCGGTGGTGAACGGCGCGGGAGGCTCCGGGGTCGGGGGCCGGACCGCCGGGGCCAGATCCGCCGACAGGTCGGGAGCCCGGCCGGCGCCGGCGAGGACCTCGGGGGTCAGCTCCAGCCGGCGCAGGTCGAGCCCGTCGCTCTCCAGAGAAAGGTAGAAGAGCGCCTGACCGTCGGGAGTGGGCGCGGGCGACAGCGCCGCCCCCTGCGTGCGGGTCAGGCGCAGCGGCGGCCGCGCCGGATCGTCGACAGAGAAGGACCAGAGATCGATGAACCCGCGGTCGCCCACCACCGCGTAGAGGGTCCGCCCGTCCGGGCTCCAGGCGGGCGTCGCAATCGTTCCGTCAGACGGCGGGGCCAGCTCGGTCTCCGCGGTGTTCTCCGGGGACGCGAGATCGCGGACCACCAGCCGCCAGCTCCCCGCGCGGTGGCGCGCGAAGGCGATCCGCGTCCCATCAGGGGAGATCCGGGGGCGGTCGTAGACGGTGTCGACCGCGGGCTCGGTGAGCTGCCTTTCCTCACCGGTCCTCAGGTCCACCCGGACGAGGGACGAGAAGCCGTTCCTGTGGCGCACGGCCACGGCCCAGTCGGGATCGGCGGCGACGGGCGATGGGTCGGGGTCGCGCAGGTCGGCCTGCCGCGTCAGGCGGCGGACCTCGCCGCTCGCCGGGACCCAGCGGAAGAGGTCGGGGTGGAGGAACCCTTCGCGGTCCGGCTCGAAGCGGACGAAGAGGACCGCCTGCCCGTCCGCCATCCAGCGCGGCGTCGTGGGCGCGATCCCATCGCGCGAGGGGAGCTCGAAGAGCGGCTCGCGGGGGAGCGGGCCGCTGCGCACGGCCGGCACGTCCTCGGGATCGCGCTCCTGGATCTTTTTCCGCTTTTCCTCCCACTCCTTCTCGGCCTTCTCATCCGGCGCTCGGGCGAGAGCGCCGGGGAGCCCACGGTCCACGAGAGGTCCTGCCAGAGCTCACCTTCGCGGGGCTCGCCGGAGCGCCGCTCGGCTTCCAGGGCGCGCCAGGTCAGCTCGGCGCGGAAGCGGTCGTAGAGGTCCTGGGGATCGTCGCCGAAGACGCCGCGGAACGCCTCCTCGAAGCTCCGCGTCCGGCGCGCGGTCATCCGCGCCCAGAGGTTGCGCAGGCTGCCCGGCCCGGCCCGCTCCTCCAGCCATTCGAGATAAGCGGACCCGGCGAGATAGGCCATGGACATCCCCATCCAGCTGCGCGAGTCGGAGGCCAGCCGCGCGTAGGACGGCAGCCGTCCCGCCTGCGCCCAGCGGCGGAGGACCACCGCGCGCACGTCGCTGTTCGGCCGGCCGGCGCCCGTGAGCCGCCCCTCGACCACGGTCGCATACCCCTCCATGACCCAGCGCGGCGCGGCGAGAGGGATCGGGCCGACGGGCGCCACGCGGGCGAGGAGCTCGCGGACCGGGTTGCGCGACGGCCGCAGGAGGTGGGCCAGATGGGTCTCCTCGTGGGTGATCAGGACCTCGGACCAGTCGCGGTAATGGCCGAGGACCGACTCCGGAGCCGGAGGGCTGGTCCACAGGATCATCCGCGGCCAGCCGAGGATGGGGAACGCCTCCCCGTTCGAATCGGCCACCGGATCGGAGACCAGCACGTCGACCACCTCGGGAGGCGCATATCCCACCTCCGCCGCCACCCGCTCGCGGATCGCCTCCAGCCGGGCCGCCGCCCGCCGCGCCCACTCCTCGGAAGGAGCCGGATAGTGGACCCGGAAGTGCGGCGTCTCGAGCGTCCGCCAGTCCGCCGAGGGTCCCTGGGCCAGGGCGGGGAAAGAGGACAGGACGAGGACGAGAAAAAGGAGGCCCCTCACACCTTCTTCGGCGGCAGGTCCCGCGCCTGCGGCTCGTCCTGGAAACCGTGATGGTTGTGACTGCCGTCGCAGAACGGCTTGTTCATGGATTGACCGCAGCGGCAGAGCGACACGACGGTGCGGCCGCCCAGGCCGTAGGCGCCGCCCTGCGGATCGGCGAGCTGGATATCGTCTCCCTCCAACCGCAACGGACCGTTCTTCATGACCGTGATCTTCATCGCGCCGTCTTCCTTTCTTTGAAGGCATGCGACCGCACCTGTAGGGTATCCTAGGCGGCCTGCTCATGACGTCCCCCGAGCCTACCCCCGAGCCCCGGTCCACCCGCTGGTGGGGCTTGCTGCTCAAAGTGGGGATCTCCGCCCTGGCGCTCTACTTTACCTGGCGCCTCCTGACCGGATTGAGCTGGCGGGAGCTCGGCGGCCGGCTCTCCGAGGCGAGCTGGCTCTATCTCACGCCGGCCATCCTCTTCCTCCTGGCGCGCTGGGCTGCCTGGGCCTGGCGCTTCCGGCTCGCGGCCCGCCAGGCGGTCGGGCTCGACCCGGGGAGCGTGCTCGGCTATTTCGTGCTCAAGGCCTCGGCCGCCCTCAACCTGATCACGCCGTCGGCGCGCCTGATCGGGGGCCTCATGCGGGCGCGCTACTTCTCCCGCGCGGCCGGCCTCCCTTTCGGCGTCCTCTACGGCGTCGTGCTCTACGACCAGATCGCGCATCACGCCGTGATGATCACAGCGACCTGGATCGCCCTGATCGCCACCGCCTGGGCGATGGGAAAGACTGGCCTGAGCCTCGCCGCCGCGGCCGCTCTGGCCGCCGTCGTGGCCGCGCTCGTCCTGTGGAGCCGGCGCGGCCGGTTCGAGACGAACCCGCTCGTGCGCTTCCTCGCCCGCCGGGCCGAGCGGGCCGAAGGGCGGATGCAGAGCTTCTACGCCCACGGCCATGAGGCGGTCCACATCTTCGTCCGCCTGCTCGCCTCGCCCCGCCTGCACGTCCGGGCGGCGCTCCTCGGGCTGCTCTACGTGCTCTTCAACGTCGGCGCGCAGTGGCTGGTCTTCCTCGCCATGGGCCGGCCGATCGACCTCCTGGTCGTCTTCACCGGAGTCTCCCTGGGGACCGCGGCCGGGACGCTCACCGGCACGCCGGGCGGGCTCGGCACCACCGAAGCCGCCATGGTCGCCTCCTTCACGCTCCTCGGAGTCGACCGCGTCGACGCCGCGGCCGGCACCCTGCTCTTCCGGGGGCTCCACTACGCGACCGTCCTCGGGCTCGGCCTGCCGGCCCTGCTGGTTCTCGAATTCCGCCTGCCGCAGGAGGGATAGATGAACGACGACGCCGTGCGCCGCTGGCGCGACGAAGAGTTCCCGGTCACCCGCGAATGCGCCTACATGAACCATGCGGGCAACGGTCCCCTGCCGCGCCGCGGCGTCGAGCGGATGAAGGCCCTGGCCGACCTGGTCTCGCGCTCCGGCGACCGCCGCTGGCTGGAGCGCAACACCGAGATGGAGCGCGTCCGCGGCCTCGCCGCCCGCCTGCTGGGAGCCCGCCATGCCCACGAGATCGCCTTCGTCGAGAACACCTCGGGCGCCCTCTCCCTCATCGCCTCCGGGATCGACTGGAAGAGCGGCGACAACATCGTCAGCGCGGCCCTGGAGTTCCCGTCCAACGTCTACCCCTGGATGCAGCTCGCCGAGCGCGGCGTCGAGCTCCGCCGGGTCCCCGAGCGCGACGGCCGCATCGACAACGACGAGCTCCTGGCGACCCTCGACGAGCGCACCCGCGCGGTGGCCCTCTCCTGGGTGCAGTACGGCAGCGGCTTCCGCTCCGACCTGGCGCGCCTCGGCGCCGCCTGCCGTGAGAGGGGCATCCTCTTCATCGTGGACGGCATCCAGGGAGTGGGAGCCCTGTCCATCGACGTGGAACGCGACAACGTGGACATCTGCGCCGGCTCCAGCCACAAATGGCTGCTCGCCCCCGAGGGGATCGGCCTTCTCTATGTCTCGGACCGCGTCGTCGAGCAGCTGCACCCGGTCCGCTCCGGCTGGCGCTCGATGCGCAACATGTTCGACTGGAAGGACCTCCAGCTGAGCTTCGCCGCGGGCGCCCGGCGCTTCGAGACCGGAACGCTCAACGTCTACGGCATCGTGGCGCTCGGCGGCGCCCTGGAGATCTTCCTGGAGATCGGCGCCGCGGACCTGGAGCGCCGGGTCCTCGCCCTCTCCGGCCGCGCCGCCACCGGTCTCGCCGCGCTCGGCTTCCAGGTGATCAGCTCCCGCCGTCCCGGGGAGACTTCCGGGATCGTGGCCGCCGTCCACCCGCGGCGCGCCGCCGGGGAGCTGGTCAAGCACCTGGCGCAGCGGGACGTCGTGGTCGCCGCCCGGCTGGGGCGCTTCCGCGTCTCTCCCCACTTTTACAACTCCGAGGACGAGATCGACCGCATGCTGGAGGAGCTGAAAGGCGCCGTAGATCTGGAGAAGTCGCCGTAGATCCAGAGAAGTCGCCGTAACTTGACGGGTACTTGATGGAGCGGACATCTTGGGCGGGCGCCGAGGCCATAGTCTACGTAGATTCAGTCACTTAGACCCCCTCAGGTTACTTGACGGGTACTTGATGGAAGGAGTGTCGTGACCACCGACCGCCCTGCTGAGTATCTGGTGAGCCTGGTACGGGAGCTGTGCAAGCTGCCACGGGAGACCGAGTGGGTCGAATTCAAGCTGAATGATGCCGAGCCGCAGGAAAGAGCTGGAAAACTGGCTGCTGCGCCTCCTGACGCCCAAAATCCATTTCAGCTTCTTCGAGGTGAGGGTGGACGGCCAGCCCGTGGTGCTGCTGGAGATCGAGCGGGCTTTCCGCCACCCGGTGCAGTTCCAGGGAGTCGAGCTCATCCGTGTGGGTTCCTACAAGAAGAAGCTGAAGGACTTTCCGGAGAAAGAGCGGGCGTTGTGGCGTCTCTTCGACCGCATACCCTTCGAGGATGGCATTGCCGCCGAGCGGGTCCTGGACGAGGAAGTGCTTCGGTTGCTGGACTACCCGGGCTACTTCGACCTGCTGAAGCAACCGCTTCCGGAAAACCGCGATGGAATCTTGGAGGCCTTGGTGGAGGACAGCTTGATCCGTCCTTGCGAGGCGGGCGGTTGGAACATCACAAATCTCGGAGCGCTTCTCTTCGCGAAGCGGCTGGAAGACTTCCGCCTGCTGCGGCGCAAGGCCATGAGGGTCATTCAGTACAACGGCGTGAGCCGCGTGACCACTCGCAAAGAACAGATCGGCGCCAAAGGCTATGCCTGCGGCTTCGAGGATCTGATCAACTTTATCGACGGCCTCTTGCCGTCCAGCGAGGTGATCGAGCAGGCCCTGCGCAAGACAGTGCCGATGTTCCCGGAGCCAGCCGTACGCGAGCTGGTGGCCAATGCGCTCATCCACCAAGATTTCTTTGCCACCGGCGTCGGGCCGATGGTAGAGATCTTCGATGATCGGCTCGAGATCACCAACCCGGGCGCGCCGCTGGTGGATACACAACGCTTCGTCGATACTCCACCCCGATCGCGGAACGAGTCGTTGGCTTCGTTGATGCGCCGCATCGGTATCTGCGAGGAGCGTGGCAGCGGCTGGGACAAAGTGGTGTTCCAGACCGAGCTCTACCAGCTACCTGCCCCGCTCGCCGAGGCCATCGATGACCATACGCGGGTCGTGCTCTTCGCACCGAAGCCGCTCACGAGGATGGATAAGGCCGACCGGGTGCGGGCTGTCTATCTCCACGCATGTTTGCGTTATGTAAACCGGGAGCACCTGACCAACGCTTCGGTGCGGCACCGGTTCGGGATCGAGCCACAAAACATTGCGGCCGCCTCGCGCCTGATCCGGGAGGCGGTCGAGGCCGGGTTCATCGTGCCCTATGATCCCCGAACCGCAATGACGATCACCACAAAGAGATCGTCGCAGCTCTCAAAGAGATTCGGGATCCGGACCGTCTCCTGGAATGGGGCGAGCGCGTGTTGGCTGCCGAGAGTCTCCAGGACGTCTTTCGGGATTGATCGGCAACACGAGCGTGAACCGCACCCATCCCGGCCGCGCGGTGTCCACCCGGAGCTCGCCGCCGTGGCTCGTGGCAATCTCGCGGGCGAGGCTCAGGCCCAGACCGACTCCTTCCACCCGGCGGCTGCGGGAGGGGTCGCCGCGATAGAACCTCTCGAAGATGCGCTCCTGCTCCTCGCGTGATAGGGGCTGCCCGGTGTTCGCCATGCGGAAGACGGCATGACCATCCTCCCTGCGCAGCTCGATCTCGATCGCTCCGGGATTTCCGTGGTTGAACTTCACGGCGTTGCTCGCCAGGTTCTGCAGGACCTGGGTGAGCAGATCGGGGTCGCCGCGGACCCAGACGTCGGGCGCGATGTCCGCCCGCACCGAGAGATGCGGCGCCAGCTCGCGGATGTCTTCGAGCACCTCCTGGGCTTTTTCGCTCAGGTGGACGGCGTCCATGCCTCCCCGCATCTGGCCGGCGTCGGCCTGCGCGAGCAACAGGAGCTTGCGGATGATCGAGCGCAACCGCTGCACCTCGGCGAGGAGATCTCCATAGTTCCGCTGCTCGGCCGATCCGTCCGGCGCCTCCTGCAGGACCTGCTCCAACTGTCCCTGCAGAATGGTCAGCGGCGTCTTGAGCTCGTGCGCGGCGTCGGCGCTGAAGCGCGCGGCTTGGCGAAAGCTCCTCTCCAGGCGCTCCAGCATGCGGTTCATGACCTCGACGAGCTGCGCGAGCTCGCGGTCGGAGCGGATGGCCGGGATGCGCTCGTTCAGGCCCCGCGCGTTGATCCGGGCCGCGGTGCCGGTGATCACCCCGACCGGCCGCAGAGCGCGCGTCGCCAGCCACCAGCCGCCTCCGGCCAGAAGCGCGAGAGCGAGCGGGCAGGTCACCAGGAAAAGGTTGCGATAGCGGTCGTTGTCGGCGAGGAACGCGGCCAGATCCACGCCGAGGACGATCGAATTCCTCTCGTGCCCCATGACGCCGACCCGCCAGGAGGTCGCCCCGTCCCGGATCGTCGCGAAAGCGGGCTTGCGCGGGCGGGGCGGGCGCGGAGCCCCCTCTTCCGGAGGAGCACCCGGAGGACGGTCCAGCGGCGGGGGCGGAGGATGGCCGAAGGGAGGAGGAGGACCGGGCGGCGGAGGCGGCGGTGGGCGCCGGCCCGGCTCCGGCTCGGGGAGGATTTCTCCGAGGTGCGGCAGGCTCCGGTCGTCCAGCGCCGCCGGCCACCGCGGGGATTGATACAGGACCTCCCCGTCCTGATCCAACAACCTCAAAACGAACCGCTGCTCTCCCTCTCCATAAATGAAATGCAGCGAACGTTCGAAATCACGGCCTACGTCCCGGCGCGGCCGGCCCCGCAGCTGGCTCTCACCGAGCGCGCGGATCTCGCGATCGATCCGCTCGAGGCCGACGCGATAGATCAATCCCAGGAAAAACCATCCGAACGCCAGCAGGATGCTCCCCGAAACCAGCGTCGAGAGGAGAGCGATCTTGAGCCGGAAGGAGCGGGCGCGCACCTGGTCTACCCTGATAATCGGCCTTGATAATCGGCCTTGCTAATCGGCCTTGCGCATCCGGTAGCCGACGCCGCGCACCGTCTCGAGGAGCGGCGGCTCCCGGTGGGCATCGATCTTCTTGCGGAGCCGCTGGACGTTGACGTCCACGAGATTGGTCTGCGGATCGAAATCATAGCCCCACACCCGCTCCAGCAGCTGGGAGCGGGTGAACACCCGGCCGGGAGTGCGCATCAAGACTTCGAGAAGGTTGAGCTCGCGCGGCGTCAGCGCGATCACCTGACCGCTGCGCCGGACCTCCCGGGTCACCAGGTTGAGCACCAGATCGCCGGTCTGCAGCAGCGTCCCCTGATCACCGCCGCGGCGGCGGGCGACCGCATGGATGCGCGCGATCAGCTCTTCGAGAAAAAACGGCTTGGTCACATAGTCGTCGGCTCCGAGGTTGAGACCCTGGACGCGCTCGTCGAGCTCGGAGCGGGCGGTGAGGAGAATGATCGGAACGTTCTGTTTCTGGGCACGCAGATTGCCGAGGATGCTCAAGCCGTCGCGCCCGGGAAGCATGATGTCGAGCAGGATGACGTCATAGACCCGTGTGCGCGCGAGCTCGTACGCGGCATCGCCGTGATCGCTGACCTCGACGAGAAATCCCTGCTCCTCCAGCCCCTTCTTGACGAAGCCGGCGACCCTCGCTTCATCTTCCACGATGAGCACTTTCACGTCCCGGAAATGTACCAGATTCCCCGCGCGGCGTGAGGGCCGCCGGAGATGACGATTTTGTCATGCGGGCAGGGCGGGTCCCGTCATCTCGGACGCGTAGCTTGGAGACAGAGCAGCGCCCCGCGACGAAAGGAGACCCCGATGAAGATGAGGATGAAGAAGAAGGCCCGCGTGCTGACCTGGGGCCTGGCTGGAGCCCTGGCGTTGGCTCCGCTGATCGGCGCCCAGCCGGCGGCCGCCCAGCCGGCCCGCTTCCCTGCCGACTTCCGTTCGCTGGACGGCAGCGGAAACAACCCGGCCCAACCCCAGTGGGGGCGGGCGCGGACCACGCTCCTGCGCCGCACCACCGTGGGGTACGCCGACGGCGCCGGCGCGCCGGCGGGAGAGGACCGGCCGAGCGCCCGCGTGATCAGCAATACCTGCGCCGCCGCCGACCGGTCGCGGCCGAATGCCCGGGGCGCCTCGGATTTCGTCGTGCAATGGGGGCAGTTCCTGGACCACGATCTCGACCTCGTGCTGACCAGTCCGACCGAGCCGTTCAACATCGAGGTCCCGCGCGGCGATCCGCAGTTCGATCCCGCGGCGACGGGGACCCAGGTGATCCCGCTCTCCCGGTCGCTCGCGATCACCGCGGGCGGCGTCCGCCAGCAGGTGAACACGATCACCGCCTACATCGACGCCTCCCAGGTCTACGGCTCGGACGAGGAGCGGGCGCTCGCGCTGCGCGCGCTGGACGGCACCGGGCGCCTCAAATCGAGCGCCGGCTCGCTGCTGCTGCTGGACACCACCGGCTCGTTTGTGGCGGGGGACATCCGGGTCAATGAGCAGGTGGGCCTCACGGCGATGCACACGGTCTTCCTGCGCGAGCACAACTTCTGGGCGGACCGCATCCGGGAGGACCACCCGGAGCCCTCCGACGAGCAGGTCTACCTGCAGGCCCGCGCCATCGTGGGAGCCGAGATCCAGGCCGTCACCTACAACGAGTTCCTCCCCGTCCTCCTCGGGCGCGGAGCGATCCGGCCCTACCGGGGCTACCGGCCGCAGGTCAACGCCGGCATCGAGAACGTCTTTGCCGCCGCCGCCTACCGCCTGGGGCACAGCATGCTCTCCGCGACCCTGTTGCGGATCGGCGCCAACGGGCGTTCGATCGCGCAGGGCAACATCGCGCTGGCCGACGCGTTCTTCAATCCCACCGCCATCCGCCAGATCGGCATCGATCCCTATCTGCGGGGGATGGCGGCGCAGCGCGCCCAGGAGATCGACAACCAGGTGGTGGACGCGGTGCGCAACTTCCTGTTCGGCGCGCCGGGGGCCGGCGGGTTCGATCTCGCCTCGCTCAACGTCCAGCGCGGCCGCGACCACGGACTCCCCGGCTACAACCAGGTACGCGCCGACTACGGCCTGCCGCGGGTGGCGAGCTTCGCGGGGATCAGCGCGGACCCGGCCGTCCAGTCGAAGCTGGCCACGGTCTACGGCTCGCCGGACGACGTCGACGTCTGGGTGGGAGGACTGGCCGAAGACCACGTTCCGGGCGCCATGGTGGGCCCGACCTTCTTCGCGATCCTGAGGGATCAGTTCGAGCGCCTGCGCGACGGGGACCGGTTCTGGTACGAGAGCTACCTCCCACCGGATCTGGTGCAGATGGTGCGCGGACAGACGCTGGCCCGGATCATTCGGAGGAACACCTCGATCGGTCCAGAGTTGCAACCCAATGTCTTCCTCGTGCGGACAGGAAGATAGACCGCGCTGGTAGACTGCACGGGCTACAAACCCCGGACCCTCCCCTGGCGGTGGGAGAGGGGGAGAGAGGGCACGGTATGTGCCGCCCTCTCCCGATCCGCACAGGGGAGGGGACGAGGTCAGGGGGCCTGGAGTGAAGACCAGGCCAACCGAGCGGTTCGTCAGCTCAGCCGCGAGCGGAACCGCTGGTAGTCGCGCGTGTCGTGGACGCCGTTGTTCGGATAACGGGCCGCCTCGGCTTCCGCACGGACGATCCGGTCCTCGGTCAGCGGGTGGGTCGAGAAGAACTGTTCGACCTGCGAAGGACGGCGCTGGCGCGTCTGCAGGAGCTGCCGGAACAGGTCGGCAGAGCCCCGCGGGTTGTAACCGGCCTGGTAGGCGAAATCCACACCCAGGCGGTCCGCCTCCAGCTCGGCGCTCCGGCTGTAGCGCGTCAACACGCCGGTGCCCACGAGCTGCGCCAGGATCTGCTGGCCCTGGCCCGGATTCCGCCCCAGCAGCAGGCCGGCCAGCAGGCTGTAACCGTAGGAACGCGACATCATCTGCGTGCCGTGCCGCGCCACGCCATGCCCGATCTCGTGAGCGATCGCGCCGGCGAGCTGGTCGAGGCTGTCCGATTCCTCGATCAGGCCGCGGTTGACGTAGACCAGGCCCCCGGGCAGGTTGAAGGCGTTCACCGACGGATCGTCGATGATGAAGAAGTCCCAGGGACGGTTCCCCATCGGCGTCTGAGCGGCGATCCGCCGCCCGATCTCATTGATGTACTGGAGTGATGCCCGGTCGTTGACCAGCCGGTACTGCTGCTGGACCTGGGCATGAAGGTCTCCCCGCATGGACCACTCCTGGTCCAGGGACACCAGGTTGAAACCGGCGGCCTGTGCCGCACCGGCACTGAGCAGAACGGCCAGGAAGGCCGGAGCAATCTTCTGGTAGAAGCGTCGTTCGTTGCGCTGTGAGCTCATGCTGCGTCCTCCTCTCCTTGCGCAGACCCCAAATCCTCCCGGGGTCACTTCTCAAGAGGAGCAAGAGAGATGCCAAAATTGATCTGCTGAAAACAAACGACTTACAGGAGGAGGCTGTCCAGGACGAGCCCGGAGGAATTCCGGCTCTGTCCTCTAGCGAGGACGACCAACCGCGTCGAGGTCGACCCGCCAGACGGTGACGCCGCCCTCTTTCCCGGCCGGCGCGAGCCAGAGCACCGCCGGCCGGTCGCCGAGCAGCGACGGCGGCCGGTCGCGCAGGTCCACCGGACCGGCCACGATATAGGCCACCCGGGCGCGGCGCAGGAGCGGGACGATCTTCCTATACCACTGGCTCGGGTCGGCGATCTCCGGGCCGAAGGCGTCGGGGAGGTCCACATAGGTCCGCCCGAGATAGCGGCCGAGGAAGGGGGAGGTCCCGGCCAGGGCCGCTCCCGGAGGGAGGGACGCGTCGAGCCGCTCCAGGACCGCGATCTCGCGGTAGGGGTGGCGCTCGATGAACGCGGGGAGCCGGAAGGCGAAGGTCTTCACCGCCAGGAGAGCCACCAGGGCGAGCGCCGCGGCGTGGAGCACCCGGCTCGGGGTGCGCCAGGGGACAAACGAGAGCCCGCAGCCGATCGGCAGCAGGAGGAGCAGGAGCCGGCCCCAGGTGAAGAAGGCGAACGCGATAGCGGTCAGGAAGAGGCTGCCGGCGAAGAGGAGCCAGACCGTGGCCACGGGGCGGCGGCGCAGGCCCACGACGATTCCCACGGCGAGGAGGAGGACGTGCACCCAGGTGCCGAAGAGCTGGGAGACGCCGCCTTCGAAGAAGAACCGGACGAGCTCCGAGACGCCGCCGCGGGCCACGGCGAGCGGGTCCTCCCGGATCACCTCCAGGGCGCTCGTGTAGGGGACGCGGTCCAGATACGACCAGTCCGGATAGCCGTGGAGCTTCCAGGCGAGGTTCTTCCAGTTCTCGTCATGGAACGGCGACCCGAAGACCGCCTGCCGCAGAGCCCAGTGGGGGATGAGGGCGAGGAGGGCGGTGGCGAGGAGGGCCGCGAGGGACCTCACCCCCTGGCCCCCTCTCCCATCGCCCCCCCTCCAACCGGGAGAGGGGGAACCCCCACCCATCAAGCATGCCGCCAGGAGAGGCGGCAGGAGGAACATCGCATTCGAGCGGGTGAAGGCGGCGAGGCCGAGGAAGGCTCCGGATGCCACCGCGGCGCGCAGCGAAGGGCTCTCCAGGTAGACGAAGCCGGCGTAGAGCGCCGCCGCGGCGAGGGCCGCGAACAGCATGTCGGTCGAGGCGTGCTGGCCGATGATCCAGAGGTTTGGATTGACCGCGGCCAGGGCGAACGCCCAGAAGCCGGCGGCGGTTCCTCCAAGGCGGCGGCCGAACGCCCAGGCGAGCCAGGCCAGGACGGCGGCGGACAGGTTGGAGAGGAGGCGGGCCGCGGCGAACGGCGGAACGCCCAGCTTCGCGACACCGGCGACGAGGAGCGGATAGAGGAGCGGCCGGAAGGCGTCCTGCGGCAGCTCGCCGCGCAGGATCTGCTCCGCCTGCGCCACATAGCCGTCCCGTTCGGCAGTCCCGGCCTCCTCCACCCAGTGGACGCGGGCTCCGAAAATGGCGAGCGCGGCGAAGAGCAGAAGGGCTGCCAGGGCGGCGGCCCGCCCCCCGGCGATCGCGTCAGGGGCGCGCAAGGGGCTCGGGCGCAGGAGGTCCGACGGCGGGAACCGGGGTCGGAGAAACCCTCGGCGGCGCCGGCGGTCCCATGACGCCTGGCAAAGAGGCCTTCGCTGTGCTCCCCTCGCCCGCTCGCGGGAGAGGGGCCGGGGGTGAGGGCTCTCCTTCGAGCGGCAGCTCGATGATCACGTCGCCCGGGCGGACCATCCCCAGGTCCTCGCGGGCCAGGCGCTCGAGCAGACCGGGATCGCTGCGCAGGCGCTCGATCCGGCTGTGCAGGCGATCGATCTCAGCCTCCGTGGATTCGATGCGCGTCTCCAGCGTGCGCTTGCGCTGCCGGGCCGCGGTGAGGTCGTGGGAGCCCTTGACTCCGGTGATCCCCAACACCGCCAGGAAGAGGAGGACAGAGGCCACCAACACGGGGCGGAACGAGCCGGTACGTCCGGAAGTCTCGGTGTGGGTCAAGGCGCCCAGCGTGGAAAAGCCGCGCGCCCCGGATAGGACGCGACGCCCTCCAACTCCTCCTCGATGCGGAGCAGCCGGTTGTATTTGGCCACCCGGTCGCTGCGGCACGGAGCACCGGTCTTGATCTGGCCGCAGCGGGTGGCGACCGCGAGGTCGGAAATGGTGGTGTCCTCGGTCTCCCCCGAGCGGTGGCTCAGAATGTTGGCGTAGGCGTGGGTCTTGGCCATCTCCACCGCTTCCAGTGTCTCGGTCAGGGTGCCGATCTGGTTGACCTTGACCAGCAGGGCGTTGGCCATCCCGTCGGCGATGCCGCGCGCCAGGATCTCGGGATTGGTGACGAAAAGGTCGTCGCCGACGAGCTGGACGCGGCGGCCGAGCTCGGCCGTGAGGTGCTTCCACCCTTCGGCGTCGTTCTCGGCGAGCCCGTCCTCGATCGAGACCAGGGGATAGGCGTCGAGCCATTCCCGGTAGATGTCCACCAGGTCGGCGCTGGAAAGGCCGCTCCGCCCCTCGCCGGCCAGCGCATAGCGGACCTCCCGCGGCGCCTTCTTTTTCTTGCTCTTGTCCTTCGCGCTCTCCTTCTCGCCCGCGCCCTCGACGAGCTCGTTCGCGGCGACGTCGACGGCCAGGGCGACCTGCTTGCCCGGGGTGTAGCCGGCCTTCTCGATCGCCCGCGTCAGGTAGTCCAGCGCATCGCGGTTGCTCTTCAAGTCGGGAGCGAAGCCGCCCTCGTCGCCGACCGCCGTGACCTTCCCTTCCTTCTTCAGGATCTCCTTGAGCGTGTGGTAGATCTCGACGCCGGCGCGCAGGGCCTCGGCGAAGCGGTCGAAGCCGAGAGGGACCAGCATGAATTCCTGGATGTCGACCGAGTTGTCGGCGTGGGCGCCGCCGTTGACCACGTTCAGGAGGGGGACGGGCAGGACCGTCGCGGCCGGGCCTCCGATGTAGGCGTAGAGCGGCAGGCCGCTCGCTTCGGCGGCGGCGCGGGCCACGGCGAGCGAGGCGCCGAGCACGGCGTTGGCGCCCAGCCGGCTCTTGCCGGGCGTGCCGTCGAGATCGATCAGCGCGCGGTCGATCCGGGCCTGATCGCGGGCGTCCATGCCGCGCAGGCGCGGACCGATCTCGTCCGTCACGTTGGCGATGGCGCGGTGGACCCCCTTGCCGCGATAGCGCTTGCCGCCGTCGCGCAGCTCCAGGGCCTCACGGCTGCCGGTCGAGGCTCCGGACGGGACCGCGGCACGGCCGCCGACGCCGCCGTCGAGCACGCAATCGACCTCGAGGGTCGGATTTCCCCGCGAATCCAGGATCTCGCGGGCGACGATCTCTTCGATACAGAACATTCCCCCTCCTCCCAAACCGGTGATGCAACCAGACTCCGCGCTGAAAGATTATCTGCAAAGGCCCGTTCCCTCAAGCATGTTAGACTCCGCGGCCGGAAAAAGACCACCATGTCGCCGCTCTTTGCCCGTTCTTTCCCGTCCCACTCCCGCCTTCACGTAGGGAGCGGCCGGGCGCGCCTGGAGGGATGGGTCAACATCGACATCCAGGCGCTCCCGGGGGTGGACGTGGTCGCGGACGTCACCCGGGGGTTGCGCTTCAAGGACGCCGAGGCGGTCTTCGCCGAGCACTTCCTGGAGCATCTGGCGATCGCCGACGCGATCAGCTTCCTCCTCGAAGTGCATCGCGTCCTCGAGCCCGGCGGCTGGTTCCGCCTGTCCACCCCCAACCTCGACTGGGTCTGGCTGACCCACTACCGGCTCCAGGGCGAGCCCGAGCCGAGGCGCCAGGATGCCCTGGCGATCAACCGCGCCTTCCACGGCTGGCGCCACCAGTTCCTGTGGAACCGCGAGATGCTCGCCGAGGCCCTCGCCGCCTGCGGCTTCGAGCCGGTGCGCTGGTGCCGCTACGGCGAGAGCGAGCTGCCGGTCTTCCAGGGGCTGGAGCGGCACGAGACCTACCCCGACGCTCCCGAGCTCCCGCACGTGATCATCGCCGAGGCGTGCAAGGGAGCGCCGCAGCCGGAGCGGCTGGCGCGCTTCCGCGAGCTGGTGCAGCGCGAGCTGCTCGATCACCTGGCGGACTGACCCCAATCTGATCCGATCGCCGTGCAACCGCCGTCCCGCCTGACCCACGCGTTCGCCCTCCTGGCGTCGGTCTGCCTGGTCCTCGCCGCGGCCTGCGCCTTCGGCTGGTGGCGGGCGGCGCACCGCGAGCGGCTCGGCCTCGACTCCCTCGGGCCGGAAGAGCGCCAGGCTCTTCTCGACGAGATGATCGCGGTCAGCCCGGGCGCCTTCGCGCCGGCGTATTTCGAGCCGGCCGTCGGCTACACGCTGCGGCGGGGGAAGATCACCGCCTGGACCGACACCTTCCGGGCCAACGAGATCGGCTACCGCACGGTCTCCCTCACCAAAGCCAAGCCCGCGGGCACGTTCCGCGTCGTCTTCCTGGGCGACTCCTGGACGTTCGGCCTGGGGATCCGCGAGGCCGAGACCTTCCCGCGCCGCTTCGAGGAGATCGCCCGGCAGCTCGGCGCCGGCGGCGGTCGCCGGGTCCAGGCCGTGAACCTCGGAATGCCCGGCTACAACACGGCGAACGAGATCGCCGCCCTCGACTTCTTCTGGGAGCGGGTGCGGCCCGACGCGGTCGTCCTCTGCCCCACCGGCAACGACGCCGACAGCTCGGCCAACGTGCTCGCCAACGGCTCGCTGACCCGCCAGGGGGTGGAGCGCGACGCGTTCGGCGAGGACCACTCCCTGGTCTTCCGGGCCCACCTGGTGGACTCGTTCAAGTTCCGCCGGCGCTGGCGGGCCAACTTCCAGGCGATCCGGGAGCTGGAGGCGCGGCTGCGCGCCCGCGGCGTGCCGCTGGTCCTCTTCTTCACGGCCACCTGGGACGAGCCGTTCGCGCACGCCCTGGTCCGCGAGGCCGGGCTCACGACGCCTTATGTGGTGACCCCGCGCGTCCTGGCTTCGCCGCGCTGGCGCAACCCGGCCCCCTGGGGGCACGGCAATGCGTCCGCCAACCGCCTCTACGGCGCCATGGTGTACAAGCTGGTGGCGGAGACCCTCGGCTGGCCGGCCGCGCCGGCGCCGGACGTCGCCGAAGCCGACCA
>WNGB01001191.1_pt1 | contig 63327 bp, 65 predicted proteins | sample 5400681 | NCBI WGS metagenome assembly WNGB01 (sample SAMN13153367, study PRJNA577476) | soil metagenome | isolation source: 115 cm soil or saprolite under grassland replicate 2 | place: USA:California | collected 2016-06-15 | reverse complement strand
CATTCGTTCGCGCTCAAGGAACGGGAATGGTTCCGAGGCAAGCATTTCCGCTGCTTCGATCTCGCCCGACCAGTCCCGGCCCTCGCGCGCTACGAGAGCGTCTAGCGCTTCTCGATGTGGTACGTCTCGAGCATCTCGGGCGCGCCCGAAAGCTCGATCCCGATCTCCTTCAGCAGCGGCATGAGGCGCTCGCCGAACGCGTCGAACTGCCTTCGTGTGGATTGCTCCTGGCCGAGCCGACCTACAACCGAGAACGTCTCACCGTGCTCGCCTGGCGGGCGAGGAATCTAGGCCAGAAGAACACCATGCAAGGTATCACCCGCTGCTGATGCGTCGTTGAACCGAACATAAACCGGCCGCGTCTAGCGTGCGGCGGTGGAGGTCGACCGAGCGGACGACCAGCCTCGCACGCGCGGCCGAGCGGGCGCGGCGCTTGGCCTGATGTCCCTCGCGCTGCTCCTCGCCTCGTTCGGCTGGGCGCACCACTGGGGCGCACTCACCTACACGATCGTCGCTGCGTGGGCGCTCACGACCCTCGCCGCCCTTGTCGTGTCGGCCTGGTCACTCGACACGAGCCGAGCATCGCAGCGGTTCGCGACGCTGGGGCTTGTCCTTGGCCTCGTTTCGGTGTTTGCGCTGACGGGCGTCGGGGTCCTGTCCGCGATGGGCGTCGATGCAGCCGGCGAGTGCGGCGGAGGCTAGCCTTCGGAGCGGTCGTCCTCGGGCGACCGCGAGTCGCCCGCTTCCTCGAGCCTTTGCGTGTCTACTCGAACGGTGTGTCTTCGTCGAGCGAGTCGATCGCCAGTTCCACGAAGGCGACGATCGTGATGACGATCCCGAGGGCAAAGAGGCCGACTGCCGACGCGAACGTTGTCCGCTCGTCGCGGAATCGCCGGCCGAGCCGGCCGCGAAGCTCGGGAACGAGAACGAGGAGGCCAAGGCAGATACTCAGCCCGAACGCGACGAGCGTCGCCACGTAGGCCCAGGTCTGGAACTTCTGGCCACCGTACGCCACGAATCCGGGCGACCTCAGGATGACGGCGAGCCCGACCGCCAGCGTGAGCCAGAGGCTGCGCCGCTCGTAATCCTGCGCATCGCGCCGCTCGACCGTCACGCGCGGAGAATAGAGCCTCATACGCGGCGCTACGCGCGGAACTGAGCACAGTCCGTCAGGCCGATCCTGGCGAACCCGGAGTACGAGGCGTGCGAAAACCTCGCCAAGGTCAGAACCGCGGCGTTGGCGGCGTTCACGTCCTCGCGCCGGGCCCCCTCGAGCGCGGCCTCGATCCCTCGTCTCTTTTCAGCGTCGACTTGCTGAACCCAACCCGCTTCCCGCGCGTACGTGGTGGGCGCTCGAACTGACGCCGCTCTCCGCTGGTAGTCGTCCCAGATCCACAACGTCCGAGCCGCGAACCGAGCGGCTGAGGTCGCCGAGACGCCAGAGTCATCGAGGCGATTCTCGAGCCCGTTGCGCCGAAGACAGAGCGCGTTCATGCGCCGAATCCAGCGAGTGTCGGCCGTCCGCCGCCCGACACCGAGGCCCGCGCTGGAGGGCAGGTACAGCGTTGGCGGGCCGATGCTCGCCGGCGAGGAGTCCGATTCGGCGCGCGCCCAGAACTCGACGTCGACCTTGCCGAAGGCGTACAGAAGAAAGAGGATGCTTCCGATGACAACGAAGACTTTCACGGCGAAAGACGGTGATTTGCAGGTATTTAGTCGCGCTTATCGGCATGGAGTCTCCCTCCTGAAATACCCCTCTCGGGTCTCTCGTCGCTAGCCGGCCGGGAGCTCGATCACCCGGCGGATCGTGCCGGCACGCTGGTGGCGCGCCTCGATGCCGAGCTCGCCGCCCTGAGGCGCCTCGATCACCCACTCGAGCTTGGCCAGGTCGCCCGTCGAGTCGTCGGTGCCCCACCAGAGCGCGCTCCGCTTGTGGACGCGCCCGTCGAGCTGGCCCGCCTCTTCCTTCCGCTCGCCGGCGATCAGCTTCGCGCCCTCGGGCAGCGTGAGCTCGACCCCGAGCGGCCGCACAGCCTTGCGCTCGGCGGCCTTCTCGGTCACGTTCGTGGGCAGCCACCCCGTGTTCACCAGAACGAGCCGCACCTTGTGCGCGCCCTCCCCGACGGGCTCGACGTCGAGCGAACGAATCTCGAGCCGCGGCGAGACGAGCAGGTGGAAGACCGCGAAGTCAGAGTGCGGCGCGATCTCTCGCTCGAGGAACTTCGGCGGCACGTTGCCCCAGCAGTACATGAGATCCCAGCCGCCGAGCTCGATCTCGCCGAGCTGCTCGTGCTCGAACGGGTACCAGTCGATGTAGCCCTTGCCCTCGAGCTCCTCGTCGGCCCAGCGCAGCAGCTTGAGGTCGTCCTCGGGCTCGTGGTCCTGGAGCCACTCGATGAACTTGTAGTCGGTGATCCCGGCCTCGCGCTGCGGGCTCCAGAACTCGGTCGTCCAGGAGAAGACGCCGACGTGGTCGTAGAACCAGTCGTGCCCACCGCCCTTGATCGTCTCCTTCGGGTCGTACTTGAAGTCGTGGAAGACCGAGACCGCCGGATAGCCCGTGCGCTTCGTCGCCTCCTGTCCGAGCAGCTTGAAGGCGCGGAGGTCGAAGGTCGGGAAGTGCTCGTCGTCATAGCTCGCGTACGGGCGCAGGTGGACGCCCGAGAACGTGTGGTAGGCGATGTGGCCGGTGATGTTCGGGCGAGCAACGACGGCCTCGACGAGCGCCCGCGTCTCGGGCTCGGAGACCGGGAACGGCCCCGCCCCGTACTGCTCGCCCTCGGGTGCCCACTCCATCGGGAAGTTGCGGTTCAGGTCGAGGCCCTCGACCGGCGGCGCGGCCTTGATCGTGACGCCGTCGAAGTTGCGGATCTTTCCCTCCCAGAGCAGGCGGTAGAATTCGCCATGCTCGGGCCCCTCGTCGGGGTCACGCCGGATCATCAGCCGCGGCTCCTCCGGGTGCGTCTTCCAGGCGCCGTTCGGATCGCGCATCCGCATCATCAGGATCCGGCCGTCGCCGTCGACGTCCTCTTCGTAGAGCCCGTCCTGCTCGTCGAGCCGCGGGTACGGACGGACGCTCGAGCGCACGAAGCGCGGGCGATCGGCGAGCGCGAGCTCCGCGCCGTCGGGATTGAGGCGCGGGATGACGTAGAAGCAACGCGTGTCCAGGCAGCGCGTCACCTTCTCGTCGCTGCCGTAGCCGCCCAGGAGCTTGTCGATCAGATGCAGGGCCGCGGTGCAGCCCGTGACCTCGAGCGCGTGGATGTTGGCCTCGATCAGGAACGCGGGCTTGTCGAGGTCGGCGCCCGTCTCGAAGTTTGTGATCGTGGCGAGCCAAATGTCCCGGCCCTCGAACGAATGGCCGAGACTCTCGAGCCGATAGAGATCGGGGCGCTCCTCGGCCCAGCCCTGCAGGATCTTCGTCAGCTCGTCGTACCGGTGGAACCGGTCGAAGGAGAGCGTCACCCCGAGAGCTCGGTGACGAGCGGGCCCGTGTCGAACGGGTCGAAGCCGATCCGCGCGGCGACGTCTTCGCTCGAGGGCCGCGTCCCCTCCGCGAAGAGCGCCCGCAGCCGTTCGCCGGTCTCCGTCGAGCGCCACCACTCGGGGCCTACCTCACTCGCCAGGTGCTCGCGGAGCTGTGCCGAGCGGATCCACGCGCGCAGGTAGTCGGCCGAGTAGAAGCCCGCGTCCATGTCCGCGAGGTAGCCGTCGGGCCGGTAGGTGAGACCGGTCGCCTCGCCGAGTTGCTCCGCGTAGCCGTCGGGCGTGCCACCGTCCTCGTGGAAACGGCCCCAGAACTCGAGCTCGAAGCCGAGCTTCGCCGCGTAGCGCCGGTAGAGGAGCGCCTCCAGGAAGACCGTCGCCTCGGCGTTCCGCTCCGCCTCGTCGTCCGAAAGGCTGAAATGCTCGGAGTGCCACGCCGGCTCGCGCGAGATCGCCTCGAGCACGAAGGAGTAGATCTCCGTCAGCGCGTGGTCACGCGAGAGGTTGCGGAAGGTGTACGGGAGCTCCGGATCGCAGCCGGCGTAGTGGAGCGCGTGCCCGGCCTCGTGGAGGAACGCCTGGTAGTCGTGCAGCCCGCCCTGCGCGCGGGTGATGAGGTGGACGACGTTGGGCGCGTCGGAGGCGATCACGCAGGCGCGCGGGGACTTCTGGGGACGGTCCTCGAGGTCGAGGCGGATCCTCGACTCGTTCGCGAGGTCGAAGCCGAGCTGGGTCAGCGTGTCCATGCAGACCTCGACTGCACGCTCCTTCGTGTACGTCTCGGCGAGCGGGGACAGCCGCCGCATGTAGGAGACGTGAAACGACGCGGGAGCCGGAGCTCGCTCGGGGCCGAGCAGCCGCTCGAACCAGCGGTCGCGCAGCTTGCCGTAGGCGTCCGCGCCATCCGCGCTCGCCTGCTGCAGCCGCTCCGCCAGCGCAGCCAGGGAGATGCGCTTCTCCTCCTCGTTGCGCGCGATCGGGTCGTCGATCCCGGACAGCTCCGCCGCGAGCCGGTCCTCGTCCCGAATCAGCTCGCGCCGGCCTTCGTTGAAGTGCGCAGACGCGTCGGCTTGGAGGTTGCCGAGCTGCTCACGCTCGCCGTAATCGGGCAGGACCGCGAGCATCGCCTGGGCCGTCCGCAGGGGTTGCTCCTCGCCCTTGAAGGTGACGCGCTCCGCGAGGATCGCGTTCTCGAGCGCGTCCTGCCGCTCCGAAAGCTCCTGGTCGGCCACGCCCGCCTCGCATTGCTTGCGCAGACGGTAGAGCCGTTCGCGCTCGTCGCCCTCGGTCTCCTCCTCCGCGGCGCGGAGCGCTTCGAGCTGGTCCCGGCTGAAGAGGTCGGCGTACTCGGCGACGATCGCGGCTCGCTCGGAGACCTCCTTCTCGCCAACGCGCACGGCGCGGACTTCTTCCGCGCGCTCGAAGAGGTAGTTGCGAAGTCGCTCCTCGTACTCGGCGGGGCTGCGGACTGTGGCGATGCTCATCGCGGGGAATCTACACGGGCGGACACAATATTGCGATGGATATCAGATTACGCCGGCTGTTGCGAGAGGAGCCGTTCGACGGTGCCCAGCAACTCCTCGAGCTCGAACGGCTTGCGGATGAAGGCCTGCACGCCCTCCATCTGCGGCGGATCCGTCTCCGAGGTTCCGCTCAGCAGGCAGATCGCCGTCCGGGGTCGCTCTTGCCGGATGACCGGCACAAGCTCGAACCCGTGACGATCGCCGACATGGAGATCGAGAAGCACAACGTCGACCGCCTCACGCCTCATGATGTCCTCGGCCTGCTCGAGCGTCGCCGCTTCGAGGACCCGGTAGTTCTCGAGCTCGAGATTGAGGCGGCAGAGCATCCGAAGCGCGGGGTCGTCCTCGACGACGAGCACGGCGGCGCCGGATGTGTGCTCCACGGGCTCCGAATGAACGCTCATCCGCTCCATTCTGCTGCTGCGACCAGACGACCTCATCGAGCTGGACTTGCGTTCTCGCGCCCCGTAAGGCCGCTCTTTGCGGGGATTTGCGCGTCACAAGCGTACCTCGTTCGAGGGGTGGGCCGTTTTCCAGTCGAAGTGGTACGCGACGAAGAGCTGGAGAGCCGGGCCAGAGCGCTTCTCTGGGCCGGGCTCCGAGGGCTTCGCCCCACTCCCGGCTTTCGCCGCAGAGCCTGGCGCGAGTTCCAGCGCGCGCTCGATCCCCTGGCGGCGCCCAAGGAGCTGCCGCAGCAGGAACGTCCCTAGCTCGTCCCCCGGGCGCGCCTGATCCGGTCGAGCACCCGCTCCCTGCCGAGGAGCTCGATGCTCTCGAAGAGCCCGGGCGAGACGCGTGAGCCGGTCACCGCCACCCGGATCGGCTGGAACGCCTCACGGGGCTTCAACTGAAGCTGCTCGGCGAGCCGGCGCAGCGACTGCTCGATCGTCTCGGCCGTGAAGGGCTCGATCTCGGCGAGAGTCGTCTCGGCCTCGCCGAGGACCGGGCCGTCGAGGAGTGACGGGTCCGGCTCGACGTCGCGGAACAAGAAGCCGGCGAACTCCGGAAACTCGGAGAGCTTTGCGATCTTCTCCTGGACGAGCGGGACCGAGGCGCGGACGAGCTCCTCGTCCCAGTCGTAGCCCTGCTCGCGCAGGTAGGCGAGAAGGTACGCGGCGTACTCGTCCGGCGAGAGCGCGCGCAGGTGGACGCCGTTGAAGTGCTCGAGCTTCTGGTAGTCGAAGACGGCCGGGCTCGCGCCGACGCGCTCGAGCGTGAAGCGCTCGATCAGCTCGGGGACGCTCATGATCTCCGTGCGGTCGTCGTAGCTCCACCCGAGAAGCGCGAGGTGGTTGACGAGCGCCGGCGGGATGTAGCCCTCCGAGCGGAACTCCTCGACGGAGAGCGAGCCGTGGCGCTTCGAGAGCTTCTTGCCGTCCTCGCCGAGGATGTTCGCCAGGTGCCCGTAGCGCGGGAGCGGAGCGCCGAGCCCCTCGAGGATCCGGATCTGCTTCGGGGTGTTCGAGATGTGATCGTCCCCGCGAAGGACGTGCGTGATCCCGTCGAGCCAGTCCTCGACAGGCGAGGCGAAGTTGTAGGTCGGTCGACCGTCGGCCCGCACGAGAACGAGGTCCTCGAGCTTCTCGCTCGGGTACTCGATGCGGCCGCGGATCAGGTCGTCCCAGGCGGTGACGCCCTCGTCCGGCATCCGCATGCGGATCGCGCCCTCGTCCTCATAGGCCTTGCCCTCGGCGACCAGGCGCTGCGCCTCCTCGCGGCAGTGCTCCATGCGGTCGAGCTGGAACGTGACCTCGCCGTCCCAGTCGAGCCCGAGCCAGCGGAGCGACTCCTGGATCTGCTCGGTGGCTTCGGCGACCTCGCGGCTCGTGTCGGTGTTCTCGATCCGCAGCCGGAACTCCCCGCCTTCGTGACGGGCATACAGCCAGTTGAAGAGCGCGGTATGGGCGCCGCCGATGTGGAGGAAGCCGGTCGGGCTCGGAGCGAAGCGGACGATCGGGGCCATGGTCGGACGTATCGTAGGGGCCGTGCTGATCGGTGCTCACGTCTCCTCGTCGGGCGGGATCCACACGGCGATCGACCGGGCGGAGGCGATGGGCGCCGAGTCGGTGCAGGTCTTTACTCAGAGCCCGCGCACCTGGCGGCCGACGAACCACCCAGAGGAGAACTTCGAGCGCTTCAAGGAGCGGCGGGCGGAGGCTGGGATCGGCGGGGTTCTCTGTCACGCGCTCTACCTCGTGAACCTCGCGAGCCCGAAGGACGACTTCTACGAGAAGTCGATCGCGGCTCTCTCGAACACGGTGGACGTCGGCTGCGCAATCGAGGCCGAGGGTGTCGTCTTCCACATCGGCTCGCACCTCGGCGCGGGCATCGAGACGGGGCTCGAGCGCGTCGTGGAGGCGATGAAGAAGGTGCTCGACCGCTGCTCGGAGACGACGTGGCTACTGATGGAGAACTCAGCGGGGGCAGGTGGCACGATCGGCCGCTCGATCGACGAGCTCGCGCTTCTCTACGAGCGGCTCGACCGCCACCCGCGGCTGGGCATCTGCCTCGACTCGTGCCATCTCTTCGTGTCCGGTTACGACGTGACCGACGAGACCGCTCTCGACTCCGTCCTCGAGGACCTCGACCGTGAGATCGGCCTCGAGCGGCTGCGCGCGCTGCACGTGAACGACTCGAAGGCCCCGCTGGGCTCGAACCGCGACCGACACGACAACGTCGGCGAGGGGCTGATGGGGGAAAAGCTGGGCGTGTTCCTCTCGCATCCGAGGCTGCAGGGGCTGCCGGCGGTGCTCGAGGTACCGGGCCCGGACGGCCACGGCCCCGACGCGAGCCAGGTGCAGGCCACGAAGGAGCTCCATTCCCGCTGGGCCGCAAAGGCCGTGTCCTGAACCGACCCCGCCCGGGGTCCGGCCGCGGACCTCCCTCCGGTTTCAGCCTATCCGGGAAATGCGCGCGTGTCCGTGACCGGACCGTGTCGAAAGTGCGACAACGAAAAACGCCTTCTCAGGCGCTCGGTCGTACCTGGGCAAAGATCCGGAAGCTCGGCTCGCCGAGGGGCAGCTCGTGGAACTCCGGGTTCACACAGCCGAGATCGTCCTCGCGCCCCTCGTAGCAGCTCTCGACCTCGACTCGGCACATCGGGAGCGGACGGCGGCTCGCCCTAACCGCGCCGAACTCTCCGTGCTCCTCGGCCTCGAGCATGAGCTCGAGATCGATCTCGACGTCGAAGACCTTCTGCATGCATCCGACATACGTCCGGCCGAGCTCGACGAACGAGTAGAGGAACGGGCAGTTGCGCTCCACGCAGGCCGACGGATAGACGACCTTGCCGCAATGGACATCGCAGCGCCGGCATTCGACTTCGTCCTGAGGATGAAGAGGAAGCTCTTGCGGGACGACCTCGAGGCGCCGCATCACCGACATTCTCCGGTCCGCCGACCGCCTGCGCAAGACTTGACAACGACGGTCGAAAATGCTTGTCAGCCGTCGGCGAGCAGCCGGTCGGCGATGTTGAGAATGTCCATCTGGGTGAACGCCTGATGGTCGGGCTCGCCGCCCTCGGGGTGCTCGTCGGCCCGGAACCAGAGGGCCTGGACGCTCGTCATCCCGAGCTCGTTTGCGCCGCGGACGTCCTCGTAGAGACGGTCGCCCACGAACATCGCCTCCCCCGGCTCGGCCCGGACCGCAGCGAGGGCGCGCTCGAAGATCTCCGCATGCGGCTTGCGCTTGCCGACCTCTGACGAGAAGACCGCGAAGTCGATCCGCTCCGCGATCCCCAGCTGCTCGAGGTCGCGGTGCAGCAGCCAGCCGGGGTCGAACGCATTCGAGACGAGTCCCAGCCTCAGCCCCCGCGCGCGCAGCGCGTCGAGCAGCGCGTGCGTCGTCCCCCCGAGCACGCGCGAGGGCTCCCAGGCCGCGTGCTCGGCTTCGAGGAAGCGGGACAGCTCGTCGTCGCTGATCTCGACCCCGAAGTGCCCGAGGAGCTCGCGGACGAGCCCTGGATACTCGATCTCCTCGAGCGTCCCGGGCACCGAGAAGAGCGGCTCGTACCGCTCCCGGAAGTGAGCCGTGATCACGTCGGCGTCGGGTAAGCCGTCCCGCCCGAGCGCCGCGAGCCCGGCTCGATGCCCGGCCTCGACGAGCGCCCCGTCGTAGCCGAACTGCATCAGCGTGTCGCCCCAGTCGAAGAGAACAGCCCGCAACATGCCGGGTACGCTAGCGCCGTGGCGCGCAAGATCCTCTTGGGCTCGCTCGCGCTCACGCCACTCACGCTCGTCGGCGACTACCTCCTCGACTGGGGGGACGTCGCGCTCTTCGTGCTCGCCGCGCTCGCGCTCGTCCCCCTCGCCTGGCTCATCGGAGAGGCGACCGAGCACGCAGCGCATCACACCGGGCCTGGAATCGGGGGCTTCCTGAACGCGACCTTCGGCAATGCGCCGGAGCTGCTCATCTCACTGCTCGCGATCGGCGAGGGCCTGACCGAGGTCGTGCGCGGTTCGTTGACGGGCAGCGTCGTCGGAAACGTGCTGCTCGTCCTCGGCTTCTCACTCCTCTTCGGGCGCGGTGACCAGTCGGTCGACCGGCAGTCGAGCCTGGTCTGGATCGGCCTCGTGCTGGTAGCGGCGCTCGCGTTTCTCGTCCCCGCCGTCCCGGGCTGGCACGGCGATCCCGAGCGGCACGGCGTCGCCGTCCTCTCCGTGCCCGTCGCGATCGTGCTCTTGGTCCTCTACGTCGCGGTCACGTGGTGGCAGCTCCGCGAGCACCGGCGGCGGTACCGACCGCCGCTGCCTGATGGCGCCTGGCGACTGCCGTCCGCGCTCGCCGTCCTCGCCGCCGCAACGGCGGTGACCGCCGTGATCGCCGAGATCATCGTCGGCTCGATCGAGACGTTCGCCGACAGCGCCCACCTCTCCGACTTCTTCGTCGCCGCGGTCATCGTCGCGATCGCCGGTAACGCAGCCGAGCACGGCGGCGCGGTCGTCGTCGCGTATCGCGGGAAGGTCAGCCTGGCGGCCGAGATCGCGCTCTCGTCGAGCGCGCAGGTGGCCGTGTTCCTGATTCCGGCGGTCGCGTTGCTCTCGTGGGCCATCGAGCCCCTCGCGCTCTCCTTCCGCCGCGTCGAGCTGGGCGCAATAGCCGGCTCGGCGCTCCTGGTCGGCCTGCTCTTCTGGGACCGGCGCTCGAGCCGCTCGAATGGAGCGGCGCTGATCGCCCTCTACGTCGCGGTAGCGGTCGCCTTCTTCTTCGCGGGCGATCGAGGCTAAGGCGCCGCTTGCGGTGCCGGCCTCAGGACGCCGGGCTCTGCCCGGCGTCCGTCTGCAATGACCGGTCGATCCAACCCGAACTCATCACGAAACGGTCACAAAGCGTGCGCGGGTACGCCGAGCGTGCGGGGAATCGCCTCAGCGGCGCGGTCGATGTCCTCGTCGCTGATCCCGAGATGGACAACCGCCCGCAGGACCCCAGGATGCATCGTTCCGGAAAGGCCGACCCCGCCCGCGGCCAGCCGCTCGAGCGCGACGCCGACCTCGAGCCCGATCGCCGCCACGTCGAGCTGGACGAAGTTCGTCTCGACCTGATCGAGGTCAACCGGTGCCCCGGCCTCGTGGAGCGTCTCGGCGAGCCGTCGCGCTCTCGCGTGGTCGTCCGCCAGGCGCTCGATGTGGTGATCCAGCGCATAGACACACGCGGCCGCGACGATTCCGGCCTGCCGCATCGCCCCGCCGAACTGGTGCTTGTAGCGCCGGGCACGCAGCATCCGCTCGGAGGAGCCCGCGACGATCGCGCCCAGCGGGCACCCGAGGCCCTTGGAGAAGCAGATCGTCACCGTGTCGGCCTCCGCCGCGATCGCGGCCGGCTCCACCCCGCTCGCGATCGCCGCGTTGAACAGGCGCGCGCCGTCGAGATGCAACGCGAGCTCGAGGTCGCGGCACGTCTCGGCCATCGCTCGCACGTCCTCGAGCGGCCAGACGCGCCCGCCCGACTGGTTGTGCGTGTTCTCGATCGCGACGATCCTCGTCGCCGGCACGTGGCCGAGGTCGCCCTTGCGCGCCGCGGCCCGAACCTCCTCGGGACTGAACCGCCCGCCCTCGCCGCGGAGCGGCCGGGTCATCAGACCGGCGTGGACGGCCGGGCCGCCGAGCTCGGCGACCAGCATGTGCGCAAGCTCCTCGGCGATCACCTCGTCGCCCGGCTGGCCGAGCACGCGCAGCGCGATCTCGTTCGCCATCGTCGCGGTCGGGACGAAGACGGCTTCCTCGTGCCCGAGCAGCTCGGCGGCGCGCCGCTCGAGCTCGTTCACCGTCGGATCCTCGCGCCACTGCTCGTCGCCGACCTCCGCCGAGGCGATCGCCTCGCGCATCGCCGGCGTCGGCTGCGACATCGTGTCGGAGCGGAGGTCGATCACGACCTCATTGTGGCCGCTCAGCTCGTGGGAGTGCCGGACAAGCTCGGGTAGCGACTCGTCAGGATCATCAGGTACGCAGTCATCTGTGCCTCGTACCGGAGGCAGTAGGCGGAGAGGTCGCGCATGCCCTTCGGCATGCGCCCGATCACGAGCGCGACGAACCAGCCGACGAGGGCGACGAAGAACATCACGATCATGAGGACGTAGGCGACGATGAACGCCGGAATCGCGAGCACGAGGCGAAACAGCGTGACGAGCCGGGGCTGCCTGTCGGGCCCGTCGACCTCGAGGTCTACCGGGTGCGCTCCTTGACGGCCGAAGAACGTCGGGTACGGGTTCGAGACGAGGGCCACGTACGAGCCCAGATGAGTCCTGTAGCGGAGAACCCGAGCGAGGTAGAGGTGCAGATCCTCAGGTGAGCGGCCCGTGAACAGCACCGCAAACCAGTTGATGATCACGCAGCCTGTTGCCGCGAGAGTCCATATGCACTGCCAGAAAAGATGCGGGATGAGGAGCAGGAGTCGGAAGAAGACCGTGAGTCGCGAGCGCTTGAGATCGTCGTTGACGATGAGCCGCACCGGATGGACGGCCGGTGGCTCGGAGGGCTCCTCGGGCTGGTCCGGCTGCTGCTCCGGTGGGTGCTCGCTCACCCCGACGATCTTATGCCCGTCCGGGGGATGGGTGCCTCCGCAACGACTGCCGATGAGTGACGCGTACCGCTACAAGCGAGGCCCATGAACGCCGCCGTTTCTCTCTGGGAATTGATCCAGCACGACCGCCTTGTGCGCTGGGCCGCGTACGCGACCGCCGTCGTGGTCTGGTTCGCGATCGCCTGGGCTGACGTCCGCATCCTGCTCGCCGGATTCTTGGCGATCGGATTCGCGCTGTGGTGGCTCCGGCGTCTGCGCCGGCGGCGAGGCTGGTTCGAAGAGCGCCTAGGCCCCCTTCTGCGCCTCGAGCTGCCGCGGCGCGGTGGGCTCGGTTGACAGGTCCGGATGGTCCTCGAACAGGTAGCGGAGAACCCCGCGCTTGGCGGCCTTGACCTCGTCCACGCGGCGGACCGGCCGGTCGTGCGGCGCCTCCTTGAGCAGCTCGGGACTCTCCGCGGCGTCGCGCGCGATCTCGAGCATCGCGGCCACGAACTCGTCGAGCGTCTCCTTCGCCTCGGTCTCGGTCGGCTCGATCATCAGCGCCTCGGGAACGATCAACGGGAAGTAGATCGTCGGGGGATGGAAGCCGTAGTCCATGAGCCGCTTGGCGACGTCGAGCGCCGTGACCCCATGCTCCCGCTTCAGCCGTCGCGCCGAGAGCACGAACTCGTGCAGGCAGAGCCGGTCGAACGGAAGCTCGTACGCGCCCTTCAAGCGCGCCAGCAGGTAGTTGGCGTTGAGGACGGCGGCCTCCGACATCTCGCGCAGTCCGGGCCCGTACGAGCGGATGTAGGCGTACGAGCGGACGAAGACCCCGAACGGCCCGCCGAAGCCGCGCACCTTGCCGATCGATTGCGGCCGGTCGTAGTCGAGCCGGAATGCGTCGTCCTCGCGAACGACCGCCGGCACCGGGAGGAACGGCTCGAGGCGATCGCGGACGGCGATCGGGCCGCCGCCGGGGCCGCCGCCGCCGTGGGGCTGCGAGAACGTCTTGTGCAGGTTGAAGTGCACGATGTCGAAGCCCATGTCGCCCGGGCGGGAGATTCCGCAGACGGCGTTCAGGTTGGCGCCGTCGTAGTACATGAGCGACCCGGCGCCGTGGAAGATGCGCCCGATCTCCTCGATGTTCTCGTCGAAGAGCCCGAGGGTCGAGGGATTCGTCAGCATTAGGCCGGCGGTGCCCTCGTCGACCTTCCCGCGCAGGTCGTCGACGTCGATGTTGCCGCGCGGATCCGTCTGGACGGGCGTCAGCTCGTAGCCGCCCATCGTCACGCTCGCCGGGTTCGTCCCGTGCGCCGTGTCCGGGATCACGACCTTGCGCCTGGTCTCGCCCTCGCCGAGGTCGGCGAAGTAGGCGCGCATGAGCATGAGCCCCGTCAGCTCGCCCTGGGAGCCGGCAGCCGGCTGGAGCGAGACGGCGGGGAGCCCGGCCACCTCCGCGAGGATCTCCTGCAGGCGCCACATCAGCTCGAGCGCTCCCTGCGCTCCGTCATCCTCCTGCAGCGGGTGGAGATCGCGGAAGCCCGGCAGGTTGACGACCCGCTCGTTCACACGCGGGTTGTGCTTCATCGTGCAGGAGCCGAGCGGGTAGAAGCCGGTGTCGATGCCGAAGGTGCGGGTCGAGAGCTTCGTGAAGTGACGGAGAAGCTCTGGCTCGGCGATCTCGGGCAGGCGCGGTGGGCGCGCGCGGCGGAGCTCCGCGGGGATCTCCGGGACGGGCAGGTCGTTGCGGGGGAGCGACGAGGCACGCCGTCCCTCCTGCGACTGCTCGTAGATGAGCTTCATGCGGCGAGAGCCTCCGCCAGGCGATCGATGTCGGCCGGCGTCCGCTTCTCGGTCAAGCAGACGAGCAGCGCGTCCTCCATGCCGGCGTAGTCGCGCTTGAGCGCGTAGCCGGGGTGGACGCCTCGTGCGCGGGCCGCGCGGATCGCGTCCTCGGCGGGCCGTCCGACGCGGATGGCAAACTCCTTGAATGTTGTCTGATCTGGAAACAGCAATGGGAGGCCGAGCCGTTCCTTCGCGTGCTCCGCGAGGGCCATGCAGGTCTCCGCCTGCTCTCTGAGGCCCTGCGGTCCCAGCCACGAGAGGTGCACGAGCCCGGCGAGCGCGAGCAGCGTCTGGTTCGTGGTGATGTTGGAGGTCGCCTTCTCGCGGCGGATGTGCTGCTCCCGGGTCTGCAGGGTGAGGACATAGGCGCGCCGGCCCTCGACGTCGGTCGTCTCACCGACGATCCGGCCGGGCATGCGCCGCACATACTCCGAGCGGGCGGCAATGAACCCGTAATGCGGGCCTCCGTAGGACTGGTAGTTGCCGGCTCCCTGTCCCTCGCCGATCGCGAGCGCGCACCCGTACTCGCCCGGGGCTTCGAGGACCCCGAGCGAGACCGGGTCGACGTGGGCGATCGGCAGCGCCCCGGCATCGTTCGCCGCGGCGGCGAGGTCGGGAGCGGGCTCGAGGCAGCCGAAGAAGTTCGGCTGCTGGAAGATGACGCACGCGGCCTCGCCCGCAGCGGCACCGAGCTCGTCCGGGTCGGTGACACCGTCGCGGTGCGGTACCTCGACCACCTCGAGCCCGAAGCCCGGCGCGTAGGTCTTGACGACCTGGCGCACCTGCGGGTTGACCGTCTCGGCGAGCACGACGCGCGCGCGTCCGGTGACGTGCTTGGCGACGTAGCACGCGTCGGCGGCGACCGTCGTCCCGTCGTAGCCGGAGGCGTTGGAGACGTCCATGCCGGTGAGCTCGCAGATCGCGGTCTGGTACTCGAAGATCGCCTGCAGGACACCCTGGCTCATCTCCGCCTGGTACGGCGTGTAGGCGGTCAGGAGCTCCCCGCGGGCGAGGACGGCGTCGACGGCCGCCGGAACGTAGTGGTCGTAGATGCCCGCGCCGAGGAAGGAGAGCTCGCGCCCGGTGTCCATGTTGCGGGCCGCTAGCTGCTCGAGGTGGGCGACGAGCTCGGGCTCCGAGAGAGCCGGCTCGAGGTCGAGCTCGCCCTGGAAGCGCACGCCTTCCGGGATCTCGCGAAAGAGCTCGTCGACGGAGGCGACCCCGATCGCCGCGAGCATCTCCTCCCGGTCGCGGTCGGTCAGCGAGAGAAAGCTCACTGCTCGGCGACGAAGCTCTTGTAGGCCGCAGCATCCATGAGCCCTTCCGTCTCGGACGAGTCGCCGAGGCGGATGCGGACGAGCCAGCCCTCGCCGTAGGGATCCTCGTTCACGGTCTCCGGCTCGTCGACCACTTTCGCGTTCACCTCGATCACGGTCCCGGAGAGCGGGGCGATGAGATCGGAGACGGCCTTCACGGATTCGACCTCGCCGTAGGAGGAGCCTTCCGCGACCTCGGCGCCCTCCGCCGGCGGCTCGTAGTGGACGAGCTCGCCGAGCGCGTCCTGCGCGAACCACGTGATTCCGAGGGTCGCCTCCTCGCCGTCGACCCGGGCCCAGTCGTGTTCGGAGTGGTACTTCAACCCGTCGGGATAGCTCTCGGCAGCGGCCAAGCTACTCCTCCTTCTTGTAGATCGGCTTCTTGACGACCTCGGCGCGCCGCTCGCGGCCGCGGATGTCGATCGTGAGCACCGAGCCGGGCGCGGCATGCTCGGCAGGCACGTACCCGAGCCCGATTCCGCGGTCGAGCACCGGCGAATGCGAGCCTGAGGTCACCTCCCCGCCCTCGGCGATCGACATTCCCTGGCGCGGGATGCCCGGCTCCTGCATGACGAACGCGACCAGCTTCCGGGCAGGCCCCTCGGCCTTGATCCGGCGCAGCTCCTCGACGCCGGTGAACTCCTTGTCGAGCGCGCAGACCCAGCCGAGGCCCGCGGAGATCGCGTCCGTCTCCGGGCCGATGTCGTTGCCGTGGAGCGGATAGCAGACCTCGAGCCGCAGCGTGTCGCGTGCGCCGAGCCCGCACGGCGTTGCCCCGCGCTCGATCACCGAGTCCCAGAGCGTGCCGGCGTCCTCGCCCATCGCCATCAGCTCGACGCCGGTCTCGCCGGTGTAGCCGGTGCGGTTGATCATGCACTCCACGCCGTCGATCTCCCCCATCTCGAACGTGAACGCAGGGGCCTCGCCGAGCCCCAGCCGCTCGAGCGAGCGGGGGCCCTGCACAGCGAGGAGCGCGTAGGCCTCGGATCGGTCACGCACATCCGAGCCGGGGCGCTCGCGGTTCGTCAGCCATTCGAAGTCGGCGTCCTTGTTCGCGGCGTTCACGATCAGGAGGTAGCGCCCGCCTTCGAGCCGATAGGCGATCAGGTCGTCGACGACCCCGCCCTGCTCGTTCGTCAGCAGCGTGTACTGAGCGTCGCCGACCTCGAGCTTGTCGACATCGTTCGCGAGCAGCGCCTGCAGGACCGCCCCGGCCTGCGGGCCTTCCACCTCGAGCTCGCCCATGTGTGAGACGTCGAAGACGCCGCAGTTCTCGCGTACCGCGCGGTGCTCGGGGATGACGCCCTCGTACTGAACGGGCATCTCCCAGCCCGCGAACGGAACCATGCGGGCTCCGAGCGCGACGTGGCGGTCGTAGAGCGGCGTGCGCAGGAGGGTCTGCACGCGACGGATGCTAATGAAGGGGCGGAAGACCGGTCAGCCGCTCGGTCGAGAGCGGCTGACCAGCCACAGGCGGACCGCTCGCGGTCCGCCGGGAGGGCATCCCTGGGCGTACCGCGGCCGTCCCGTTCCTAAACCGCGCGGCGCCGGAAGGCGACTAATCGCGCAGGAACGAGGGCACCTCGAGCACTTCGTCCGGAACCTCGAACGAGCCCGTTTCCGGAGACGACGTCGAGCGCATGACCGCCGGCTCCTCGGTGGGCTGCTCCTCTCGCCGCCGGCGCCGGTAGCGCTCGGGGCCGAAGCCGGTCGCGATCACCGTCACGCGCACCTCGTCCTTGAGCGCGTGGTCGATGACGGCGCCGAAGATGACGTTCGCGTTCTGGTCGGCCGCGCCCGTCACGACCTCGGCGGCCTCGTTGACCTCGAAGAGGCCCATCTCAGGCCCGCCGGTGACGTTGAGCAGGATCCCGGTCGCGCCCTCAATGGAGGCCTCGAGCAGCGGGGAGGAGACGGCCGCCCGGGCAGCCTCGCCCGCACGGTTCTCGCCCGAGCCGACGCCGATGCCCATCAGAGCCGAGCCGGCGTCGCGCATGATCGTCCGGACGTCTGCGAAGTCGAGGTTGACGAGGCCGGGGATCATGATCAGGTCGGTGATGCCCTGAACGCCCTGACGCAGGACGTCGTCGGCAAGCCGGAAGGCATCGACGATCGACGTCTCCTTGTCGACGACGTGCAACAGGCGATCGTTCTCGATCACGATCAGCGTGTCGACGTTCTCGCGGAGCTCGCGAATCCCGAGCTCGGCCTGCTCGGCCCGCTTTCGGCCCTCGAAGGAGAACGGCCGCGTGACGACGCCGACCGTGATCGCCTCCAGCTCCCGCGAGAGCTCGGCCAGGATCGGCGCAGCGCCCGTGCCGGTGCCCCCGCCCTCGCCCGCGGTGACGAAGATCATGTCGGCGCCCTTCAGGGACTCCTTCAGCTCGTCGCGGCTCTCGCGCGCGGCCGCTTCCCCCACCTCGGGGTTCGCGCCCGCTCCCAGTCCGCGCGTGGCTTCGGTGCCGATCTGGAGCTTCACGTCGGCGTCCGTCATCAGCAGCGCCTGGGCATCGGTGTTGACGGCGATGAACTCGCAGCCCGTGAGTCCGGCGTCGACCATGCGGTTGACGGCGTTCGAGCCGCCACCGCCGACGCCGACGACCTTGAGGACGGCGAGGAATTTCTGGGACCGGTCTCGTGTGCTCATTTAGAACCTCAACCTGTAGTAGAGCGTAGGACAAGGGTCGGACAGAAAGCCGCCAGAGACTACGCGCCGCGAAACCGCATGTCAACGGCACTTCTCCTTGGAAACCCTAAACCTCAACCTGTGACTTGAGGGTTACTCGAGAACGACCGGACGGTCCGGCACGCTGACGTCCACGTACTGCGCATCGGGGCCCACGAGCATCAGGATGCGACGCGCGACGGCGAGTTGGAGCGCGAGGTCGCTCGCTTCGCCGAGCCGCACCTCGGTACCGCTGCGAAGCACGAGCACGAGATCCCCGTCCACCTCGCGCGCCTGCCCGAACTCGCCGAAGAGCGTCCGGTCGAGCGAGAGCGCCTGCCCCAAAACGAGCGCGGGCCGCAGCGCCTCCTCGTCGGAGAGCAATGCTCCTTCGGCCGGAACCGAGGACGCCGCGACCCAGATGCGCGGCAGCCTCGAAGCAGGGTGATCGCCGAGCCGGCGCAGAATCCTGCCCCGCTCGGAGACGAGCCATGCCCCCGAGCCGCGACGAAGAACGGCGACGGGCCGCTCCGACCAGATCACGATCCGCGCCGTGTGTGGAAAGGCACGGTCGTAGGAGACGAGCTTGACGTCCGGAAGCGCCTCCAGGCGGCGGGCAATCGCTGCCGAGTCCACCGAGAGCAGGCTCTTCCCCTCGAGCGGCGCGAGCGCCTCGTCGGCGCGGCGAACGACGAGCGGCCGCGAGCCAGAAACCTCGACGCGCTGCACTGCGAAGAGCGAGGTGTCTCGCGCCCCGAGATAGCCCCCCGCCGCCAGCGCGAGGAGGCCGAACCCCACGAGCAACGAGCGGCCCGACGGCAGGAGGCGGAGGAGCGCGACCGGTCGCGCCCGCGGCAGGACGGCGACGGCCGAGCGCGGGCCGGGCTTGCGGGTGCTGGCCACCCGGCACAGTTCGTCGCGGAGCGAAGAAGCCCTACAGCGTCTCGCCCGCGGGCGGCAACTCGAGTTCACCGAGGAGCTGCACCTCGTGCTCGAGCTCGACCCCGTACTGCTCCAGGGCGCGGCGGCGCGACTCGGCCATCAGCGCGAGAGCGTCGACCGCCTTTCCGCCGCCCGCGTTCTCGATGAAGTTTGCGTGGCGAGGAGAGATCTGCGCCCCGCCGATCCGATGGCCCTTGAGGCCGCAGGCCTCGAGCATCCGGCCGGCGGAGAGCTCGTGGTCGGGGTTCTTGAAGACGCTGCCGAAGGTGCGCTTGTTCGTCGGCTGGGCCGCCTTGCGCAGAGCCTGGAGCCCGGCGACCTTCCGCTTGATCTCTTCCGGTCGCCCCGGCTCGAGGCGGAACTCGGCCCGGGCCACGACCTCGCCCTTAGAGAGCCGGGAGCGCCGGTATTCGAGACCGAGCTCGTTGGGGGTTCGCCACTCGGCACCGCCGGCCGAGACGACGAGCGCGCGCTCGACGATCCCCTTCCAGTCGCCCCCGTAGGCACCCGCGTTCATCTTCACGCCGCCTCCGACCGTCCCGGGGATCGCGCACGCGAATTCGAAACCGCCGAGCCCCGCGGCACGGGCGCGATGCAGGCAGACGGCGTTCGCGGCCCCGCCGCCGGCCACGAGCAGCGTTTCCTCGGCGCGAGCCTCGGCCAGCTCGCCTACAAGCCGGAGGACGAGCACGTCGACACCTTCGTCCGCGACAAGCAGGTTGGAGCCGAGGCCGATCGTGAAGACGTCGAGGTCCCGCTCGCTCGCCCAGCGCACCGCCTCTTCCAGTTCGCGCTCGTTCGCGGGCCGGGCAAACCAGCGCGCAGGGCCTCCGATCCCAACCGTCGTGTGACGGCCGAGCGGGACGCGCTCCTCGATCTTCACGCAAGCTCCTCGAGCAGCAGCGGGACCGCGCGGTCGACATCGCCTGCGCCCACCGTGAGGACGACATCGCCGGGCCGTGCGCGGCGCGCGACGAAACGGGCGCCTGCCTCGAGGGTCGGAGTCCATGCGACCGGCATCCCGGGCCGGGCCTCGACAAGAGCATCGACGACGAGCTTCCCGCTCACGCCTTCGACGGGCTCTTCGCGGGCCTGATAGATCTCGGTCACCGCGACCGCATCCGCCTCGGCCAGGGCCGCACCGAGCTCGCGCGCGAGATGCCGAGTTCGCGAATACAGGTGCGGCTGGAAGAGGACGAGGGCCCGGGCGTCGCTCCTCTCTCGCACCGCCGCGATCGTGGCCGCGATCTCGGCGGGGTGGTGAGCGTAGTCGTCGACCACCGTCACGCCGCCTGCCTCCCCGCGCGGCTCGAGGCGCCTTCCCGCGCCGCTGAACTCGGCCAGGCGCGGTCGGGCTTCCTCTGGCGGGACGCCGGCCAGCTCGAGCGCCGCCAGCGCCGCGGCCGCGTTCCGGCGGTTGTGCTCGCCCGGCACGGCGAGGTCGACGTCGAGGTCGAGGTCGACAGGATCGAGCTCGTCGGCGCGCACGACCTGCGGAACTTCGGCGAGCCAGCGCTCGAACAGCTCCTCGACCTCGGCCCGCGAGGCGAACTCCGAGTGGTGGTCGAGGTCGAGATTCGTGACAACGGCGATCTGCGGGCGGAGCCGCTCGATCGTGCGGTCGGACTCGTCACCTTCGACGACGAGCCAGCCGGAGCCCGCCCGAGCGTTGCCGCCGAGCTGCGGGATCTCGCCGCCGATCAGGAAGGACGGGTCGCGCCCGAGCCGGTCGAGCACGAACGCGATCATCCCCGCGGTCGTCGTCTTCCCGTGCGCGCCGGCGACGACGATCGCCTTCTGAAGCGCGACCTGGTCGGAGATGGTGACCGGAATCTCGGCCGCGCGCACGTACTCGAGGTACGGCGTCTCGTGGCGGTCCCAGCCCGCGACCTCCACGCCCCACGCCTTCGCGAGCACCGCGTACCCGGAGAGCCCCGCGCCCCCGATGCCGACGAACCAGATCCGACGGCCGTTAAGGCGCCGACTCGGCGGTGCCGCTTTCAGGACGCTCGGGCTTTGCCCGTGCGTCCGTCTGAAATGACCGGCCGACCCACCGGAGCTCAACCCAAACCGCTCCTCGGCTTGGCAAGTTGGATCAGCTCCGCGGCGATCTCCTCGGCCGCGTCGGGCCGTGCCACGCGTTTCATCGCCTCCCCCATCTCCTTCAGGCGGTCGGCGTCCCCCAGAAGCGAGCGCGCGAGGTCTGCGACGCGGCCGAGCTCCGTCTCCGGCACCGTGATCGCGCCTCCGGCCCGCTCGAAGTAGCGCGCGTTCTTCGCCTGGTGATCCGCGGTTGCGAACGGATAGGGCACGAGGATCGCAGGCTTCCCGGCGGCCGCGATCTCCCACACCGAGCCGCCCGCGCGGGCGAGCACGAGGTCGGCGGCGGCAACCGCGGCCCCGAACAAGTCGGTGAACGCCAACAGCTTGTAGTCGTCCCGCCGCACGTGTCGTCGCAGCAGCTCGAAGTCGCGCTCCCCGCTCAGGTGCAGGATCGCCGGCCCGCGCTCGCCGAAGGACTCGGCGACGATTTCATTCAGGCTCGTCGCGCCCTGGCTGCCCCCGAACACGAGCAGCACGCGGGCCCGCGGCGGCAGCTCGAACATGCGCCGGCCCTCGGCCTTCGACGGAGCGCGGTTGCGTGCGGGGATCGGCCTGCCGGTGACGCGGTACTTCGGCCCCGTGCGCCCCTCGATCGGGAACGCCAGGAAGACGCGCTTCGCGAACGGCGCCGCGAGCCGGTTGGCGAGCCCGAAGTGGGCGTCCGCCTCCATCAGCGCGGCAGGGATTCCCTTCCGCGAAGCGGCGTAGACCATCGGCCCTGCCACGTAGCCGCCTCCGCCGAGGACGACGTCGGGCTGACGCTCCTCGAGGATCCGGCGACAGGCCCGCGGAGCGTGGAGTGCCCGCCCGAGCGCGCGTGCAAGAGCGGGGCTCGGCCGGCGCGGGAGCCCGGAGATCCTGAAGGTGTCGAGCTCGAAGCCGGCCTCAGGAACGAGCCGCGCCTCGACGCGATCCGGCGACCCGGCGAAGGTCACCGTGGCGCCGAGTGCTTCGAGTGCTTCCGCGACGGCGAGCGACGGCAGCACGTGACCGGCCGTCCCGCCGGCTGCGATCAGGCATCTGAGCGCTCGTTCTTCCGCCATGTCCCGCGATGTTAAGGAGGACGCCGACCGAAGCGAGCGAGACGATGAGGCTCGAGCCCCCGTAGGAGACGAAGGGAAGCGTGATTCCGGTCAGCGGCGCGAGTCCGAGGACCGCCGCCAGATTGACGAGCCCCTGCCCGCAGACGAGCGTCGTCAGCCCGGCGGCGAGACGCTTTCCAAAGGGATCACGGCAGCGCAGCGCAACGCGCAGGCCCGCGTAGGCGAAGACGGCGAAGGCGGCGATGACGAGGGTCGTTCCGATCAGCCCGAGCTCCTCGCCGATGACCGCGAAGATCATGTCGGTGTGGGCTTCGGGGAGGTAGTTGACCTTCGACGGCCCGTGTCCGAGCCCCACTCCGAAGGGGCCACCCGAGCCGAGCCCGATCATCGCCTGCACGGTCTGGTAGCCGGCGCCCTGCGCGTCGTGCCAGGGGTCGATGAAGCTGAAGATTCTCGCGCGCCGGTACGGCTCGACCCAGATTGCGGCCAGACCGAGCGCGATTGCGATCGACCCGCCCCCGGCCAGGACTCGCAGCGGCGTGCCGGAGACGAGCAGGATCGCGCCGAGGACGATGCCGATCGAGATCACGGTTCCGAGGTCGGGCTCGAGCAGGATTAGCGCGCAGAGCAGGCCCGTCGTGAGCCCGAGCGGGCGGGCGAGCTCGCCGAGCGTCCGCGGCGCAGGCCGGCGGGCGAGATAGGCGGCGGCCCAGATCGCGAGGCTCAGCTTGGCCAGCTCCGACGGCTGGAAGCTGAGCGAGCCGACTCCGAGCCAGCGCCGCGCGCCGTTCACCTCCTCGCCGACGGCGAGCACGGCCGCGGAGAGAGCGATGCTCGCGAGGATGAGCACGGGGGCGAGAAAGCGGAGCGCGCGGTAGTCGGTCCGGGAGGCGACCATTAGCAGTGCGACGCCGATCAGCGCGTAGATCGCCTCGCGCTTGAGGTAGAAGCCCGGATCGGAGCCGCCGAGCGCGGCGGAGGCCGACGTCGCGCTGTAGACCATGACGAGACCGAAGGCGGTCAGGCCGAGCGTGACGAGGACGAGGATGTGCGAGTCGAACTGGCCCTTCTTCACGCGGCCAGCTCCTCAGCGAGGCGGCGGAAGGCATCGCCGCGCTCCTCGAAGTCCTGAAACTGGTCGTAGCTCGCGCACGCCGGGGCGAGGAGAACGATCTCGCCCGGCTTCGCGTTCCTCGCCGCCGAGCGGACCGCGGTCTCCAGGTCGCCGCTCACCTCGTGGTCGACGCCGGCGAGCTCGAGTGCGATGGCGATCTCACCGGCGGTCTCGCCGATCAAATAGGCGCGCCTCGCGCGTCCGGAGAGATCGAGGGCGAGCTCGGTGTAGCTCTCGCCCTTCCCGCGGCCGCCGAGAATGACGTGGAGCGGCTCGTCGTATGCAGCGACGGCCCGCCGCGCCGCGGCCGTGTTCGTCGCCTTCGAGTCGTTCACGTAGCGGACGCCGCCCGCCTCGGCGACCTGCTCCAGACGATGCGGGACGCCTGGGAACGTCGTGAGGGCATGAACGATCCAGCTTTCGGGAACGACGACCGCGCGAGCGGCGGCCATCGCCGCAGCTGCGTTCTCGCGGTTGTGTTCGCCCGGCATAGCGAGTTCGATCCCTTTGAGCTCGCCGTCGTTCGGGTCGAACTCGATGCGATGGGCAGACCCGGGAATCTCTCCAAACCCGCGCGGCACAACAGCGTCGTCGTCCGGGGTTTGGTTCTCGAAGACTCGGAGCTTGGCGGCCCGGTAGGCCTCGAGCGAACCGTGACGGTCGAGATGATCGGGCTCGAGGTTCAGCAACACCGCCACCGTTGGCCGGAACTCGTGGATGTCTTCGAGCTGGAAGCTCGAGACCTCGCAAATAATCCATTCATCAGGCTCGACCTGGCCGTCGAGATCAGTTAGCGCGCGGCCGACGTTCCCCGCGACGGGCGCGTGGATCATGGCACCTAGCAACTCGCTCGTCGTCGTCTTCCCATTCGTGCCGGTCACGGCGACGATCGGGTTCGGGAGCAGCCGCGAGCCGAGCTCCAGCTCGCTCCAGACGGGAATCTCACGCCGGCGCGCGGCTGCGACGAGCGGTGCCTCAGCCGGCACGCCCGGGCTCTTGATCAATGTCTCGACGCCGTCGAGCAAACGCTCCTCCTCGGTCCCGAGATGGAGTTCGACACCCGCGTCGGCAAGCCTGCCCAGGTCGAGCTCCGCGGAGGCGTCCACACCGATCACCTCCTCCCCGCGCCTCCGCAGTGCGAGCGCCGCCGCCTGCCCCGAACGCGCGAGGCCGAGGACGAGGAACGGGGCCGGCACGCTCACCCGCCGCCCCGTGGCCGGTGCGTCAATGCAAGACCTGACTCTCTTATGGGCATGACTCTCTTATGGGCACTCTTCTGGGCACGGCGCCGCCAGCGGGCTACTAACGTCCCGAGATTGTCCAGCGCACGAAGCTCGTGTCTCCCGGCCACTTTGCACAGGCGGCCAGGTCGCCACGACGGAAGTCTCGCCGCGAGGGATAGCAAGGACCGAAAATGGCACCCGCCGGAGCGAAAGTGGCACCCGCCGGAGCGATACAGCGGACGCCGGACTTCCCGAATGTCTCCTCGTGCCCTCCGCCACAGGGGCCGTGTCCGCTGCCCGCGAGGCTAAGCCCTGGTCGGAGCTTGCCTGCTCGCGTCCAGGGCTCGATGAAGCCGTCTCTGTGCGGGTAGCGCTGCCACGCGAGCGGCCGCGTCGCGCGCGTGCCCTTCAGGCGTGCATCGAGCTTCAGGACGCCGCGCTCGTCGGTTGTGGCGTTCTTGTTCCTCAGCCGCGGTCCCAGAGCTTCGTGGATCAACGGGCAGTTGTAGGCACCAAAAGGATTGATCGCACAGGCGAATGTTCCGCCGGTGCGGTCGATGCACCATCCCGGGCGTCCCGGCACGGCGGCAGCCCCGTCGCATCCGGTGCGCGGATCCGCGCGGACCTCGAGGGCGAACGAGACCACACAGCGTGGCCGCGCAGGGTTTCGCAGCCCCACGGCGGTGAGCTCGGTCGCGTCGAGGCGGCGGTCCGAGATGCTCACGAATGCCGGCCCCCAGCCGATCATGTTTGCCTGGTTCCAGCGATCGACGCAGGTCCGAAGAGCCTGGGCCGCGGAAGGGCCGAGGGGTCTCTCCGTCTCGGTAGAGCCCGTGGCGTCTCGCGGCCTTGCTTCGTTGTGCGACCGGCAACCCGCCGCCGCCACGACCGATGCCGTAACAAGCAAGACGAACACCGGGCGAGCCATTGTCATCAGACGTTTCCCTTGTAACAGACTGTTACAAGGCGGGCCGCGGTCACCGGAGCGCCCTGAAGTCGAGGTAGTACCGGTAGTAGAAGGCGAAGGCGGCCGCGCACATGATCGCGGCCAGGATCCAGAAGCGGACCATGATCTTCGTCTCGGACCACGCCTTCATCTCGAAGTGATGGTGGATCGGCGTCATCAGGAAGAGGCGCCGCCCCCAGTAGCGGAACGAGAAGACCTGGAGGATGACCGAGACCGCCTCGACGACGAAGATCCCGCCGATCAGCAAGAGCAGGAGCTCCGTCTTCGTCATCACCGCGAAGGCCCCGATCGCGCCGCCGATCGCCATCGAGCCGGTGTCGCCCATGAAGATCTCGGCCGGAAACGCGTTGTACCAGAGGAAGCCGATCGCCCCGCCCGTGAGCGCGGCGCCGAGGATCGCGAGGTCGAGAGCGGAGGCATCGCGAAGCTCGGTCGAGGTCGATGAGCGGATCCAGGTGACGACGTTCATCGCCGTGAAGGTGATCAGGGCGATCATTCCGACGCCGACCGCGAGCCCGTCGATCCCGTCCGTGAGGTTGGCTCCGTTGGCTGCGCCCGCGATGATCAGGAAGAGCAGCACGTAGAAGCCGACCGAGAGCCCGATCCGCCAGTCCAGCACCGGCGCGTAGACGGCTGTCGCGAGGCCCTCGTCGTGCGCGGACCAGCCCACGCCTGCCGTGATTCCCGCCAGCAGGAGCAGCTTCCAGCGCCCGGGGAGGCCGAGCGAGCGGCTGTGCCGAACCTTCGTGAAGTCGTCGACGAAGCCGATCGCGGCGCAGCCGAGGGTGGCGAAGAAGACGGTCAGGCCCGCCTCGGTGTAGCGGCTGAGCGCCAGGAACGGCGCGATCATGGAGAGGACGATCAGGAGGCCGCCCATCGTCGGCGTCCCCTGCTTCAGGTGGTGCCCCGCCGGCCCCTCCTCGCGGATGTGCTGGCCGTACTCCTTGCGCCTGATGAAGTCGATGAACTTCGGCCCGGCGAGGATCGAGATCGCCATCGCCAGGATTCCGGCCGCGAGGACTCGTTCCACTAGCGCTCGGCTGACGTGAGGGCTTCGGCGACCCGCTCGAGCCCGATTGCGCGGGAGCCCTTGACGAGGACGACGTCGCCCGGCTGGAAGAGCCTGCCGATCATCTCCGCCGCTTCCTCGGCGTCGCGGGCGACCGGGGTCCCGCCGTTCACGTACTCGCGGGCCAGCTCGCCCACGGGCAGGACGACGTCGACCCCGAGATCGCGGGCGAGCTCTCCGATCTCGCGGTGGTATTCCGGCCCGGCCGTCCCGAGCTCCGCCATGTCTCCGAGGACTGCGACAAGCCGTCCGTCGTGCGTGGCGAGATGCTCGAGGGCCGCGCGCATCGAGGTCGGGTTCGCGTTGTAGGAGTCGTTGATGAGGAGCCCGCCGCCCGGCAGGAGCGACTCCTCCCCGCGCCAGCGTGAGAGCTCGACGTCGACTCTTCCGGCGGGCAGCTCAAGATCAAGAGCCTCGAGCGCGAGCAGGGCGGGAACCGCGTTCTGCGCCTGGTGGCGCGCCGTGAACGGGAACTCGAGCTCGAGCGTGCGGTCGCCGAGCACGAACCCGACCCGGCAGCCTTGGTCCGTGCGCTCGAAGCTCTCGACCTGCTCGGGCGAGAAGCGGCGGATCTCGATGTCGTCGCGCCGCAGGAAGGGTGCGAGGAGCGGCTCGTCGGGGACGATCGCGAAGCCGCCGGACGGAAGCGAGGCGACGACCTCTGCCTTCGCCTCCGCGACGCGCTCGACGGTGCCCAGCAGCTCGAGGTGCACCGGGCCGATGCTCGTGATCACCGCCACGTCCGGGCGCGCGATGGCGCACAGCTCTCTGATCTGGCCGAGGCCGCGCATCCCCAGCTCGCAGATGACGACCTCGGTCTCGGGCTCGATCCGCGTGAGGGTCAGCGGAAGCCCGATCTCGTTGTTGTGCCCGCCCTCGGCCGCAACCGTCCGCGCCTGAGGATGGCAGAACGCCGCCAGGATGTCCTTGGTCGAGGTCTTGCCGGTCGAGCCCGTGATCCCGACGACCCGGGCCGAGCTGCGGGCACGGACCGCGCTCCCCAGCGCGGCCAGCTCGGCAAAGGCGTCCTCGGGAACGAGCGTCGCCGCCGCGCCGCGCGCGAAAGCATGGCCGCCGTATGCGTCACCGTCGCCGACCGCGAAGAAGAGGTCGCCCTCCTCGATCAGCCGCGAGTCGATCTGCACGCCGGTCACCTCATCTGCCCACGGCGCTGCGTCGAGCCGCCCCGGGCAGAGCGTTGCGATCTCGTCGAGAGAGAATGGAATCACGGCGTGGCGGCCCCGAGCCTCCTCAGGGCTTCTCGTGCGACTTCGCGGTCATCGAAGGGAACTGTTCGGTCGCGGAACTGCTGCCCCTGCTCGTGGCCCTTGCCCGCGATGACGACGATGTCGCCGGCCGACGCGGCCTCGAGCGCCCGCGCGATCGCCGCGCGCCGATCCGGCTCCACCTCCACCCCTTGTAACACAGTGTTACTTGGATCGGTCATGCCGGCGAGGATCTCGTCGATGATCGCGTCCGGCTCCTCGCTGCGCGGGTTGTCGGAAGTGACGATGGCGACGTCGGCGAGCTCCGCGGCGATCCGGCCCATCAGGGGCCTCTTCTCGCGGTCCCGGTCGCCGCCGCAGCCGAAGACGCAGATCACTCGCCCCGAATCGAGGTCACGCGCCGTCGTGAGCACGTTCTCGAGCGAATCGGGCGTATGCGCGTAATCGACGACGACCGTGAACGGCTGCCCCTCGTCGACGGTCTCGAAGCGGCCCGGAACGCCTTCGAGCGCCTCGATCCCGCGGGCGATCGCGTCGTGCTCGATCCCCAGCAGGCGCGCTACCGCCAGCGCACCGAGCGCGTTCTCGACGTTGAAGCGGCCGCGGAGCTTGAGGTCGATCCCGTCGAGCGCGTCCGGCTTGAGCATCGCGTCCTCCGCGAAGCCGTAGGTGAGGGCGTCAGGCCGGTCGGCGGCGAGCCGGCGTCCCCAGGGATCGCCGACGTTGATCGCCGCCGAGGGCTGCCCCCTGAGGAAGAGCCGCCGCTTGGCTTCGAAGTAGGCCTCCATCGTCCCGTGGAGGTCGAGGTGGTCCTGAGTGAGATTCGTGAAGAGGAGGGCCGCAAAGCGGATGTGGTCGAGGCGACCGAACTGCGAGCCGTGCGAGGTGGCTTCCATCGCGCAGCTCCGGTCGCCCGCGTCGAGCATCTCCCGGAAGGTGCGCTGGAGGTCGATCGCCTCCGGAGTCGTCCTGATCGCCGGCCGTCTCTCGCCGCCGACGCGGGACTCGATCGTCCCCAGCAGGCCGGGCCGCCGTCCGCCCGCCGTCAGGATCGAGTGCAGCAGGAAGGCTGTGGTCGTCTTCCCGTTCGTGCCCGTGACGCCGGCGATCTCGAGCTCCTCGGTCGGACGGCCGAAGAACTCCGCCGCCGCCGGAGCCATGGCCGCGCGCGAGTCGCTGACGACGACTTGCGGCACCGACGAGGCCACCGCTCGCTCGACGACGAGGGCTGCCGCTCCCGCCTCGATCGCCCGCGCGGCAAGCTCGTGCCCGTCGAAGCGCGCGCCCCGCACGCAGAAGAAGAGCGACCCCGCTGCAACGGCGCGCGTGTCGTACGCGAGATCCTCGATCTCGACGTTCGGATCCCCGACGATCTGGCTCGGGGAAACGGTTTCTGCGATGCGTGAGAGCTCCACTGGGGCGCCGCGAGGGTACCAATGCGGCCTGCTACTTCCTTCATGTCCCTGCCGACCTACTGCTGCGAGGGGAGTGTTTCGGGAGCGTCCGGCGGGATTTCCAGGTATTGAAGATCGAAGCCGGCAATCTGCTGGAAGGCCGGGGCTGCCACGACGCCGCCCCAGATCGCGGCCGCGGGCTCGTCGACGGTGACGAGCACGACGAGGCGCGGGCTCGTCGCCGGCACGATGCCCACGAACGAGGCGACGTAGCGCGACGTGGAATACCCGCCGTCCGGATCGGGCTTCGCGGCCGTCCCGGTCTTGCCCGCCACCTTGTAGCCGGGCAGCGCCGCCTCCTGGCCCGTCCCCTCGAGCACGACGTCCTCCATCATCCGCAGCACCTGCCGGGAGACGCGAGGCGTCAGGATTCGGCGCGTGACCGGCTTGGCCCGTTCACTCGTGCCGATGCGCTCGACGAGATGCGGCCGGGACCACACGCCGCCGTTGGCGACCGTCGCGTAGGCCGAGGCCATCTGGACCGGCGTAATCGCGATGCCGTGCCCGATCGGAAGCGTGCCGATCGTCGAGCCCGACCACTGTTCGAGCGCCGGAACGATCCCCTGGCTCTCCCCCGGGAAGTCGACGCCGGTCTTGTGTCCGAAGCCGAAGCGGTTGATCCAGCGCGAGAGGCGCTCGGGGCCGAGCAACTCGGCGAGCGTGATCGTGCCCACGTTCGAGGAGTAGGAGAGGATCTGGTCGACCGTCATCCGCTCGGTCCCGCGCGGGTGAGCATCGCGGATGACGCGATCCGCGACGTGGATCTCGTACGGCAGCGTGAAGGAGCTCTGCGGCGTGACCAGGCCCTCGGAGAGCACGGCGCTCACGGTCACGACCTTGAAGGTCGAGCCCGGTTCGTACGTGTCCGTGACGGTCCGGTTGCGCTGCCGGTCACGCGGCACGATCGGAAACCGGTTCGCGTCGTATCCGCGCTCGACGGCCGTCGCGAGCACGGCTCCCGTTCGCGGATCGAGCACGACCGCCGAGGCGCCCTTCGCGTGCCACTGGTCGATCGTCCGCCGCAGCACCGCCTCGGCCTGCGCCTGGATCGTGTGGTCGATCGTCAACATGACGTCCTTCCCCTCGCGGGCGGACGTCGAGTGGAGAACGTCGATCACGCGGCCGGAAGGATCGCGGATCACGGTTTCCGAGCCGGGCTTCCCGGCAAGCTCGCGCTCGAGCCCGAGCTCGAGACCCGCGAGCCCGTGGTTGTCGGTGCCCGCGTAGCCCACGACCTGCGCGGCGACGTGATTCAACGGGTAGACGCGCTGCTCCTCGGAGATGAATCCGAGGCCGACGACGCCGGCGCGCTTGAGAATGGCCGCCCGCTGAGGGTCGGCCTTGCGGGCCAGGTAGACGAAGCCGTGGCTGCGATCGGAGAGGCGCTGCAGCACCTCGTCCGGGTCGAGCCTGAGGGCCTGCGCGACGAGCTTCGCGGTTGACTCCGGATTGCGGATCTGGCGCGGGTTGGCGTAGACGGTCGTCGCCTCGCGTCCGATCGCGAGCTGGACGCCCGTGCGGTCGTAGATCATGCCGCGGCCCGCAGGGTCGAGGATCGTCGCCCTGTGCTGGCCGGCGGCGAGCCGTTCGTAGCTCCCGGCGCGGACGGCCTGGAGCCAGGCGGCCCGGGCAAACATCGCGAGGAAGGCGAGGGCGAAGACGGCGAGGACCAGCCGGATTCGCCGGTTCGCAAGCTTCATCGGCGAAGGTCGACGTAGGTCCCGTTTTCAGGGCCGGCCGGCTCGAGCCCGAGACGTCCGCTCGCCAGCGTCACGATGCGTCCCGAGGCGGCCCTGGACGCGATCTCCGAGCTCAGCTGCGCGTTGTCCGCGCGCAGCCGCGCCCTCTCGCTGCCGAGGTTGTCCATTCGGACATTGAGGCGAAGGACGGCGACGTTGAGGGCGACGACACCTGCCAGGAGCACGGCGACGACCGCGATCCAGACGACTCCGCCGGCGACCCGCCGCCTCGGCGCGGGCTTGCTCCGGGCCTTCGCGCGCGGCCGCGGGCGCGGAGTGGCCGGAGCGGGTCGCGCCCGGGCGGCGGCGCTCCGAGCCATGCCTAGACCTTGATCGCCGCGCGCAACCTCGCCGAGGCGGCGCGCGGGTTGAGGGCCAGCTCCTGCGAGCTCGGGCGGATCGCCTTCCGGTTCAGCCGCCGCAGCTCCGGCTCGCGCCCGCAGACGCAGACCGGGAAGTCGGGCGGGCAGACGCAGCCGCGCTCGAGCCGCTGGAAGAAGCGCTTCACGATCCGGTCCTCGAGGGAGTGAAAGGCGATCACCGCGAGCCTTCCACCGGGACGCAGCATCTCGAGCGCGGCCGGCAGCGCGTCCTCGAGCTCGCCCAGCTCGTCGTTGACGGCGATGCGGAGAGCCTGGAAGACGCGCTTCGCGGGATGCCCGTCGCCGAAGCGCGCGGGAGCCGGGATCGCGGCCCGGATCAGCTCGACGAGCTCGCCCGTGCGCTCGATCGGCTGCTTCCTGCGGCGCCGGCCGATGGCCCGCGCGATCTGCTTCGCGTAGCGCTCCTCGCCATAGCGGCGGAAGATCGCGACCAGCTCGCGCTCGGGGAGCTCGTTGACGAGATCGGCTGCGGATTCCTGGGCGGTCGGGTCCATGCGCATGTCGAGCGGGGCATCGACCGCGTACGAGAAGCCGCGCTCGGGCCGGTCGATCTGCATGCTGGAGAGGCCGAGGTCGAGCAGGATCGCGTCCGCGTGCACCCCGTTCTCGGCGAGCTGGTCGAGCACGACCGAGGCCTCGCCGCGCAGGAAGCGCGACTGAACGCCTGCGTGCCGCTTGAAGCCCTCGAAGTACGGGCGCACGGTGGGGTCGCGGTCGACCGCGATCAGGCGGCCCTCTCCGCGCAGGTCGGCGGCGAGGATCGCGGCGTGGCCGCCGGCGCCGAAGGTGGCGTCGACGACGGTCTCGCCGGGCTGGACCGCGAGCAGCTCCCGCACCTCCTCGGCGAGGACGGGAACGTGATCAGTCTCGTTGGGTTGCAAGACGCTCGGCAACATCTTCTGCGCTCCCTTCCACCTCTTTCAGCTCCTTGCGCCAGGCGGCGCTGTCCCAGATCTCCAGGTGGTCCCTCACCCCGGCGACGACCACGCTCCGGCCGAGCCCTCCGTGCTGCATGAGGGCGGCCGGGATCATCACGCGCCCCTGCCGGTCGAGCTCGGCCTCGGTCGCGCCCGAGAAGAAGAACCGCTGCATCCGGCGGCCTTCCTTGCTGAGCGGATCGAGCTCTGCGAGACGCGACTCGACCAGGCGGTCCCAGTCGTCCCGGCGATAGGCGTACAGGCACCCGTCCATCCCGCGCGTGAGCACGACGCCGGCCGCGAACGCAGCCCTGAACTTGGCCGGCAGCGTGAGGCGGCTCTTGTCGTCGATCGTGTGCTCATGTTCGCCGAGGAGCATTTCGGGGCCGTAGTGGGGTTTCCACTTTGTCCCACTGTAGACCACAGAGCCCCACTGCGCAACTCCGATGGCCCACTTCCGAGCTAAGGATTACGGCAGGAAATCCGTGGCCCAGAAGACGTTGCCCGGCGTGGCGGGCGCGATCCGCGGCAGCGCGCGCAGGAGCGGCGTCAATGTGGTCCTCGAACGGTCCGGTGCGAGAATCATCGCCTCGCTGGGGCCGGTGCCGTCGACCGAGCGGTAGAGGAGCGCCGAGCGGTGCCAGCTCAGCGATCCGCTGGTCCCGCAGCCGGCCTGCCCGATCCGGTGCCGGTAGACGACGTGCGCGCGGCTCTCGCCCGCGCGGAGCAAGTAGACGAAGGCCGGCGAGTTCCGCGCTCCCGGGCGCGAGCTCGTGACGCGGAATGCGAACGCCCGCCCGTCGTCGGAGGTAACGACTCCGGCGTCGAGCTCTCGGCGCGCGCCGCGCCAGCCCGCCTGCGCCACGAACGAGCCGTCGCGGCGGAGGATCGCCACGTGGCGTTGCGCCGTGAAGACGAGCAGGCGCCGCCCGAGCGTGCTGATCGCGCCCTGCGCGCCAATGCGCCTGATCCTCCGTACCGCAGGGCCGCGGACGGCGCTGAGCATTCCGTCAGGAGCGACGAAATAGAGCGTCCGTGTTTGCAGATCGAAGGAGAACGAGCTCGAGTGCCGGTAGCGGTAACGACGGACGACCTTTCCGGCTGGCGAGAGGACCGTGATCGTCCTCCGGCCGGAAACGAGCAGATATCCCTGGTCGGTGAAGTCGATCGGATAGAGGCCTCGTCCGCGCAGAACCAGCCGCTCCGGCCCCCGGAGATCGGTCAGGAAGACCCCGCGGCGGCCGTAAGAGTCGAAGGCGAATGCCCGCGGGCCGAGCGCGATGCTCCCCGCCTCGTTGTAATAGAGCCCGGCCGAGCGCCAGACGACCCGGCCGCGCCGAACGACGAGGTAGCGGCCCGCGTGGGTGCGCCGGGTCGTCAGGCCGTCGCCGTGTCTCTGCCTCCACGCCCTGTTCTGCTTCGCCAGCCAGTCGATCGGAAGCCTGCTGACCGCGCCGCCGGTCTCGAGGCGGAACCAGCCGCAGTCGGTGCTGAGGACGATCGGCGCCGGAACGGCCGGTCCGCGGGGTGGCGGCGCCGCACACGGGTCGGCATGCGCGGCATGCGTGACGAGCAAGGCGAGCGCCGACAGGAAGATCATCGAACGAGATACGGCTCGGGCCGGCGCTGAGGTCCGTTAGGTCTCGCTCGGAGCCGGCTCCAGCGGGCTCGGCCGGGTCCGCAGCACCCTGGCCATCCACCCGGGAAGCCACCAGTTCCACCGGCGCATGAGCTGCATCGCCGACGGGACGAGCAGCGCGCGGATCACGGTTGCGTCGAAGACGATCCCCGCCGAGAGCCCGATCGCGAACTGCTTGATGTCCGGCCCGGGGCTCGTCGAGAGCGAGAAGAAGGCGAACATGAGCACGAGCGCGGCGCTCGTCACGAGCTTCCCGGTTCGGGCAAGGCCGAGGCCGACCGCCTCCTTCGTCCGCCGCGTCTCGTCGTAGGCCTCACGCATGCGCGTGAGCATGAAGACCTCGTAGTCCATCGAGATCCCGTAGAGGAAGGCGAAGATCATCAGCGGGATCCAGGAGATAACGGCGTCGGTCGCCGGGACGCCCCAGATCGCGTCGCTGCCGTGGCCGTCCTGGAAGACGAAGACGACGATTCCGTAGGCCGCGCCGAGCGAGATCAGGTTGAGGATCACCGCCTTCAGCGGCAGGACGACGGAACGGAACGCGCGCATCAGGAGCACGAAGGTGAGGATGAGGACGAAGAGCAGCACGTACGGGAACTTCCCGTAGACCGCCTTGATGAAGTCGCGGGTCTCGGCCGGGATCCCGCCGAGCGCGACCTGCGTCGAGCCGAGCTGCGACTCGAGGCGCGGTAAGACGTCGTTGCGAAGACGCGAAACGGTGTCCTTCGCCGCCCGCGAGTTGCCGTCGTCGGTGCCGAAGGCCTCGATCAGGGCGGCATCGTCCTTGCGCCATGAAGGCGGCGCTGCAGCCCCGTAGATGCCGGGTGTGTCGGCCAGCTCGTCGGTTGCCTTCGCCAGCACGCCGGCGTCAGCGCCGTGCTCGACGAGCACGACGTGCGGCAGGTAGACGCCGTCCGGGATGCCCGACGCGGTGATCGCCTTCCGGCCGACCTCTGCGTCTCCGCTCGCGGGCTCCTTCTTCAGCTGGGCGTCGCTCGGGTTGATGTGGAACGCGGGCAGGACGACGAGCGTGACGATGATCGCGCCGGCGAGGAACACCGGCAGCGGCGCCCTCGCGACGAGCCGGGCCCACCTGGCCCAGAAGCCCCGGTCGGTTCTCGGCGGGCTGACGAAGCGCCGCGGCATGACCCGCAGCCGGTTGATTCTCGGCCCGAGGAGCGAGAGCAGCACCGGGAGCAGCGAGATCGACGCGAGCACCGAGACCGCTGGGATGAGCATGCCGCCGATCCCGATCGAGCGGATGAACGGCAGCGGGAGGATGATCATGCTCAGGAGCCCGATCGCGACCGTCGAGCCGGAGATGATCACCGAGCGGCCGGCGTGGGTCATCGTCTCGACGAGCGCCTCGTCCGTCGGGCGCCCGGAGGCGAGCTCCTCGCGGAAGCGGAAGATCATCACGAGCGCGTAGTCGATCGAGACGCCGAGACCGACGAGCGCGACGAGAAACTGGACGATGATCGAGACGTCGGTGACGTACGTGAGGGCGTAGACGCACGCGAACGTCGTCAGGATCGAGCTCGCCGCCATCGCCAGCGGCATCGCGATCGCCGGGAGCGTTCCGAAGACGAAGAGCAGGATGATCAGGGCGCCCGTCGCGCCGAGCAGCGTCTCGGTGAGCACGCCCGGCCCCGTCTCGCCGCCCTGCGACTGGAAGATCGGGTCGCGGCCGGTCAGATGGCTCGTCACGCCCTTCGGCGTCGCCTTCTTCAGCGCCGCGCGCGCCGCCTCGGTCGGTGGGAAGCTCGAGAAGGTCGCGTTCCCGGGCGGATAGATCGTCGCGACCATCGTGTGCTTGTCCGGCGAGAGGTACATGTCGTCGTGCGTCTCGAACCAGGAGCCGGTTCGCGAGCCGCGCACGACCTGGGAGGCGGCGCCGATCGCGCGCTGGATGCCCGCGACCTCTGTCACGTTGCGGTTCGGCGAGGTGAACACGGCGACCAGCGGGGGCTTCTCGCCGGACCCGAAGAGCTTCAGGGTGCGCTGATTGGCCTCGTAGGCCGAATAGCCCGGGATCGAGAAGGACTGGAACCAGCGATCGGAGAGCCGCGACGCCGAGAACGCGCCGACCAAGGTGAGCACGATCCACGTCCCGAGGACAAGCCGCCGGTGCCGGATGACGAGTCGCGCAATCCGCGCCATCGCGGGGGAGGCTACCGATCGAGTCCCGGGCCGTGCAGCTGGCCTTCGTAGGCGCCGCGGCCGGTCATGACGGCGGCCCCGCAGAGTGCGGCGAAGGCCAGCGCGGCATCCGACCCGTCGCCGCGCGCGAGCGCGAAGGTCAGGCCGGCAGCGAACGAGTCGCCGGCCCCATAGGCATCGGCGAGCGGGCCCGGGAGCGGGGCCGGCGCGTACGTTCCCGAGCGCTCACCGGCGACGAAGCTGCCGCCCGCCCGGCCCATCGTCGAGGCCACGAGCGCGGGCTCGGGATCGATCTGGCCCGGTGTGTACGCCTCCTCCGAGTCGCTGCCGCTCCGAACGAGTGCGTCCAGCTCGACGCCCGCCTCGACGAGCGTCGGCAGCTCACGCGCCGTGGCGACGAGCACCCGAGCCTTCCGCGCGGCCCGCAGCGCCTCGGCGTCGCCCGCGCTGAAGTAGACGGCGTCGATCTCGGCGAGCTCGTCCCAGGGCAGCGGGTCGCTCCGATAGGGGTGGAGCTTGTCCCCGATCAGCGTGATCGTCCGCTCACCGTGCGCGTCGAGAAAGGTGAAGGCTTGGCGCTGCGGCTCGTCGCGGGTCGCTGCGTGCACGCGAAGGCCCAGGCGTTCCAGCCCCTCGCGCGCGACTGTGCCGAGCTCGTCGTTGCCGACCGCGACGAAGAAGTCGGCCGCGCCGGCGAGCTTCAGCAGCTGCACGGCGGCGACGGCGCCGCCTCCCGCGGGCTCGACCCACGACTCACGGGCACGGATGATCTCCCCGGGATCGGGCACGCACTCGACAGTTGCGAAGCGAACCAGCTCGACGTGCCCGACGACTGCCGTTCTCACAGTTCCGCCCTCGTTTGCGTTAGAGAAGATGATGGCCTTGCACTTGCCGCCATTCGAATCTTTCTATGAAGAGCACCGCGACGCGGTCCTGAGAGAGCTCCGGCGACTGCTCGGTTCCGCGGCGGCGGCCGAGGACGCGTACCAGGAAACCTTCCTGCGGGCGCTCCGCGCCTACGGGCGGCTCCGGCACGCCGAGAACCTGCGCGCCTGGGTGCTGACGATCGCGCGCCGAGTTGCCGTCGACCAGCTCCGCCGCCGCGAGCGGCCGCCCGAGGCCGCCGAGCCGGCGCTCGACAGGCGCCCCGCCTATGCGGAGCTGGGCGAGCTCGCCGACGGCCTCCCGCGCAAGGAGCGCGCAGCGGTCGTCCTCCGCTACGGCTACGACCTTTCCTACGCCGCCATCGGCGCCGCGCTCGGCTCGAGCGAGCAAGCGGCGCGCCAGGCGGCCTCGTCCGGTGTCCGAAGACTCAGAAGGAGGATGCAATGACCGTCTCCCCCACGCTCGACAACCGCTTCCGGGAAGCAGCCGCCGCGGCCGGGCTGCTCGATGTCGCGTACGACCTCGCCGAGACGCCTGTCGGAACGCTCCTCGTCGCGGCGACCGACCGCGGGCTCTGCCGGGTCTCGTTCGATCCCCAGCTGGAGCGCGAGGCGGAGTGGCTCGCACAGGCGTTCGGCGTCCGCGTGCTGCGCGCGGCCAAGCCCGTCGAGGCCGTCCGGCGCCAGCTCGACGAGTACTTCGAGGGCAAGCGCACCCGCTTCGAGCTCCCGGTCGACCTCCGGCCGTCGGCGCCGTTCAGCCGTGAGGTCCTCAGGCGACTCGCCCGTGTCCCGTACGGCGAGGTGACGACGTACGGCGCGCTCGCCCGCGCGGCACACCGGCCCCAGGCGGCCCGCGCCGTCGGCACGGTCATGAACCGCAACCCGATTCCGATCGTGCTCCCGTGCCACCGCGTCGTCGGCGCGGACGGATCCCTCGTCGGCTACGGCGGCGGTCTCGACCGCAAGCGGCTGCTGCTGAGCCTCGAGGGAGCGATCGACCAGCCGCTTGACATGTGACCTTTCGGTCACCTATTATGCGACGCGATGAGCGACGACGACCGCGTCTTCAAGGCCCTCGCCGATCCCACTCGGCGGCATCTGCTCGACCGGCTCTTCCAGCGTGACGGCCGCACGCTGACCGAGCTCGAGTCCGAGCTGGAGATGACGCGCTTCGGCGTGATGAAGCACCTGCGGTTGCTCGAGGATGCGGGCCTCGTCGTCACCCGGCGCTCGGGGCGGGAGAAGCTGCACTTCCTGAATCCCGTTCCGATCCGCCTGATCCACGACCGGTGGATCGACAAGTACACCGAGCACCGCGTGTCGGCGCTCGCGAACCTCAAGACCGAGTTGGAGGAGACTGCATGACGACGATGACCGAACAAGCGACACAGGTCTACTCCGTCTTCATCCGCGCCACGCCCGAGCAGGTGTGGGACGGAATCACGAAGCCGGAGTTCACGACCCGCTACTTCTACGGGAGCAGGATCGAGTCGACTTTCGAACCGGGCTCTTCCTATCTCGGGCTCGCCGGGGACGGGGACCAGCAGCTCGTCGACGGCGAGGTCCTGGAGTCCGACCCGCCGCGCCTACTTCGTCATACCTGGCGCGCGCTCTACGATCCGGATACCGCGGCCGAGCACCCGAGCCGCGTGACGTGGGAGATCGAGGCCCAGGACGGCGGCGTCACGAAGCTCACCGTTGTCCACGACCAGCTCGAGGGTGCTCCGAAGACCGCCGAGAGCGTCGCCGGCGGCTGGATGTACGTCCTCAGCGGCCTGAAGACGCTGCTCGAGACCGGCGAGCCGCTTCAGTCCGCCTGACCGAGATCCGCTGCGGAGCGGGTCACGGGCCCGCTCCGCAGCCGCGACGAAGGAGGAGAGAGATGGAGTTCGACCACTTCACGATCGCGCTGCTGATCCTGCGCCCGGACGGCCCCCAACTCGACGAGGCCGCGGCGACTGCCCTGCAGGACGCACACATGGCGCACCTCGCTGATCTGCACGACGCCGGTCATCTGCTCGCCGCTGGGCCACTCTCCGACGAGAGGTTCCGCGGCCTCTCGATCCTCAACGTCGAACCGGAGCGGGCGCGCGAGCTCAAGGAGGCAGACCCTGCCGTGCGGGCCGGGCGCTTCTCGGTCGAGGCCATGCCCTGGATGGTTCCCGGCGGAGCGATCTCCTTTTCGCCGACGCGCTTTCCGCGGTCGACCGCGGACGTCTAGCGCCACATGCCGTTAGATCAGCCGCCCTCGAGTCCCGGCCCTGTGTCCTTTCGCTGATGATCCCCAGCCTCGCGCTCGTCCTCGTCGATCACTCTGCGAACCTTCCGGACCGCGCCAGGCCGGAGCCTAAAAGACGCGCACTAGGCGAAGACAGGTGCTTCGGTTCCGGAGCGGCACGCGGCGTCCGTCTCTCGGGTCGAGCGGGAAAGCGAACGGTCAGGGCATAGGCGATGCAGACCGCGCCCATGTACCACGGGAGGCCATGGTCGAACTCGTAGTCCGTCCATGCCCAGTACCACAGCGGACCAGCCACGAGCGGGCTCACGGCGAGTGCGAACAGGCGCCGACGAACCCTCGACCACCTGGTTCTGAACCGTGCGAGCGCCGCCAGGTACAGGAGGCCTCCTACGGTAAAGCCGAGCGCGAGCTGCACGCCGACAATCAGTCCGAAAATCACGACGACAAGGAGATTTCCGCCGAACGACGACTCAGGATCCCCGCCGCCCAGGACCCATCCGCCAAAAAACAGCGCTTGGGAAAGGATCAGGATTAGAGCCCAGAGGATCACGACGTTGCGCCCGATCCACATGGAGAGCGGCGGCTGCTGTGGCTCATCATCGCGCATGGTTATCGTCATACCCTTTCCGGGCGCTTTGAGCAACGCGGGAGCTCCCGCCTCGCTTGAGCAGGAGCTCGTACTCCTTCGACGGAGGAAGACGCGCTCGTGATCTTTTGGCAAAGTGGGTTCGTAGGTAGAAGTCGATGCGTCTCGTCGCGCCCGCCGTAGCATTGCTCCTCATCATGAGTGGATGCGGAGCGGCTACGCCGTCGAGCGGCAACGAGCCGACGACGATCCACGTTCGGCCCTCGGACGTGACGACAAAGATCGTAGGCGCCTCGCCAGCGCAGAAGGAGATCCTGCTCCAAGCGCTGTCCGGGGTCGGCGACAGACGGATCGAGACGATCACGATCGAGGAGCCGGAGCCCGGCTGGGAGGGCGACGTCGCGCTGCGCTTCTCGCCGCGGGCCGAGGCGGTCGACGAGATGCGAACGTCGTGGGAAGCCTGGCTCGTCGCCAACGCGTTCGCCGTCCGCTCTCGTGAGCTGGGATTGCAGTCGGTCGCATACGTGGCGCTTCCGGGCGAGGCCTCGGCGATCGGCGAAGCCACACACGAGATGGCAGGTCGCGGGACGGCGGCAAAGGTGAAGGCGTTTGTCCGCCGGCTCGAGGTCGAGTCCAAGCGGGCCGACGCGAACGTGCAGCAGATCGAGGTGCTGCATCCTCTTGACTACGCCGTGGCCGCGACATTGCAGGTGTCCGATCCGGCTGAGTTCCTCGAGCGTCGGGCTCCGCGTCTTTTCGAGCGGCTAGGAGAGCCGCCAGGCGACTTCGACCTCCGCTTCGTCGATTCGAAGGGCGCGGGCGTGTCCGAGAACTGGCACGCGGCGAGCGGGGGAGCAGTATGGGTGCGAAAGGACCTCGACGGCTGCAGCCCGTACCTCGTGAGCCGGCCGATCGGGTACACGCCTCCGCCCTGCCCTGCGGACGGGCCTGCGAGCCGTCAGTCGCCGAGCAGGCAGTAGCCGACGCCCCAGATGTTCTGCACGTAGGGCGGATGCCCCGGCCGCGCGAGGTGGCGGCGGAGGCGTGATGCGTGCGAGTCGAGCGTGCGCGTCCGCCCGAGCGAGCGGAAGCCCCAGACGTCGCGCAGCAGCTCCTCCTTCGTGAACACGCGGTACGGATCTCCCGCCAGCTTGAGTAGGAGCTCGTACTCCTTCGTCGGGAGCAGCACGCGCTCCCCGGCCACCGTGACGCGGCGCGTCGCGCGGTCGATCTCGATCTCTCCGGCCGAGAACCGCTCCGCGGCCGACGGTGTGGCCCGGCGCAGCACGGCGCGGATGCGCGCCACGAGCTCGTCGTAGTAGAACGGGCGCTCGAGATAGTCGTCGCAGCCGCGGTCGAAGGCGCGCACCCGGTCGAGGGGATCCGACGCCTGGCGCCCGAGCACGATCACCGGCACCTGCCGGTCCCAGGAACGTCCTGGCTCGCCCTCGCGCAGGCGGCGGCAGAATTCGGGGCTCTCCGCGTCGCCGATGAGCACGAGGTCGGGGCGGGTCTGCTCGAGCAGGTCGAGCGCCTCGCCGTTCGTCGCCTCGACCACCTCGAACCCGTCCTGGCTCAGGTGCCGCTCGAGGTAGCTCCGAGTCGTCTCTTCCGGCTCGGCGAGAAGCAGCGCGTTGGACATGGCGCCGAAGCTAGCGGCGCTCTCCCGCTCCCGCTAGATGTCCATTCGCGCGAGTGTGTGCCGAAAAATCGACAGTACGCTCGATCGGCCGTGGCTCACAGGGTCAGATCCGCCCCGAGCGGAAGACTCCCCAGAGCAGCCAGAGCCCGAGCACGCCCGAGAGGAAGAAGCCCAGGGCCGAGACGATGTTGAGGCCCAGCACCTGCGGGCCCGAGGTCGCGAAGACTCCGATCAGGCTCGAGCCGATGAGCCCGGCGGCGACAACGAAGGCGATGATCAGGCGGTTGATGACGATGTCCAGCCTGTGGGCAAGGTCGTCCAGCCCCTTGTGGACGAAGCCGACCTCGATCTGCCCGTCGCGCATCTGCTCGAGGACGTCGTGGAGCTGGTGCGGGTACTCGGCGAAGACCGAGGCGAGCTTGATCGACTCCCGGCGGGCCCGCGAGAGCATGCGCTGCGGGGTGTAGCGCCCGAGCATGAGGCTGCGCGCGTAGGGCCGCGCGACCTCGAAGACGTTGAAGTCGGGGTAGAGCTCGACGCCGACCGAGGCGAGGGTCGCGATCGCCTTGTCGAGGATGATGAAGCGGGTCGGCAGCCGCAGGTTGAGGGAGTAGATAAGGGTGAAGACCTCGCGGATCACCTGCAGCGGGTCGATCTCGGCGAGGCTCGCTCCGTAGTAGCGGTAGAAGAGCTCGCGGATCTCGTGCAGGAACTCCTCCTCGCGCTCCTTCGGGTAGCGGACGCCGAGGTCTGCGAGCCGCTTCGGGAGCGCTTCGATGTTCTCGTTGGCGACGTCGATGAAGAGGCGGGTCGCTTTCGAGACGTCGTCGTCCGTCAGGTTGCCGGCGAGCCCGAAGTCGACGAGCCCGATCTGATCGGGCCGGAGCACGAGGATGTTCGCGGGATGCGGATCGCCGTGGAAGAAGCCGTTCCGGAAGATCATCGTCATCCAGGCCTCCGCGATCACCTCCGCCAGGCGCTTGCGCTCCTCGAGGGAGTAGCCGGCCTCGTCGATGTCGGCGAGCTGCCGGCCCTCGACGAACTCCAGCGTCAGCACCCGGGCCCGCGTGTAGCTCCAGTAGACGCGCGGGACGTGGATGTGCGGATGGCCCGCGAAGTGGCGGTGGAGCGTCTCGGCATTGCGCCCCTCGAGCCGGTAGTCGAGCTCCTGGCGGATGGCGCGCGCGAACTCGTCGACGACCTCGCGGATGTCGACGAAGTCGAGGGCGCGTACGCGCTCCTTGACGATCCGCGCAGCCTGGTAGAGGAGGCCGAGGTCGGCTTCGATCTGCTGCGGCGCGCCCGGGCGCTGCACCTTGACGGCCACGGCATGGCCGTTCGGGAGGACGGCGCGGTGCACCTGGCCGATCGACGCCGCCGCGATCGGCTGGGGGTCGAACTCGACGTAGAGGCGCTCGATCGGCTGGCCGAGCTCCTCGAGCACCACGCGCTCGACCTCCTCGTACGCGAAGGGGCGTACGTCGTCTTGGAGGCCCCGCAGCTCGGAGATGATGTCCGGCGGGAGGACGTCGGGCCGCATCGAGAGCAGCTGGCCGAACTTGACGAAGGTCGGGCCCAGCTCCTCGAGGAGCTCGCGGAGGTGCTTGCCGCGCTCTGAGGGCACGCCGTCCATCGGCACCCGCCCCTCGCCGCGGCCGGGGATCAGATCCGTCAGCTTGTGCCGCTCGAAGAAGTACCCGAAGCCGTGCCGGACCGCGACCTGGGCGATCTCGGTCAGCCGGCCGATGTTACGGGTCTTCGGAGGCGCCTGCGCCATGGCTAGAAGTGTTCCACGTAAGGCGCGCGTCCCCTATTTGATGCGGCGTTCCTCCTGCGAGAGCACGCGGAACTCCAACGGAAGCGCGCCCGTCTGGAGCACGATCTCGAGGTCCTTCGCCTCTTTCAAGGAGCCGATCCCCACAATCTGTGCGCCGTTGCCGCCCGGAATCCCGTCCGGGTTGTCGCGGAAGCTCACGCTGGGGGCGGACTTCATCTCCCTGTCGAGGACGATCGCAAGCTGCTGCGAGTACAGCTCGGGGTCCCCCGCGCCTCCGCTCTGGTTGAACCTGAACTGTCCCCGCTCGGCGAGTGTCCGCGTCAGCTCGTGGAACTCTTTCGCCCCGGAGCTCGTGAACTGGATGAGGACGAGGGGCTGGCCGCTCTCGGCCCCCTGCGTACCGAAGTCCTGGCGTGTCCCCTTGAGCTCGATGTCGTCGCCTGTCAGCTCCGGGACGGGATGCTTGAGGTTGTCGGGGTCGTACCTGAAGAGGTAGTAGTAGGTGCCCGTGAGCTCGGCGTTGACGCCCGGGCAATAGCGCTCCCGTTCTCCGCATGTGATGACGATCGTCTTGAGCCGCAGTCGTGGTGGACGGCGCCGCGGCACCGGAAAGCCTCGAATATCGACCGAGATGTCAGGCACGAGGTCGCCTTGGAGGTCGAAGAACTCGAGGCGGCCGCGCCGCATCACGATCGGCAGTACGCGATCCACGTTGCCGGGGAGGATGACTGCGATACGGCCGCCGTCACGCCGGATATCCGCACTGTCGACACCGAGCCTTTCCAGGCGCGCGCGCATGATTCCTATCGCCACATCCAGCTGCTCTTCGGTGCCCGGGCTCGTGGGCTCGAGGACGATGCGAGTCAGCTTTTCCGGAAGCGCGTCTCTGTTTGTGGCGCCTCCGCCGCATGAGACACCTGCGAGTAGCAAGATCGCGCCGGCAGCGGTCGCGGCGAGGCGCATTACCCTCAGTGCGGCGCAGGAGACTTTGCAACAGTCTGTTGCAAAGTCTCCTTCGGGGCGTCCTCGAGGAGGCGCAGTCGGTGCTCGAGCTGTGCGACCCGGAGCTCGAGCTCGTCGAAGTCGTCGCGCGTGACGAGGCCCAGTTGATGGAAGAGCCCTTCGAGGCCCGCTCCGGCCTTTTCGCCCATCCGGACGGCCTCGCCCCGCCAGCGGCGCGTCGCCTGGTCGATCAGCTCCCGGGCCTCGTCGCGGCGCATGCCGCCCTTGGAGGAGAGCTCGTCGGCGAGCGCGTCGGCGCGGTCGGCGGTCAGAGCGACGGCGCCCAGCGCGGCAAGGCCCAAGCGCTCGGCGGTGTCGCGGAGGGAGCTAGCGTCGTCGTCCATGCGGCCTTGCCCGGCGGCGCTGGCGGCGCCGCTCGCGTTTTGACGCCGAGGCCGCCGGAGCGGGCTCGGGCAGAAGCCCGTCCGCTAGCCCGGGAGCCGGCTCGGCCGCGGCAGCCTGGGTGGCTTCCTCGAGCATCACCGTTCCCGTGTCGGCCGCCGGGCCTCCAACCGGCGCACGAGGCCGGCGGCGGGCAGGTCGTCCACCGTCGGGCTCCGTCCCTTCCTCCGGCCCGGTCTCGACCTGGCCGATCCGCCGCGCGTACTCGGGCTCGCGCTCCTTGAGGATCGTGAGCAGCGGCGCAGCGATGAAGATCGACGAGTAGGCGCCGGAGCTGATGCCGATCAGCAGCGCGAAGGCGAAGTCCTTCAGCGTCGCGCCGCCGAAGAGGAGCAGCGAGCCCACCGGCAGCAACGTGATGAACGTCGTGGCCAGGGAGCGCCTGATCGTCTCCCAGAGCGAGATATTCGTGATCGAGGCGAATGCCGCCCGGCGCATGAGCGGCACGTTCTCGCGGACGCGGTCGAAGATGATGATCGTGTCGTAGATCGAGTAACCGAGCACGGTCAGGACCGCTGCCACGGTCGCCGTGCTGACCTCGCGCCCGGTCAGCGAGTACACGCCGACGGTGATCACGATGTCGTGGATGAGCGCCGCGATCACCGGGATCGCGTACTTGAAGTCGAACCGGATCGCGACGTAGAGAACGATCAGGAAGAGCGAGAAGAGAATCGCCATCACCGCCGAGCGCGCGATCTGCCGTCCGAAGCTTTCCGAGACGCTCTTCGAACCGTAGTGCGTTGCCCGGAGCTGACTTTCCAGGCCTTCGCGCAGCTTGGTCCCGAGCGCAGGGCTGAGCGACTTCGTGCGGATCTGGAAGCTCTTGTAGTTCCCGTTCGTCTGCGGCCCTCGCCCCTGGATGACGGCCTTGCCCAGGCTCGCGTCGATCGCGCGTATGTCGTTCCGGACGTCGTCGATTGGCTGCGCCTGGGGAGTGTCGAACGTCACCTGGTTGCCGCCCTTGAAGTCGATGCCGAGGTTGAGCCCCCGGAGCCCGAGGGAGAAGATCGCGACGACCACGACCGCGCCCGAGATGGCGAACCAGAGGTAGCGGCGGCCCATGAAGTCGATCTGGAGCCAGCGCGCACCCTGCTGGCCGTGGGCGCCCATGAAGCGCGGGTTGTCGAACCAGCGGAAGCCCGCGAGCAACCCGAGCATCGCGCGAGTCGCGGCGACCGCCGTCACGAGCGAGATCGCCGTCCCGATCAGGAGCATGAGCGCGAAGCCCTTGACGCCGGCCGTCGCGACGAGGAAGAGGACCATCGCCGTGATCGCCGTCACGACGTTTGCATCGATGATCGTGTGGAACCCCTTCGCATATCCCGCGGCGATTCCGGCCCGCACGGATTTGCCCGCGCGGACCTCCTCTTTGATGCGTTCGAAGACGACCACGTTCGCGTCGGCCGCGACTCCGATCGTGAGGACGAGCCCGGCCAGGCCGGGCAGGGTCAGCGTGACGTTGAATTGGAGGACCGCCGCATACAGGAAGGCGCTGTAGATGCCAAGACCGATGACCGCGATCAGGCCGAGGAAGCGGTAGAAGAGGAGCAGGAAGAGCGCGACGACGAGCAGGCCGCCGATGGCCGCCTTCTTCGCCTCCTGGAGCGAGTCCTTGCCGAGGGTGGCCGAGATCTCGCTCTTCTCGAGCTGGCGGAAGGTGTACGGGAGCGCGCCGGTCTGAAGCACGAGGGCGAGGTCCTTTGCCTCTCCCACCGAGCCGATCCCCGTGATCTCTGCGCCGTTCCCGCCGGGGATCCCGTCCGGGTTGTCACGGAAGCTCACGCTCGGCGCGGACTTGATCTCCCGGTCGAGGACGATCGCGAACTGCTGCGAGTAGTTCTCCGGGTCGCCCTGGCCGCCGCTCTGGTTGTACCTGAGCTGCCCCCGCTCGGCGAGTGTCCGCGTCACGTCGTGGAACTTCTTGGCTCCGGAGCTCGTGAACTGCATGAGGACGAGCGGCTGACCGCTCTGGGTCCCCGACGTGGCGAAATCCTGGCGCGTCCCCTTCAGGTTCAGGTCCGATCCCGTCATCTCGGGAATCGGGTCTTCCTCGTCGCGCGGCTGGTACTTGAAGAGGTAGAACTGGGTACGGTCGACCTTGCCGAGGTTCGGGCAGAAACGGTCGGCCGGGCCGCACGTGACGAGCGCCATGTTGCCGGGGACGAACATGACTTTGTGTCCCTTCGGCACCTCGCCTCGCTTGCCGTGTTTCCGGACGTACTTGGAGCGAAGGAGCTCGGTGCGCGTCGGCCTGGGGCCGACCACGAGCCGGTAGTCGGGCTTCTTCGCCTTCGCCTTCTTGACCGGCGCGAAGAGGAAGAACTCCTCGGAGTCGGACGCCTTGCCCTGCGACTGCACGGATGAGAGGAGCCTGTACAGCGAGGTCTGCGGGGTCGGGTTCCCCTGGAGGTCCGCCGACGGAGGGATCAGGTCGCCCTGGAGGTCGTAGAGCTCGAGCTTCGCGGTCTTCCCGATGAGCTCGGAGGCCCGCCGAGGATCGACGCCGGCGAGCTCGACCACCATCTGGTCTTTGCCCTGCTTGCGGATCTCGGGCTCGGTGACGCCCAGCTTGTCCACACGCCGGCGCATGACGGATTGCGCGGTCTCCATGCCCGAGGAGGTGACCTCCTCCCCCTTCCCCGGAACGGCCTTGAGCACGACCTCCGTGCCTCCCTGCAGGTCAAGGCCGAGCGTCGGCTTCTCGTGCAGCGGAGAGCCCGGCACCGCGAGGAGCGCGACGCCCAGCAGGACCACGAAGACGAGGCCCATCAGGATGAGGTGCGAGCGCCGCTCGGCCATCTTGCGGGACTTAGGTTAGCGGGGTCTGCGAGGTAGCCGGGTCACCCAAGCGCCAGACGATCGAGGGCGTCCGCTTTGTAGGACGACAGCTCGCCCGCCTCGATCGCAGCCCGGGCCCCGGCGGTCAGGTCGAGGAGGAAACGGAGGTTGTGCAGCGTCAGCAGGCGCAGGCCCAGGAGCTCCTGCTGGTTGACCAGATGGCGGATGTACGCGCGGGTGAAGCGGGAGCACGCAGGGCAGTCGCAGCGGTCGTCGAGGGGGCCGGCGTCCCGGGCGAAGCGGGCGTTCTTCAGGTTCAGCCGGCCCTCGGACGTCAGAGCCGTGCCGGTCCGCCCCATCCTCGTCGGCAGCACGCAGTCGAACATGTCGACGCCGCGCTCGATCACCTCGAGAATGCCCTCCGGGTCGCCGATGCCCATGAAGTACCGGGGCCTGTCGGCGGGCAGAGACGGCGCCGCTTCGGCGACGGTCTCGAACATAGGGTCCCGCGCCTCCCCCACGCTGAGCCCGCCGAGCGCGTAGCCGTCGAAGTCGAGCGCGACGATCTCCTCGATCGAGCGCCGTCGCAGCTCGGGGTCGGTCGCGCCCTGGGCGATCCCGAACAGAAGCTGGCCCGGCGCGCGCGGCGCACGGCGCTGGCGCTCCGCCCAGAGCGTCGTCAGGCGCACGGCCTCGGCGAGCTCGGGGCCTCCGGCCGGTGCGCAGACGTCGAGGCACATCGCGATGTCCGAGCCCAGCTTCGCCTGGATCGCGGCGACCGCTTCGGGAGTGAACCGCTCCGACGTCCCGTCGTAGACAGAGCGGAAGGTCACGCCCTCGTCGTCGACGGCGAGGATCGTGTCGCGGAGCGAGAAGACCTGATAGCCGCCGGAGTCCGTGAGGATCGGGCGGTCCCAGCCCATGAAGCCGTGCAGGCCGCCGAGCTCGGCGATCACGTCCTCTCCCGGCCGGAAGTGGAGGTGATACGTGTTGCCGAGCACGATCTCGGCGCCGAGCGCGCGCAGCTCGTCCGGGTCGAGCATCTTCACCGTCGCCTTCGTCCCCACGGGCATGAACGCGGGCGTGCGCAACTCGCCGTGAGCTGTCGTGATGACGCCTGCGCGCGCCTCGCCGTCGGCCGCCGTCGTCTCGAAGCTCACAGGATCAGCATTGCGTCGCCGAAGGAGTAGAAGCGGTAGCGCTCCTCGATCGCGAGCTCGTAGAGGCGGCGGGTCTCCTGCGCTCCTGCGAAGGCCATGACGAGGGCGAGCAGGGTCGAGCCGGGCAGGTGGAAGTTCGTCAGCAGCGCATCGACGCGGCGGAACTCGAAGCCGGGCGTGACGAACAGCTCCGTCCGGCCCGTGAGCGGCGCGCCGCGGGCGAGCGACTCGAGGACGCGCACCGTCGTCGTCCCAACTGCGAGCACCCGGGCGGCAGCGCGGATCCGCTCCCACGCCCCGGGCCGGACCTCGTAGCGCTCGCCGTGGAGCACGTGCTCGGCGAGGTCGTCCGCAGTCACCGGCCGGAACGTGTCGAGGCCGACGTGGAGCGTGACGCGCTCGACGTCGAGCTTCGCCACCAGCTCCGGCGTGAAATGGAGCCCAGCAGTGGGCGCGGCCGCCGAGCCCTCGCGGTCGGCGTAGACCGTCTGGTAGCGCTCCGAATCGGCGAGCGGCTCCGTGATGTACGGAGGCAGCGGAACCTCCCCCTCCGGCTGCCCCTCGAGGCGAAGCCGCCAGCGCCCCTCGCCGAGATGCTCGATCAGCTCCACGGGCCCCAGCCGCTGCCCGGGCTTCAGCCGCCGCGTCGGCCTCGCCAGCCCCTCCCACTCGCCCCGCCCGTTCAGGGGCTCGAGGAGCAGCACTTCGGCTTCGCCTCCACCGGCCCTCTCCAGCCGAAGCCTTGCCGGCACCACGCGGCTGTCGTTCACGACGACGAGCTCGCCGGAGAGCTCTGCCGGCAGCTCGCGGAAGCGCCGATGGCGAATGTCGCCGCTCGCCCGGTCGAACACGAGCAGCCGCGACTCGTCGCGCCGCTCGGCCGGATGCTGCGCGATCAGCTCCGGCGGGAGCGAGTACTGCAGCTCAGCACGCTTCATCCGGCCCGAACGCTAGCGTTCTCGCCCATGGACGAAGGAGCACTCGCCCGCGCGAAGGAGCGCCTCCAGGCCGCGGCGGAAGACCGCCCCGGTCCCGGCGACGTCGACGCGGCGCTCGAGCGGGCGCGCGCCCAGGTCGAAGCCCTCGCCGAGCTCGCCGCCCAGCTCGAGACGACACTGCCCGGCCGGGTCGAGGACGCCGTCCGCGAGGGCGTGCGCACCGAGGCCGCGCCTGTCGGACGCCAGCTCGCCGAGGTGAGAGGGCTCGCCGGCCAGACGATTCGCCGGCTCGAGGGCCTCGAGGCGAGTCTCCTCGCCGAGCGGCACGCCCGCGTCGACGACCTGGCCTTGCTCGTCGACCTCATCTCCTCCGGCTGGCGAGGTGTCGATGTGCGGCTCGCGCGCATGGAGCGCAAGCTCGACACGAACGGCGGCGCCGAGGTCTTCCGCATGGAAGACCGCAAAACCGGCTAGCTCCGGTAGGCGAGACAGACGCCTAACATCTCCGTTCTACACTGACTCGTCGTGTGGAGAGCTGCCGCTCCGATCGCCGGTCTCATTCTTGTAGTCATGGCGATCCAGTTCTGGCCCCGTGAACAAGGCCACGTGGCGGCGCAAAGGGAAAGCCGGGTCCAGAAAGTGTCAGCGTCGGCGGGTGGCTGTGCGAAGGCGATTCTTCGCGACTGGATCCCGGACGGTCGGGTCGATGGTACGTACGCGACCTCCTGTTACGAAGCGCTTCGCAGGATGGTGCCCGAGACCAGCTACGGCACCGGGTCCCTGCTCGAGGCCATAGACGAAAACCTTCGGTAGAGCCTCTCAGTTCGTCAGCGCGAGCACGACGCCGGCGGTCGCGGCCCAGAGGACGACCGTCACGACGATCGGCGCGTCCGTCAGCAGGACGTTCTCCGGCTCCTCGCCGAGGTCGTCGCGGTGGACGAGGAGCAGGTACCGGAAGAGCCCGAAGACGACAAACGGAATCGTCACCATCAGCGCCGGCGAGTGGGCGGTGAAGGTGTAGACGGCGTACGCCGCGATCGTGCAGGCGACCGTGACGGCGATCAGCTGGTCGACGAAGGCGAGCGAGTAGCCGTCGAGCACCGGACGACTGGAGCCCGCCAGCACGAGCTCGCTTCTTCGCTTCGCGAGCCCGAGAAAGAGCGCGAGCAACGCGGTGACGAGCAGAAGCCAGGGCGAGATGCGCACCTCGACGGCCTCGGCACCCGCAGCTGAGCGGAGCACGAACAACGCCGCGATCGCGAACACGTCGAGCAGCACGACGTGCTTGAGCGCAAGGCTGTACGCGCCCTGGAGCGCGACGAACGCCGCCAGGAACCCGACCGAGGCGAGGCCGAGAGGCGCGACGAGCGCGAAGGCAAGCACCGAGAGCGCACCCGCCAGCAAGACGGCCGTTCGAAGCGAGAGCTCCCTGCGCGCAACCGGCCGCGAGCGCTTGAGCGGATGAGCCCGGTCGTGCTCCGCGTCTTGGACGTCGTTGACGAGATAGGCCGCGCTCGAGGCCGCACAGTACGCGGCGAAGGCTGTCGTCGCCTCGAGCCACCGAATCCCGTCACCGAGCTTGGCCGCGAACAGCAGCCCGGCGAAGAGCAGCAGGTTCTTCGACCACTGACGGGGCCGCATCGCGGCGAGTGCCGCGCGGCCGCTCGAGCGCCGCTCCGGCAGTGCGACGACGTCTGCTCGTACGGGAAGCGCCACGGCCCGGCATGCTACGGGCCAATCGATTTCCCAGGAGGCCTCATGCGGTACGAGATCTCGCCGTACCTCTACTACGAGGACGGTTCAGCCGCCATGGAGTGGCTCATGAAAGCGTTCGGATTCGAGGAAGACATGCGCATGACCGAGGATGACGGCCGCCTGGCGCATGGGCAGCTCAAGCTCGGAGACAGCATCGTCATGCTCGGAGAGCCGGGCTCGGGGTACGAGAATCCGAACAAGCGCGGCGGGCGCGCGACCGCAGGCGTCCACGTCTACGTCGACGACGTCGATGCCCATTTCGAGCAGGCGAAAGCCGCGGGCGCGAAGATCAACATGGAGCCGACCGACCAGCCCTACGGCGACCGCCGCTACGACTGCGAGGACCCCGAGGGCCACGACTGGTTCTTCGCCCAGAGCCTCAGCTAGACAGGCGCGCGGGTAGGACGAGCTCGAAGCGGCTGCCGCGCCCGACTTCGCTGTCGAGCTCGATCCGCCCGCCGAGCGCCAGCGCCAGCTCCCGGGCGATCGCGAGGCCGAGCCCGGTGCCTTTGCCGTCGTGCGTCCAGAACGGACGGAAGATCCGCTCCTGCTCCTCGGCTCCGATTCCGGGCCCGGTGTCCTCGACGGCGACATGGATCAGACCGTTCTCCGCCCGCAGGCGCAGGTCGACCCGGCCGCCGTCGGGCGTCCAGCGGAATGCGTTCGCGAGCAGGTTCGTGATGATCTGAAGCACGCGGTCGCCGTCCGAGACGATGACCGCCTCCGCGCCGACCTCGTGCGAGTACTCGATGTCGCGGCGCTTCGCCTCCTCCCCGAACGACGCATAGGCCTGCTCGAGGAGCCGCGCCATGTCGACCTCCTCCCGCAGGACCGTGAAGCGCCGCATGTCGAGCTTCGCGAGGTCGAGGACGTCCCCGACGAGCCGCTCCAGACGGCCGGCTTCGAACGCGATCACCTCCAGCGAGGTCGTTCGAGCCTCGGCGTCCTCCACCAGCCCCTCCCGCAGCGCCTCGACGTGCCCGCGGATCGCGGTCAACGGCGTCCGCAGCTCGTGCGAGACGGTCATCAGGAAGTTGCGCTCGAGCTCTTCGGCCTCCGAGAGCCGCTCCGTCATCTGCCGGAAGGAATCGGCAAGGTCGGCGATCTCGTCACGACCGGACACCGTCGGAACCGGCGTGTCGTAGCGGCCCTCGGCCACCTCGTCGGCCGCCTGGGCGAGCCGTCGCACCGGCCTCGTGAGCCGTCCCGAGAGATACCACGCGAGCCCCGCTGTCACGAGCACGCCGGCCAGCAGCGCGAGCGCGAGCCGCTCGTACAACGTCACGAGCCGGTCGCGAAGCTCCGTCTGGGCGGTGGCGACGACGATCGCGCCGAAGGGCCGCCCGCTCTTCTCGAGGTAGAACGGATGCGCGACTGCGAGGAACTCCCGGGTCTCGCCGGGCGGGACGAAATGGAACTCGACAGTCTTTCCCTGCTGGATCGCCGGCCAGTCGACGGCGCTCTTCGGGAGCGGCTGCAGTCCTGATCCCTGCCCGGAGAACGGCGGGACGCCGACGTAGAAGAGGCGATTGCCGCTCGCGCGCTCGAGCTTCTTGGCGGCGAAGAACGGCGGTGGGCGATCCTGCTCCTGCGCCTTCAGGGCCTGCTCCGAATAGAGCTGAGTCAGCCCGGCGGCCTCGCGTCGCAGCTCGCGCTTCGCCTGGTCCTGCGTGTAGTCCTGGAAGAGCCCGTAGGCGATCGCGGCCGCCAGCACTCCGGTCAGCGCGATCCCGGAGAGGAAGAGCGCCGGCAGGCGGAAACGCAGCGACCGGAACATTTCTCTACATCTTGCTTACGCGGTCGCCGTCTCCTTCGCGGGCGACACCTTGTAGCCGACGCCCCAGACGGTGACGACCGGCGACGCTTCGCCGAGCTTCCGGCGCAGCTGGCGGACGTGGACGTCCACGGTCCGCGTGTCCCCCGCGAAGGTGTAGCCCCAGACGCGCTCGAGCAGCTGGTCGCGAGTCAGCACGAGGCCGCGATGGTCGAGAAGCTCCCAGAGCAGGTCGAACTCCTTCGGAGCGAGCTTGATCTCCTCGTCCCCCACCTTGACCTCGCGGCGGCCGGCGTCGATGTGGAGATCTCCGTGCTGGAGAACCGCGCTCGCCACGTCCTTGCGGTCCGGCGTCGAGCGCCGCAGGATCGACTTCACACGCGCGACCAGCTCGCGCGGGTTGAACGGCTTCGTCAGGTAGTCGTCGGCGCCGACCTCGAGGCCGATGATCTTGTCGACGTCCTCGTCCCGGGCGGTCAGCATCAGGATCGGCACGTCGGAGCGGCGCCGTAAGCGGCGGCAGACCTCGATTCCGTCGATGTCGGGCAGCATCAGGTCGAGGACGATCAGCGACGGCTGGTGGCCCTCGGCCTTCGAGAGCGCGTCCTCGCCAGTCTCGGCCACGTGCACGTCGTAACCCGCGTTCTTCAGGTACAGCGAGACGAAGGAGGCGATGGACGCCTCGTCCTCCACTACGAGCACTGTTTGCGGTGTGGTCAGAGGCATCGCCTCAGAATGCCAGAGGGAGCCGCTACCGGGGCGCGGGCGGTGAGCTGAGGTCGAACTTCATGGGGTCGTCCGGCAGAGAGTGATACTCCTCCTCGTTCAGCGACCAGACACCGTCGTAGTAGATCCCGGCGGTCGGGTCGCCGGCGCCGTCGATGACCCCGCGACCGCGGGCGATCGCGCTCAGGAAGATCCCGCGCGCCTCGATCCGGGTCTGATAGCGCGCGCCGATGAGCCGGAAGCGAATGTTCTGGCCCTGATAGATCGTGGTCTTGTCGCCGCGGTAGGTGATCTTTCTCGCCCCGTAGACGACCGGCCGCTTGGAGTCGTAGGGGTTCGGATCCGTGATCGTCAGCTTCCCGCGCTCGAAGCGGCCCGTGATGCTGCCCTTCGCGTTCAGGAAGATCATCCCCCGCGCCTCCTTGACGGAGAGCGTGCCGTCGGCCGGCGGCGCCAGTGGCAGCGCCGAGTAGGCCGCCGCGGGCAGCACGAGCAGAGCCAGAAATGGGACCAGGAGTCTTCGCATCTGGATCAAGTATGCGTGTTCTCCTTGTGCCTGGAATGAGGGAGTTGTAAGGAAAGCGTTAGTAGGGTCCCTCGGGTGAGCGAGCTAGGCGATTTCGGCGTCTACGTGCTCGTGGTCTCGGCAGGCGTGCTTCTCGCGCTGCTCGCACGCAAGGTCACCGAGCGCTACCCCATTCCGGCGCCTGCCCTCTTTCTCCTCGCGGCTCTCGCCGTCCCGGTGATCGTGCCCAACATCCGCAATGTGGAGCGGATCGGGGTCGTGGCGCTGATCGTGATCCTCTTCGACGGCGGGATGCACATCGGCTGGCGACGATTTCGCCGTGCCGCGGTGCCGATCGCGTCGCTCGGCGTCCTCGGCACCTTCGCCACGGCCGCGCTGATGGCTCTCTGCGCCCGCTACCTGCTCGACTTCGACTGGACGACCGCCGGGATCCTGGGCGCAGCGCTCGCCCCGACCGACCCGGCCGTCATGTTCTCGATCCTCGGCGACAAGGAGATCCGAGGGCGGACGGGCACGATCCTCGAGGGCGAGGCCGGCGTCAACGACCCGGTCGGGATCGCGCTCATGATCGGGATGCTGGAGCTGGCGACAACCGACGGCGGCTCGTTCTGGACGGTGGTGCGCGAGTTCACGCAGGAGATGGGCGTCGGCCTCGCGGTCGGCATCGCCGGGACGGCTCTCCTCGTCGTCTTCATGCGTCGCGTCCGGCTGCCGGGCGAAGGGCTCTATCCGCTCCGCACGCTCGCCGCCGCCGGGCTCATCTACGGGCTCGCGGCGGTCGCTCACGGTTCCGGTTTCCTGGCCGTCTTCATCGCGGGACTCGCGCTGGGAGACCTCGACATTCCCTACGAGCGGGAGATCCGACGATTCCACACGGCGCTGGCAAGCCTCGCCGAGATCATCGTCTTCGTCGCTCTCGGCCTCACGGTGCACGCGGGCCGACTGTTCGAGCACGGAGTCTGGAGCGACGCCTTGTTGCTCGCCGTCGTGCTCGCCTTCGTGGCGCGCCCCCTGGGGCTCGCCCCGCTCTTGCTGCCGCTGAAGCTGAGGACCGGTGAGAAGCTCTTCCTCGCCTGGGGCGGGCTCAAGGGCGCTGTGCCGATCCTGCTCGCCGCCTTCGCGGTGCTGGCCGAGGTCGACGACGCACAGCGGCTCTACGAGATCGTCTTCGTCGTCGTCGCGTTCTCCGTCGTCGTCCAGGGAGCGACGATCCCCTTCGTCGCCGGGCGGCTCGGCGTGCCGATGCGCGCCGTCGGACGATGAGCGCGCTCGCCGCGGCCCTCGCTCTTCTGACCGGCGCCAACCTCCACGACGTTCGCGTCTCGAACGGGTCGCGTCCGTTCGCCGGCGACGGACGGCTGCTGGCGACCGTCAGCCCGAACGGCGACGGGTTCCGCGACCGCGCAATCGTCAGCTTTCGGCTCCGGCGGTCGGCCAGGGTGCGGATGGACGTCCTGCGGACGGACACGATCCATCCCGGGCGGGCGACGAAGACGATCTGGTCGACGACGCGGCACTTCCGAGCCGGCGGCCACCGGCTCGTCTGGCGGCCCGGCCGCGAGACGGAGCCGCGGACGTATGTGCTGCGGCTGCGCGTCGGGCGAAGGGTGTACATGAACTATCCCGGGAGGCGCCGGCGGGCGCCCGCCGTCCGCGTCCAGGGCATCGAGGCGGCCTTTCCACGCCGTAGCTACGCGCCCGGCGAGCAGGCGGCGCTGCGGCTCGCGACGGACGCGGCGACGCTGCGGCTCCAGGTCTTCTACTACTCGAGCGAGGTCGGGCCGCGTGACCGTGACTTCAAGACCGCGGGCACGGCGATGACGCCGCCGGTGTCGGTCGACTGGCGCGGGCACCGGGATGCCCCCGGCGAGCTGCGCCTCATCCGCGCGGGCGACTGGCCGAGCGGGCTCTACTTCCTGCGGTTGAAAGCGGGAGACGGCCGCGTGGGCTACGCGCCTTTCGTCGTTACGCGGCGGGTTCCCCGGTCGCGCATCGCGGTCGTCCTCTCCACGAACACCTGGCAGGCCTACAACTTCTGGGACGAGAACGGCGACGGCTGGGGCGACAGTTGGTACGTGAGCGCCGCGACCCACAGCGTCGAGCTGACGCGTCCCTTCCTCGACTTCGGCGTCCCGTATCGGTTCCGCGACTGGGATCTGGACTTGATCGCGTGGCTTAACCGGACCGGGAAGCGGGTCGACTTCCTCTCGGACGACGACCTCGCGGCCTTCCGAAATGGGGACTCGCTCGCGGCGGCCTACGATCTCGTCGTCTTTCCGGGCCATGCGGAGTACGTGACGGAGCACGCCTACGACGTCGTCACGCGCTACCGGAATGCCGGCGGAAACCTGATGTTCCTCGCCGCGAACAACTTCTTCTGGAAGGTGCGCCGCGACGGCAGCCGCCTCACGCGCGTGCGGCTCTGGAGGCAGCTCGGGCGGCCCGAGGCGGCCCTCGTCGGCGTGCAGTACATCGCGAGCGACTACGGGGCCAGGCAGGGCGGCTATCTCGTCAGCGGGGCCGCGACCGCGCCCTGGGCCTTCGACGGCACCGGCCTGGGCGACGGGGACCGCTTCGGCCGCTACGGGATCGAGATCGACGCGCGGGCCGCCTCTTCCCCGTCAGGGACGCAGGTTCTGGCCTCGATCCCCGACCTGATGGGCCCGGGACGCAGTGCCGAGATGACCTACTACGAGACGCCGGGCGGCGCGAAGGTCTTCGCCGCGGGTGCCCTCAACTTCGCGGCCTCGATCGGCGACCCGGCCGTCGCGCAGCTCGTCGAGAACGTCTGGGCGCGTCTCAGCCGTCCCTAACAGACTTTGCAACAGACTGTTGCTAAGTCGGTTCGGAATGAGTTCGGATCGGTTCGACCGGTCAATTCAGGCGGACGCCGAGCGGAGCCCGGCGTCCTGAGTACGGAGCCGCAAGCGGCGCCTTACGTCGCTTCGGGGTACTCGAAGAAGCCTTTGCCGGTCTTGCGGCCGAGGTGGCCTGCGGCGGCCATCTCCCGGAGGCGCTCCGGGGGCGCCATCCTCTCGTCACCCGTCGCCTCGTACATCGCCTCGGCGGCGTGGACGTGGATGTCGACGCCGACGAGGTCGACCAGCGTGCACGGCCCCATCGGCCAGCCGACGCCCTTCGTCATCGCCGTGTCGAGATCCTCGGGGGTGATGCCCTCGTCGAGCAGCCGAATGCAGTCGTTCAGCGCCGGAATCAGGGCCCGGTTGACGATGAAGCCCGGTGTGTCGTTGGCGCGAACCGGCTGCTTTCCGGCCTGCTCCGCCCACGCATAGGCCGCCTCCACGGCCTCGTCCGAGCTGCGCTCGGCGCGGACGACCTCGACGAGCGGAAGCAGCGGCGCGGGGTTGAAGAAATGCATGCCGACGACCCGCTCGGGGTGCTCGGTCGCCTCCGCGATCTCGCCGATCGAGAGAGCGGACGTGTTCGACGCGAGAATCGCGTCGGGCGCGACGATCCGATCGAGCTCCGCGAAGACCTCCCGCTTGGGCTCGAGCTCCTCGACGATCGCCTCGATCACGAGGTCGCAGTCGGCGAGCGCCCTCAGCTCCGTCGTGAACCTCAGTCGCCCGAGCGCATCGTCGAGTTGCTCGGCGGTCATCCGACCCTTCTCGACGGCCCGCCCGAGGTAGTGCTCGATCGTGCCGCGCGCCCGGTCGCAGAGCTCCTCGCTCACCTCGCGGCCGATCGTGTCGAAGCCCGCCTGAGCGGCTACCTGCGCGATACCGGCCCCCATCGTCCCCAGGCCGACGACGCCCACGCGGCGAATCTCCATCGGCGGATGCTACCCCGGGAAGGAAACGGCCCACTCCCGCGTCTAGTGGTCGTAATGACCCGGTCTCTCCTCCCCCTTCTCTTCGGCGGCCTCCTCGTGCTCGCCCTCTTCGGTGCCATCGCCGAGGCCGCCAGAGGGAAGCGCCCGGCGCTTCTTACGCGTCGGGTTCCTGCACTCCCCTAGACACCCGGTCGTCGTCGCGTTTGCGGCACGCGATGGCGACCGGGACGAACGAGAATCACGCGCGATGGCCTTCAGAGACGAGTTCCTCGCGCGGTTTCGCTGGATCGAGGGCCATGCCGACATGCTCGGGCTTCTTGCCGACGGCGGGTTCCTCAAGGCGGCGATCGAGGCCCTGACGCAGCCGTTCGCCGAGCACGGGGTGACGAAAGTGGCAGCGGTCGAGGCCCGCGGCTTCGTTCTCGGCGGTGGAGTTGCCCTCGAGCTCGGCGCCGGCTTCGTCCCCGTCCGCAAGCAGGGCTCGATTCACCCGGGAGCGAAGGCCGAGCGACCGACGGGCGCCGACTGGCGTGGACAGGAAAATGTCCTTCGTGTCCAACGCGCGGCTCTCGCGCCACAGGATGTTGTCCTCGTAGTCGACGACTGGGCCGAGACGGGAAGGCAAGCTAAGGTCGTGCGGTCCCTCATTGCAGATTGTGGGGCCGCGTATGCGGGGCTCTCCCTGCTGGTCGATCAGCTTCCGGACGAGGTTCGGCGCGCGCTCCGTCCGGTCCGCGCCGTCGTGCGCGCAGACGAGCTTCCGCAGAGCAGCTAGAGCTGGAGCGATTCGGACTCGACGACAAGCGCCGTCATGCCCGTGTCCGACTGCGACTCGTGCTCTTCGCCGGCCTCCCAGAGAACCGCCTCGCCCGCGCGAATCGGCACGCGCTCGCCGTCACCGCCGCTCACCCAGCCCGCTCCGCGAACGACGGCGAAGAGCTGGCGCACCGCGGCCGGGTGGCGGCCGACGACTCCACCCGGGCCGATCTCGATCACGACCACGTGCGCCTGCGGGGCCAGCCGCCGTACCATCGCACTGACGCTTCCGGGAGCCGTCACGGGCCGCTCTCCGCCGAGCTCGACGCACCTCAAGAGGTCAGAGGCGCTCGAGCACGCATGCGATCGCCTGGCCGAAGCCGATGCACATCGTGGCCACGCCGTGGCGGGCCTCTCGGCGCTCGAGCTCGTTGACGAGCGTCGCCGTGATGCGCGCCCCGGTGGCGCCGAGCGGGTGGCCGAGCGAGATCCCGCCTCCGTTGGGGTTCACGTCGTCCATCCGCTCCTCGAGCCCGGCGTCGCGGACGAACTGGAGGACGACCGACGCGAACGCCTCGTTGACCTCGATCACGGCGACGTCGTCCCAACCGATCCCGGCCCGCTCGAGCGCACGGTCGCAGGCCTGCGGGTTGCCGTGCAGCATGCGGTACGGGTCGACCCCCGCCAGCCCGAAGGAGACGAAGCGCGCGCGGGGCTCGAGGCCGAGCTGCGAGGCCTTCCGCTCGCTCGCGATCAGGACTCCGGCCGCGCCGTCGCAGATCTGGCTCGAGCTCCCGGCGGTCACCTTGCCCTCCGGCAGGAACGCCGGCTGCAGCGCAGCCAGGGCCTCGAGGGACGTGTCCCTCCGAGGCGTCTCGTCGACCGCGAAGAGCGTGCCGGCATGCGGATTCTCAACCTCGACCGGCACGATCTCGTTCTCGAAGCGGCCCTCGTCGATGGCCGCGATCGCCCGCCGGTGGGACTCGAGCGAGAACGCGTCCAGCTCCTCGCGCGTGAGCCCCCACTCTTCGGCGATCGCCTCTGCAGACATCCCTTGCGGGACGATCTGCCAGCGCTCGAGCAGCTTGTCCGAGAGATCGCCGCCATTCGACCCCATCGGAACGCGCGACATCATCTCCACGCCGCCGGAAACGACGAGGTCGAGCTGTCCGGACCAGATCGCCGCCGCCGCGTTGAAGTTCGTCTGCATCGACGAGCCGCACTGCCGGTCGACCGTCGTTCCCGCGACCGTCTCCGGCCAGCCGGCGACGAGCGGCACCATCCGTCCGATGTTCCAGCCCTGCTCGCCGATCTGGGTGACGCAGCCGAGCTGGACGTCCTCGACCTCGCCCGGATCGACCTCGTGGCGCCCGAGGAGCCCGTTCAGGACCTGGCCCGCGAGCTCGTCGCCCCGGATCGAGGCGAGCGTCCCGTTGCGCTTCCCGATCGGCGAGCGAACGGCGTCGACGATCAGGGCATCCGATTCCCAGCTAGGCATCGACTACAGAGTAGAGGCGCCAGGCCCCCACGCCTTTGAGCTCGTGTTGCCCGCGGTCCTCGAACGAGATCCCGGAACCGGCGACGAGATCGCGGACCGTGCTCGACACGAGAACCTCGCCTGGCCTGGCCCGGCCGGCCACGCGCGCTCCGGTGTGCACCGCGATCCCGCCGATCTTGTCCTGCATCAGCTCGCACTCGCCCGTGTGGAGCCCTGCACGGATCTGGATGTCGAGCGAATGGACGCTCTGGCGGATCGCGCAGGCCGCCCGGATTGCGCGCGCGGGCCCGTCGAAGCTTGCGAAGAACCCGTCCCCCGCGGTGTCGATCTCGCGCCCGCGAAAACGATCGAGCTCGTGTCGCACGCGCGAGTGATGCTCGTCCACGAGCTCGTGCCACTGGCGATCACCAAGATCCGTCGCGCGCCGGGTGGAGTCGACGATGTCCGTGAAGAGGACGGTCGAGAGCACGCGGTCCGGCTCGGGATCCGGTCGGTTACCGGTGAGGAACTCCTCGATCTCGGAGAGCATCGAATCCGTGTCGCCTACCCAGATCAGGTGCTCGTCTCCTGGAAGCTCGACGAAGCGGGCGCCCGGAATCTGCTCGGCGAGCCACCGGGACTCTTCGACCTTGACGTCGCGGTCGCCGCGCCGCGTCATCACGAGTGTCGGGACGCGGATCGTCGGCAAGACCGCACGCGTGTCGATCTGCGAGTTCATCCGGAGCAGCGCGGCAGCGGCCCCGGGGCTGGCGCTGTTCCGCATGTAGGCTGCGACTTCCTCCCAGAACCGCTCGTCGCCGACGCGGCTCGGCGCCATGTCGGTGAGATCGACGAACGGCCATTCGCGCTCAATCGTCTGTGCCAGCTGCTCGCGCTCCTCGGCCGTCGGCGCCCATGAATAGTCGTCGGTGCGGATGCGTTTCGCGAACGCGCCGATGAGGATCAAATGCGTCGTTCGCTGCGGATAGGTCGCGCCGAAGACGAGCGACATGTTCGCGCCCTCGGAGTGCCCGAGCAGGGCCGCCCGCTCGGAGCCGACAGCGTCGAGCACTGCCCGCACGTCGTCCATCCGTTGCTCGAGCGTCGGCAGCCGGGCGTTCGGAACTCGGTCCGAGAGCCCGGTCCCGCGCTTGTCGAACAGGATCAGACGCGAGAACGACGCCAGTCGAGCGAGGAAGTCCGCGCGGTACGACTCCTTCCACATCATCTCGACGTTCGAGACCCAGCCGGCCACGTAGACGACGTCGATTGGCCCGTCGCCCGCGACCTGGTACGCGATGTTGACGTCGCCGCTCTTGGCGTATCTGGTCTCAGGCGCCGACGGCAAAGAGCCTCCATTCGCCCGGCACGCCCTTCAGCTCCTGGACACCACGCTCCTCGAACTCGATTCCGGAACCGGCCACGAGGTCCCGGACGGTATGGGAAACGAGCACTTCTCGGGGCCCTGCGACCGCCGAGACCCGCGCGCCGATTACGACGGCAATTCCGGCCACCTTGTCGTCGTGCACCTCGCATTCCCCGGTGTGGATGCCGGCTCTGACGTCCAACCCGAGATCGCTCACGCCCTCGACCACCGATTGGGCACAGCGGATCGCTCGCGCCGGACCGTCGAAAGTGGCGAAGAAGCCATCTCCGGCAGTGTCCTTCTCCTCGCCACGATGGCGCGCAAGCTCGCGTCGCACAAGGGCGTGATGCTGTCCAAGGAGGTCGCGCCACGCGCGATCGCCAAGCTCGGCCGCGCGCGCGGTCGAACCGACGATGTCCGTGAAGAGCACCGTCGACAGGACTGTGTCCGGCACCGGCGGCACCGCCTCTCCCGCGACGAACCGTTCGACCTCGTCAGGAAGCTCCGACGACAGGAAGATTCCCCAGGGGTCGCGTCCCGAGACGCGCAACGCGCACGCGGAGGGGATGCGGTTCGCGACATCGAGAGAGAGGGGCGCGTAGTAGGACCCCTCGCGGTAGAGCACGAGCGTCGGCACCCGCACCGCCGGCAGAACGTCGCGGAGGTCGGTCTCGATCCAGGCGCGATTCATCGCGTACGCCACTGCGGGGCTCGCGCCCACCCGGACCCAGTTGGCGAACCAGAGCCGCTCCTCCTCGCTCTCGGAGAGCGACGGAGCGTGCCACGCCAGCATCTCGTCGCTGTGCGCTTGTGTTCCCCAATCGTCGCGGAGCTTGGCGAGTGCGGTCTCGTAGCCCTCGATGTCCTCTTGGGGGAAGTGAACGATCGGCTGGAAGAGCACCAGCGCGCGCGTCCGCTCGGGATAGGTCGCCGCGAAGAGCGCCGCCATCGAGCAGCCGTCGTGTGAGCCCAGCAGGACCGTGTTCGACGAGCCGACGGCGTCGAGGACGGCGCGGACGTCGTCCATGCGGGTCTCGAGCGCTGGGAACTGTCCGCCGTAGTCGGAGAGCCCCGTCCCTCGTTTGTCGAACAGGATCAGCCGGAAGGACTGGGCGAGCCGCTCGTAGAAGCGCCTCCAGTGCGGCGACTCCCAGCCGAAGACGAGATTCGAGAGGTAGTCGGGGATGTAGACGAGATCGGTTTCTCCCTCGCCGAGCACCTGGTGGGCGATCGCGACTGAACCGCTCCGTGCGTAGCGAATGTCGGGACTCTCCACGTCAGGCACCCATCACCGAGTAGAGGCGCCAAGGTCCCACGCCTTTCAGCTCGTGCTCGCCGCGGTCCTCGAACTCGATAGCGGAGCCGGCGACGAGGTCCCTGACCGTACTGGAGACGAGCACCTCGCCCGGCTCGGCGAGCGAGGCGATACGGGCGCCGGTCGGGACCGCGATCCCGCCTAGCTTGCCGTCGAGGCGTTCGCACTCCCCAGTGTGCAACCCTGCACGGATTTCGAGACCGAGTGAGCGCACCGCCTCGCGGATCGTGCACGCGCATTCGATTGCGCGTCCAGGGCCGTCGAACGCAGCGAAGAAGCCGTCCCCGCTCGTGTCGAGCTCCTCGCCCCGGAAGCGCACCAGCTCTCCACGCACGAGCGTATGGTGGCGGGCCAGGAGCTCGCGCCAAGCGCTGTCCCCCAGCTCCGTGGCGCGATCCGTCGAGCCGACGATGTCCGTGAACATGACAGTTGCCAGGACACGATCCGTCCTCTGCGGCGTCGAGAGGCCCTCGACGAACTGCCGGGTCTCGCGCAGGAGGATCACGTTCTGCTCCGGGTCGGCCCAGCTGAACCAGTCGCGGAGGCCCTCGACCTCGACTATCCGCGCCCCGCGAACCCGCTCTGCGACGTACGCCGCCTCCGCCCTCGTCTCGG
>WNGB01001349.1_pt1 | contig 63369 bp, 69 predicted proteins | sample 5400681 | NCBI WGS metagenome assembly WNGB01 (sample SAMN13153367, study PRJNA577476) | soil metagenome | isolation source: 115 cm soil or saprolite under grassland replicate 2 | place: USA:California | collected 2016-06-15 | reverse complement strand
GCGCCATCTTCGGCGTCGATGCGCGGAAGCGCGCGACGAAACGCTCCAGCCGCTCGATGTCGCGGCCGACCCGCTCTGCGGTCCGCGAGGCGGCGTGCAGGCGCGCCGCCTTCTCGCGCCGCCATTCGTGCCACGGGCCGGAGAAGTAGGTCGAGCGCCCCGCCTCGAGCTCGAGCACTGCGGTCGCTACCGCCTCGAGAAACCAGCGGTCGTGCGCGACGATCATGATCCCGGCGTCGAGGGACTGAAGCTCCCGCTCGAGCCACTAGCCACTCGAGGCTCTCGACGTCGAGGTGGTTCGTCGGCTCGTCGAGCAGGAGCAGGTCCGGATCGCCTCCGAGCGCACGGGCGAGCGATGCCCGCGTCAACTCCCCGCCGGAGAAGCTCTCGAGCGGTCGGTCGAGATGCTCGTCGCCGAAGCCGAGCCCGCGCAGGACGGCGGTGGCATGGTCGCGCCAGGCGTAGCCGCCGGCGTGCTCGAGCCGCGCCTGAGCCTCCGAGTACCGACGCATCGTCGCGGGGCCGTGCTCGCCGCCCGCCATCGCCTGCTCGAGGCGGCGGAGCTCGTCCTCGACGGCGATGAGATCCGCGGCTCCGGAGAGGACGTATTCGCGTAGGGTCAGCCGGCGTTCGAGCGGCGGGCGCTGGTCGTGCAGCGCGACTCGCATCCCCTTCTGGAACGCGAGCTCGCCGCCCTGCAGGCTCGTCTCGCCGACGAGCGCGCGGAGCAGCGTCGTCTTCCCGGCCCCGTTCGGCCCGGAGAGGGCGACCCGGTCGCGGCGCTCGACCTTGAAGGAGACGCCGTCGAAGAGCGGGTCGCCGGAGAGCTCCTTGCGGAGGTTGGATGCGATCAGGACGGCCATCACCCAGAGGCTAGCCGCGGTGGGGCCTGACGTTATCGTCACCGCGTGGCGAGGATCCTCGCGGTCGACGTCGGCACCTCCTCCGTTCGCGCCCAGGTCTTCGACGCCGACGCGCGAGAACGCGAGCCCGCCCGCCGTACCTATCCGGGCGAGAACGATCCGGCGCGGGTCGTCACGCTCGTCCGCGAGGCGATCGACGACGCCGTTCGCGGGCAGCGGTACGACGCCGCGGGCTGCTCGTGCTTCGGGCACAGCCTGCTCGCGCTCGATGAGGCCGGCCGGCCGCTCACCGAGATCCTCGGCTGGCGCGACACGCGCTCGGCCGACGCCGCCGATCGGCTTTCGCGCCGGCTCGACGCGGTCGCAATCCACGAGCGGACGGGCTGTCATCTCCACACGAGCTACTGGCCCGCGAAGCTCGCGTGGCTCGCGGAGGAAGAGCCGGAGACGTTTCGCTCGGCACGCCGCTACGTCTCGTTCTGCGATTACCTCTACGCGTGGCTGCTCGGACGTCGGGTTGCGACGAGCACGTCGATCGCTTCCGCGACGGGCCTGGTCGATCTTCACACCCGCGCGTGGGACCAGGAGCTTCTGGACGCGCTAGGACTCGACGCCGAGCGCCTGCCCGAGATCTCCGACGAGTCGGTCGACGGCTGGTACCCAGCGGTCTTCGACGGCGCCTGCTCGAACCTCGGCGCGGGCTGCGTCACTCGTGAGCGCGCCGCGTTGATGGTCGGCACATCGGGCGCATTCCGGACCGTCTACGAGACCGAAGAACCCCGGCCGCGCCCGGGCCTCTTCCTGCACCGGCTCGACGGGCGCCGTGTCGTAGAAGGCGGATCGCTGTCGGACGGCGGCAACCTCCACTCCTGGATCGAGCAGACGGTCGGGGACATCGGGGAGTCGCTCGCAGACCGCGATCCCGGCGCCCACGGACTGACGTTCCTCGCTCTGCTCGGCGGCGAGCGCAGCCCCGGCTGGCATCGGCACGCCAGAGGCGCGATCGACGGCTTGACCTTCGCCACGACGCCGCTCGACCTTCGTCAGGCCGCGCTGGAGGGAGTCGCGTTCCGCTTCGCCGAGGTTGTCGACCTGATGCCGGAGGTCGGCGAGATCATCGCGACGGGCACGGCATTGCTGGACGACCCCGACTGGCTCCAGATCATGGCCGACGCGCTCGCGCGTCCGATCACCGTGTCAGGCGTGAACGAGGGTTCCTTGCGGGGTGCGGCCGTACATGTGCTCGAGCGTCTGGGGGAGTCTCCGCCTTCGGCTCCGCTCGGCCGTGTGATCGAGCCGCGCGCCGATCGCGCGGATGCGTATCGCGCGGCGCGCGAGCGTCAGCGGCGGCTCTACGACGCGGCGACTTCGGCGCCGACGAGCTGACGCGCGGCGGCTGCAATGTGCGCCGCGTCGATCCCGTAGGCGCTGAGCAGCTCGTCCGGCTTGCCGGAGTGGGGCATCTCGCGCACGGCGAGCTTCAGGACGCGCGGCCGCTCGTCGCCGTCGGCGAGCGCGTCGAGCACCGCGTCGCCGAGCCCGCCCTCCGGCCAATGGTCCTCGACCGTGACGATACGGCCGGTCGCTTCGGCGGCAGCCTGCAGGGTCTGCGCGTCGATCGGCTTGATCGAATAGGCGTCGATCACACGCGCGCTGATCCCCTCTTCCTCGAGGCTGTCGGCAGCCTTCAGCGCCTCGTGCACGGTCACGCCTGCGCCGACGATCGTGACATCGTCATCGTCCGACGAGCGGACGACGCGGCTACCGCCGATGGGGAAGTCCTCGTCGGCGTCGTAGATGACGGGCGTGTTCGGCCGCAGCGTGCGCAGGAAGACGATCCCGTCGGTGTCGGCCATGGTCGCGACGAGCCTGGCCGTCTGATTCGCGTCGCACGGGTGCAGGACGGTGCTGGAATGGACGGCGCGAAACGCGGCAATGTCCTCCAGGGCCATCTGGGACGGACCGTCCTCGCCGATCGAGACGCCGGCGTGCGAGCCGGTGAGACGGAGGTTCACCCGGCTGATCGCGGCCATGCGGATGAAGTCGTAGGCACGGGAGAAGAACGCGGCGAACGACGAGCCGAACGCGTTCCAGCCGCGAGCCTGCAGCCCCACGCAGGCGGCGAGGAGCTGTTGCTCGGCGATGTACATCTCGAAGTACCGCTCGGGATGCTCCTTCTTGAAGATCTCCGCGAAGGTGGAGTTGCTCACCTCGCCGTCGAGAGCGACGATGTCGCCGCGTGCGCTGCCCAGCGCCGCGAGCGCTTCGCCGTAGGCCTTCCGTGTCGCGACTTCCTCGCCGAGGTCGTAGCGCGGTAGCTCGAGCTCACGTGTCTCGAATCGGTGCGGCTCTGCGGCATCGGGCTTCGCGACGTCCATGGAGATGTTGCGGATCCCACCGAGCTCTTCGATCGCCGCGTCGGGATCGTCGAGCGCCTTGCCGTGCCAGCCGTCCTTGTCCTCGACCGCCTTCACGCCTTTGCCTTTGATCGTGCGCGCCACGATCACCGTCGGACGGCCCGGGATCCCGGCCGCTTCCTCGTAGGCACGGTCGATCTCCTCGGGCTCGTGCCCGTCGATCTCGATCGCGTTCCAGCCGAAGGCACGCGCGCGCTCGACGTAGACGCCCGTGTTCCAGCCGACCATCGTCTCGCCGCGCTGACCGAGCCGGTTGACGTCGATGATCGCCGTCAGATTGTCGAGCTCGTAATGGGCCGCGTGCTCGAACGCTTCCCACATCGATCCCTCCGCCATCTCGCTGTCGCCGCACAGGACCCAGATGCGGTACGGGAGCCGGTCGAGCCGCTTGCCGGCGATCGCCATCCCGACTCCATAGGGAAGACCCTGTCCGAGCGAGCCGGTGGCGACGTCGACCCACGGGATGATCGGCGTGGGATGACCCTCGAGCATGCTCCCGAACGTCCGGTACTCGAGCAGCTCCTCGTCCGTGATCGCGCCGGCGGCGCGGAACATCGCGTAGAGCAGGGTCGACGCGTGGCCCTTCGAGAAGATCAGCCTGTCGTTGGCGGGCAGATCGGGGGTGTCGAAGTCGTACCGGAGATGGTTCGCGAGGAGGACGGCCATCAGGTCGGCAGCCGACATTCCGGAGGTGGGATGGCCCGACTTGGCGGCGGCGGCGCAGCGAACCGAGTCGACGCGGAACTGCTGTCCCAGCTCACGGAGCTCAGTCGCGTCCATCGCAGCCATTCTAGGGAGCGACTGCAGGCCACGGCCGTGGGGTACGGTCCAGTCGTGAGGATTGCGGTTGCTTTCGACCATCGCGGCGTCCTGCTGCGAGACGCCGTCCTCGACGCTCTTTCAGCGCACGAGGTCATCGATCTCGGGACTGACACGGACGCCGTGCGGATCGACTATCCGGACAAGGCGCGGGAGGTCGGCGAGGCGGTCCTCGGCGGCGACGCAGAGCGCGGAATCCTCGTCTGCGGCTCCGGCGTCGGCGCTTCGGTCGCCGCCTGCAAGCTTCCCGGGATTCGCGCCGCGATCTGCCACGACGTGTACTCCGCGCACCAGGGCGTCGAGCACGACGACATGAATGTCCTCTGTCTCGGCTCCGAGGTCGTCGGGCCCTCGCTCGCCCGCGACCTGGTCGGAGCGTTTCTCGGGGCACGTTTCGACGGCGGCGAGCGTTATGTGAGACGACTGAAGAAAATCGAAGATCTTGAAAGGGCGATGTCAAGTGCCTGAATCGAACTTGCACAAGCTGTCCGCGCTCGGTCAGAGCGTCTGGATCGACTACCTCTCGCGCGACCTGCTCCAGACCGGCGAGCTCGCGCGGATGATGAAGGAGGACGCCGTTGTCGGCGTGACCTCGAACCCGACGATCTTCCAGAAGGCGATCTCGCAGGGCGATCGTTACGACGCGCAGTTGAAGGAGATTCTCGAGTCGGGGGAGGAGGATGCGAAGGAGATCTTTCTCCAGCTCTCCTCCAACGACATCGCCGACGCCTGCGATCTGCTCCGGAAGGTCTGGGACGGTGGCGGCGGCCTCGACGGATACGTCTCGTGGGAGGTCGATCCCACGCTTGCCTACGAGCAGGAGGCGACGATCGCGGAGGCACGCCGGCTGCACGAGTGGATCGAGCGGCCGAACCTGTACGTGAAGATTCCGGCGACGGAGCCGGGCCTTGGCGCGATCGAGGAGATGATCGCTTCCGGCCGCAACATCAACGTGACGCTGATCTTCTCGCTCGAGCGGCACAAGGAGGTCATGGAGGCATACCTCCGCGGTGTCGAGCGACTTGTCGAGAGCGGCGGGGATCCTTCGACGGTGCACTCGGTGGCGAGCTTCTTCGTCTCGCGGGTAGATACCGAGACCGACAAGCGGCTCGCCGAGCTCGGGGGCGACGCGACGAAGCTCGCAGGCAAGCTCGGGATCGCGAACGCGAAGCTCGCGTACCAGAACTACCTCGACACGTTCTCCGGTCCGCGCTGGCAGGCCCTCGAAGCGAAAGGTGCGACGAAGCAGCGCTGTCTCTGGGCCTCGACCTCCACGAAGAATCCCGACTACCGCGACGTCATGTACGTCGAGGAGCTGATCGGGCCCGAGACCGTGAACACGATGCCCGAAGAGACGATCCAAGCTTTCCAGGATCACGGCACCGTGGCCGAGACGCTGACGAAGGACGTCGACGCCGCGCGGCAACTCCTCGACGATCTCCGCGAGGCGGGAATCGACTACGACGACGTCGTGGAGACGCTCGAGCGCGAAGGCGTGCAAAAGTTCTCGGACTCGTTCGAGGAGCTGATGGACGGAATCAGGGCCAAGCGCGGCGAGCTGGCCGCTGCTTGAAGTGAGCGTCGCCGCGCAGCAGGAGCTGGTCGAGCGCGTCTGGGCGCGGGACGCGACGGTCTGGACCGGCGCGGACGAGGACAAATGGCTGGGCTGGCTCGACGAGCCGAAGCGCATGCAGGAACGGGTCGGCGAGATCGTTGCGTTCGCGGAGGAGGCGCGCACGACGTACGAGACGTTCGTCCTGCTCGGGATGGGCGGCTCCTCGCTGGCCCCGGAGGTCCTGAAGCGCACCTTCGGCAGGAAGGGCTTCCACGTTCTCGACACGACACACCCCGCGATGATCCGTCACGCGGAGGAGTTGCTCGACCTCGAGAAGTCGATGTTCGTCGTCTCGTCGAAGTCGGGAACGACGCTCGAGACGCTCTCCCACCTCGCGCACTTCTGGGTCCAGGTTCAGCGACCAGAGAGCTTCGTGATCGTCAGCGATCCGGGCTCTCCCCTCGAGAGCCAGGCGCGCGAGCACGGGTCGTCGGTGTTCGCGGGCGAGCCGACGATCGGCGGGCGGTATTCGGCGCTGTCGCCGTTCGGCATCGTCCCCGCCGCCCTGATGGGCATCGACGTGGAACAACTGCTTGTTGACGCAGAGCGGATGGCGGAGGCGTGCCGTGCGGAGCAGAACCCAGGTGTCGAGCTCGGACTCCAGCTCGGCGAGGCGTGGCGCGAGGGGCGCGACAAGGTCTGCATCGCCGAGACAGAGGGGCGATTCGGTCTCTGGGCCGAGCAACTGATCGCGGAGTCGACCGGCAAGCACGGAAAAGGGCTCGTGCCCGCGCCCGGGGAGGTTCCCGACGGCCCCGATCGGCAGGGGGCGGAGGTGCGGCTCGACGACCCATCCTCGATCGGCGCCGAGTTCTTCCGCTGGGAGTTCGCCGTCGCGATCGCCGGCTCGATTCTGGGGATCAACCCGTTCGACCAGCCCGACGTCCAGGCGGCCAAGGACAAGACGAAGGAGGTGCTCGCCTCGGGCGAGGATCCCGCGCTCGCAGGCGAGGGCTCACTCGACGAGCTGCTCGCCGAGGCGGAGCCGCCGAATTACGTCGCCGTTCAGGCGTTCATCGATCCCACACGCGAGGGAGAGCTGCGGCCGCTGATCGAACGTGCGCGTGCGACCGGATGCGTCGTCACGCACGGGCTCGGGCCGCGCTATCTGCACTCGACGGGACAGCTGCACAAGGGCGGCCCGCCGACGGGCCTGTTCGTCCAGGTGGTCGACGACACCGGCGACGAGATTCCGATTCCCGGCCAGGACTTCGGGTTCGGGCGCCTGATCCGCGCCCAGGCCGAGGGCGACTACCGCTCGTTGCGGGAGCGCGGCAGGAAGATCGTGCGCGTCAGGTTGGAGGATCTCTAGTGCAGCTCGGGATGATCGGCCTCGGACGAATGGGCTCCGGCATGACGGAGCGCCTGCGCGAGGGCGGTCACGAGGTGCAGACGTACGACCCGAACGTCGAGGCTCGCACCGCGTCGTCGCTCGCGGAGCTCAAGGGTCAGCTCGACGCGCCGCGCGCGTTCTGGCTGATGATCCCCGCGGGAAAGATCACCGAGGACGTCTTCCAGCAGCTATTGGGGATCGCCGACGAGGGCGACACGATCGTCGACGGCGGCAACTCGAACTTCCGCGACTCGAAACGTCGCTACGTCGAGGCGCAGCACCGCGGGATCCACTTCGTCGACGCAGGGGTGTCCGGAGGAATCTGGGGCCTCGAGGTGGGCTTCTGCCTGATGGTCGGCGGCGACGAGGAACCGGTCAAACGGCTCGAGCCGATCCTGGAGACGCTTGCGCCGGAGGAGGGCTACGCGCACGTCGGCCCGTCCGGCGCAGGGCACTTCGTGAAGATGGTGCACAACGGGATCGAGTACGGCCTGATGCAGTCGTACGCGGAGGGCTTCGAGATCATGGAGCACTCCGAGTTCGACCTCGATCCGCATCAGATCTCCGGCATCTGGCGCAACGGGTCGGTCGTGCGCTCGTGGCTACTCGAGCTGCTGCACGCCGCGTTCGAGCAGCACGGCTCGAAGCTGGAGGACATCGCGCCGTACGTGGAGGATTCGGGCGAGGGTCGCTGGACGATCAACGAGGCGATCAACGAGAACGTCCCTACGCCCGTGATCGCCGCCTCGCTGTTCGCGCGGTTCCAGTCGCGCGACGAGATGAAGTTCTCGGCCAAGGTCGCGGCCGCGCTGCGACAGCAGTTCGGCGGTCACGCCGTGCGCGCGCTCGAGCGCGCGAAGGCAAGCGACGACCCGCGCTAGGCCAGTGGCGACGACACAGGAGAACCCGCTGCTCGAGGGACTGCAGCTTCGCCGCACACCCGATGCCTGCATCCTCGTCATCTTCGGCGCCTCCGGCGACCTGACGCAGCGCAAGCTCTTCCCGGCGCTCTATTCGCTCGCGTTCCGGCGACTGCTGCCCGAGAGCTTCGCCGTCGTCGGCGTCGCGCGGACGGAGGAGACTGACGACGAGTTCCGCGAGCGGATGAAGGAGGCCGTCCAGAAGCACGCGCGCGACGAGTTCCGCGACGACGTCTGGGATGCGCTCGCCGAGGGGATGCGCTACGTGGCCACCGACTTCGCGGACGAGGCGGGCGAGCACCGGCTCGCAGAAGTGCTCACCGAGCTCGACGAGCAGCGCGGCACCGGCGGCAACCGCGTCTACTACCTCGCAATCCCGCCCACGGTCTTCGGGGCCGTCGTGCAGGCGCTCGGCAAACGCCGCAACGCGACCGGCTGGATGCGGCTGATCGTCGAGAAGCCGTTCGGCCGCGATCTCGCCTCCGCGCGCGAGCTCAACAGCGCGATCGAGGAAGACTTCGAGGAGAGCGAGGTCTTCCGCATCGACCACTACCTCGGCAAGGAGACCGTGCAGAACATGCTGGCGCTGCGGTTCGCGAACGGCATCTTCGAGCCGATCTGGAATCGCCAGTTCGTCGACCACGTGCAGATCACGGTTGCCGAGTCGATCGGGATCGAGAACCGAGCGGGGTACTACGAGCAGGCAGGTGCGATCCGCGACATCTTCCAGAACCACCTGCTACAGCTGCTCGCCATCACGGCGATGGAGCCCCCGATCGACTTCACCGCCGATTCCGTGCGGAACGAGAAGGTGAAGGTGCTGCGGGCGCTGCACACGCCCGGACCGAAGTCGGTCGTCCGCGGGCAATACGGACGCGGCTTCGTCGAAGGGGAAGAGGTGGCCGGCTATCGCGAGGAGGACGGCGTCGATCCGCAGTCGATGACGGAGACGTACGTCGCCGCGAAGCTCTACGTCGACAACTGGCGCTGGGCCGATACGCCGTTCTACGTCCGCATGGGGAAGCGACTCCCTCGTCGCGAGACGACGATCGCGATCCAGTTCAAGCGGGCGCCGCATCCGCCGTTCGAGGAGCTGGCGGCGGAAGGGCTGCGCCCGAACGTCCTGCTCGTGCACGTGCAGCCCGACGAGGGCGTGTCGCTGGCGATCGGGGCCAAGGTGCCCGGCCAGGGCCTGACGATCCGGACAGTGCACATGGACTTTCTCTACGGCGGCGCGTTCCGAACCGGACTTCCCGAGGCGTACGAGCGACTGATCCTCGACGCGATGCTCGGCGATGCAACGCTCTTCACGCGCATCGACGAGGTCGAGGAGCAGTGGTCGCTCGTGGACGCGATGGTCGCCGCCTGGGGACGCGACCGGCCCGCCTTCCCGAACTATCCCGCCGGGACCTGGGGGCCGCCCTCGGCGGACGACCTCCTCCACCGAGACGGGCGATCATGGCGCCGGCACTAACTTCGGTTCGGGAGATCGAGCGCGAGGTCACCTCCTTGCGCACCTCCTCCGGCTCGGCTGCGCCGTACCAGCGGACGAGCGTGATGACCCACACGGCGTGGGTTCCGCCCGAATGGGTGGAGGCCGCGGAAGACGTGCTGTCGGGACTGGCCGAGCGGCACCCGTCTCGAACGATCGTTCTCTTCCCTCAGCCGGACCAGGAGGACGGGCTGGAGGGCGAGGTCGAGGTGGACGCGTTTCCGGTCGGCGACGGTCGGCAGATCTGCACCGAGACGATCCGCATTCGCCTCAAGGGGCGGCGTGCAGCTGCGCCCGCGAGCGTCGTGCAGCCGCTCTTCCTCCCGGACCTGCCCGTGTTCCTGCGCTGGCGCGGCCTGCCGCCCTTCGGCGCCGACTACTTCGAGACGCTCGTCGACGTGGTCGACCGGCTCATCGTCGACAGCACGGAGTGGCCTGACCTGCCTGCGCCGTACGGCGATCTCGTGAACGTCTTCGACCGGGTCGCCGTCTCCGACATCGCGTGGACGCGTACGAGCCGCTGGCGACCGCAGCTGGCGTCGCTCTGGCCCGGCGTCGCGGATGTTCGTCGAATCCGCGTGATCGGCACGGCCGCGCAGGCCCAGCTCCTCGCCGGCTGGCTGCGCTCGCGCCTCGACCGGCCCGTCGAGGTCGAGCACGAAGCGTCCGATCGGCTCGTCGGCGTCGAGATCGACGGTGAGCCGGCGCCGTTCCCACCCGGCGACCCTCCGGCGGCCGCAGATCTCCTCTCGGAGGAGCTGGACCGGTTCAGCCGTGACCGGATCTACGAAGAGGCGGTACGGGGCACGCTCGGATGAGCGAGTTCCAAGCCCGTGTGAAGCCGCTGATCGCGGGCATCCCGGGGTGGCTCACCGACGAGGAAGGGGAGGCGCTCTACGACCTCGCGCGCGCGTGTGCCGGAAAGGGCGTGATCGTCGAGATCGGTTCTTGGAAGGGCAAGTCGACCGTGTGCCTCGGCCTCGGGACGAAGGCGGGGGCGGCAGTGCCCGTGTACGCCGTCGATCCGCACGCCGATTACCGCTTCGGCGACTTCAAGAAGAACGTCGAACGCGCGGGGATCGCCGAGCTGGTCAGACCCGTGCCATCGCTGTCGCAGGCCGCGGCAGACGAGTTCCATGAGCCGATCGAGCTGCTCTTCGTCGACGGCTCGCACGAGTACGACCTCGTTCTCGAGGACTTCGAGAAGTGGGTTCCGAAGGTCGTCGACGGCGGCTGGGTCGCGTTTCACGACACGACGTGGACGGCGGGGCCGCGCAAGCTCGTCGGGAACGCCGTCTACAGATCGCGGCGGTTCAAGAACGCGAGGTTCGTGGTCGGCTCGATGACGGTGGCCCGTAAGGTCGAGCGGAACACGCTGGTCGACCGAGCGCGCAACCGTTACGTGCTGGGCGTCAAGACCGCGTTCTGGCTCGGCTCGACAGCGCTGAAGAGACAGCGGCGCCTGTTGCCAAAGCCTGTCGAACGCCTGGGGCGGCGCTTGCTCAAGGTCATTCAGTAAACCGCGCGAATTACGTTGCCATGAAGGCCGGAAGGTAGTGCAGGCGAAGCCGCACTACCTGGAGGCGAACTCACGCAGGCGGGGACGCGTCAATGCCACCGCCTGCGGACCACACCAGTTCGACAACCGGGATTCCGTAGGAGTGCGCGGGCTTTGCCCGCGCACGTTCAGCCGCGAAGCGGCCGACCTGAGATCCGCGCGAAAGCGCAGCTTTCGCGCGGGCTGCTACTTGCCGCCGCCGACGATTTTGAATTTTGGCTTGGCGACGACGATTCTTGCCGGGTCCGACCAGGACATTTGCTGGGCGCCGGTGGGGAGCGTGTAGTTGAAGCCACGCACTCGGTAGTACCAGGTGCCCGCCTTGAGCGGCAGGACCGCAGACGTTCCCATCGTCAGCGTGCCGAGCGCGTTCTGGTTCTGCGGGTTCTGCTCGGGCTTGAAGGGATAGCGCGTCTTGCTCCACTGCACCTCGTAGACCGACGCGCCGAGCGCCGGCGTCCAGGCGACGAGCGGGTAGCCGTAGAACGCCTGGCTGCTGCGTCCGGCCGTGAGGCGACCGCTCGGAGAGAGCCCGGATGCAAAGAGCTCGCCGGCAGCGGTCAGCGAGGGCTCGCTGTTCTTCCCGAACCGCGCCACGCGGTTGTATGGAGCCGCGCACACGTCCTGGGGAAGCTCGAGATCCCGATATTGCAGATTGCCTCCGGTGCGCACGATCGGCTCTCCCGTGCCGTGGGCGAACTTCAGAGCCGAGGCGAACGTCAGCGCGGCCCCGCTCGCGGAGACGACGGTCGTCGTCTCCTGGTTCGCCGCGTTGCCGATCTGGACCGTGTCGCCGGCGCCGAAGCCGTTCGCGTTCACTGCGGACAGGCTGACGGCGCCGACGGAGCTGGTGCCGGCGATGCTCGTGCTCAGCGCACCCGGCGAGACCGCGTCAACCGCGACGACGGTCCAGTAGTAGCCGCTGCCGGGCCAATCGGTGTCCCAGAGGTCAACAGGCGCTCCGAGGTCTCCCTTGATCGTGATCTGCTGCGGTCCAGCGGCGGGAGCCGTAGCGCCGCCCGAGTTCGTGTCGGAGTCGGCCGGCACGGCCGTGGTCGGGACCGCGGCTGCCTCCGACTCCGTGGTCTTGACCGGCTCGCCGTCGAAGGTGTAGCCCACGGGCTCGGGTCCGTCCCGGAGATACGTCGCGCGAGCCGAAGGGATCGCGGTGGGAATCGAGGGAAGCGCCAGCGGCCCAAACGGTCGCGGCGCGTATGCCGGACCTCCGATGACGGGGCTCGTGTAGACGCGGTTCAGGCACTGACGGTCGGTGAAGATGTAGAGGCGGAAGAGCTCGGCGCTCGTGCCGTCCGCCGCCTGGTCGCCGCTGAACACGAAGGCGGGCATGAGACGGTGCGCCGGGGAGGATGCATCGCCTGTCGACACGACGTCCGACGACGTGCGGAGGAGCTTGATCGGACCCCCGACGTAGGACGGATTCGTCGAGCTGTACACGGGACTCCACGGGCCGTAGCCGACTGCAGGGAGCCCGTTCTGGCGACTGGTCTTCTGGTTGTCCGCGCGGATCGCACGGATCCGCCAGCGCACGGTTCCGGTCCAGCTCGAGGTGCGGTGGAACGTGTAGAACTCGCGCTCGTCCAGCACGTTGGTGAACACGACTTCGACCTTCGGGACGTCGATGAACCAGACCTCGTAGCCGTCGGCTCCCTCGATCGGAGTCCAGCGCACGAGACCGGGTTCGCTCGGCAGCGGTTTCGGCGCCGACGCGGGCTCCATGTCGAAGCCGAATGCAGCGCTCCAGGGGGTCGAGGACGAGGCCTTGATCGCGCGGACACGGGCGAAGAGCGCGTGCGGATTACCGGTGATCCACGGGAGGGTCACCGTCGGCGCGGCGACGGGCGTCGTCAGGCCGGTGGCGCTGTAGACGACCCCGCTCTCGCGGAAGCTCGAGCTGGTCGCAAGCTGAAACTGGTACCGGATCGCGCCGGGAACCGGATTCCAGGCGAACGACGGCGTGCGCGGAAAGGAGTTTTCGACCGGCTCGTCCGCGCGCAGCAGAAAGCCGTGCAGGTGGCTCGGAGCGGCTCCGCGGACAGGGGTCGCGGCGTCCGCTGCCGCCGCGAGCGCGAGCAGGCTGAGACAGACGGCCGCAAGAGAGAGGACACGCATTCCTCCTGTTTTGTCGGCACGCCCCGCAGCTCGGCTGTCCCTCGAACGAGGGATGCCTGAAATCAGTGCAGCCGAGCTTCGAGCAGGGTGCCGGCCGCGAGGACGAGCGCATCCGCGCCTGGACGTCCGACGAGCTGGACCGAGGCGGGGAGACCGTCCTCCGCTGTCCCGCAGGGGAGGGCAAGCGCCGGCCAGCCGAGGGCGTTGAAGGCAAGGGTGTTGCGTATCAAGGTGCCGCGGAGCGCCTCGTCCCCGATCCCGGTCGGCGGGGCAACGCACACGAGCGTCGGCGTCAGGAGCAGATCGAGGCCGTCCAGGAGCTCCTCGCAGCGCTGGCGGTACTCGTTCCGGGCCCGCTCGGCGAGGGCGATTTCCCGGTCGGAGACCGCGAGACAACGCTCGACCTTGGCGGCAATCTCTTCGCCGTAGAGCTCGGCCTGCTCGGCATACAGGTCTCGATGCACGTCCGCGACCTCGCCCATGAACGACGCGTCGATCTTGGCTAGCGGCCAGTCGAGGTTGCGGCGACGAGCAAAGTGCGCTGCCGCCTCGGCGACGCGGGCGGCGACGAGCGGTTCCGCTGCGTCGAGCCACGCGACTCCCACGGCGATTTCGTCGAGGGAGTCGAGCGCCGCGCGCTCGAAGGCAGGGACGAGCGCTTCGAGCAATGCGAGGCAGTCGTCCACCGTGCGCGCCATCGGGCCGACGTGGTCGAAGCTCGGGGCAAGCGGAAAGCATCCGCCTGCCGGCACGAGGTCGTACGTCGGCTTGAAGCCGACCACGCCGCAGCAGGCCGCGGGAATCCGGATCGAGCCACCCGAGTCGGTGCCGAGCGCCGCGTCCGCGAGACCTGCGGCGAGCGCGGCGGCGGAGCCCCCGCTCGATCCGCCCGCGATCCGGCCGGGCGCGAGCGGATTGGGGACGGTGCCGAAGTGTGCGTTCTCCGACGTGATTCCGTAGGCGAACTCGTGCAGATTCGTCTTGCCGACGTTCGCGTAGCCGGCCGACTCGAGTCGCACAACCGCTTCTGCCGATTGAGCTGGAACGTGCTCGGCGAAGATCGCCGACCCGTACGTCGTCGTCAGTCCGGCGGTGTCCAGCTGGTCCTTGACCGCCAGCGGAATTCCTGCTCGCGGCCGGTCGGGACGAGCGAGAAAGATCCCGTCGGTCGCCGGCACGGCGGCGACTCTAGTTGCTAGCGGCGGCGCTTCGGCTTCTTCGCGGCCTGCAGGACGACGCGCCGTGTCACGGTCGCCCCCCTGCTGCCGCTCGGCGACATGCTCGTCAGCGCGAGGACGTTGGAGGCGCTCTTCGCGCGGAGCTTTGCGAAGAGCTGCTTCGGAAGGACGAACCGAATGTCGTTGTTGCCGCCCCGGAGCGCCGCGGAGCCGAGGCCCGCAGATCCGAGCGTCGCCTGCAGCGTCCCGCCGCCGCTCGAGAAGACGGCGAAGCGCAGCAGCCGTGTCTTCGCGGACACGCGAATGACCTCGGGGGCGTAGACCTTGAGGCTGGGCGCCGGGTCGCTCGTGGGCGCCGAGATCACCGGGCCGATGACGCTCCTCGGCGCCGGCGGCTCCGACGGACTCGCGGGCTTGGTCCTGTCCACCGTCACAGTCGTCCTGAGGACGAACTCGCGCCCGTCCAGTGCGGAGGAGTCGTGAGTGTCGTTCGGGAGCGAGAGATACGCATCCGGGCTGCCGGCGCAGGTATTCCAGGGCACGGTCAGCGATGCGGTGGAACCTGAGACGGACAGCGGTTGGGCGACGGCGCCCTTCGTGTTCGCGAAATACGTCGGCGTCGACACGACCCCACCCGGGATGGTGACCGTGATCGCCAGGGACGCTGTGTAGCAGGGACCGTCGCTCGTTCCGTGCTGCAGAGCGATGTAGCGCACTGCCAGGTGGTTCACCGCGATGTTGCTCAACGACACCGTTCCGCTGGATTCACCCACGGGGAGCGTCCCGTACGCCGCCGGCAACGTGCCGGCGAGGAGCGGCGACGCGAAGTTTCCGGTCAGGCGGGCTGTCGTGTAGTCGTTGAAGAACGTCTCGAGGGTGCCGCTGGGAAGGGCGGCCTCGAGGTCTGCTGTTCCTGTTGCGGCGGGGTCGGCGGCGGCCTGGTCCCAGACTGCTTTGACCGTGCTGTCGCCGTAGCGTTCGGCGAGATACTCGAACAGCATCCAGCCCGGATAACCGTTCCGGTCGTACTCCGTATCGCCGCACTCGGACCCGACGCAGTCGCTCGTGCGGTCCGGGTTCTGCTCGGTGCCGCCGACGGCCGCGTCCGCCCGGACTGCGGCCCACTCGGCGGTGCCCTCATGGAGCCACTGATCCGCCGAGGCGTTCATCGCGCGCGTGAAGAGGTGGAAGACTTCGTGCGCGACGATGTGGAAGTTGATGCCGCGCGTCGCGTTCAGATGGATCTCGCCGGCCCCGGCCGGTGCGACGGGATTGATCAGCGCGTCCCAGCGCTCGAGCGTGCCGTCATTGTTGGTGGGGATGCTGGGATCGATGACCCCGTAGCTGATGCACACGGGCGCCGGCTTGTCGAACTCGTCAACCGCGATCTCGAGCAGGAGGTCGCCGTCGCCGTCGAGGATGGGCGCGCTGTAGCCCCAGCTGGTGTAGAGATCGTACGCCCGGTCCGCCCAGCCCAGAACGTCGCCCGCCGTTTCCTGCGTGATGTACATGGTCGGACAGTCCGTACTGAGGTTGTCGCGGTTCCAGTGAATCTGGAAGTGGTTGCCCGACAGAGTCGCGATCCCGGTGTTCGGAAACGGGTCGATCGCCGACGCCTGCGGAACGGACACGGCGAGCCCGGCCGCGAGCAGGGTCAGTGCAAGCGCAGCCAGGGTCGGCCCAAGACGCGGACGCCTCATCAGGGGCCAGATCGGCCGCCGGCCTCGATTCCTTTAGTCGGCTCGCCCGGCCGCTCGGACCGGGCGAGCATGTACAGAGCGTCAGCTAGCTCGTCTGTATGAAGACGTTCTCGCCTTCGATGCTGTGATTGAAGTTGATGATGCCCGGGAGGTTGAGCGTCACGCCCTCGGTTCTCGGCCCGAGGACGGCACCCGGCGCGTGGGTACCAATCACGCAGATCACGGTCAGGATTCCCGACAGATCTCCTAGCGGGCTGTGGAGCGTGACGTTCATCTTTACGGCACCGCCGCACAGCTCCGGTGGAATCGGGTCACCGAAAACCTCTCCGCAGCCGTAGGACTCGTACTCGATGAAGCCAGTCGCCTCCCAGGTCCCGGTGGCGATGACGGTTCCGCCCGCGTCGGTGTGCGTGAACGTTCCCTCCGCCTCGACCGAGCCTGGATGGACGGAGAACTCGCCGTCGCCGGTGATCGCTATCTGGTCGCCGTTCGGAGCCTGACCGATGTTCGGCGCGTCCATCTCCAGTAAGTACGTATGTGTCGCGCTGTCGGCGACGGCGGTGGTCGGTAACAGCACGAGCGAAGCAGCGAGCCCGAGCACGAAGAGCATCAAACGTCTCATCTACCCTCCCCTGGTCGTGAGACTTTGCGGGCAATCTATGCCCATCGACTCGACCGTTCAACCAGGCTAATCGAACTGCAAGTAGATCAGCGACACCACGACCGCGCCCCCCGCGATCAGGAGTGCAATGCCCAGAAGGGCGAGCCCGAGGATGATGTTCTTCCGGGCGAGCTCCGGGGACGGGCCGACCGGCTCGTTCGTCGTCCGCGGCGGGGCGGGCTCGGAGAGACGCTCGGCCATCAGAGCAGCGGATCCAGCGCCATCGCCGCGAAGAGCAGGGCGAGATAGAGCAGCGAGTAGTGGAAGAGCAGCGAGGCATGCCGTGGCGTCGTCTCCCGCCTGAGCCGGAGCGCGAGCCAGACGAAGGCTCCGCCGAGCGCAAGCGCCGCGACGAGATACGCGAGGCCCAGCGGTCCCCAGAGGACCGGGACGACCGTCACTCCGACGAGGACGATCGCGTACCACAGGATCTGGCGCGTCGTCTCCCGCGTGCCGCGCACGACCGGCAGCATCGGAATCCGAGCGGCCTCGTAGTCCTTCCGGATCAGCAGCGCCAGTGCCCAGAAGTGCGGCGGCGTCCAGAAGAAGACGATCAGGAAGAGCCAGAGGGCCGGCAGCGCGAGGTTTCCTGTGGCGGCCGCCCAGCCGACGAGCGGCGGCACCGCCCCTGCGGCGCCGCCGATGACAATGTTCTGCGGCGTCGTCCGCTTCAGCCAGCGGGTGTACACGAGGACGTAGAAGAGGTTGCCGACGAGCGCGAGGGTGGCGGTGAGCACGTTCACGAACGAGGCGAGCAGGACGAAGGAGAACGCCGACAACGTCAACCCGAACTCGAGCGCGCGAGACGGAGGCATTCGCTCCGCCGGAAGCGGCCGGGCGCGCGTCCGCTTGCCCATCAGCCGGTCGATGTCCTGGTCGAGCACATGGTTCAGCGCGGAGGCGCCGCCGCATGCCAGCGCGAGACCGCTCATCGTCGCGACGGCGAGCCAGGTGGGCGGAGCCCCGCCGGCGCCGACGAACATCGCGCCCAGCCCGGTGACCAAGAGGAGCGACATGATCCGGGGCTTCGTCAGCGAGACGTAGTCCCGCCAGGCGGCGCGAGGGGCCGCTTCGCCCCGGTACGTCGCAGCCGTGGCAACGAGCGCCGCGCCGAAGGCGACGGCCGACAGCGCGAGGTGAAGCCCCGGCGCGGTCACGAGCGCCGCGATCCCGAAGAGGACGAGTGCGCCGAGCGCAGGCGCGAGCAGCCGCGGATGCGAGATCCGCGCCGCGATCACGAGCGCAACGAGCGGAGGCAACGCGAGCGCCGCGAGGACACGGTGTGCGGCACCGAGCGACGCCGCGCCGCTCACGACTGCGAGCAGCATCGCGCCGGTGGCGAACAGGGCCGTCAGCCGCAGCCAGGGACCGGGCCTAGGCACGGCCGCCTTCCGCCAGCCGCCGTCGCAGGTCGCGGAGCGGGCGCGCGCTCGCGACGAACGGAACACGGTCGAAGTTCCAGGGGGGAGGCGGCGAGGTCGTGTACCACTCGAGCGTGTCGGCGACCCACGGATCGTTCGCGGCGCGGGCGCCGGTGCGCGCCGTCTTCACGACGTTCACGAGAAAGAGAAGCAGGCCGAGCGCCATCACGCCGGACCCGATCGACGAGATCAGGTTGTACACCTGTGTCAGTCCGTGCTCGTGGTATGTGAAGTTCCGGCGCGGCATTCCCATCAGCCCGAGCAGGTGCTGCGGGAAGAACGTGACGTTGAACCCGATGAACACGAGCCAGAACTGCGCCTTCCCCAGCCGCTCGTCCAGCAACCGCCCGAAGATCTTCGGCCACCAGTAGAAGAGCGCGGCGAAGACTCCGAAGACGGCGCCGCCGAAGAGCACGTAGTGCATGTGCGCGACGACGTAGTACGTGTCCGTTACCTGCCAATCGACGGGAAAAGCGGCGAGGAAGATCCCGGACAGGCCGCCGATCGTGAACACCGCGATGAAGCCGAGCGCCCAGAGCATCGCCGTGTCGAAGATGAGATTCCCGCGCCAGGTGGTCGCGATCCAGTTGAAGATCTTCACGCCGGTCGGGACCGCGATCACCATCGACGAGAGCATGAAGAAGACGTTGAGGAAGTTCGGCATCCCGACGCTGAACATGTGGTGGGCCCACACGAGCATCGAGTAGAAGCCGATCGCGACCGTCGAGAACGCGATCGCCTTGTAGCCGAAGATCGGCTTCCGCGAGAACACCGGGATGACCTCGGAGATCACTCCCATCGCCGGCAGGATGATCACGTACACCTCCGGGTGGCCGAAGAACCAGAACAGGTGCTGGTAGAGCACAGCGTTTCCGCCCTGATCCGGGATGAAGAAGTGCGTTCCGACCTGGCGGTCGAGGAGCAGCAGCGTCAGCCCGACGCCGATCACCGGCAGCACGAGGAGCAGCAGGATCGAATAGATCTCGATCGTCCAGACGAAGAGCGGGATGCGCATCCAGCTCATTCCGGGGCTGCGCATGTTGTGGATCGTGCAGATGAAGTTGATCGCTCCAGCCAGCGAGGAGAGGGCGACGAGATGCAGCGAGAGGATCCAGAGGTCCTGCCCGTTCCCCGGCGAGAACTGGCTCTCCGACAGCGGCGGGTAGCTGTACCAGCCGGCCTTCGCCGCCCCGCCGCCGGCGAAGAAGCTGAGGAACATGGTCACGCCGCCGAACAGGAACAGCCAGTACGAGAGCGCGTTCAGACGCGGAAAGGCCATGTCCCGCGCCCCGATCATCAGCGGGACGAGGTAGTTGGCGAGGCCGGCCCAGAGCGGGACGATGAAGAGGAAGATCATCGTCGTCCCGTGGATCGTGAACAGCTCGTTGTAGGTGTTCCGCGTGATGAATTGCTCGTCCGCCTGCGCGAGCTGCGCGCGCATCAGCAGCGCGAGCAGCCCGCCCGCGGCGAAGAAGACGAGCGACGTGACGAGGTAGAGGATCCCGATCCGCTTGTGGTCGGTGGTCGTGGCCCAGCCGGCGACCCGTCCCTGCCGCCAGTCGGCTCGGTACGGCTCCGCTCTAGCCGCCACCGGACTGTCCCTTGTAGACGTTCTGCTTCAGGTACGCGAAGAGCGCGCGGAACTGCTGGTCGTTCCAGCCGCGCGCGACGGGCGGCATGTAGCTCGAGGTCGGTTTCGTCTGGTTGCGGCCGTTGACGAGGAGCTGACGCAGGCTTTGCGTCTGCACGAGCAGCGAGCTGTTCGAGATTGCCGGTCCATAGCCGCCCTGACCCTGCGGGCCGTGGCACTTGGCGCAGACGCCTTCCCATTCGTTCCGGCCGAGCTGCGCCCCGGCCTGCGAGGAGAGCCACGACTCGTAGTCGCCCTGGGACTCGATCAGGACGCGAGCTCGCATCTCCGCGTGGAAGACGCCGCAGAATTCGCCGCATCTCCCTCGATACGTCCCGCTCTGGTCGGCCTTGAACCACGTGTGCGTGCGCTCGCCGGGAATCGCGTCGAACTTGCCGCCGAGCTCCGGGATCCACCAGCTGTGGTCGACGTCATGGGAGTAGATGTCCACGCGGACGACCTTGTTCACCGGCGCGTGCAACTCGTCGACCGAGACGGCGCCGTTCGGGTACGTGAACTGCCAGTAGAACTGGTGCGCGTCGATCCTGATCCGGAGCGGCCCGCCCTGCGCGCTCGCACTCGGGACGTTCTTGATTCCCGGCAGCTTGTAGAAGAGGAAGCCCGCGATCGCAGCGAGGATCAGGACCGGGATCACGGTCCAGATCAGCTCGAGCCGCGTGTGGGCGTGGATCTGCGGGCCTTCGGCGGTACGCGGCCGGCCTCGCCGCCGGTAGCGGAAGACGAACCAGAGCAGGGAGCCCTCGACGACGACGAAGATCAAGCCGGCGAAGATCGCGATCCACTTGTAGGAGTCGTCGATGCGCTGGGCGTTCGGGGAGTGCGGCGTCTCCGGCGCGAAGCCGCCGCTGCCGGCGTAGGCGATCGAGGCAGCCGCCAGCGCGGCGCCGAAAGCAAGCACGAGGACGAGGGTCTTGCGCCTCACCGGCGGTGGCATCCTATGAAACGTGGATGAACCGTCGCGCGTCTACCTGCCCGCCGGAGTCGGAGATAGTTACGAGGTGTACGTGAACGGGGTCCGCCAGGAGCCGGGCCGTGACTTCGACCGCCTCGGCGACCAGCTCGTCTTTCGTCGCACGCTCGCCCAGGAGGGACGCCTCGGACCGATTCGCTGGCTGTCCATGCTGCTTGGCGTAGCCGGCACCTACCGCAAGCACGAGACCGTCGACGTGATCTACGAGGTGGACGGCCGGAGGACCGTCGCCACGCTCACTCCATCGGGCTGATGCCGACGCCGATCGACCGGGCCGGAGTGCAACGCCTGCGCGAGCAGGGGGCTCAGCTCGTCGAGGTCCTCCCGCGGCCCGAATACGAGCAAGAGCACCTGCCTGGTGCGATCAACATCCCGCTCAAGGAGCTCAATCGGGAAGCGGCGGCGCAGCTCGACCGAAGCCGTCCCGTCATCGTCTACTGCAACGACTACCAGTGAGACCAGAGCCCGCGGGCCGCGTGGCGGCTCGAAGCGATGGGGTTCGAGCAGGTCTACGACTACGAGCACGGCAAGCGCGACTGGGGCTCGTCCGGGCTGCCGCGTGAGGGAACTGCGACGGACGAGCCGTCGGCCGGCGACCTCGCGCGTCGCGACGTTCCGACCTGTGGTCTCGACGAGGACCTCGGCGCGGTGCGCGAGCGCGTTCGCGCGGCCGGTTGGGACACCTGCATCGTCGTCAACGATCGGAACGTCGTCTTGGGGCGCCTCGGCCGCCGTGCGATTCGCGGCGACGACGACGTGACGGTCGAGGACGCGATGAGGGAGGGGCCGAGCACCGTTCGCCCCAGCATCGGGGTGCAGGCGCTCGTCGACCGGATGCGCGAGAACGATCTGACGAGCTACCCGGTCACGACCTCGGACGGCCGGCTCGTCGGGTTAGTGCTGCTGGAGGATGCCGAGCGCCGGCTCGGTTAGTCGTCGTCTCGTCGCTTCGATCCGAGCCACGTGATCGAAGCGCCCGTCGCCGTCGCTCCAAGGCACGTCGGACACGTTCCGCAACAGGCCGGCGCGTATTCGCCCCACCGCTCGAGAAACGGCAGCGCCCGATACAGCCAGAGCCGGAAACGAAGGAGCATCGCTTCGAACTCTAGCGGCGCCCCTTTTCTCGAGTCACATCCGCGACGAAAAAGCCACACTTTCGTCACAGCCAGGGTCAGACCCTGCCGTTCGGGCCACGGCTCGATCGGGCGCGGCTAGTCTCGCTTCGACATGGGCTCGAGCCGGTAGCCGACCCCGTAGCGCGTCTGGATGAACGTATGCCGCGACGCGCGCCGGTCGATCTTGTCACGTAGGCGCCGCACGAAGACGTCGACGGTGCGGTCGCGATGCGTCTCGCGGCGGCCCCAGATCTTCTGCAACAGCTCGTCGCGGGTCACGACGCGACCGCGCTCGAGGGCGAGCTGGTAGAGGAGCCGGAACTCGGTGGGCGTCAAGCCCGCGCTCTCGCCTTCGACGAACGCCTGGACCTCGTGCGGATCGATGCGGAGCTCTTCGATCTCGATCGGCTCGCCGCGCGTCGCATCGTCTCGGCGCAGCGCTCTCCGTGACGCCGCGCGTACGCGTGCGACGAGCTCGTTCATCGAGAACGGCTTCACGAGGTAGTCGTCCGCCCCAATCTCGAGGGCGTGCACGCGATCGTGCTCGGTCCCGCGCGCGCTCACGACGACGATCGGCGTCGGAATTCCCTCGGCGCGTGCGCTCTCGATCACGCTCCAGCCGTCGCGTCCCGGCAGCATCAGGTCGAGGACGCAGACGTCGGGACGCTCGAATCGCAGCCGGGCCAGTCCCTGGTCTCCCTTGCCAACGACGACGGGGTCGAATCCCGCGGCGGCGAGGTGCCGCGCCATCCCGTCCGCGATCACGGAGTCGTCCTCGACGATCAGGACCTTGGCCATACTCGTGTCCGATGCAGGAAGGGACACGGGCCTACGAGGAGCTGCGCGTCGGATTCACGGCTGCAGTCTCCCACGAGCTGCGCACGCCCCTGGCACGGCTGCTGGCGCTGCTGGAGACTGCGGCGCTTCCCGAAGCCGATCGCGACGCACTCCTTGCCCAGGCTCGAGAGCAGGTCGAGGAGATGAGCGAGCTCGTCGACGATGTGCTCTTCCTGTCCGAGCTCGAGAGCGGCCGCGAGGTCGTCGCGCTCGGCTCGACGCCGGCGCTCCCGGTGCTCGAGGAAGTCCGCGACCGGCTCGCTGACAGCGCGGAGCGGGCGGACGTCGCCGTGCATATCGAAGCGGCGACCGCTGTCGCGCTTCCGCTGCGCCGGCGGATGCTGCAGATCGTGGTGGAGAACCTCGCCGAGAACGCCATCCGGTACGCGGGCCCGGGCTCGACGCTGACCCTGACGGCGCGCCCTGATCTGCTCGAGGCCGCGGACGACGGTCGTGGGCTGGAAGAGGACGAGCTCGCCCATGTGTTCGAGCGCTTCTACCGCGGGGACCGGGCCCGCGCCTCGAGGGGCACGGGCCTCGGCCTCGCGATCGTGAAGCACGTCGTCGTCGCCGCCGGCGGCGAGGTGGAGGCGACCGGCGGGCCGGGTCACGGACTCACGGTTCGATGCAGCTTTCCTATGCGTGCACCGAGTTGACCGCCGTGAGGGACGCCTTGAGGACGACCTTCGGGATCGGCGCGAAGAGCAGCTTCGGCCCGGACGCCTGACCGCGCGTCAGCGCCCAGCGGACGAACTGCTTCAGCTCCTGCGCCTTCGACGTCTTCATCGGAAGGATGACGTAGGTGAAAGTGCAGATCGGATAGGCGAGCGGCTGTCGCTTCGCGGGGTTGACGATCGAGATGCCGCTGTTGTTCGGCGCCACCCGGAGGATCGTCGCGCCCGCCGCCGCGATGCCCCGGAGCCCCGGGAGCTGGTAGACGCCCGCACGGTTTCGGATAGCCGCGAAGTCGAAGTGGTTCTTCAGCGAGTACGCAACGTCGACGTACGTGATTCCGCCGTTGGTCTGGCTCAGGGTTGCCGATACGCCCGAGCTGCCGCGGGCCCCGACACCTGTGGGCCAGTCGACCGCGACACCCTTCCCGACGCGACTCTTCCACTCCTTGCTGACACTGTTGAGGTACTCGGTCAGGTTGTACGTGGTCCCGCTGTTGTCGCTGCGATGGATGACGGTGATCTGAAGGTCGGGCAGGCTCCGGCCCTTGTTCAGCTTCTTGATCGCGGGGTCACTCCACTTCTTGATCCTCCCCAGGAAGATTCCGGCTACTGCCTTCCCGTCGAGCTTGATGTGGTTCGGCAGACCGTTACCCCGATAGGCCAGCGACGTCGCCGAGAGCGCCCACGGGATCTGAACGCAGCCCTTGCACGCGGCGAACTGGTCCGGGGTCAGCGGAGCGTCGCTCGCGCCGAAGTCGACGGTGCGGTTGATGATCTGCTGGATGCCTCCGCCTGAACCGATCGGCCCATAGGTGACTTTGAGGCCAAACGCCGAGTCCACCTTCGGAATCCACGCCGAGACGAGAGGCGCGACGAACGAGCTGCCGGCGCCGACGACGGATCCGCCGGTCTGCTTCGCGCCTGCTCCGCTCGTGAGAGCGAGCGCAGCGGCAACGGCGCCGAGGACGGCCAGTGTCCTGCGAGTCAAGATTTCTCCTCTCCTTTGCTCCAGGTCACGTCGAGCCTGCCTCGCCTCCTCCCGCATGTGGGAAGAACCTTGGTGACGGGTTGGTGACAATGTGGTGAACCGCGTCCGCGGCCTGGCTGCGTCGCAGTACGCTCGCGCGCGGTGAGCGCCGTCCCGACGACGAGCCCGCTGCAGACCCGCCGCCGGTTCCGCGGGCGCGTCGGGGACCTATTGCTACACGGCCTGACGCTTGCCGCGGCGCTCGGATCCGTCATCCTCGTCGGCGCGATCGTCTGGAAGGTGCTCCGCCTGTCGGGAACCTCGTTCGACCGGTTCGGTCTCGATTTCGTCACCGGCCGGACCTGGGATCCGGTCAGACACGTTTTCGGGGCGCTGCCGTTCGTCTACGGCACGGCTGTCAGCTCGTTTGTCGCGCTCGTGATCGCCGCGCCGCTCGCGATCGCGATCGGGCTCTACCTGAGCGAGCTTGCTCCGCGAGGGGTGCGCGGGCTCGTCGGCTCGCTCGTCGAGCTCCTCGCGGCGGTTCCGAGCGTCGTGCTCGGACTCTGGGGCATCCTCGTGCTCGGTCCGTTCGTCGCACATCACGTCGAGCCGTGGCTCCACACCACCCTCGGCTTCATCCCGCTGTTCGGCGATCCGCAGCAGACCGGCCAGGGGCTCTTCACCGCCGCGCTGATTCTCACGATCATGATCGTCCCGATCGTCGCCTCGATCAGTCGCGAGCTCTTTCTCGGTGTTCCCCGCGAGCTCGAGGAGGGAGCGCTCGCACTCGGGACGACGCGCTGGGAGATGGTCCGTGGCGTCATCCTGCCGGCGACGCGCTCGGGCATTGCCGCGGCGCTGATTCTCGGGCTCGGCCGCGCGATCGGCGAGGCAATCGCCGTCACTCAGGTGATCGGCGGCGGCACACGGATCGGGTGGTCGCTCTTCCCGCCCGCGGACACGCTCGCGAGCAAGCTCGCCTCGAGCTATCAGGGCGCCAATCCGGGACTCGAGACTTCCTCGCTGCTCTACCTCGCAGCCATCCTGCTCGTGATCGGGCTCTTGGCGAACCTCATCGCCCAAATCATCGTCCGGCGATTCGATCCGCTCCGTGGAGCCCGAGCATGAGCCGTTACAGCCGCCGCCGGCTCGTCAATCGCGCCATGGAGGGGATCGCAACGGTGGCCGCGCTCGTCGCCGTCGCCGTCCTCGTGATCGTGGTCGTCTCGGTCACCTTGCGTGGCGCCGGCGCGCTCAGCTGGGACTTCTTCACGAAGCCGCAGGCGCTCTTCGGCCAGCCGGGCGGCGGAATCGCGAACGCGCTCATCGGGACGATCCTGCTCGTCGCGCTTGCCACGGCGATAGCCCTCCCTGTCGGCGTGCTGACGGCGATCTATCTGACGGAGTTCGCGCCGAGGCGACTGGCGGTCCCGATCCAAATCGTCATCGACGTCCTGGCCGGTCTCCCGACGATCGTGATCGGGATCTTCGTCTACGCGCTGCTCGTGATCGGCCACACACAGAGCGGCTTGGCAGGCGCGATCGCGCTGGCGATCATCATGCTCCCGCTCGTCGCGCGTGCGACGCAGGAGGTCCTGTTGCTCGTCCCGTCGACGCTTCGCGAGGCGAGCCTGGCCCTCGGGGTGCGTCGATGGCGCACCGTCCTCGGCGTGATCCTGCCTTCGAGCGTCGGCGGCATTCTCACCGGGACGGTGCTCGCCGTTGCACGGGCCGCCGGCGAGACGGCGCCGCTCCTCTTCACCAGTTCGATCTTCGCCAACACGGTCCAAACGGACATCACTAAGGCGCTGCCGAACATTCCCGTCCTCATCTTCACGTACTCCGAGCAGGCGGATCCCGCGCTGCACGAGCAGGCCTGGGCCGCCGCGCTCGTTCTGATGGCGTTCGTCCTGTTGGCGAGCCTCGCCGCCAAGGCGTTGCTCGCACGCAGCCGCAGGAAGCTGAACCCATGAGCGGGAGCTTTACGATGCCGCGGGTGATAGACGTCGCGCAAGCGAGGAGGGAGTCGGGTCCGGTCCAGCGCGAGGTCGTCTTCGAGGTCCAAGGGCTGACGGTCAACTACGGGCGCGCGACGACCGCGGTCAGCGACGTCGACCTCGAGATCTACCGGAACCTCATCACCGCTGTGATCGGCCCGTCCGGCTGCGGGAAGAGCACCTTCATCCGCTGCCTCAACCGCATGAACGACCTCGTGCCCGGCGCGAAGATCGAGGGCAGGATCCTCTACCACGGCGACGACCTGTACGCGTCAGGCGTCGACCCGGTCGAAGTGCGCCGCAGGATCGGGATGGTGTTCCAGAAGGCAAATCCCTTCCCGAAGTCGATCTACGACAACGTCGCCTGGGGACCGCGCGTGCTTGGCATGAAAAAGAATGTCGACGAGCGTGTCGAGAACGCGCTGCGCAGTGCCGCGCTCTGGGAGGAGGTCAAGGATCGGCTCAAGAAGAACGCGCTCTCCCTCTCCGGAGGGCAGCAGCAGCGCCTCTGCATCGCACGCGCGATCGCGATCGAGCCCGAAGTCCTCCTCCTCGACGAGCCTGCATCTGCGCTCGACCCGATCGCGACCTCGGCGATCGAGGACCTGATGCACGAGCTCAAGCGCGACTACACGCTCGTGATCGTGACCCACAACATGCAGCAGGCTGCGCGTGTCGCCGACCTCACCGCCTTCTTCAGCCTCGAGGTCGATGACCACCGCCGGACCGGCGTGCTCGTCGAGTACGACGCGACGGACAAGATCTTCACGAATCCGTCCGACAAGCGCACCGAGGATTACGTCACCGGGAGGTTCGGATGAGAACGACCTTCCAGGAGGAGCTCGACCAACTCGAGGTGACCCTCCAGGAAGAAGGAGCGCTCGTCCTGCGCGCGCTTCGCGGCGCGATCAACGCCCTGGAACAACGCGACCATGAGCTCGCCGACGAGGTAATCGCCTTCGACGACGACGTCGACGAGCGCTACATCAGGATCGAGGAGGGGATCCAGCTGCTGCTGGCCCGGCAGACCCCCGTGGCGAGCGACCTGCGTCTCGTGCTCGCGATCCTGCACGTCAACCTTCATCTCGAGCGCATGGCGGACTACTGCGTCACGATCGCGAAGCTGTCGAAGCTCGTCCCGGAAGTGGACCCCGGCCCGCGCTTCGTCGAGGGCTTCGAGGAGATGGGCTCACGGTGCGAGGAGATGATCCGGATCGCGCTCGACTCCTTTGGCAACCGGGACCTCGAGGGGGCCGAGTCGCTGGTCGACCTCGACGAGCTGGTCGACCGGGCGAACCGCCGCGTCGTCCAGCGCATCCTGGAGCTGGGCGAAGACCCTGAGATGCGCGAGTACGGCCTGCGTATGGTCATCGTCTCGCGCGCACTCGAGCGGATCGGCGATCACGCCGTCGACATCGGGGAGCAGACGGCCTACCTGCTGACGGCGGAGTTTCGCGAGTTCACGGACGCTTCGCACCCGACGCCGCGCGAAGCCTGACAGACTCCCGCGGTCAAACTTCGGGAGGGAGCGCCCGTGGCACGCATCTCGCTGGTCCCGCAGAACCGTGAGTTCTTCCGGCTCCTGGAGCGCGCGTCGAGCAACGCGGTCGGCATCGCGGGCCTGCTCGTCAAGCTGCTCGACGAGTTTCCGTCCAACGGCTACCTGCTGAGGGAGATCAAGGAGCTCGAGCACGAGGGCGACCGGCTCACGCGTCAGGTCGTGGACCTGATCAACCGAACCTTCGTGACGCCCTTCGACCGCGAGGATCTCTATCGCCTCGCGGGCGCGCTCGACGACATCTGCGATCACGTCGACGAGGCCGCCGGGAACATTGCCGGCTACGGCGTGGAGAACATCCGCCCGAAGGCGAGGGAGCAGGCGCAGGTGATCCTTCGCAGCGCCGAGAAGCTCCACGAGGCGGTCGAGCGGCTCGAGGGGTTCAAGGATTCGGCGAGCCAGTTGCACGCGCTGCGTGACCTCGAGGACGAGGGCGACCGTCTCAACCGCGACGCCGTCTCCGAGCTCTTCTCCTCGGGCGAGGACCCGATTGCCGTGATCCGCTGGAAGGACATCCACGAGCAGCTCGAGGAGGCGGTCGACGCCTGCGAGAACGCGGCGGACGTCCTCGAGGGGATTCTCGTCAAGAACCGGTAAGTGGACAGCGTTCTTGTCGTTGTCGTCGTCTTGGTCGCGCTCGGCTTCGACTTCACGAACGGATTCCACGACACGGCGAACGCGGTCGCGACCTCGGTCTCGACGCGTGCGCTGACGCCGCGGATGGCGGTGCTCGTCGCGTCCCTGGCGAATCTCGCCGGGGCGTTCGTGACGACCGCGGTGGCGAAGACGGTAGGGAAGGACGTCGTCGACAGCGGCCTGATCAACACGCGCACCGTGCTCGCCGCGTTGCTCGGCGCGATCGTCTGGAACCTCCTGACCTGGTGGTTCGGGCTGCCGTCGAGCTCCTCACACGCGCTGATCGGCGGGCTTGTCGGCGCGGCGCTCGTCCAGTCGGGCGAGAACGGCGTCCTGTGGCACGGTCTCGCGCACAAGGTCGTGATCCCCGCCCTGATCGCGCCGCTGATCGCGTTCACTGCGGCCTTCCTCCTGCTGCTCGTCATCTTCTGGGCGTTCTCGTGGATCACGCGCGGCGTCGCGAACCGTGGCTTTCGTCTCGGCCAGCTCGCGTCCGGCACGTTCATGGCCTTTACGCACGGCGCCAACGACGCGCAGAAGACGATGGGAGTGATTGCGCTCGCGCTGTTCGCCAACGGCTCCATCGATCACTTCTACATTCCGACGTGGGTGAAGGTCGCTGCCGGTCTGGCGATCGGTCTCGGCACCTACGTCGGCGGCTGGCGGATCATGCGGACGCTCGGCCAACGGATCTTCAAGATGGAGCCGGAGAGCGGATTCGCCTCGCAGGCGGCGGCCGGCGCGACCATCTATGCCGCGACGAAGTACGGCTACCCCTTGTCGACGACGCACGTCATCTCCGGGGCGGTCATGGGGGCGGGCGCGACGCAACGCCTCTCCGCGGTGCGGTGGGGCGTGGCGGGAAACATCGTCGTCGCCTGGATCCTCACGATTCCTGCCGCCGGCGCTGCCGCGGCGGCCTTTTACTGGCCTGTCCAGGCGCTTTTCTGAGGCACCTCGGTGGCTTGTGCCGCCGCTTCCGTACCGCGGGGGGGCGGTTTTTCGTTGTCGCTCTACGGAGAAAGCTGTTAGCAGGTCGACACCGAGAAAGGGAGGCAGAAACCGCATGGGCATTCTCTGGATCATCCTCATCGTGATCCTCGTGCTCGCGTTGCTCGGCTTCTTCTCGCGCGGGTACTGGTAGTAGGACCCTTTAGACCGTGAACTGGGTCGCCCGGCCCTTGCCGGGCGGCCCTGTTGTGGCGATCATGGACAGGTGGACCGGGGAGCCGTCCTCAACGAGCTCGAGCGGGGCGATCTCGCCGCGGCTGTCCCGCGCCTGGGTGGAATGGCGCGCAGCGGCGGCGTCGTCATCGTCAGCCAGCGTTACTGGGCCTATGCCGGCGTCGACGGGAGCCTGAGAGAGGGGCGCATGCCACAGGCGCCGCGGACGCTGCGCGCGATTCCGCTCGCGCGCGGACTCGTTCGACTGGCCGCCTCGTTCTCGCCGCTCTTCCGGCGCACCGGGGTCGCACGGGGACGCGAGCGCCTCTTCCTCGCAGCTGCCATGGTGGCCCCGGTTCCGCTCGTGTTCGCACCGGACTGGGTCGGTCTGGCAGCCGGTCTCGCCGTCACGGCTGCGCTCCTCGGCTGGCTGTTGCGTGGACGCACGCTGTATCTCCACGGCGCAGAGCACCGCGCCATCGCGGCCCTCGAGGAACGGCGTCTGCACGAAACCTGGGACGGCTCGGCACGCCCGTCCCGCTTCTCGCTTCGCTGCGGCACGAACTTCGCCGCTCTGCTGATGCCGGTTGCGATCTCCGGTGGCCGTCTCTGGCCGCTTCCGGTCACCGCGTTCACTCCGCTCGTCGTCTCGGTTCTCGCGCTCGCGTTGACGATGGAGCTCTGGTCGCTCGTCCAGGCCTCGCGTCGCCTCGCACGCGTCGTGCTCCTTCCGGGCCTGGGGCTCCAGCGGCTCACGACACGCGAGCCCGATCTCGCAGAGACGCGCGTCGCTCTGACCGCCGTCGCCGCAGTGCTTCGGAGCGAACGAGAGCATCGGTAGCCTGCGGGGGTGGACCGCCCCCGCGACAACAGCATCGAAGCGCACGGGCTCGTGCGCGAGTTCAAGAAGGGGCCGCGGGCGGTCGACGGCATCGATCTCCACGTCGAGCCGGGCGAGATCTACGGCTTTCTCGGCCCGAACGGCGCGGGCAAGTCCACCACCGTGCACATGCTCACGACGCTCCTGCCCCCGACGGCAGGGACCGCGACCGTCGCCGGCTTCGACGTTCTCAAGGAGGGGCCGAAGGTCCGCAAGGTCATCGGTGCGGCGCTCCAGGAGGCGGCGCTCGACCCGTTCCTCACCGGCCGGGAGCACCTGAGACTTCAGACGGCGATGCACGGAATCACCGGCGAGGAGCGCCGGCGCCGCAGCGACGAGCTGCTCGCCCGAGTGGGACTCGCAGAGGCGGCCGACCGGAAGGTGAAGGGCTACTCGGGCGGGATGAAGCGGCGTCTCGATCTCGCGCTCGCTCTCGTGCACCGGCCCCGCATCCTCTTTCTCGACGAGCCGACGACAGGACTCGACGTGCAGAGTCGTACCGCCCTCTGGCAGGAGGTCGGTCGCCTGGCGCGGGACGAAGGAGTCACGGTCTTCCTGACGACGCAGTATCTCGAGGAGGCCGACGTGCTCGCCGACCGCGTCGGCATCATCGATCACGGCCGCCTCGTCGCCGAAGGAACGCCCGATCAGCTCAAGGCGGAGATCTCCAGCTCGACGGTCGAGGCGGTGCCCGCCGATCCGGACCAGCGCGGGGCGGTGGCAGCCATCCTCGAGCGCTTCGGCGAGCAGACGACCGGCTTCGGTCCGGGCAGCGTGGCGGTGCAGCTCGCCTCGAGGGACGGTGACATCGCCCAGATCGTCCGTGCGCTCGACGCCGAAGGAGTCCGCATCGCCCACCTCCAGATCCACGAGCCCACGCTCGACGACGTCTTCCTCGCGAAGACGGGACGGCACCTCGAGGGTGCCGGCGAGGAGGAGGAGGAGGAACAGCAGGAGCCCGACGCGGTTCCCGAGCCCGCGCGAGCCTGATGATCAACGGCCTCGTCCAGACGGCGACGCTCGGTCGGCGCGCAGTCATTCGGACCGCGCGGCAGCCGGCGAACGTCGTCTTCCCACTCGTCTTCCCGATGCTGTTGGTTGCGGTCACGGCCGGCGGGTTGAAACCGGCGACGAACCTCCCGGGCTTCCCCACGAACTCGATCCTCGCCTTCGTGATCGCGATCCCGTTCATTCAGGGTGCGCTGCTCGCAACGATCAACGCGAACGTCGAGTTCGCTCGAGACATCCAGACGGGCTTCCTGAACAGGCTCGCGCTCACGCCGGTGCGAGGGCTCGTCCTGCTCGTCGGTCAGCTCGGCGGGCTGCTGACGATCGCGGTGGCGCAGGGTGTCTTCTACCTCGTCGTCGCGCTCGCGTTCGGCGTTCGGCTCGAGACCGGAGTCGGCGGGGCCGCGTTGCTGCTCGTGCTGGAGACCGTGATCGCGCTTGCCTTCGCGTCGTTCGGCACCTGGGCCGCGTTGCGGACCGGCTCGACCGAGGCCGTGCAAGGTCTCTTTCCGGTCTTCTTCGTCTTCCTGTTCCTGTCGTCGATGAACATGCCGCGCAATCTGATCGAGGCCGACTGGTTCCGTTGGGTCGCGACCGTCAATCCCGTCTCGTACCTGATCGAGGCCGTCCGGTCGCTGGTGATCGAGAACTGGCACTGGGAGACGATCGGACTCGGCTTCGCCGTCGGCGGCGGGATGAGCCTGATCGGTTTCGCGCTCGCCGCACATGCCCTCGTCGGGAGGCTCACGCGCACATGAGAGAGGCCCTGGATGTTGCGCGCGGCGTGGCCTGGCGCCAGATGCACACGTTCTTCACGAACCCGGCGTTCCTCCTCCCGTCGATCGCGTTCCCGCTCTTCTTCTTCACGGCGTTCGTCGGCGGGCTGTCGCGCATCCGCGAGGTGCCGGGTTTCGATTTTCCCTCCGGCTACACGGCGTTCCAGTTCGTCTTCGTGCTGCTGCAGTCCGCTGCGTTCGCGGGCGTGTTCACGGGTTTCGGGATCGCGCGTGACTTCGACAGCGGCTTCATGCGCCGCCTGATGCTCGCCGCGCCGAACCGGACCGGCATCGTGCTCGGTTACACGCTGTCGGCGCTAGTGCGTTGGCTCACCGTGGCCGTCGTGGTCACGATCGTTGCAGTGCTCGCACGCATGGAGATCGGTGGCAGCGGCGTGGACCTCTTCGGTCTCTACGCGCTTGCACTGCTGCTGAACCTCGCGGGAACGTTCTGGGCAACCGGCGTCGCGATGCGGCTGCGGACTCAGCAGGCTGCCCCGGTGATGCAGATGCCAGTCTTCCTGGTCCTGTTCTTCGCGCCGGTCTACGTCCCGCTCGATCTGCTGCAGGGGTGGATCCACGGGATCGCGACGGTCAACCCGATCACGGCGCTGCTGGAGGCCGGCCGTGGCCTGATCTCCGGTGAACCGGTACGAACGCTGGCCGCCTTCGCGATCGTCCTCGGGCTGATCGGCGGCTTCACGCTCTGGGCAATCCGGGGCCTGAGGCGTGCCGAAGCCGCTGGCTAGACGGCGTCCCAGGTAGTCCGAAGGGCCCTCAACCTAGGGGGTTGGTTAAGACGGCCGCGCGGGCGAAGCCCCGCACGGCCTCTCTGCGACTTCGCCAAGTCGACGCCTTAAGGCCATACTTCCGAGCATGGAACCAGAGGCCTGGCCGACTCCCCAGACCCCGGCGCGCGAGCCGCTGCCACGCGTCGAGGACCTTCCAGTAGCCGAACAGGGTTACGAGCAGGAAAGCGTCAAGGCTGCCTTCGACTCGTTCTACCGGCACGCGGCGCAGCTCGACGCCGCTCTTCGGACGCTCGAGGCGGTCGACTCGTTCCATCGCCATGCAACGGCGCTGCGCTCGGATCTTCGCGCGATGCGGGCAGCCGGCTGGACGCAGCAGTCCTGGTCGGCGCCGCCGTCCTACGGCTACGGATTGCCCGCGCCGCGTGAAGGGATTCCACCCGTCGTCTGGCGCGTCGGTGGTGAGGTGGCCTTCCTCATCGCGGTTGCGGTTGCGCTCGGGCTCGCGAACCTCTCGTGGTGGGCGATCCTGCTCGCCATGGCGGGTGCACTGGCGATCGTGTGCGCGATCGAGTGGCTCGCCGGACGCGAGGAGCTGACCTTCGCGCGGCCGGCCCCGGCGGCCCCGGTCCATCCAGTGTTGGAGGCGCAACGCGCAGACGACACCGAGGAGCAGGAGGCGCTCGGCTGGACTGCCTTCGAGGAGGCGCAAGAGCCCTCGGACGCGATGACCATCATCGGCGCCGCGCCGAGGGAGGAAGACGAGCGGGAACCCGAGCCGGTTGCGGAAGCTGCGCCGACGGCTGAGCCCGAGCCGGAGCCAGAGCCGGAGGAGCCCGAGCCAGAATTGCCTCCGGCGGCCGACGTCGAGCCTGCGGCGGACGGGAGCCGACGTTGGTGGCGCCGAGGGAGACGGCTCGACGAGGAGCCCGAGCCCGAGCGCGAGCCGCCTCGGCACGTTCGCGTCTTGCCGGCGGACGAAGGAAGCGCAACTGCGGATCCCTGGGAGGACGGCTTCGATGCCCCCGTCGCAGCGGAGGCGGAGGAGATCGGGGAGCCCGGGGAGGAGACGGAAGACTCGGTCCTCGTCGAGGAGCCGGCGCGCCGCCGCTTCCGGCGCCGCTGAGCTCCTGCTCTAGGCCGCGCGCTTCAGCGAGTCGATGAGCTCGAGGAGCGCACCGGGTGCGTCGAGACTGCCGATGCGGAGCGGTGCGCCTTGGCGGCGGTTGAGCCGAAGCTCGCCGCGGCAGTAATCGATCGACGCGATCTCGTCGAACGGGACCGCCACGCGTCCGCTGCCGTTGCCGCTCAGCAATGCGTGCAGCGGCCCGAGCTCGAGCTTGCCCGCATGACGCGGGCCCTCACCCTCGTTCCACCAGACTGCGTAGCTGCGTCGGAGCATGGACGGAGGATGAGCGCTCCAGCCTAGGTTCGCATCAGCATCGGCCGGTAACGGCGTTGCGGGAAACCCGCAGGCAGATTGAGGCGTCGCGCGGATGGCGGCCCGCGAGAGGCCGCCGACACTGAGCGGAACGTCCAAAGGAGGAACCATGCCCACGAAGAGAACGCTCCGCCGTGCGACGCTCGGCCTCGCGGCACTCGTCGCGCTCGTGATCACGTCCACGGCGCCTGCCGGTGGGACGGCCACGATCACGATCAGCCACCAGACCCGCGGCTGCCATATGTGGCAAGTGGGGAACGGGAACCCGCACCCCTCGCTCTCCACGTCGGTCAAGGCTGGGACCGTGCTCAGGTTCGTGAACAACGACGTCATGCCTCACAAGCTGATGCAGACGGCCGGTCCGAAGCTGCGGCTGTCGCGCGCGAACATGAACCACATGACTGCGTCGACGTCGGTCAGGCTGATGCAGAGAGGCGTCTACCGCTTCACGACGAAGGCAGGAGAGGACTATCCGTCGATGTCGATGATGAAGACGACGGGCGAGGATTACGTCCTGCACCTGACCGTACGCGTGAAGTAGGTTCCGCGGGGTGCACGCGTTCGAGGTCGCGGCTGTCAGAAAGCGGCTGACAGAGGCCGGCGGAGGGTACGAGATCGTGCACGAATCCGCCGGCCTCGAGTTCGGCGTCTATGTCCTCGTCGCACCCGAGCCCGACCGCCAGCAGCCGCACGACGACGACGAGATCTACGTTGTCCTCGATGGGACCGGCGTGCTCGAGGTCGAGGGCGAGCAGGTGTCCGTGAGCGAGGGGAGCGCCGTTTTCGTCGAGGCCGGCGCCGACCACCGCTTCACCGCCTATGAGCATCTCGCCGTCCTGGTCATCTTCGAGCGCAGGCCTACGGGAAACCCGTAACGAATTCCGCATTTGTCCCGGATGGCGGCGGACCCCGCGCCGCGGCATCCTTGGCGCAATACAACCGAGGAGGATCCGATGAACCGTCTGATGATCGTCGCCCGCCTCAACGAGGGCGCCCACGAGGAGGCCGAGGCCCTCCTGGCCAAAGGCCCGCCCTTCGAGCCCGAGGAGCTCGGCTTCCACCGCCATGGCGCCTATCTGACCGCCGGCGAGGTCGTCTTCCTCTTCGAGGCGCCGGAGGTCGAATGGATCGTGAACGACATCGTCGACGATCCCGTGCTGGCGGCCGCGTTCGGCCCCTGGCAGAAGCTCATCGAGGGAACCCCGCGTCTCGCCCACGAGCGCTTCTACTGGTCGCGTGAAGACAGCAAGGTCGGTGTCGGGTTGGGCGCCTAGTCCGGCTCCTCGGCGAGCAAACCTTGTGAGAGCGCGTAGCGCACGAGCTCTGCGCGGGTCGAAAGGCGCAACTTCTGCATGATGTGCGCGCGGTGCGATTCCGCCGTGCGCACCGAGATGTAGAGCTTCTCCGCGATCTCCTGGTTCGTGTGACCGAGCGCGAGCAGGCGAAGCACCTCGCGCTCACGTTCTGAGAGCGGATCGGCCTCGGCGGCCGCCCGCTCGTCGGCTTCCGCCGCGACCATGCGCGCGCCGAGAGCAGGATGCACGTACAGGCCTCCGCCGGCGATCTCGCGCACCGCCGAGACGACTTCCTCGTCGACCGCCTCCTTCAGGACGTAGCCGCTTGCGCCGGCAGCAAAGGCCTCCCGCACATAGCTGGGGTCATCTTGCATCGACAGCACGAGCACCTTCGTTTCGGGGGACTCTTTGAGAAGCGTCGGCAATACCTCGATGCCGCTCTCGCCGGGCATGACCACGTCGAGCAGGATCACGTCCGGCTTCAACGCGCGCGCCCGGAAGATCGCGTCCTTGGCGTTTCCCGCCTCTCCAATGACTTCGAGGTCCTCCTCTCCGTCGAGCAGGAGACGGAGACCCGAACGGACGACGGCGTGGTCGTCGACGAGGACGACGCGGATCACAGCGGCACCTCGACCACGAGTGTCGTGCCCGCTCCCGGCGCAGTTTCGACGGCGAGACGCCCCTCGTGGAGCTCAGCACGCTCGCGCATCCCCTCCAAGCCGAGCCTGTCTGTCGGCGCAGTCGCAGGATCGAAGCCGCGACCGTCGTCTTCGATCACTGCGGTCGCGGACCCGTCCCGGCGCACGAGCAGGATGCTGACGCGGCTCGCTTCTGCGTGCTTGACGACGTTCGTCAGCGCCTCCTGCACGATGCGATAGAGCGTCGTCTCGACCTCGGCCGGCAGCCGCTCCTCTCCGAGCTGAGGTTCCAGGTCGACCCTGATGCCGCTGGTCTCGGCAAACGTCTGGACGAGTCGCTCGAGCGCAGGGACGAGCCCGAAATCGTCGAGGGCCTTGGGGCGAAGCTGCATTGCGAGCCGGCGGACATCCTGCAGCGTGGCCACCACGAGCTCGCGCAGATCACCAACAGCCGTACGAATGTCGTCGCGCCCGCCGGCCTCCTCGACGGCGCGCAGGCCCAGGAGGATCGACGTCAGCGCCTGTCCGGTCTCATCGTGCAGTTCGCGGGCGAGCCGTCGGCGCTCGAGCTCCTGGCCCGCGACGACGCGGCCTAGGGCGTCGCGCGCGACGCGCTGCGAGAGGTCGACCGCGATCGACGCCCGCACGGCGAACTGCTCGGCAAGTCGGAGATCGGCGCTGCTGAAACGCTGATCGGATCCGATCTTGTCGTGGGCGACGAGCACGCCGATCGGCCGCTCGCGCACGAGCAGCGGGACGTACAGGCCCGTCGTCGCCCCGAGCCGCCGAGCGACCTCCTGGTTCACCTCGGGGTCCTCCAGCAGCGAGTCGACCCGCTCGCTTCGTCCTCGCTCCAGCACCCGGCCGGTTTTCGAGTCGTGCGCGACGAAGTTGATCTCTGAGAGGTCGGCACCTCCTTCCCCATCCGCAGCGGCGATTCGCAAGGCGTCGCCGGTCGGAAGCGCGATTGCGACCAGGCGGGCACCGATCAGCTCCCGCAGCCTCGTGGCCACCAGGTCGAGCAGAGGCTCGAGCTCCAGCTCGCCGACGAGCGCGGAGCCGACCTCGTTGAGGGACTCGAGCTGCTGCGACCACGAGGTGGCGGATTCGTAGAGGCGCGCGTTCTCGACCGCAACCGCCGCCTGCGCGGCGAGGAGCGTCACGAGCTCCTCGTCCTCGCCGGTGAAGTCCTCGCCCCTCTCCTTCTCGGTGAGGTACAGGTTGCCGTACGCCACTCCGCGCAGAAGGATCGGGACGCCCAGAAACGCCGCCATGGGAGGATGGCCGGGCGGGAAGCCGACCGAGCGAGGATCCTCGGTCAGGTCGTGCAGCCGGAGGGGCCTGGCTTCCTGGATCAGCACGCCGAGAATGCCACGGCCCTGGGGAGGGTCTCCGATCTCTGCCTGCACTTCCGGCGTTACGCCGTACGTGACGAATCGCTCGAGCTGCGTCCCCGAGGGATCGATCACCCCGAGGGCCGCATAGCGGGCTCCCGTCACGCGCGCGGCGGCCTCGACGATTCGCTCCAGGACGCCGTCCAGCGACAGCTCGGAGTTGATCGCGATGCCCGTCTCGACGAGCGCCCGCAGGCGGTCGGTCTCGTGCGTCGTCGCCATCAGGCTCGAATGCTCTCAGAAGCAGCCCAACCGGGATCGCGCGTCAGTAGTTGCCCCGATGGCGACGCCACTCTCGGGTGCAACAGTGGGCCGGAAGGGAGGCACGCCATGGGCGACAGGACGCGCATCGAGCTTGCACGTGAGTCCGAGGCGGCGGATCTCGAGCGCTTCGTCGATGAGCTCGGTCTGCACGCCCGCCGTGACGGCACCGTGGTCGAGATCTTCGACGCGTCCGACGCGATCGGGAACACGGTTACCGCCTGGCTGGCGGAATGGCACGAGCCGCTCGTGCCGACGGAGCTCGAGAACGGTGCGCTCGCGCTTCGGCCGCCCGCCGCCTGAGTCGGCGCCGGGTTCCGGCCGACCACCTGCTCCGGAAAAGCCGCAACCCTTATAGTCGCGCGACCGGATGCGATCGCCCGGGCGGCGCGTCAGCCTCGACACCAACACCCCAAACATAGGAGGCAGGCTATGGAATTGACGTCGCGCGAAACCTGGACGTTGATCCACGGGCTGATTCTCGGCTCGCTCTTCCTCCTCGCGTTTGCGGGCGGCCTTGCCGGCTTGTACAGCTTCCGGACCGAGCTCGTGACCGCGGTGGGAATCCGGGAGCGGCTGTTTCGGCTCAGGGTCGGCGTGACGGGGATGGCCGTGCTCGCATGGGCGACGGTCATCACCGGGACGTGGGTCGTCTATCCCTGGTATCGCGAGACGATCGCGGGCAAGTCGCTTGCCGCGTGCGGGGGTCTCCAGGCTCCCAACAGCAAGTGCTCGCCGAAGGAGTTCCTGCTCTCGAATACCTCGGGTGATACCAGCGACTGGCACGAGTTCGGGATGGAGTGGAAGGAGCACATCGCCTGGATGGCGCCGATGCTGGCGACCGCGGCCGCGTTGCTCGTCCTCTACTACGGCCGCAACCTGGTCGCCGACAGGCGGTTGCGCATGATCGTCCTCGTCCTCTTCGTCGGCGCCTTCGCCACCGCGGCGGTTGCCGGCCTGTTCGGCGCGCTGATCACGAAGGCCGCGCCGGTTCGCTGAAAGGAGGCACCGATGAACGTCGAGACAACGACCCCCTCCGCTGCGCCGCAGCCCGTTCCGGCCGAGGGCGCGCGTCCGTTCGGGCCCGCCGCGGCGGTGCTGCTCGCCGCCGGTTTCGGCATCTTCATCCTCGGACTGCTGACGACGCTCGCGGAGGCGAGCACGGGGATCAAGGACGGCCTCCAGTGGAACGATCGGGTGGGACCGCTCTCGGGCAAAACGATCATCGCCACGGCAGTCTTCTTTGGCACCTGGGCTCTATTGACAGCAGCGCTGCGCAGGTCGGAACCGCCGTGGAAGCCGGTCGTCTACGCGACGGGCGGGCTGGTCGTCCTCGGGCTCTTAATGACCTTCCCGACGTTCTTCCAGGCCTTCGCACCCGATTAAGCGACCGAGCTGACCCGTCGGGGCGCCTTCGGAAGGCGCTCGTGGCGTTACCGTGCTAGCCATGGTCCTCTCGTCCTGCGCACGCTTTGAGGAGGACGGATCATGGCAAGCTTGATCTGGCTCATCGTCTGGCTCGTGCAAGGAACGCCGAACCTGGAATGGTTCGGCTCTTGGAACGATTGGGCCGTTCCGCTGCTCGGTTGCGTCATCTTCGACGTGTTCAGCGGTCGGGAGGCTGCCGGCTCCGGCCGCAGGAGAGCTCGCTAGCGCGTCGGCTGTCCCGATGCGACTGTCGCACCGGGGAGCGCATCGAGAACTGCCGCGACGACCTGTCTCGATCCGGCGTTCACCGGCACGACCGTGCAGCCTTCCAGCAAGTCGCCGAGCTCGAGGGTCTCGCCGACCGTCGCCGCGACGACGAGCGGTCTGCTCGGGTAGCGAGCTCGGAGGCCGCGCACGACCTCACGGCCGTCTTCCTCTTCGAGGTCGAGCACCGTGACGACGAGGTCGGCTCCCTCGACGGCCACGCAGGGCTCGAGCCGGTGGAGCGGGCAGCGCGTCACCGGATCGGCGGTTGCGTCCGGCCCTCGGCAGATCCCGACCGTGCAGACAGCCGATTCGCGGGCGCACATCCGCGTGGCGCCGAATGTTCGGTACGTAAGAAGTACGGATCGCGTCCGTCTTGTCAGTCCAGATGCGGGCTTTCCCCCCGCCTCTTCCCGGTCCGGGGATCGCGGAACCGATCGACATGATGAGCGAACGGGCTCATCTCGAAGAGCGCGTACGCGAAGACGGCCAGCACCACGAAGACAAAACCGAACGCGACGACGGTGAAGAGCGTGTTCATAGCCCTCCCTTCGTTGAGTGTCACTCTCACGAGTGCAAGGGACACCGTCATCGGTGGCTTCGTGGACCTGTGCGGCCAAAACTACGGATTTACCGTCAGCGGGCGCCGCCGACGGCATGATTTGCGGTCGGGACCTGGGTAGCGCTGAGCGCTCCGCAGACACGGGGTGCCGGGCGCTTCCGTAGTAGGCCGCAGAAAGTCCGCGGCCAAGTCTCACCAAATCACGGGGCCGTTCCGGATGGCGTAGAGCACGGACGGAGCTTGACTTCGGCTAACCCCGGAACCACCCAAGGATTGGAGGCAGAGATGAGCACGTACACAGCACCGAACCGGGTAATAACAGCCGTTCGCGAGAAGAGCGATACGCTCCGGACGTTCCTCGAGTGGGGTGGCTTTATCGCCGGGGCGATCCTGGTCGCTTTTGGCATCGTCGCGATCGTCATGGGCTTCAGCGGCCGCTCGACGGTCACCGACAGCCTCAAGCAGGAGAAGATCGTCGGCACGGCCGACATGACGCCTGCGCTGATCGCGAAGGAGGCGAAGGAAGCCGGCCTGACGGGCGTTGACCTTCCGACCGTCGCAGTCGCAGGCAAGCAGATCAATAGTGGTCCGAGGGCTCGCGCGTTCGCGAGCTACATGCGAATCCACGCGCTTGAGGCCACGGGCGGCTACACCTACGCCCAGATGGGCCGATTTACCGCGAAGCCGGGCACGCCGAAGGCGCAACTGGCGGTCGGCGGCGGGACCGACAATTCGCAGTTCGCCGTGATCGATCCGAAGACGAAGCAGCCGGTCGCAAACGGTGTCCGCAACCTCTGGGTGACCGAGACTGCGCTGACGACCGCGCTGAACGTGTCCTACATGGCCGACAGGCTCGGACTGTTCGGGATCGTCGTCGGGATCGCGCTGCTGCTGAGCGGGATCGGCTTCATCATCCTGGCTTTCGCGGCATTGCATCGCAAGAGGATCGCCGCGCTCTCGATCTAAGACGCGGCGCGAGACGGGCCGGCGCCCGGTGGTTTCCGAGCAAGGCGCCGGCCCGTCTTCACCAAGACCGCTCCCGGCTCGGCGGGGGCGGTTTCTCCTTGTCGTGAGTCACACAGCCGACCATGAAGCGCTGTCGCGCGGGTCGACTTCGACCTCGACCTCGACTGCACCGGCTCGCCTCGACTCGGGCAGCGCGGTTCCCAGCCCGAGCTGTGTCGCGAGGAAGGGCGCGAGGTAGCGGCCGACGATCTTGGCCGGGGGCCACCAGAGTGCCTCGGTGTCGACGATCGATCCGCCCGTGCTGGTGTCGGAACGCAGATAGCGCGGAACGAATCCGGTGAGCAGCAGCCCGCGCAAGATCGGGCGAAACGGCATCGGCTGCGCGTGGGCCCCGATGTCCACCGCGATTGCGGCTGCCACGGCGTCGGCTTGCTGCGCCGCCAGGCCACCCTGCTTGGGCCGGAACTGTGTCGCATCACCGGCCGCATAGACGTCCGTTGTTCCCGGCACGCGGCCCTCATCGTCCGTCGGCACGAATCCCGCGCCGTCGTGCGGAAGACCCGGGAACGAAGGCCCCAGGAGCTGGGGGAGCGCGACGGCTGCATCTGCGTCGATCGTGGTCTCGCCCGCGACGCTCAGGAGGCCTTCGCGCCACGCGGTCGCGACAACGCCGGTCTCGAGCTGGACGCCGCGAATCTCGAGGAGCTCGCGGATGGCGTTGCTGGCCTCGGCGCCGAACAGCTCGAGGGCACGCTCTTCGGGAGTCACGATCACGACCTCGACTCCACGGGTTCCGCGGTCGCTGAGGTATTCCGCGGTCAGAAGCGCGAGCTCGTACAGCGGCAGCGGCCAGGTGACTGCGGCAGGCACCACGAAGGCGATTCGTCGTAGGTCTCCGGCCGCGGCGCGATCGAGCAGTCCGGCCAGCGCGGCGCTGTCCTCGGCGCCGCGGAAAGTGAGGGCTCCGTCCACCGCCTCGTGCGGACGCGCGCCCAGAGCCAGGACGAACGCGTCGAAATCGACCGCGTCGCCGTCGTCCAGCGTGGCGATCTTGTTCTCGGGATCCGCGCCGGTAATCGCGGCCCGCCGAAACTCCGCCCCTGTCGCGGTGACGAGCTGTGCGAGGGGAAATCGGCGCACCTCACCCGTGCGGAACGGCTCGGCGACTGCGAGCGGACGGTACGTGAACTCCGCCTCGGGCGCGATCAGCTCGACCGAGACGAGGTCCTCTGCCAGCGCGCGGAGACCAAGAGCAAGCTCCAGGGCGGCGACGCCGGCTCCAGCAACCACCACGCGAAATGGCACCGCTCTCACCTCCAGCGTTCCGTGTTCGGCCATCGTCTCAGGAGCCGGTGCCTTCTCCATCGGGGCAAAGTACTGATTCCGGCCGCTTGCGGCACTGTTAGCGAGTCCGGCCCATCGAGGATTGGCTTCGGCCGCAGGCCCGCTTTTGCGCATCTGTTCCTCGAGGCTCAAGGGATCGTGAAGCACATTCAGCGCCGGGTCGACGAGGAGTGGGGGACGCTTGTCCGACGGTGCGAGCAGGACGCGGCGATCGGATCGGCGCTCGATGTGAAGAGTCATCACGCGGTAGCGCTGCTCGCAGGAAGCTGAGCGCCGGCCGGCCGCGCCATTCGCGGAAAACCCGTAGCGAGGATCGGTCTTTGACCCGATGCCGCTGCCGCCGTCCCGCCGGAGAGTGCTCTTGAAAGCAACGGAGGAGGGTGCGATGACGACCCTAGAGATCGAAGCCGTTCGCGAGGATCACGCTCATCTTCGCGAGCACGTCGAGCACATCAGGCTGGCTGCGAGCGAGATTCCCAGGCTCTCGCCTGAAGAGCGAGAGAAGCTCGTGGGGAGGATTCTCGACTTCCTCCGAAACACACTGCTGCCCCACGCCGACGAGGAGGAGCGGACCGTGTACCGGGAGGTGGCGAAGCGGCTGGGCCGGCCGGAGGCGACCGCGCCCATGACGCATGACCACGTCGCCATCCGCATACGGACCGTGCAACTCTCGACAACCGGAGGCGACGAGGTCGACCGTCTGCAGGAGCTCCTGTACGGGCTCTATGCCCTGATCTCCGTGCACTTCTGGAAGGAAGAGCAGCTCTACCTTCCGCTCATCGGGCCCTCGGTCCTGCCCGTCTTCGACGGATGACGGACGTGAGACATCCCTCGGCGTCCTTCAGCGCGACGCTCCGCGTCCATCTGGACGACAGGCCCGGTGCCTTCGCCGACCTCGCGCGCGCGATCGGCGATGCGGGCGGTCTGCTCGGTGCCATCGATCTCGTGCGGGTTGAACCGGGCAAGAAGGTGCGCGACGTGACGGTGATGGCAGGTGACGCCGACCACACGGACACGATCGTGGCGGCCGCGCGCGCCGTCCACGGCGTGGAGGTGGAGCATGTCTCCGACCGAACCTTCCTCATGCACCTTGGCGGCAAGATCGAAGTCAACGCGAAGACGCCGCTGAAGACCCGTGACGACCTGTCCATGGCCTATACGCCCGGAGTCGCGCGCGTCTGCATGGCGATTGCGGACGACCCCGAGCTCGTCTGGAACCTGACCGTCAAGAGGAACACGGTCGCCGTCGTCACCGACGGCACCGCCGTCCTCGGCCTCGGCGACATCGGCCCGGAGGCGGCGCTCCCGGTGATGGAGGGGAAGGCGCTGCTGTTCAAGGAGTTCGGGGGCATCGACGCCTGGCCCATCTGCCTCGCGACGACGGACGAGGACGAGATCGTCGCCGCGGTGCGGGCGATCGCACCGGTCTTCGGCGGGATCAATCTCGAGGACATCTCCGCGCCGCGCTGCTTCAGGATCGAGGAGCGCCTGCGTGATGAGCTCGACATTCCGGTCTTCCACGACGACCAGCACGGGACCGCGGTCGTCGTCCTCGCCGCGTTTCTGAATGCGTTACGCGTCGTCGGCAAGCGTCCCGAGCAGGTCAAGGTTGTCATTACGGGCGCAGGGGCGGCGGGCGTCGCGACGACGAAGATCCTGCTGGCCGCCGGCGTGGAGAACATCATCGGCGTCGACCGCCACGGCGCCCTGTGGCGAGGCGATCCGGCGCTGTCGAGCGTCAAGGCGGAGTACGCCGAGCTCACGAACCCCAACCTCGAGCGCGGGCGGGCCGACGACGTCCTCGCCGGCGCAGACGTGTACATCGGAGTGTCGGCGCCCGGCGCGGTCAGCGTGCAGGGGATTCGCTCGATGGCCGACGGCGCCGTCGTGTTTGCCATGGCCAATCCGATACCGGAGATCCTCCCAGAGGAGATCGAGGGGGTCGCCGCCGTGATCGCGACCGGGCGATCGGACTACCCGAACCAGATCAACAACGTGCTTGCGTTCCCGGGGATCTTCCGCGGCGCGCTCGATGCGCGCGCGTCAGACATCACCGAGGCCATGAAGGTTGCGGCGGCGGAGGCGATCGCGGGCGCGATCCCGCCCGACGAGCTGAGTCCGGACTACATCGTGCCGAGCGTCTTCAACCGGGAGGTCGCAGCCCTCGTCGCAGCGGCCGTTGCTGAAGCCGCGACCCCGGCGCTCGTCTGAGCCCAGGACCGCGGAGGGGGCCCTGCGGCCCCCTCGGTGGCCCAGTCGGCGACGGCTCAGACCTCGAACCGCGCCTTGAGATTCGTCAGAATCGCGTCGGCCTCGACCTCGTTCCGCCGCTGGAAGAAGGTCAGGTCCTTCTCGGGAAGGAATCCCTTCTGCTCGTACTCGGCGTCGAAGGTCACCTCCGTCGTCCCGTTCTCGCTGGCAAACGTCCACTTGAACGTGCCGTCGACGTCGCCGCTCGCCTTGTCGACGATCAGCTTCGGGCTCTCGTACTTGAAGGTCTCGACCGTCCCCTTGACCGGAGTTCCGATCATGTTGTACAGCCACGCAAAGCGGTGGCCACCGTTGGAGATCTTCTCGACCTCGCTGACCTCATAGAGGCTGGGCCAAATCTGCGGCAGGTTCTCGGGCTTCTCGATGTAGCCGAAAACCCTGTCAACGGGCGCCTTCACGACGATCTGCTTGTGGAGCTTGAGCATCGCACACCTCCTCTCCGTGCTCCCGGCCATCGTCGCGTGCGCGACACGGTGCCGCCTCGCCAAAGTTGACGATCAGGCCTGAAGGAGCCCGGCGCGGCGGGCCTTTGCGAGCGCCTCGATCTGCGAGTGCGCGCCGAGCTCGCGGAGGATCACCCTGATGTAGGTCCGGACGGTCGTCTCCGCGACGCCGAGTTGTGCGGCGATCGCCTTCGCGGAAAGGCCGTCCGCCATCAGCCCCAGCACCTCGCGCTGCCGTGCGGTCAGCTCGGGGGCCGTGCGCGCCGGTCGCCGGCCGCGGACGAGCAGGTGCAGCAGCCGTCCGTCTCCGAGCGCTACGGTCGAGACGTCGACTCGCGTGCGGCCGCCCCCGGTGCGGACGAGCATTGCATGGCACGGGACCGGGAATCCCTCGCGCGCGAGCCGGGCGTGCGAGCAGCCCGCCTGGCAGATCACGTCCCCTTCCTCTCCCTGGCCGCCGAGGATCTCCCAGCAGCGGCGGCCGACGGCGTCCGATCTCCGGACGCCGGTCAGCCGTTCGGCGGCGGCGTTCCACGAGGTGACCGTCAGCGAGCGGTCGACGGTGAAGAGCGGATCACCCGTGCGGAACTCCTCCGCTTGCATCGCGGCCAAGCTACGTGGGTCGAGGCTCGGCGCACATCGGGGCGTGGACGGAACACCGGTGCGGGAAAACGCTGAGCGGGACGCACCGCCTGGCCCGGTCCGTAGAACGCCGCAGCCGAATCAGTGGGCCGACGGATGTCCTCGCCGGCACCCGCAGCGGACACTTGAGACGTGAGCCAGATCGAACCCAGGAACTGCACGCTACGGCTCGTCGCTCAGGGTCAGGTCGAGCCGTGCCCACACGAGCTGTGCGCTTTTTGGGAGCCCGGCGGAGCCGTCGTCGCAGGGGCGTGCGTGATCGATCGCCTCGGCGTCGACGTCCGCCGGCCCGATCTGGCGGCGTACCTGCTGGAGGCGCGCGAGCGGCTCGAGCAGGCCAGAGATCTGGCCGAGGCCGAGGAGGCGCACAGAGAGTTCTCGCGCCGCATCGGTCGCGACCTCTGAGTGAAGGAGGAACGTCATGAAACCCGTAATGCTCGCGACCGACGGATCGCCGACGGCTGTAGAGGCGACCACGACTGCCGTCGAGCTCGCGCACCTGCTGGGCACCGACCTCGTGATCGTGACGGCGTGGGATGTCCAGTACGGCGCATACAACGCGATGGGCTTTGCCCCCGTCCCCACGAACGGCGAGTTCGCCAAGCTCGGCGAGGAGCAGGCGCGGAAGATCGCCGCCGAGGCCGCGGCCCGCGCGGAAGAGGCCGGCGTCGAGACGCGCTCCGTCGTGCTTCGCGGATTCCCGGTCGAGGAGATCTGCATTGCCGCGGAGAACTTTCGCCCTCGCTTCCTCGTCATCGGTTCCCACGGATGGGGCGCGGTGAAGCGCGCGCTGTTCGGCAGCGTGTCGACCGGCGTGCTTCATCACGCCAAGTGCCCCGTGCTCGTCGTCCGGGGCGATACCACCGAGACCGAGGCGGCCGTCGAGCGCGCTCGCGAGAAGGTGCCTGCGTGACGTGAGTCGGTGAGGCGAGCCCGGTCGACGCTGCAACGGAGGCGACGCATCGATCGCAAAGGCTCTAGCGTTCCACTGACGTGACCGAGACTCGCCACATCGAGTCAGACACCCTCGGCGATGCCGAGGTCGCGCGTCTCGAGGCGTACTGGCGCGCGGCGAACTATCTCTCGGTCGGGCAGATCTACCTGCTCGACAATCCCTTGCTGCGGGAGCCCCTCGCGCCGGAGCACGTGAAGCCGCGACTGCTCGGCCATTTCGGGACGACCCCTGGGCTGAACCTGATCTACGCCCACCTGAACCGTGCCATCCGGCGGCGCGCGCTCGACACCCTCTACGTCACCGGACCCGGTCACGGTGGTCCCGGCCTCGTTGCCAACGCCTATCTGGAAGGGACCTACACCGAGATCTATCCACATGTCGGTCGCGACGAAGCCGGCCTGCGCGAGCTCTTCCGGCAGTTCTCGTTCCCCGGCGGGATCCCGAGCCACGTCGCGCCCGAAACCCCGGGCTCGATCCACGAAGGCGGCGAGCTGGGCTATTCGCTTGCCCACGCCTACGGGGCCGCGTTCGACAATCCCGAGCTGCTCGTCGCCTGTGTCGTAGGCGACGGCGAGGCGGAGACGGGACCGCTCGCGACGAGCTGGCACGCGAACAAGCTTCTAAACCCGACGACCGACGGCGCAGTGCTGCCGATCCTCCACCTGAACGGGTACAAGATCGCGAATCCCACGCTGCTCGCGCGCCTACCCGAAGGAGAGCTCGATGCGCTGATGCGCGGGTACGGCCACGAGCCGCTGTTCGTCTCCTTCCAGGCTCACGACGAGCACGAAGACGTGCACCGCCGGCTCGCCGTGGTGCTCGACGACGCGCTCGACCGGATCGAGGAGATCCAGCGCAACGCGCGCGTCGACGGGATGACGGCGCGGCCGACGTGGCCGATGATCGTCCTGCGCTCGCCCAAGGGCTGGACGGGGCCGGTCGAGGTGGACGGCCTCCCCATGGAGGGCACGTGGAGATCGCACCAGGTGCCGATGACCGACGTGCGCTCGAATGCCGATCATCTGCGTCTGCTGGACGAATGGCTCCGGAGCTACGGACCCGAGGAGCTCTTCGACCACGATGGGAGCCTTGTTTCGGAGCTCGTGGAGCTCGCGCCCGACGGCGACCGCCGTATGAGCGCGAATCCGCACGCGAACGGCGGCCTGCTGCTGCGCGATCTTGCACTCCCCGACTTCCGTGAGTACGCGCTCGACGTGAAGAAGCCGGGCGTCGACTTCGCAGAGTCCACACGCGTGCTCGGCGCGTTTCTCCGTGACGTGATCGCGCGCAACCCGAAGAACTTCCGACTCTTCGGCCCGGACGAGACGGCATCGAACCGGCTCGGCGACGTGTTCGCGGTGACTGCCCGCAGCTGGAACGCCGAGCGCGAGCCGACTGACGAGGGGCTCGCTCCCGACGGGCGCGTCATGGAGGTCCTTTCCGAGCATCTGTGTCAGGGCTGGCTCGAGGGCTACTTGCTCACCGGTCGGCACGGGCTCTTCAACTGCTACGAGGCGTTCATCCACATCGTCGACTCGATGTTCAACCAGCACGCGAAGTGGCTGAAGGTCACGCGGACGATCCCGTGGCGGCGGCCGATCGCATCACTCAACTACCTGCTCAGCTCGCACGTGTGGCGCCAGGACCACAATGGGTTCTCACACCAGGATCCCGGCTTCATCGACCACGTCGTGAACAAGAAGGCGGAGATCATCCGCGTCTACCTGCCGCCGGACGCGAACACGCTGCTGTCGGTCGCCGACCACTGCCTGCGCAGCCGGGACTACGTCAACGTGATCGTGGCGGGCAAGCAGCCCGCGTTGCAGTACCTGTCGATGGAGGACGCGATCCTCCATTGCACCCGCGGGATCGGCATCTGGGACTGGGCATCCAACGACGACGACGCGGAGCCCGACGTCGTGCTCGGGTGCTGCGGCGACGTTCCGACGCTGGAGACGCTCGCCGCGGCTGCGATCCTGCGCGCGCGGCTCCCCGAGCTTCGGGTCCGTGTCGTGAACGTCGTCGATCTGATGCGGCTGCAGCCCGACACAGAGCACCCGCACGGCCTCTCCGACAAGGAGTTCGACTCCCTGTTCACTACTGACCGCCCCGTCGTCTTCGCCTATCACGGCTATCCGTGGCTCATCCATCGCCTCACGTACCGGCGCACGAACCACCGCAACCTACACGTGCGCGGCTACAAGGAAGAGGGCACGACGACGACGCCGTTCGACATGGTCATGCTCAACGACCTCGACCGGTTTCACCTCGTCATCGACGTCGTCGACCGTCTGCCCGCGCTCGCGGGGAAGGCCGATCACCTTCGGCAGGAGATGACGGACAGTCGCCTGCGTGCCCGCGCGTACGGTCGGGAGTACGGCGAGGATCCGCCGGAGATCCGCGACTGGACCTGGCCCGGCTGAGCCGCGCGTGGACGCGATCCTCGTCGTCAACGCGGGCTCGACGAGCCTGAAGCTGCACGCGGTCGGCGAGGACGAGCAGAGCGTCTCGGTCGCCTCCTTCACACAGGTACCGCCCGACGTCGCAGCGGTCGCTCATCGTGTCGTGCACGGCGGTCCACGTTTTCGCGACCCCATACTCATCGACGCGAACGTGCGGGGGCAGATCTTCGAGCTCGTGTCCCTCGCGCCACTGCACAACGCACCGGCGCTCGAGGCGATCGAGGCCGCGGTAGACGCGTTGCCTGAGGTGCCCCATGTAGCGGTCTTCGACACTGCGTTCCATCGGACGATCCCGGACGAAGCTGCCGTTTACGCGGTCCCGCCACTGTGGCGTGACGGCTGGGGAGTGCGGCGCTACGGCTTTCACGGCCTCTCGGTCGAGTGGTGCGCGGAGCGCGTTCCGCAGCTGCTCGGCCGGACGGTGGAGCGGCTGGTCGTCTGCCATCTCGGAGGCGGATCCTCCGTTACCGCCGTCGTCGAGGGTCGCTCTGTGGATACGACGATGGGATTCTCGCCGCTCGAAGGCGTTCCCATGACGACGCGTTCCGGCTCGGTCGATCCCGGTGCGGTCCTCTACCTCCTGCGCGCACACGGACTCGATCCCGACTCCCTCGAGCACGCGCTCAACTTCGACTCCGGCCTGAAGGGATTGGCGGGCGGCAGCGGCGACATGGTCGAGGTGGAGCGCGGAGCGGCGGCTGGCGACGCCGATGCCTCGCTCGCACTCGACGTGATCGTCCATCGACTCGCCGCGGCGGTCGCGGCGATGGCGGCTGCCGCCGGCGGGATCGACGCGCTTGCGTTCACAGCGGGAATCGGAGAGCACTCGGCGCGCGTGCGCGCGCGGCTCTGCGATCGACTCGGCTTCCTCGGCGTCGGCCTCGACGAGACGCGAAATCGGGACGCGAAGCCTGACTGCGACGTTTCCCTTGACGACTCCGCCGTACGCGTCGTCGTCGTGCAGGCGCGGGAAGAGCTCGTTGCGGCCCGCGCCGCGCGAGCTCTACTCGCCTCGAACGGCGGCGCCTAGCTTCGCTTCGGCGAGCTTGCGCTGCGGGCAATCCGCAACCCTCCTGCGGCCGCCTTCGGATGCAAGCGACCCCAGCAGCGCCGAAACTTCCCGAGTGATGAGCGCTGCTCCCACACGCACGGCGGCGCCGCCGGTCGCGGACGTCGTCCTCCGGGACGGCTCCACGATGCGATTCCGGTCCCCGGGACGGGCAGACGGTCCGGGGTTGCTTGCCTTCTTTCGCGGCCTCTCCGACCGCAGTCTCTATCTCCGCTTCCACGGGCACCCCAGCGTCGACGAGCAGCTGATCGAGCCGGTCCTCGCTCCCGATTGGATCGAGCGCGGCGCGCTGGTCGGCACGAAGGAGGACCGGATCGTCGCCGTCGCCAACTACGTGCGCCTGCGCGACCTCCGGACTGCGGAAGTGGCGTTCGCCGTCGCGGACGATCTCCAAGGCCGCGGGATCGCGACGCGGTTGCTGGAGCAGCTCGCGCCGGTCGCCGGCTCGGTCGGCATCGAGGAGTTCGTGGCCGAGGTCATGCTGGACAACACGGCGATGCTTCGGGTCTTCGCCGATGCGGGGTTCGAGACGACGCGCGAGACCGTGTTGGGAACCGCAGAAGTGCATCTGTCGCTCGGGGCCACCGAGACCCTGCGCACGCGCGTGGACGAGCGCGACCACGTGGGCGTCGTCACCTCGCTCGAGCCCTTCTTCGAGCCCAAGACTCTGGCCGTCGTCGGCGCATCTCCTCGCTCCGGCACGATCGGAGGTGAGCTCTTCCGCAACGTCTTGCGTGGAGAGTTCGCCGGGGTCGCGTATCCCGTCAATCGCTCCGGCGCCTCCGTGGCGGGCGTGCGCGCCTATCAGAGCATCGCCGAGATCGGCGAGGCCGTCGACCTGGCTGTCGTGTGCCTACCGGGCCCGGCCGTCCTGGATGCCGCGGAGGAAGCGCTCGAAGCAGGTGTCCGTGCGCTCTGCGTGGTCTCGGCCGGCTTCGCGGAGATCGGGGCCGACGGGGAGATTCGACAGGAGAAGTTGCTCGAGCTCGTCAGGGGTCACGGTGCGCGGCTGCTCGGACCGAACTGCCTCGGCATCGCCGTCGCGGCGCCACGGCTGAATGCAACCTTCGGCCCGCGGGGCCTGCCGCCCGGCAACGTCGGCTTCTCGTCGCAGAGCGGGGCACTGGGACTGGCGGTGCTGGAACGGGCGGCGGAGCGCCGGCTGGGCCTGTCCGCATTCGTCTCCGTCGGCAACAAAGCGGACATCTCGTCGAACGACTTGCTCGAATACTGGGAGGACGACCCGGCCACGGACGTCGTTCTGCTTTACCTCGAGTCGTTCGGGAATCCGCGCAAGTTCGCGCGCGTGGCGCGGCGAGTCTCGCGAACGAAGCCGATCGTGGCGATGAAGTCCGGCCGCACGAGTGCCGGAGCGCGCGCGGCGAGCTCTCACACCGCCGCCCTTGCGGGATCCGAGGGGGCGGTGGACGCTCTCTTCCACCAGGCGGGCGTGCTCCGGGTCGACACGCTGGAGGAACTGCTCGATGTCACGGGATTGCTGGCGACGCAGCCGCTCCCGCGCGGACGAAGAGTGGCGGTACTAACGAACGCGGGAGGGCTCGGGATCCTCTGCGCAGACGCCTGCGAGGGCGCAGGGCTGACGCTGCCGCCGCTGGCGGAGGCGACGGTCGAGGAGCTTCGAATCCTGCTCCCGGCCGAGGCGAGCGTCAGCAATCCCGTCGACATGCTCGGATCCGCGGTCGCATCGAGCTATGAGCAGGCGCTGCCTCCACTCCTCCGCGACCCGGGCATCGATGCCGTGATCGCCTTGTTCGTTCCGCCGGTCGTCGCGAGCGCGGAGGAGGTGGCAGCTGCGATCGCGAAGGCGGCCGAGCAGGCGGCTGCGGAGGGAAAGCCCTTGCTGGCCTGCGTGATCAGCTCAGAGGGCACACCCGAGCGACTCCTCTCTGCGCCTGTCTCCGCCTTCGCGTTCCCGGAGTCTGCGGCCAGGGCGCTCGGCCGCGCAGCCGACCGCGCCGAATGGCTGCGCCGGCCGCAGGGTCGCATTCCCGAGGTCGATCGGATCGACGGCACGGTCGCGCGGCATATCGTGCGCGACGCCACCGACCGCTGGCTTACACCCGACGAAACACGGAGCCTGCTCGATTCCTACGGCGTCCCGCTCGTTCCGCAGCGAACGGCCGATACAGTCGCCGAGGCTGTCGCCGCCGCGGACGCGCTGGGATACCCGGTCGTGCTCAAGACAGCGCTGGCCGGGGTCCACAAGACGGAGCGAGGCGGCGTCGCGCTCGATCTGCGTGACGAGCAGGCGGTCCATGAGGCGGCCGGGCGGATCGGTGCGCCCTTCATCGTGCAGCCGCTTGTACGCGCCGGTGTCGAGCTGCTCCTCGGCGCGGTCCAGGATCCAGTCTTTGGTCCCCTCGTCGCGCTCGGTCCGGGAGGGACGCTGGCCGAGCTGATCGGTGACGCGGGCTTTCGCCTGGCCCCGCTCACGGACGTCGACGTGGACGAGCTCGTCCACGAAGGGAAGGTCGGGCGGCTCGTGAGCGGATTCCGCGGCGCTCCGCCCGCGGATCCAGGTGCGTTACGCGACGTCGTACTCCGCGTCGCGCGCCTTGCAGACGATCTTCCGGAGGTCGCCGAGCTCGATCTCAACCCTGTGATCGCCGGACCGGCCGGATGCGTCGTAGTCGATGCCCGGGTCCGAGTCTCTACGCCGCCGGGAGTGCGTACAGCCAAGACCTGGTAGCGCGCTGCGGGAAACCCGCAGCCCGGTTCAGACAGCGCACCGATGCCGATCCTCCCGGGCGCAGCGAGGCTTCGTTTGCACATAGGAGGTATCGAGATGTCCACGCTCAAAGACTTTCGCTTTCAGGTCGAAGTCGGACGCAACGATGGCCGCACCCTCGACGTGGTCGCGCCCGGAAAGCCGGTGCTCACCGTTGCGACGCCGCCCGAGTTCCGCCGCGGCGTCCCAAACGTCTGGTCGCCCGAGGAGATGCTGATCGCGGCATCCGCGTCCTGCTACGCGCTGACCCTCGGAGCGATCGCGGAATGGCTCGGAGTCCCGATCCGAGACCTCGGCGTCACGGGCGCCGGCCACGTCACGCGGCGCGCCGACGGCCGTTTCGGGTTCGTATTGATCGAGCTGGCGGTCAGCCTGACAACCGACCACGGGTTCGAGCACGAGGCCCGGAAGGCGGCACGTCTGGCCGAAGCCCGCTGCCTCGTCGATCGCGCTCTCACGGTCCCGGTCGAGGTCGAGCTGACGATCGAGACCGCAGATTCAGCTACCTACGAAGCCGTCGGAGCAGTGTCATGAGCTCGCACGCACGTTCAGCGGTCCTGGCGCGCTGCTGACGAGGCGTTTGCGGAAAAGCCGCAGCTGACTTCCGCGCGCGCGCCGATGGCGGCACGTCGCGCCGGTCGGACACTCATGGCAAGCGAAAGGAGGGCCTTGCGATGAAAGCGCTCATCTACCACGGGCCTGGACAGAAGGACTGGGAAACGACGGCCGATCCGAGCATCCTCGCGCCGAGTGACGCGATCGTCCGGATCGACTCGTCCACGATCTGCGGGACCGATCTGCACATCCTCAAAGGCGACGTTCCCGCAGTTCAGCCAGGGACGGTGCTCGGACACGAGGCGGTCGGCACGATCGTGGATACCGGCTCTGCCGTGACGACGCTCGCCGAGGGCGACCGTGTCCTCGTCTCGTGCATCACGTCGTGCGGCCGGTGCCGCTTCTGCAAGGAGGGCCATTATGGCCTCTGCACAGGCGGCGGCGGCTGGATCTTCGGCCATCTGATCGACGGGCTGCAGGCGGAGTACGCCCGCGTGCCGTTCGCCGAGACCTCGGTCTACAAGGTGCCGGAGAGTCTCACCGACGAGCAGGTGTTGTTCCTCGCGGACATCCTGCCGACGGCGTACGAGGTCGGCGTCCTGAACGGGAAGGTCGACGCGGGTGACACGGTCGTCGTCGTCGGAGCCGGACCGATCGGGCTCGCCACGATCATGACCGCGAGGCTGTACACCCCGGCGCGGGTCGTTGCCATCGACCTCGCTGACTCGCGGCTCGAGAAGGCGCGCGAGTTCGGCGCCGACGTGACGATCAACAACGGCCGCGAGGATGCGGTTGCGGTCGTGCAGGAGTTGACGCGCGGCCTCGGAGCGGATGTCGCCATCGAGGCCGTCGGCGTACCGGAGACGTTCGAGCTTTGCACTGCTCTCGTGCGACCCGGTGGACACGTCGCGAACGTCGGCGTCCATGGGCACTCCGCAACGCTGCACCTCGAGACGCTGTGGATCAAGGACATCACGATCACGACGGGGCTCGTCGACACGTTCACAACTCCGCGGCTCCTGCAGCTGATCGCCGAGGGACGGCTCGATCCGAGTCCCTTTGCGACGCACCGCTTCGCGCTGAACGAGACGCTCGTTGCCTACGAGACGTTTGCGGCGGCAGCGGAGACGAACGCGCTCAAGGTCGTGCTCGAAGGCGAGTACGCGGTCCGCGCCGCGGACCGCGAAGCCGCAGCCGTGCCTGCATGAGGAAAGGAGAACAGATGAGAGTCAGCGACGTCATGACGGAAGACGTGTTCACGGTGACCGAGGACACGCCGCTGAAGCTGGTCGCGGCGCAGATGTTGCAGTACGGCATCTCCGGAATGCCCGTCGTCGAAGGGGAACGGGTGCTCGGAGTCGTCTCCGAGACGGACATCCTCTTCAAGGAGCGGACCGCGCCGGACCGGAAGGGTGTGGTCGACTGGCTCGTCCACTACGGAGAGGATCCGCCCCAGGCCAAGCTCGAAGCCCGCACGGCCGGGGAGGCGATGACGACGCCGGCGGTCACGATCCGATCGAGCCGTTCGATCCCGGACGCAGCCGGGCTGATGCTCGAGCTCAGGATCGACCGCCTCCCCGTCGTGGACGGCGACAGGCTGGTCGGTATCGTCACGCGCGCCGATCTGGTCCGCGCCTTCACGCGCAGCGACGCGGAGATCGCGGGTGAGATTCGACGAGGCGGGATGCTCCAACGGCTCTGGCTGGACCCCGAGCGCCTCGACGTCCAGGTCGAGCAGGGCAACGTTCTGCTCGGAGGGCGCCTGGACACGCAAGACCTGGCCGAGTCGATCGTCGCGATCGCAGAGCAGACGCCGGGCGTCGTCTCGGTCGAGTCGAAGCTCACCTGGCCGCGCAAGACGAAGACGGTGCCTCGAGAACGGACGCCGGCGTGATCGCCGATACGGACCTGACGCGGTGCAAGGGCTACCGCGTCGAGACGCACGACGGCAGGATCGGCAGCGTCGCTGCCGTCCTGCCGCGTGCCGGCCGGCCAGAGCGCGGCGTGCTCGTCGTGCACTCCGGCCTGCTGAGCTGCAGGCTGACGGCCGTCCCGTTCGACGAAGTCGAGACGGTCGACGTAGATCGAGGGCGGATCGTGCTCCGCGAGACGCCCGGGACGATGCGAGAGGGGGCGCCCGCCGGTGCCCGCGACCGGATCGTCATTCACGCCTAACCGCACGGGACCGGCGCCGGTGCGGCGGCTCTCAGCTGGACGCCGCGTGCGACCCGCTCGTTCGGCGCGCGGAACCCCGGTCACGCGTGAGCAGGTGCGTGCCTCATGGACGCATGCGATCGACGCGGCCGATCGGGCGGTCCACTCGGCACGGCAGATCGAGGTCTTCAGCGCGGAGGAAGTCAGGGAGCTCGAACGGCGGTTTCGCGCCGAGCGCGACTGGCTGAGTCGTGTCGCCGGGCCCGACACCATCCGCGGATTCCCTGAGGACGGATGCGAGGCGCCACCGATGCGCTCCTCTCCTGAGCGTGGACGAGCGCGCGAACGAGTATGTCGTCCACCTCGCCGTGTCGTGACGGTGCGCGGCGATCAAACCCAGACCGGCGTCGATGATGGCCCGTTTCGCATTCACGAGCGACTCGAGGAGCGATTCGCGCTTCCGGCCGACGTGGATGCAGTCGGCGTCAGCGTGACGTATTCGCACGGTGCCGGCGCGAAGGATGTGCCGGCCCTTCCGCTGCGCCCGCGCTCGCCGGCATCGAGGAGCGGAAGGCCCGTGTCTCGAACAGCAGGGTCTGACCCTGAGAGTTACGGAACTGGATCGAATCCGTAATAAGCCCGTACGCGGGCTCCGTCGCCGCCCCGATGTCGCCGGGAGCGTCACCCGCGAGAGTGCGGGCGACAAGCGCACACGAGCGCGAAAGGAGCGCGAAATGAGAGTCAGAGACGTCATGACCAGAGACGTCGCGACGGTCGCGCCCGACACCGACCTCAGGGACGTGGCCGCGCTGCTGGTGCAGAAGCGCATCTCCGGCGTGCCGGTCGTCGCAGGCGGTCGTGTCGTCGGCGTCGTCTCGGAACGAGACATTCTCTTCAAGGAACGTCCCTCCGACGGCCTTCACCGCAGCGTCCTCGCCTGGCTGATGGACGAGGGCGATCTGATGCTGAAGATCGACGCACGCACCGCACTCTCTGCGATGACCGCGCCGGCCGTGACCATCGGGCCGGCCCGAAGCGTCGCCGACGCGGCGGCGCTCAGGCTCGACGAGGGCGTGTCCCGCCTGCCGGTGGTCGAGGGTACGGAACTCGTCGGCATCGTCACGCGGCACGATCTAGTGCGCGCGTTTGCGCGCGCGGACGAGGAGATCTGGCAGGAGATCGAGTCCGACCCGCTGATCCGCTCCTACTGGCGCCGACCTGGCGCCTACGACGTCGGCGTCACGCGCGGGGAGGTCACGCTCACCGGAAAGGTCGACTCGAAGGAACATGCACAGCTCATCGAGGCGTTCGTCGACCGCGTCCCCGGCGTTGTCGCCGTCACCTCTCGACTGCACTGGGAGAACGGGCGATGAACAGCAACGGAACACAGACCAAACCCATTCTCAAGGTCGAAGGCGTGCGCAAGGTCTACCGGTCCGGTGCAGACACGGTCGTCGCCCTCCACGGGCTCGACCTGGTTGTCCCGCACGGCGAGTTCCTCGCGGTCATGGGGCCGTCGGGCTCGGGCAAGACGACGCTGTTGAACTGCGTCTCGGGCCTGGACGAGATCGACGACGGACGCGTTCTCGTCGACGGGCTCAGCATCCACGAGCTCTCTGACAAGGAGCGCACGAAGCACCGTGCGAAGGAGATGGGCTTCATCTTCCAGGCCTTCAACCTCATCCCGGTCTTCACCGCCACGGAGAACGTCGAGCTACCCCTCTTGCTGGCAGGGGTGCGGGAGCACGACGCGCGTGTTCGCGCGCAAGAGACCCTGAAGCGCGTCGGCCTAGGACATCGTCTCGACCGCCGTCCGATGGAGCTGTCTGGCGGCGAGCAGCAGCGGGTCGCAGTTGCACGCGCACTCGCGGGAAAGCCACACATCGTCTGGGCAGACGAGCCGACCGGCAACCTCGATTCCGAGATGGCGGCGGCGGTGATCGAGCTGCTCGGAGAGCTGCACGCAGCCGGTCTCACGATCATCCTCGTCACGCACGATCCGACGGTTGCCGCCCATGCCGACCGATTGATCACCGTGCGTGACGGAAGGCTCGTCGCTGACGAGCGTCTCGGCCGCCCGGGCGAGGTGGTGCCGGAGCTGGTGGCGCGATGAGAGCGACGCTCCTCATCTCGCTGCTCGTCGCTTCACCGTTTCTGTACGTCCTCGCGCGCAGGCCGATCCTGCGCCGTCTCGCCTTGCGAAACGCCGTCCGGCGGCCGCGTGAAGCGCTTCTCGTCGTCCTCGGGTCGTTGCTCGGCGCCGCGATCATCACCGGATCCGCCGTCGTCGGGGACACGATGGACTCGTCGATCCGCCAGGCCGCGCGTCAGCATCTCGGGCCGATCGACGAGCTCGTGCTCGCGCGGAACACGAACGAATGGCGCTCGCTGTCGAGTCGGCTGCGCTCGCTCCCGTCGTCCAAGGTCGACGGTGTGTTGCAACTGGCGACCTTCGATGCTGCAACTACCGCAGGTCGCGGTGCGACTCTGCGCACGATTCCGAACTCCCACGTCGTCGGCGTCGACTTCGACGCCGCGCGTGGCTTTGGCGAGGACGCCGGGACGACGGGCGTAGCGGGCGCGACTCCTGCGCCGGGTCATGCGGCGATCACCGAAGATCTCGCACACGGTCTCGACGTCGGGCCGGGCTCCGAGATCGACGTCTATGCATACGGGCGCCCCCGTACGGTCACGATCGACCGGGTCTTGCCGCGGCTGGGCATCGCCGGCTTCTCCGTGAGCGACGAGCAGGAGTCGCGCAACGTGCTCGTCTCGCCTGCGACCTTCTCGACGATGCTGCGCGGCGGGGTCGAACGTGGCGCTCCCCCGACGTGGATCGTCGCCGTCTCGAACCGCGGCGGCGTCGAGGGAGGCGCCTCGCTCAGCAAGAGCGTCGAGGTGGCTATCGATGAGGCCGCCGCGGGCGTCGATCCGCAGATCACGCCGATCAAGCAAGACGTGCTGGATGTTGCCGACCAGGTCGGCAAGGGCTTCACGCAGGTGTTCACGGCGACAGGGAGCTTCGGGGTGTTCGCAGGGCTCTTGCTCCTGATCAACCTCTTCGTGATGCTCGCCGCGGAGCGCAAGTCGGAGCTCGGCATGGCCCGTGCGGTGGGCATGCGGCGCTCATCGCTCGTCGCGGCGTTTGCGACCGAAGGATTCCTCTACGCGCTGGCGGCGACGCTGCTCGGCACGGCCGTCGGCATCGGTCTCGGTCGCGTGCTCGTGTCGCTGTCGCAGAGCGCCTTCAGCTCCGAGCACAACCAGTTCGATCTCTACTTCACTCTGAAGGGGCCAAGTCTCGTCCAGGCGTTCACGATCTCATTCGTCGTCGCCGTCCTCACGATCGTGACGATGAGCGTGCGCGTGAGCAGGTTGAACATCATCCGTGCGATCCGTGATATCGCAGAGCCGCCGCCTCGGCGAAGGCGTGCCTGGCTGTATGTCGGAGCAGCCGCCGCGATCCTCGGCGGTCTCTGGACCATCACGGCGATCCCGAGCGACGAGCCGTTCGGGCTGCTGCTCGGGCCGACGCTGCTCGTGGTCGGGCTCGCGCCTCCCCTCAGCCGGCTGGTGAACGGCCCCACCGCGACTTCGGTGATTGCGACGCTCGTCGTCGTGTGGGGAGCTGTCGTTTTCGCCGTCTTCCCGGATTCCGCCGAGGGCGCCTCGATCATGATGTACGTCGCGCAGGGAATCGTGATGACCGCCGGCGGTGTCGCGCTCGTGACGCTCCAGCAGGACCGGCTGGCGACGGCGCTTCGGAGGTTCGGAAGGAAGGCGCTCGCGGTTCGGTTGGGTCTCGCGTATCCGTTGGCGCGTCGTGGCCGCACCGGCCTCACCGTCGCCATGTATGCGCTCGTCGTGTTCATCCTGACGTTCATCACGTCGATCGCGTTCATGATCGACAAGCAGGTCGACTCGGCCAGCGCCAACGTGTCCGGCGGTGCACAGGTTCTCGTCAAGTCGACCGCGGCGAACCCAATCTCCACCGCGGCGCTCACCAGGACGCCGGGCGTGTTGATGGTCGCCCCGCTCTCCCAGGTGAATGCGAGCTTCTCGCTCGCCAACTCGCCGGACGAGCATTTCTGGCCGCTGACCGGCTTCGACGAGAGCCTCATCCAGATGGGCCCGCCGAAACTCGAGGATCGCGGCACGTTCGCAACGGACCTCGAGGCCTGGTCGGCCGTGCTGAGCGACCCCGGGCTGATCATCGCCGATCCCCAGTTCCTCCAGACGGGGGGACCTCCGGGCTTCAAGGTCGAGGTTGGCGACCGGATGATGGTTGTCGACCCGATCACGGGACGGACGCGACCGGTTCACGTCGCCGCGATCAGCTCGGCGGACTACCTGATCAACAACGGCATGCTGTACGGCTGGCGCGGCGCCAACGCGCTCTTCGGCGACCATCTGGTGCCGAGCCGCAGCTATCTGAGCCTGGTTCCCGGAGCGGATCCCGAGAGCTTTGCCGCACGGCTGCAGAGCCAGTTCATCGGTAACGGAGCGGAGGCGTTCTCGATCCCTGCGCTGATGGACGAGGCGTTCACGATGACGCATCAGATCTTCCAGCTCTTCCAGGGCTATCTCGCCATGGGGTTGCTCGTGGGCATCGCCGGAATCGCCGTCGTCATGGTGCGTGCCGTGCGCGAGCGCCGGAGGCAGATCGGGACGCTCCGCGCGCTGGGCTTCCCCGGCCAGTCCGTCGGGCGAAGCTTTGCCGTCGAGGCCGCGTACGTCGCGCTGCAGGGCGCGGTGATCGGCGCGCTGCTTGCGCTGCTGACGCTCTACACGATCATCGCGCGGTCCGATGCGATGGGCGACCTGGCGTTTGCCGTCCCCCTGACACAGCTCGGCATCCTGCTGGCGGGAACGGTCGCTGCCTCCCTGGTCGCGACTGTCGCGCCGGCGTTGTCCGCGACGCGCATTCGCCCGGCGGTGGCGCTGAGGATGACCTTCGCCTCCTCTTCCATCCGCTCGAGCCGCGTGTAGTAGTCGGGGAACTCATTCAGATGGGCGAGCGCGATCTTCCCCGTGACGACCGGGTCGTCGCCTGTCACGTTCGTGAGCAGGTCGTGGAGGCCGTGCTCGAGCTCGACCTCCATGCCCCTTCGAAACTGCTCGACGTCGAACGGCGCCGACGCCCAGTCGATGCCGATCTCCTCGCCGACTCGCCGTGCCTCCTCGGTGGTGAAGCCGCTGCGCGCAGACATCTCGCCCTCCCTGGTCGTTGTGACCGGCGGCGGCTAATCCGTGAAAACCCGCAAGCCGATCGGCGTTCACACGGATGTCGCCCCATTCTCGTCCTCCTACCGTGCGCCTGAACCGAGCCAAGGAGAGAACGAACGATGCCAACCACACTCGAACGTGCGCAGACGAACGGGTCGCCAGGTCCCGCCGGTCAATCCATTCCGCCCGCCCCTCCCCGCCCTGCGCGTCGTACCGACAACGGGGGCTATTGGGCGGCGTTCGCGCTGCTGCTGGGGTTCCTGGTCGCCGTCTTCGGTTTCGTCGCCGTCTGGATGGGCGTCTCGGCGCACGACGCACGCAAGGATGCCAGTAAGGCAGCAAAGGCTGCGACGTCCAGTAGCACGATGCCCGGCATGGGCGTGGCCGGATCGGCCGCCGGTGGCAGCGAGCTGACGACCTTTGCCGGTCAGGGGCCGGCGAACGCCGATGTGCTCGCGAAGAAGCACGTTGCGATGAACGCGACGTTGCCGCCTGCCCCGGCCGGTCCCGTCGCGCGCGTCAAGCTCGTGCTCGTCGACAAGACGATCGAGATCGCGCCCGGAGTGAAGTACCGCGCCTGGGCCTTCAGCGGCGGTGCGCCCGCGCCCTTCATCCACGTTCGCCAAGGCCAGAAGGTGGAGCTGACGCTGACGAACAAGGGAGTGATTCCGCACTCCGTCGACTTCCACGCCGCGCGCATCGCGCCGAACGTCGCCTTCAAGGACGTCCCTCCGGGCGGCTCGATCCATTACTCGTTCGTCGCGAACGATCCCGGAGCCTTCATGTTCCATTGCGGGACGAAGCCGGTGCTCGCGCACATCGCGAACGGGATGTACGGCGCGATCATCGTCGAGCCGAGCTCGCCGCTTCCGCGCGTCGACAAGAACTTCGTCCTCGTCGCGAGCGAGTGGTACCTCAACTCACCGGGATTCCCCCAACCGGCCGGCCTCGACATGGCGAAAGCGCAGCGCCAGGAGCCGGACTGGGTCACGTGGAACGGTTACGCCGGGCAGTACGTGAGTCATCCGCTCACGGCCGATCCCGGTCAGACCGTCCGGTTCTGGGTCGTCGACGCCGGCCCCAGCTTCGACACCGACTTCCACATCGTCGGCACGATCCTGAACCGCGCCTGGCTGAACGCCGACATGACGCGGTTCCAGAGGAACGTCCAAACCGCCCTGGTCCCGGCCGGCGGAGGCGGGGTGTTCGACGTCAAGATCGACGAGCCGGGCTTGTACCCCTTCGTCAGTCATTCCTTTGCGAGCGTCGACCTCGGTCAGGTCGGTCTCTTGAAGGTGGACAACGTCGAAGGGACCATGTCACACTAGCCCTCGTGGTGGAGTCCGGAAGCCAGATCCCCGGCGGCTCGGGATACCCGGTGCAGTTCTCCATCGAGTACCCGGACCGCGCACTCAACCGTCTGACCACCGCGTTCAGGATCATCGTCGCGATTCCGATCCTGATCGTCGCGAGCACGGTCGGCGGGCACGAGAGCACCTATCAAGCCGGCCGGCACGGCTGGACGGTCGCCGCCGGGACCGGCGGGCTGTTGTTCCTGGCGCCGCTGCTGATGATCGTGTTCCGGCAGAAATATCCGCGCTGGTGGTACGACTGGAATCTCGAGCTGCTGCGGTTCTCGAACAGGATCGGGGTCTATCTGGCGCTCATGGACGATCGCTACCCATCCACCGACGAGCGCCAAGCAGTCGCACTCGACTTCCCGTATCCGGATGCGAAGGAGGGGCTGAACCGCTGGCTGCCCATCGTGAAGTGGCTGCTTGCGATCCCTCACGTCGTCCTGCTCGTCTTCCTCTGGTTCGCAGCATTGGTGGCCGTGGTCGTTGCCTGGTTCGCGATTCTCTTCACCGGCCGCTATCCCCGAGGTCTGTTCGACTTCGTCCTGGGCGTCTTCCGCTGGACGAACCGGGTCGTGGGCTACGCCTTCATTCTCGTGACCGACCAGTACCCGCCTTTCCAGCTCAACCCGTAGGACAGAGGGCTTTCGTCCGCGGCTCCTCCTGCCGATAGAGGGGCCATGCGGAGACGTCCGATCGGCCAGATCCTCGTGGAGAAGGAGGCGATCACCGAGGAGCAACTCGCGGCTGCGCTCGAGGAGCAGGAGCGGAGCGGGCGCCGCCTGGGTGAGATCCTGATCGAG
>WNGB01001926.1_pt1 | contig 63370 bp, 44 predicted proteins | sample 5400681 | NCBI WGS metagenome assembly WNGB01 (sample SAMN13153367, study PRJNA577476) | soil metagenome | isolation source: 115 cm soil or saprolite under grassland replicate 2 | place: USA:California | collected 2016-06-15 | reverse complement strand
GCGGGCCTGTTCGGCTGCAAGATCCAGCCGGGGGTCTGCACGCCCAAACCGGTATGGGACCCGGACGTGCCGACCGACCAGGACTTCCGTTCGCAGTGGCTGGAGATCCCCGACAACGAGGAGTTCGCCAACGGGTTCCGGGCCCAGTGGGAGGCGTTCCTCTCCGACGTCGCCGCCGGGCGCCCGCACCCGTACGACTTCTTCGCCGGGGTGCGCGGCCTGGAGTTGGTCGATGCCGGCCTGCGGTCGTCCAAGGAGGGTAGGCGCATCGAGATGGAGCGTGTAGACCAGTGAGCAGGCTGGCGATCCCCGACAGCGGTGGGGCCTGGCGGACCATCGAACTCTTCGAGCCGCGCGCCTGGCCCGAACACCCCGAGCCGCACCACGCCCGGGTGGCCTTCGCCGCGGCGCACGTGGTCGCGGACCCGTTCGGGGAGAATGTGCCCGGCGCTCCCGCGGTGATCGACTGGGACTCGACGCTGGCGTTCCGGCGGAATCTGTTCAGGTACGGACTCGGGGTCGCCGAGGCGATGGACACGGCGCAGCGGAACATGGGCCTGGACTGGACCGCCGTGCAGGAACTCGTGCGCCGCAGCGCCGCGCAGGCCAAGCAACTCGGCGCCCGGATCGCCTCGGGTGCCGGCACCGACCACAGGGACGACCTCTCCTGCGTGCAGGAGGTCATCGACGCCTACCTCGAGCAGATCGACTTCGTGCAGGGCACGGGATCCAGGGTCGTCGTCATGGCGTCGCGGCAGTTGGCCAGGCTGGCCGCGACCGCGGACGACTACCTGCGGGTCTACGACGTGCTGCTCGGTCAGGTGCGCGAGCCGGTGATCCTGCACTGGCTGGGTGAGGCGTTCGATCCCCACCTCCATGGGTACTGGGGATCCAGCGACGTCTCGGTCGCGACGAAGACCCTCCTCGATCTGATCCACGCCAACGCTGGTGTGGTCGACGGAGTCAAGGTCTCGTTGCTGTCCGCCGAACACGAAGCCGGTATTCGGGCTTCGTTGCCCGACGGGGTGCGCCTGTACACCGGGGACGACTTCAACTACCCCGCGCTGATCCGCGGTGATGGCACCCGCCATTCGGATGCTCTTCTCGGGGCATTCGCCGCCGTGGCGCCGGCGGCCTCGGCGGCATTGACCGCCCTCGATGCCGGCGACCTGGCCGGTTACGACGCGGAGATGGCGCGCACCCTGCCGCTGTCGCGCCATATCTTCGCGGCACCCACCTACCACTACAAGACCGGCATCGCGTTCATGTCCTGGCTCACCGGTCAGCAGCCGGGCTTCACCATGGTGGGTGGACTGCAGTCGGCGCGCTCGATCGTGCACCTGTCCATGCTGTTCGCGCTCGCCAACGAGGCGCGACTGCTGCCCGACCCTGACCTCGCCGCACATCGGCTCGGTCTGTGGCTGGCGTCGGCAGGTGTGACGCGGTGAGCGTTGAAATGTCGGCGGTTGATGTGCCGAGTGGTTCGTCGGCCAGGGTGGAGACGCCGGCACCCGGCGATCCCAGGCTCGCCCGGTTGTCCTTGAACCAACGGACGACGGCCAGGTGGTCGCTTCGCGCCGCGATCGACGGAACGCTGGCGGCCGGCCTGAGTTCCATCGGCCTGTGGCGCGAACCTGTTCATGACGTCGGATTGGAGGTGGCCAGGACGTGGCTGCAGGACGCCGGCCTCCGCGTGTCAACCCTGTGCCGGGGCGGATTCTTCACGGCGAAGGATCCGGTCGAACGAGCCGCCGCAAATGATTCGAACCGGGCCGCGATCCACGAGGCCGCCGTGTTGGGGGCGAGCGCTCTGGTGCTCGTTCCGGGAGGTCTGCCACCGGGCGACAAGGATATCGTCGGTGCCCGGTCTCGAGCGGTCGAAGCCGTCGCCGAGTTGGCACCGTACGCGGCCGGCCGCGGAGTCGCGCTCGGCATCGAACCGATGAACCCCGTCTATGCGGCGGACCGCGGCGTCGTGTCGACGCTGTCCCAGGCGCTCGACATCGCCGAGCAGTTCCCCCCCAGAGCCGTCGGCGTCATCGTGGACACCTTCCACCTGTGGTGGGAGCCGGGAGTATTGGAGCAGATCAGGCGGGCCGGCGACCGGATCCTCAGCTACCAGATCTCCGACTGGATCACGCCCCTGCCGGCGGACACGCTCCTCGCCCGCGGAATGATGGGCGACGGGCACATCAACTTCCCCGAGTTCACCGGCGCGGTGTCGGCCGCGGGTTACCGGGGCGACGTCGAGGTCGAGATCTTCAACGCCGAGGTCTGGGACGCTCCGCCGGAACAGGTCCTCGCCACGATGGCTCGTCGGTACGTGGAGCTGGTGGAGCGCTACCTGTAGGTCGCGCGCCGGCATGCACGGCGGCGGGCTGGCCTGTAGGTCGCCTGCACGAGGGTCCGTACCGGTCAGGCCCACGGCGGACGCCGCTGACCAGCCAACGACCACCAGCTGCCGATTGACTCGCCCGGAACGCCTCTGTAAGGTCTGGGAAGCGCTTTCGCAAGCGCTTGCGGAAGCGCTCTCCAGCCCCTCAGGAGGATGGTGGGCGGATGTCGAAGCCGAGGCTGTGCCTGCTGATGACCGTGGCCGCTCTGGTGGCCACCCTGCTGGCGCCACAGGCAGCCGCGCAGGCCGACGACGGTCCGATCAGTGATCCGATTCCGCAGGACCCGGTCCCCTCGGACCTGGCGCTGACCATCGAGGAGTTCGCGGCGTTCCCCAGGTCGGAGCCGGTTCCACCGCCGATCGACGCGCGACTGATGCGGTGGGCGCGGATCAACTACCTGGGTGAGATCCCCGACGGTTCCGGTCGCTTCTACGTGCCGGACCTCAACGGGAAGCTGTACCTCGTCAAGGACGGGACGCCGTGGTCCTACCTCGATGTCGGCACCGAGTTCGCCCCCGACTTCTTCTCCGGCCGCGGCCTGGGCAGCGGCTTCGGGTTCGTCGCGTTCGACCCTGACTTCGCCCGGAGCGGCCGGTTCTACACCACCCACAGCGAGGCGTTCGCGGCGCTGACGACGAAGATCCCGGACTACGCCCAGCCGAACACCGTCGTACAGAGTGTGGTGACGGAGTGGACGGCGAACGACCCGGCCGCGGACACGTTCCAGGGGACCCGTCGCGAGGTGCTCCGGATCGGCTTCGCGTCCTACATCCACGCCATCCAGCAGATCTCCTTCAACCCGACGGCCAAGCCCACCGACGAGGACTACGGGCTGCTCTACCTCGCCGTGGGCGACGGTGGCCAGGGCGTGCGGAACGACGATCCGCAGAACCTGGCGATACCGCACGGCAAGATCCTGCGGATCGACCCGCGTGGCACCAACAGCGCCAACGGCAGGTACGGGGTCCCGGCGTCGAACCCCTTTGTGGGCAGGCCGGGTGCGCTGGGCGAGATCTATGCCTACGGCATGCGCGATCCGCACCGCTTCAGTTGGGACACCCTGGGGCGTCGCCGGATGTTCCTGGGGCACATCGGCGAGCACGACATCGAGGGCGTCTACGACGTCCACGCCGGGGACAACCTCGGCTGGAGCGAGCGGGAAGGGCCCTTCGTCTTCAACAAGGCGGACCGCTGCAACCTCTATCCGCTGCCCCCGGACGACGCGAAGTACGGCTACACCTACCCGGTCGCCGCCTTCGATCACAACGCGCCGCCGGACTGGCCCTGTACCCGTGACGTGGGGCACGCGATCAGCGGCGGTTTCGTCTACCGCGGTCACCAGGTCCCTGCCCTGCTCGACAAGTACGTGTTCGGCGATCTCGTCGACGGCCGCATCTTCTACACCAACGAGTGGGAGATGCGCAGCGGGGCAGGGCTGGCCACGATCTACCAGATGAAGATCCTCGACGGCGCGGGCCGGCTCATCACGGCCCAGGACCTGGTCGGCGACTCCCGGGTCGACCTCCGTTTCGGCACCGACAGTGCTGGCGAGCTCTACGTGCTGTCCAAGGCGAACGGCAGGATCTGGAAGGTGACCGGCGCGGTCCGGGTGCCGCCCCCGCCGGATGTGCTGCCCAGCCTGAGCCGGGACCTGGTCGCGCACTACGACTTCGAGCACCCGGTTCCCGGGAACCCGGCGCAGGAGCGGGACCAGGGCTTCTCCGGCACGACCATCAACCTGGTCAACGGCGGGGCGCAGATGCGGGTGCCGGACGGCGCGTACCCGGGGAGCGCGACGTCGATGCAGGCGCAGCAGGTCAACCCGACCGTGGCCGGGAACGACGACTGGAAGGCCGGGATCTACTCGCCCACCGGCGTGCCGAGCCTGACCGCCTTCAACGGCGTGCAGGGAGCCACCGTGATGGGGTGGTTCAAGATGACCGGGCAGAACCCGAGTCCGAACTCCAACACGGCGAACCCGGACGACTTCTACGGGGCGATAGGCCTGGCGGGCATCCTCTCCGGCGACTCGGACGGCCACGCGGTCAGGGCCCTGCTGGAACTCATCGAAGTCTCCGGCGAGCTACGACTTGTCGCCCTGGGCCGGCGCATCGACGGCAGCAGTTCGCAGACCTTCGCGGCCGATGCGGCGTGGCAGACCCTGCTGCCGCCGAACGAATGGGTATTCCTCGCCGCGACGTTCGACTTCAACACCGGAGCCATGGCGTTGTACCGGAACGGGGAGCCAATGCCCGGCTTCTACACCGTTCCCGGTGATCCCTGGGGTGTCGCCGGTACGGGACCGCACTACACCTCGGCGACCGATCCCAGAGGCATAAAGATCGGTGGCAGCTTCCCGCAGAACACCCTCGAGAGGAACCCGTGCAACTGCCGGATGGACAGCCTGATGTTCCTCGACCGGGCCGTCCTGCCGGCTGAGGTGATGCAGCAGTACCGGCTCGTGACGACACCCCGGCCCTGACGGCAACAAGGAGAAGCCGACAGAGAGAGGCATAACAACAGGGATGCTGTAACAACAGGGAGAGGCCATAACAAGGAGAGGCCATGCTGTCCCGGAGCAGAACAGTGCAGGCGCGACTGGTCGTTCTCGCGCTCGCCGGCGCTCTGATCGCCATGTTCGTCGCCAACCTCACGCCACCGTCGCAGGCAACGAACGCCAGCCCGATCTCCCGCGACGACGACAAGATCGCCGACTACGGCGTGTGCCGAGGCACCGACCCGGACTGCTACAACAACTGGGACACCGCCTTCAGGCGCGACAGTGCCCTGCGGATCCTGATCTACAGCCGTACCGGCGTCTCCCGGCACGCCCACCTCGGCCCGCTGCTCGGGCCGGGGCTCAACCCGCCCCTGGCGGACGCGAACGTCGCCCAGAGGGCGCTCGTCCGGTGGGCCGCGGAGAAAGGCATCCAGGCGGACTGGACCGAGGACGTCACGCAACTGGACAGCCCGGCCAAGCTGCTGAGGTACGACGGCGTGGTGTTCCTCAGCACCTCGCGGGACATCCTCGACGATGCCGCCCAGACCAGCCTCACGCAGTACATGCGTGCCGGCGGGGGCTTCGTGGGCGTCCACAACACACTGGGCGCGGAGTACAACTGGCCGTACTTCCAAGGGCTGCTCGGTGGCACGAACTTCTACGACCATGGCCCGCACCGTGACGGAGTCGTGCAGACGGTCAGCACGAGCGACACCTCAACAAGGGGTCTGCCGCCGGAATGGGCTTACCGGGACGAGTTCTACAACCTCGAACCGTTCCCGACCAAGGTGCGGGTGCTGGCCGTGCTCAAGCCCGGTTCGGCCGGCGACACGCGAGGGTTCAACGGCCACCCCGGCCACCCGCAGTTCCACCCGGTGAGCTGGTGCCAGTACTTCGACGGCGGACGTTCCTGGGTGACGTCCCTGGGGCATGACGTGGCCAACTACAGCGACGCCCCGCTGCCGGGCAAGGAGAACTTCAAGGAGCATGTGATGGGAGGCATCCTGAGCGTCATCGGCGCCGAACCCTTCTGTAGCTGAGCCGGAACGGTCAGCGGGACCGCCGTTCCAGGTAGCGATCGACGAGGTCTGTGGCATGCCCGGTGCCGCCGCTGCCGTCGGCGGCCCCGGGCTGGCCGAGGTTGCGGTGCATCGCCTCGGTGTCGATGTGCAGGCCGGTGAGTGAGGCGTGCAGCCGGGACGCCGCTCCGCCGGCCGCCCGCAGCAGCGCGATGAGCGCCGGCCATTCGGCGTGCCAGGACCCGGCGGCGCGCTGCAGTTCGTGGGCGCTGTTGCCGAGCAGGGTGGCGACGAGCCCGGGTGCCTGGGCCGCCGCGGCGCGGGCGGTGATCGCGGCGATCGGGTTCTGCTTGTGCGGCATGGCGGAGGAGCCGCCGGGGGCGGCCTCGCGGACCTCGCCGATCTCGGTCTGGGCGAGTAGGACGATGTCGGTGGCGACCTTGCCGGTCGCGGCGGCCGTCTGGCCGAGTGCGGCGGCGAGTTCGGCTATCCGGGTGCGCTCGGTGTGCCAGACGCCGTCGGGTTCGGCCAGGCCGAGTTCGTCGGCGAAGGCGGCGGCCACCCGCAGCCCGTGCGGGTACAGCGTCGCGAGCGTCCCGGCGGCGCCGCCCAGTTGCGCCGGCAGCGCGGCCCGTACGGCGCCGAGTCGGGCGTGGCTGCGGTCCAGGCCGGCGCCCCACACCGCGGCCAGCGCGCCGAAGGTCGTGGGCACCGCCTGCTGGAGCAGCGTCCGGCCGGCCATCGGGGTGGTCCGGTGAGCGCGCGTCAGTTCGGCGGCGGCGGCCGCGCAGCCGGCCAGGTCGGTGCGGACGACGCCGAGGGCGCGGTGGCTGAGGAGCATCAGCGCGGTGTCGAGGATGTCCTGGCTGGTGGCGCCCAGGTGGACCGCCGCCGCTGCCGGCTGGCCGGCGCGTTGTCGCACCCGGTCGCGGAGCGCGGCCACCAGCGGGATCACCGGGTTGCCACCGGCGGCGCCGCCCGGGCCGAGCTCGGCGGGATCCGCGGCGGCCAGTTCGTCGCAGGCGGCTGCGATCTCGGGCACGATCGCCGCATCGACCAGCCCGGCCCGGCCGCATGCCCGGGCCAACGCCGCCTCCACCTGGCACAGCGCCGCCAGCACCGCCCGGTCCCCGGTGGCGGCCGCAACGGCCGTCATCCCGAAGATCGGGTCGAACAGCTCGCTCATGCCGGCCAGCGTGTCAGAGGCGGAAGAACGGCGTCTCGGACGCACCCTGCAGCCGGATGTCGAACCGCAGGCTTCCGTCGGGCTGCGGGATCGCGGTCAGCAGCCCGCGGTCCTCCTCGTCGAGGTCGGCGAGAACGGGGTCGGCGGCGTTCAGCTCGACCTGGTCGGGGAGGTAGATCCGCGTCACCAGCCGGTTCAGCAGCCCGCGGGCGAACACCGAGACGTTCAGGTGTGGTGCCTCGGTACCGCCGCCCTCCGCCGGCAGCGGCCCCGGCGTGAGGGTGCGGAACCAGAAACCGCCCGAGGCGTCGGTGGCGCACCGCCCGAACCCGCGGAAGCCGGGGTGACGCGCCGCGCCCCTCGGGTCGTCGGGGTGGTCGAAGCGGCCGGCCGGGTCGGCCTGCCAGACCTCGACCAGGCCGTCCGGCACCGGCTGGCCGGCACCGTCGGTGAGCCGCCCGACGATGCGCACCGCACCCGGTGTGTCGGCCGGGACGATCTGCGGGCCGTCCGGCCACTGCAACGCGATCGTGAGGAACGGGCCGGCGGTCTGCGACGGCGTACAGCCCAGCGTCTCAGTCATCGTCGGGCCCACCCTCGAACGGCGTCTGCTCCCGGCCGCGCAGCACGATGTCGAACCGGAACCCCAGCGCCCACTGCTCGATGCTCGCGCCGTGGTCGTAGCCGGCGACCAACCGCGCCCGGGTCGCCGGGTCGGGCACCGAGTTGAAGATCGGGTCGGCGGACAACAGCGGGTCGTCCGGGAAGTACATCTGGGTGACCAGCCGCTGGGTGAACGCCCGGCCGAACAGCGAGAAGTGGATGTGCGCCGGCCGCCAGGCGTTGCGGTGGTTGCCCCACGGGTACGCGCCCGGCTTGATCGTGGTGAACCGGTACCGGCCGTCGTCGTCGGTGATGGTGCGACCCCCGCCGGCGAAGTGCGGGTCCAGCGGGGCGGGCCAGTCGTCGACGGCGTGCCGGTAGCGCCCACCCGCATTCGCCTGCCACACCTCGATCAGGGTGCTCGGCACGGGCCGCCCGTCGGAGTCCACGACACGGCCGTGCACGATGATGCGCTGCCCGACCGCCTCGCCGCCGTCCCAGCGCGTCAGGTCGGCATCGGCCGGCCGCACCCGCTCCGCACCCAGAACCGGCCCGGTCAGCTCCGACAAACGCTGCGGCAGCAGGTGCAGCGGGCGCGTAGGGTGTCGCAACGCGGTGCTCCGGTAGTCCTCGTAGTCCAGCGGCGGGTGGGTGCCCGCCGGCTCGACACGGTAACCGGGCGGAAGCCGCAACCTCATGTCAACAACCCTCCAGGACGACGGCAGGTCCCTGCCCCACGCAATCATGGCGAGCCCGTAGCCACCGCCTCGGGCGTGGAGCGCTCCCGGCGCGGGTGGGCGGGCGATGGTCCGCGGTCCATCCTGGCCCCGTTCCGCAACCCCGTGGTCCCTGCCTGGTGGACAGGCACCCTGCCTGGTGGACAGGCACCGGCATCGGTGGGATGAGCGGTACGCGAGATGAGGCCGCACCGCGCCGGATCACCCCCCGGTCACCGCCCGGCCGACCTGATGCGGGCCGGGCGCGAAGGCGTCGCGCCCGGCCCGGAACTTACCTGGGTCAGTAGCTCCCGTAGAACCGGCCGTAGTAGTTGCCGACATCGGTGCGATAGTCGGTATCCCCGTATGTGTCAGGGTTGAACCGCGGCGTGGCGGGCGGACACCGCGGCCCGAGCCGTATTAACGGGTGCGCGGGCGCGGCCGTTCTCGGCACCGTCACCATTCCCGGTATTGACGGGCGCGGCCGTGTGGAGGTTATGCTTGGCTACTGCGTAAGTGGTGGATTTGCCCAGGTGGCGGGGAGCCCGGGACGGGCCGGAGGAGAGGGGCGACTCTCTCCACGACATTCATTATTCCTGGCGATTCTGGGTGGTGGATCTGCCGATGGCTCCCCGCTGGCCGCAGCTACTGGACCCCGCGATAGCACGGGGCCCAGCCGTACCGATTACTCGACGTCACAGCCAGCGCCGTGGTATCACTCACAAGGGCGGCGCCCGGACTCCCGGTTTCCGCGCAGGTACGCCACGGTACGTATTCGGCCCCGCCGGCCGGTCACTCGACGGCACGGTGACGCGCACTACTTGGATGAGTTCCCGGACCGCGCGGGCCGCGGACCGCACCCGGCGGCGGCCGCCCGCTCGGCGGTCGGGATGAGCGCCAGCCGGTCGGTGGCTCCCACCAGGGTAGCGCGCACCGTCCGCGGGCCGTTCGTGGCCCGCCGTGTCCGCGTCGCCGGCCGCTGTGTCACGGCGGCCGCCCGGCTCAGCGCCGCCAGCCTCGACGAACGGCTCCTCGGCGTGCTCGCCCTCGAGCGGATCATGATCGAGTCCGTCCGCGACCACCAGACAGTGGTGGCAGCGCTCGCCAGGTTCGTCCGCGAACACACCAGACCCGCGGTCGGTGGCCGGCGCCACGGTGGCCCGCTCAGCGTCACCGCCGTCGCCCTCCCCCCGGCCGACGTCCAGGCCGCGGTCACCGCGCTCGGGCGGCGACCCCGACGGCCCGAGCACCTCCGGCTCGACCTGCACGGCGCCGACCTCCGCGGTGCCAACCTCGTCGGAGCCCGACTGCGGGACGCCAACCTGAGCAGGGCGGACCTGCGGGACGCCACGCTGTTCGAGGCGTACCTGCCGGACGCCACGCTGTTCCAGGCGCAGTTGGAGAACGCCAACCTGGGCTGGGCGCAACTGCAGCGCGCCGACCTCGGCGGCGCGCTGCTCGAACATGCCTACCTGCGCGGAGCGCGGCTGCCGGCGGCCCGCATGGCCGGGGCGCGGCTTGGGTACGCCAACCTGCGTGGCGCCCGCCTGCATGGCGCATTCCTCGCCGACGCGCAGTTGCAGCATGCCAACCTGGCCGGCGCGCAGCTGCAGCACGCCAACCTGGCCGGCGCGCAGCTGCAGCACGCCAACCTGGCCGGCGCCCAGCTCCAGCACGCCAACCTGGCCGGCGCCCACGTCCAACGCGCCAACCTGGCCGGCGCGCAGTTCCAGCACGCCAACCTGGCCGGCGCCCTGCCGTAGCCCCGGGCAGCAGCCGTTCGGCATCGATCGTCACGGCCGCGTTACTGGCCGCAGCGCCGTCGCCGGACGCGGGGCAGCCGCACCGGGGTTGGCAGTGCAGGCGTCAGGAGCACGGCGACAGCCCGCTCGGTGTGCGCCTATCGGTTGTGTACTACTGTGGGTTGATGATTGCCTACTCTCCGCTTTCACGGCTCTGTGGGTGGGTCCTCGCCGGCCCGGACCCCAACCGCGACGCAGTCTGGTCCGCCCGGCGAGGGTCGGCTCTCGGGGCCGCAGCCACTGCTGTGTGAGGTCGTCGAGATGGCAGCCGTTGACGGCGCGCCGGGGTCGGTTGCAGCGACCGACGTTCGGGTGCAGTTGCTGGTGACGTACTACCAGTGCGCTCGTGCGGAGATCGTGCAACGAGTCGCCAACCGTGATGCGTCGGTACCCTTGTTCCTAGTGGTGAGCGGGGCTGTGTTCAGCGTCGCTCTCGGAACCACGAATCAGGTTGGTCTGCTCTACGTCATACCCGCTTTCGGGCTGGGCGTGTCGCTCATCTACTCGCAGCACGACCACGTGATCGGAGCGATCTCCCGGTATCTGGCCACGGAGTACCAGGAGCAGGTGAAGGCGCTGCCGCTCCAGGGCGCGGCCCCGATCCAGTGGGACCTGTCCATCGAGCGTCGCGGTCTCAAGAGCGGATTCCGGCTGCGCATCGCGACGGTCACGGTGTTGGTGACGCTTCCTCAGGCGGTGGCCGTCACCCTGGCCGATCTCAGGTTGGGCCTGTCGCCGGCGAGCATCTTAGGAACGGCCGGCGGAGCTGCGACGATCCTGTTCGGTGTCCTCATCCAAATCTGGGTGGAGATCAGGCGTCAACGGTTCTACGAGGTCACAGTCGATCCGAACATCGCGCCGTACTTCCGGCTGCCCACTCCGACGGCCGACGCCCGGGCCGGCGCCGCCGCACCGCCGGCGTGAGTGAGAGGACGCATTCCGATACCAATCGGTCATGGCGGGTCGGCGCTGTCGGTGGCGACCGGCGGCCATGCCGCACGCAGCGCGCGTTCGACGGCCCGGGCGACCCGGTCCACGGCGCTTCGGTCGGGCGCGTCCGGCCAGACGAGGACGATGGCCGGTCCGGGCGTAGGAGCGGCGAGCGGGCGGATCGCCCCGCGATGGACGGGCCTGGCGTCGGCGTCGAGGTACGGCGGGACTCGGATCTGGTTGCCGTCCATCACGGGACCGCCCGCGCCGCCAGGCACCGGATCTGGCTGGTCGGTCGGCAACGTCGGGGCAAGGTCGGGGCGCTCCACCGGTCCATGGCCCCCAATCTATCGAACATCTGTTCGAACGACTGTCCGCCTCCTGGCCGGTCGCCGATGGTCCGAATGCCGGGCCCGGCCCGTACGGCCGCGGGGCCCAGACTCACCGGGCGCGCTGTCCGCGTGAGTCGATCGCGGCCGGCGTCGCAGGTGCGAGAGGTGTCGGGTCTCAGCTCAGCGCGTCGAGCATGCCGTGCAGGTGCGCGACGGCCAGTTCGATGTCGGAGTACCTGCGTTGGCCCGCGCGCGACTCAGCGGCGAGCAGGCCGCAGCGATGCACCTTCTCGAAGTCGCCGTACGGAAACTTGTACCGCCCTTTGGTGTCCTCGTCCTGCTCGTCGTCGACGCCGAGGTACCACCGGGCGTACTCGCCGAATCCGCGCTGTTCCAGGTAGGCGTTCTCCTGTTCGGCCGAGGGCTGGTGTTCGCTCCACGCGTCCCTGTCATCGTGGACGAACCTGCCGGCCTTGATCAGCCGCTTCGCCTGGTCGAACGCCGGTTGGTACAACTTCACCGCCATGGTCGCCCCTTTCGGCTACGGCAGTTTCGGCTACGCCAGGAGGCCGGCCAGTTCCACCCTCTCCAGGAACTCCGCCCTGTGTCAGCCATTGGTTGTCGTCCTTCCGGGTGTGGGTCCTGGGCGGTCACCGTTCCGGTGCGGCACCCGGCTCAGGTACCGGGCGAACCATTCCCTGGCCAGACCGGCCACCTCTTCCAGGGCTCCCGGCTCCTCGAACAGGTGCGTCGCGAGGGGAACCGTGACCAGTTCGGTCTTCGCGCTCAGCCGGGACATCGCCGCGCGGTTGAGGTCGATGACCACGGGGTCGCGTTCTCCGACGATGAGCAGCGTCGGCGCGTAGACCAGGCGCAGGAACTCGCCGGCCAGATCGGGTCGGCCGCCGCGGGAGACCACGGCCTGCACGGTGTCCGGCCGCATCGCGGCGGTGACCAGCGCCGCGGCCGCGCCGGTGCTGGCCCCGAACAGTCCCACGCCGAGCCCGGCCGTGCGCTCGTCGCGGACCAGCCAGTCGGTCGTCGCTGCCAGCCGCACCGAGAGCAGGCCGATATCGAACCGCAGCTCGCGGGTCCTTGTGTCGATGCGCTCCTCCTCCGCGGTGAGCAGGTCGATGAGGACCGTGGCCAGCCGGGCGGTGTGCAGTTCGCCGGCCACGTACCGGTTCCGCGGGCTGCGCCGGCCACTGCCGCTGCCGTGGGCGAACAGCACCACCCCAACCGCGGACTCCGGGACCTCGACGTCGGCCTCCAGACTCACACCGGCGGCCGGGATCTCCAGCGTCTGCACGGCGATCATGTCGCCTCCCTCCATGCATGGACAGTGATCTCACACCGCGAACGGGTACGTCTCGGGGAACTCGCCCTCCTCCCGTAGGCCACCGGCACACCCCCTCGCGGCAGCCCGAGCACGACGACGTCGGGGTTGTCCCGGTAGTGCTCGAGGAGGCCGGCAAGCACCCGGCCGGCGTGCCTTCTGTCCTGGAACAGGCGATCTGACATGGCTACCTTCCGAGGGCTTCGCACCATCAAGATGCTTTACCCGCGGCAACGCCCGAAACCTCGGCACGGCGGCACCAACTCCGCCCACCAGACGGACCGCTCAGGGCGACCCCGGCGTCGCACGCCGCGGGGCCCACATCGTGACAGCTACCGCGGCGGCCGGGTCTGCCCGAGGTCGGGCGCCGCAACCGTCCCCGGCGGGGTGAGCAGCGCGGTCTCGGCGGGATACGGCAGGCACGGCGCCGCCCCGCGGATCCGTTCGAGGCTCAGCCCGGAGGACCGCAGCGCCTCCCGGTACCGCCGCCGGTTACTGTTGTCGAAGAGAACCACCCCGTCGCGGGCGAGCCTGCTGACGGAGCGGCGCAGGCACTCCTCCCGGGCCCGGCCGTCCACCACGATGAGATCGAAGTCTCCGTCCACGGCGTCGATGGCGTGGACGTAGTCGGTGAAGTCGAGGCCCTGGTGCCCGAACCGGCGCGACGGCGTGACCGGCTGGCCGGAGGCCACCTGCCGGGCCGGCACGTGCTGCAGCGACACCTGCGGCAGGTCGGCCACCTTGCCCGCCATGAGCTCGGCGAAGCCGGGGTGGTGCTCGACAGAGTGAATCTCACCGGCGCGGCGGGCCAGCCAGATCGTGCTGGCCCCGCTGCCGTACTCGAACACCTTGGCCTTGCCGTCCCGGTCGTGGAGGAACCGGTCGACCCGGTCGATCGCGCCGTAGACCCACCACGGGAGATCCAGAGCGGCAAGGTCGTCGACGTCGTGGATGGCGAACAGCGTGCGGGCATGCCGCAGCCACCGGCTGTCGGCGGCCTCCAGCCGGTCGAGCAGCGTCAGCCGTTCGGCAAGTGATCGCACACGGCGGGCCAGCGAAACATAGGCATTACGGGACAGAGAAGTCATGAAGCCCCTACGGGTGGCTAACGGAACAAGTGCGTGCGTGAGCGTAGCGTTACCGGCGCGGTGGTCACAGTCGGGACCACCCACGGGCGTGCCCTAGTCTTGCGCGGTGGACGGCGGAGGAGCGGACGGCGCGGACGCGCTCCGCGGGCGACCCGAGCAGCATCCGGCGCGGCCCGGTTCCCGGCGCTCCCGCCCCCTGGTACGGATCGGTCGCGCGGTCTTCCTGCTCGCCGCGCTGGGGTTGCTGGCCCGCCAGGTGGCTCATGACCGCGACGGCGTCGCCCACGCGCTCGGCCAGATCGGTGCCGGTCACGCCGTACTGTCGCTGGCGGCCGCGGTGCTGGGGCTCGGCGCCACCGGCATGGCCTGGCGGGGGCTGCTCGCCGCTCTCGGGTCGCGGCTGCCGGTCGGCGCCGTGCCGCCGATCTTCTTCGTGGCGCAGATCGGGAAGTACCTGCCCGGGGCCATCTGGCCCTACCTGGCGCAGGTGCGGCTGGGGCGCCGGTACGGGGTCTCGGCGTCCCGGTCGGCCGCCGCCTCCGTGCTGTTCGTCCTCGCCCACTGCGCGTCGGGCGGCGCGGTCGCGGCCGCGGTGCTGCCGTGGGTGAGCCCGGAGGTTACCCGCCGCTTCTGGTGGGCGCTGGTGTCCGCGCCGCTGCTGCTGCTCCTGCTCCACCCGCGGGTGCTGCTGCCGCTGCTGCGCCGCGCGCACCGCCTGGCGCGACGCGGCGTCGCCCCCGAGCGGCTGGACGGCCTGCGCGTCGCCGCCGCGCTGGGGTGGCTGCTCGTGGCCTGGGCCTGCTACGGCGCCAGCCTGCTGGCACTGCTCGCGCCGGTCACGACGGGGCGCTCGGTCTCCGACGGGGCGCTGTCGCTCGGCGGCTATGCGCTCGCCTGGACGGTGGGCTTCGCCGCCGCGGCAGTGCTGGTCGTCGCGGCGCCGGCCGGGCTGGGCTTCCGTGAGGTGGTGCTCATCGCCCTGATCGCACCGGTGTCCTCAATCGGGGCGGCGACGGCGGTCGCGCTGCTCAGCCGGGTGGTACAGACAGCGGGCGACGCGCTGTGGGCGCTCGCCGGCATCCTGCTGGCCGGCAGGTCAGGCGGGTCCGCCGGGTCCGGCAGGTCCGGCGACCCGGCCGCGGTGGCCGCCGGCGAAATCGGCTACCCCGCCGTTGACACCGAGACAACGCGCCGGTAGTCGTCGCTGATCTCGAACAACTCCTCGTGGGTGCCGCGGGCGATCACCTCACCGCGGTCGAGGAGGAGGATCTGGTCCGCGGTGCGCACGGTGGAGAGCCGGTGCGCGGCCACCACCAGGGCGCACTCCCCGTGGATCCGGCGGATCGTCCGGGTCAGCGCCGCCTCGTTCACCCCGTCCAGGTGCGCGGTCGGTTCGTCGAGCAACAACAGGCCGGGGCGGGCGAGCAGTGCGCGGGCGACCGCGATCCGCTGCCGTTCACCACCCGAGAGGGTTACCCCGTGCTCGCCGACCGGGGTGTCCAGTCCGCGCGGAAGCCGACCGATCAGGTCGGCGAGGTTGGCCAGTTCGATGGCCCGGTAGAGGTCGTCCTCGTCTGCGTCCGGGACGGCATAGGTCAGGTTCTCCCCGACGGTGCCGTGCAGGACCGGGGCATGCTGCTCGACCAGGCCGATGCGGGCCCGGTAGTTGTCGGGGCTGAGAGCCCGTACGTCCCGGCCGGAGAACAGAATCTGGCCGCGGTGTGGTTCGTAGAACCGCTCGACGAGCGCGAGCACGGTGGACTTGCCCGCCCCGGACCGACCGACCAGTGCGAGATGGCCCCGTTCCGGAAGCTGGAAGGAGACTCCTCGCAGTACCGGCCGATCCGGTTGGTAGCCGAACCACACGTCCCGGAACTCCAGTACCGGCGGAACGGCCGGGTCCTGCCCGCATGGCGCGGCCGAGCGGACGCGGACCGTCACCGGCTCACGTGGAAGGGCGAGTGCCTCGTTGATGCGCTGGAGGGCGCCCGCGCCCTGCTGCAGGGCGCTGGCCGCCTGGAAGAGCGACGCGACGGGTGTGGCCAGGTAGGTCAGGTACAGCAGGAAGGCAACCAGGTCGGCGACCGAACTGGACCCGTGGGCGACCCGTGCGCCACCGACGAGTATGACGACGAAGAACGATCCGCCTACCGCGAGGTTGCTGGCCGGCCCGACCACGGCGTCCAACTTCGCCATCCGGAGCCCTGCCAGGTACGCCTCGGCGGCCTGGCCACCCAGGCGGCCCTCCTCCCGCCCCTCGGTCCGGCTGGCCCGGATCGTGCGGATCGCGGTCAGCGCCCGGGTGAGGTCGGCGGCCATCTCACCGACGTGCCGTTGGCCGTCGGTTGCGGCCACCCGGATTGCGGGCAGCGCGAACGCGGCGATCGCCGCGCCGAGGGCGACCAGGAGCGCGACGATCAGGAACAGGACCCGGTCGAGCCAGATCATCAGCGCCACGGTCGCGGCCAGGCCGAGCACGCCGGTCACCGCGCCGATGAGTCCCCCGGTGATCACCGTCCGCAACGCCATGCAGTCGGTGCCGGCCCGCGACACCAGATCCCCGATCCGGCAGTCGTCGTACGCCGGCATGCTCAGCCGCAACAGGTGGCCCAGGAGGGTGCGCCGCAGGCCCAGCACGATGCCCTCTCCGGTGCGGGTCAGTACGTAGCGCGCGACCGCCTGGACGACGGCGTGTCCGACGAACAACCCGACCAGCAGCAGGATCGGGGTCCAGCCGATCGCCCCCGGCCCCGCCCCCGGCCCCGCCCCCGGCGGCCCCGCCCCCGCGGCCTCGATCACACGCCTGACCAGGACCGGCTGCACCAGGGCCAGCGCCGAGGCCGTCAGCGTCAGACCCAGCGCCGTCGCGAACTGTCGGGGTTGCTGGGCGGCCACCCGCACCATCCCGCCGGCGGTGATCACCGGGCCCCGGCGCCGGCGAGGTGACGGGACGAGACCCGCTGCAGCACGCCGTAGCCGGTCCGGACGCCGGGGATGTCGTTGAGCACCTCGCCGTGCAGCTCGGTCCAGGCGTGGAAGGCGAAGCGGGCGCTGACGCTGGTGCGCTGCCGCGCCACCACCACCTCGGCGGGCAGCCCCAGCGCGGACAACCAGAGGGCGAACGCGAACGACCGCGGAAGGCAGAGCGCGTTCGGCTCGCACAGCCGCAGCACGATGTGGCTGCCGGGCAGCTCCCGATGGGCGAGTCTGACCGCCACCGGCGGCGGCAGCGACCCGTGGGCATCCGCGCCGGGGCCTGGACGCAGGTCGCGCAGGACCCGGTGCGCCGGCCCCCAGCCGTCCTGGTGGAGCAGGCGCAGTCCGCGGGCCGTCTGCACGGCGGCGTGGCGACGCAGGGCGAAAGAGACGCAGGGCGAAAGACACGCGGGGCGGGCCGGGCCTGTCCTGCGGACCCCAGAGCAGGTACTCCCAGTCCGCGTTCATCGCGCCACCAACCGATGCTCGGTGAGCTGGACGGTCAGCGCCTCGAGCCCGGCCCGTAGCGTCTGCGGGTCGGCGTCGACCAGGTCGCGCAGTTCGTCCACCGCGCCCTCGACGGTGTCCACGCGCAGGGCCGCGTGCAGCATCAGCGTGGCGGTGGGGTTCAGTCCGAAGTAGACGCCGCGGCGCGTGTCCAGGATGACGCCGTCGTCGCCGTCGGGGTCGAACACCGCGTCATCGGTGAGTCGCAGCAATGCCATCGGGAGCACCCCTTCTCTGCGCACTGCGCAGGAACAGTTCGACCATGGCGGAGTTCACCAGTGACTCGGCGTTGCGGCGGAGCGCGGCCGGGTCGGTGAGCACCGCGTCGAGGCGGTTCGGGTCCACGACGCCCTTGGCCACCAGCAGCGACCCGGGACCGCCGAGCAGTTCGGCGAGGACCCCGGGATGGTCCAGACACCAGGACTCCTCCGGGGACGCCAGCCAGTTGCGGCCGTAGTGCCGCCAGACCAGCTCCGGCAGCCGGTCCGCGGCGGCCAGGCGGAGCACCGGCTTGTCGATCAGGCGGCCCCGGTACGGGATGAGCTTGTAGGCCTGGGGGATCCGGGCCGCCAACCGGCGCAGCGACGGGCTGCCCCAGGGACTGGCGAGGGTGATGCCCCGCGGCCGCCACACGGTCAGGTTGAGCGTTTGCTCCTGCGGGAGGAAGTCCAGATCGTAGGACTCGGCGGGCACCTCGGGCAGCGGGGCCAGGAAATCCACCCCCGGCGCCACCTCGGCGGTCGCCTCGGCGTCGTCGAAGAGGGAGTACGCCCGGGCCAGGCTGCGCGCGACCCGCCCCAGTTCCCAGCGGGAGCACAACAATCCCAGCAGCATCTGCCGCTTCTCCCGCCAACGCACCTCCCCGAACACCACGTCGTCGAGCCCGTACCGGAGCGGCCCGAACAGGATGTCGGCCTCCAGCCCGGACAGCGCCAGGCAGATGCCGTCCATGCGCATCCGGTCGGCGATCTCGAGGATCCGCCGGAACCAGACGTGGTTGTAGGGGTGCGGGAACTCCCAGTCCGTCGAGAAGTAGTCGTCCAGGTCGGTTGTCACCGACACCAACCGGACCGACAGGTGACGGCACACCGCCTCCGCATAGGCCGACTCGTCGGCTCGCGGGTCCTCGGTGCCCATGTGGTACGCCGTGACGTCGGCGCCGTTCTCCACCAGGGCCGCCAACACCAGCGACGAGTCGATCCCGCCGCTGAGCAGGACCCCGACCGGCCCGGCGTCGGCATAGGGCCGGGTCGTCCGTAGCAGCAGCTCGTAGGCGATCTCGGAGTACTCGCGCAGGCCGGTGCGTCGGGGCAGGTCCAGCGGCACGATCCGCTCGTACCGCTCGATTCGCGTCGAGCGCGCGTCCAGGATCACCAGGTGGCCGGGCCGCACGAACTCCACGTCCGGATAGACGAAGATCTCCTCACCGCGGCAGCTTCGCCACAGCGTCTCCCGGTCGAAACCGGCGAGTCCACCCTCGTACAGGTCGCTCGGGTCGGCCGACCACTCCACCAGCGTCCCCGAACGGCGGTAGAAGACCTGGTCGCGGCTGGCCGCACCGCGGAACAGGTAGACGGCCGCGTCGGTGATCACACAGCCGGACAGCTCCCCACCCAGCCGGGCCGGCCGGTCGTACCGTCCCGTGGTGACCGCGCCGACCACGTCACGTACAAACTCCGCGGAGCACGGCCCGGACACGACGCCGGACAGCAACAGGCGTAGCCCCGGCACCGGCTGCGCCAGGTGCGGCCCCCACTGCCGGGAGAAAGCGCCGGGCGGCACCGCCGAGCCGCGGTCGGCGAATGCCGCGCTGTCGTCGACCCGCACACCGTGTGCCGGCAGCCGGGTCCGTCCCGAGAAGCCCACGTGGTCCACCACCAACATTGCTGCCTCCACCCGGTGGGATCGGCTCCGGGCCCTCCCGAAAGAGGGCCCGGAGCCTCGGCTGTCAGAGGATGTTGCCGTGGCTGAGCAGGTCAGGGGTGCCCTTCAGCAGTTCCCCCGTGAGCTGCTCCACCTTCCCCAGCGGCGTTACGGTCGGCGGGGTGTACTGCACTGTCCTGGTGGTGCTCTTCGGCTCCTTGCGCATGGTTGTCCACCTCCTCTCCAGACATTCGCGTCGTTTCGACGCATTCATCTATCAGCGGCGACCGAGAGGATCCACCGTGCGGTGGATACTCCCGGTCCCGTCGCCACTCTGCCCAATCCGCGCGGAGATTAGATCCCGCTCACCCGAAAAGGGCGCGAACTTTCACCGATAGGAGTGAACTGGCCTCCGACAGTCACAGAGCGCATCTTGCGGACCGACCACCAGCGAGGAACCACGCCAAGATGACTCGCCGAGGAAACAGTCACCGCATTTGCCAGAGGCATCGTCTGGCTGCCTGCAGGACGACTCGAGGTGCGCCACGACCTGTACGGATCGGCTTATCCCGCTCAGGCGGGTCCCCCAGAGGGGATGCGTCGGGAATGGACGGACGGCGTGTACTTATCGTGCGGGGCCCGTTCAGGCAAGTCGCCCAAAGGGGTGGATGAGTCGGAATGGACATCCGGCGTGTATTCTATTTGCGCGGGTCCCTTCTCAGGCAAGTCGCCCAAAGGGGTGGATGCGTCAGGAACGGACACGCGGCGTGCGTCGACGGCGGTTACCCGGTCTAGCCGGTGGTGCAGCGGCGGTGGGCCGGGCGGGCGAGCGCCCATTCCCGTTCAGAATGGTGGTGGTGGTGGTTCGTCGCGGGGGTCGGTTGGTGGGGGCGGTGGTGGTGGTTGTGGTCGGGCGATGGGTTCTGGTTCGCTGTTTCCGGGCGTCCGCCGGAAAGCGCCCCAAAAGCGGGGCGCTAACCCCGAGACCCAACCAGCCGACCTCCCCACCCTCGTCGCCGCCTCGTCACCCAACCCCGGGAACCGGACCAACCCACCGATCCCCACCAAACCCGACCACCGAACGGAAAAACGCCGCAGCCAAACGCGACAACCCAACGTGGCGACAGATCAGCCGCAAATCCCTTAGTCCCTCCAGCTCGCCCCTGCAAACAACCGTGCCCATGCTGAACACCTTCATTCCCGTCACCGACACAGCACAGGGCCGGCCCATCCCTCGTTGACAGCGGAACAGCCGGCCGCAGCGGAAAGCAGCGACCGACCGGTGCAACAGCGAGAGGCGTGAGCCGCTACAGCCGGGCGAAGCTTCGGTTGAACCCGCACGGCTGCCATCGGATGGTGCCGCACTATTCAGCCGACCGATGGAAACGTTGCGGTCCGGATGATCTCCGAGAGCGGGCCGTGGCGGGCTCAGTCGTCGAGGAGCAGCAGCGGGGTGAGCAGGTGTCGGCTGGTCATGCCGACCGCGCTCGCGCAGACGCGGGTCGCCTCGTGGAACAGCGGCGGGGTGTCGCGCAGCAGCCACAACACCTGGGCCCGTACCCAGGCGGCCTGTCTGGCCTGGCTGATGCTCCAACTGCTGATGAGGTGGAGCAATGGCTCGGCCGGCTGGTCGAGCTCGCGCTCCAGGTCCTCGAGCAGCGACCGGCGGATCCTCGACTCGATCTCCACGATCACGTCGGTGATTCTGCGGTAGTCGGCCGGGATCGTACCGGCGAGCGGATGGGTGTGCGCGGCGGCACAGACATCGACGACCGCCAACGCGAGGTCGTGGTTGATGTGGGTGTTCATGCCGGCCACCGCGAACTGCACAGCGTGCACCCGTCGGTCCGAGCGTCGGACGAAAAGCGGCCGCCAGGCGGTATCGATGCGCCGGCCTGCGGCGTCGGCGTCGACCGCGGCGAAGTACCGGTTGGCGAAGACGATGTCGAAACGTTCCATGAAGCGGTCGTCATCGAAGAAGCCGGTGCCGAGCCGCTGCCGGATCGCCTCTGTCGTGCGCTGGTAGACCATGTTGAAGGATCCGACTCCGTCGTGCGGCCCGACCGAATCCGCGATCGACTGCATGCGGTCGATGACGTCGTCGATACTGCTGATCATGGTTCCTCACCCTTCGGGCAGGGGGATCCGCAGGTTGATCGCGCCTCGCAGGTCCAGCCACGCGGCGTCCGGGGTACGGACCAGCCTGAGCACCACCTCGTCGCAGCCGGGGCACCGGGCCACCATGCCGGGGGCGTGGCGGTAGACCCGCAGTGTCGCTACCGGGCCGGCGAGCCTGCAGGTGGCGCACTGGCTGACGGCGGCCGTGACGTCGACGGCGAAGATCTCGCGCAGCGGACCGGCCAGCGCGTTGCCGTCCTCGTACCGGGGGGTGTCGGGCACGCTCATGTCAGCCTCCGCTCGGACCGAACCGCTCGGTCCTGATCCGGTGCGGATCGTGACCGAGGGCGACGAGGATGTGCGCGGCCGTCTCGACGAACCCGGTCGGGCCACACACGAAACAGCTCGGGTCTGACTCGGCAGGCCAGCCGCCGGAGTCGAAGTCGGCGACGTCGAGCCGGCCGGGTGGTCGCGGCCAACCGTCGGGCGCCACCCTGGTGTAGACGAAGGTGATGTCCAGCCCGGCGTCGCCGGTCGGCGGCCGGCGCAGTTCGTCGGCGTAGTACACCTCATCGGGCGTGCGTACCGAGTAGATCAGCCGGAACGGCGTGCCGATGCCGGCCGTCCGTCGGGCGCGGACCATGGCCATCAGCGGGACGATGCCCGCACCGCCGGCCACCAGCAGGACCGGCCCGGTGTCCGTCGGCCGCCACACGAACCAGCCGCCCACCGGGCCACGCAGCTCCACCGGGTCACCCACGGCGAGGACCCCGGTCAGGTACGGCGACACCTCCCCGTCGGGCAAGCGCTGCACGGTCAGCTCCACCCGGGCGCCGTCGGTCGGCGCGGCAAGGGAGTAGCTGCGTGCCGTGCGGTAGCCGTCCTCGGCGGTCAGCCGGACATCGAGGTGTTGGCCGGGCAGGTGTCCGGGCCAGCCGGGCACCTCCAGCACAAGCGTCCGCGCGGTCGGTGTCTCGTCCCTGGCCCCGACCAGCCGGCCGACCAGCCAGGCCAGCCGACGGGCGGTCAGTCGCCCTGGTACCGCTGCTCGCGCCACGGGTCACCGTAGTCGTGGTAGCCGAGCGTCTCCCAGAATCCGGGCTCGTCCTGCACGAGCAGCCGGATCCCGCGTACCCACTTCGCCGACTTCCAGAGGTACAGGTGCGGTACCAGCAGCCGCGCCGGACCGCCGTGCTCGGCCGGCAGGTCGTCACCGTCGTACCGGTAGGCGATCCAGGCCTGGCCGTCCAGCAGGTCCTCCAGCGGCAGGTTGGTGGTGTACCCGCCGTAGGAGTGCACCAGCGCGAAGTCGGCCGCGGTCTCGACCTCGGCCAGCAGCGTGTCCAGCGAGACGCCCTGCCAGGTGGTGTCCAGCTTGGACCATCGGGTGACGCAGTGGATGTCCACCGTCGGCGTCTGTGCCGGCAGCGCCAACAGTTGCCGCCACGACCAACGATGGGCCTGGCCGTTCTCGGTGGTCACCGTGAACTCCCAGTCCGCCGGCGCGATCCGCGGCGTCGGTCCGGCCGACAGCACCGGGAAGTCCTCGGTCAGGTACTGCCCCGGCGGCAACCTCCCGTCGCCCGCGCGCGAGCGCCCGTGGAACCCCGGTGACACGATCCCCACGCCCGCGCCCCCTTCCGTGCCCGGTCGCCGCAGCCGGTAACCCGCCAGCCGGCGCAATCAGTGAGAGTAGCGCCCGCGACACTCCAGCCGGTCGGGGCGATCCCCTAGCTAGATGCGGCGGCGCAGCACCGAGCGGATCAGGAGGAGGAAGGCAAGGCCGAGGATCTGGCCGCCGAGGACTGCACGGTTCACGTCCACGGCCGGACGCCAGTGGACGTCGCCGCCCTTGATCACGTAGACGCCGACGGCGCGGGTGGTGAGGGCGAAGCCGCCGCCTCCACCCTCGCCGGGCGTGTCGGTTCCCGGTACGCGGCCGGTGCCGCTACCGCCGCCGCCCGCACCACGGACGGCTGCGACCGGGATGACCAGCACGCCCTCCTGCTCGATCGGGGCGCCGAAGACCTTCTGTATGTGTGCGTCCTCGGCGACCCGCGCGAGGATCTGCTGGATGTCCACGTCGTCCACTCCTATGTGCGGTACCAGTTCGGTGTCCGGTACCCGTTCCATCCTTCCAGGCGACGGTCCCGGGCGACGGTCACCGGACCCGTACCCGGCCGAGGGGGACCCTGATCGCGGAGCCGGCCCCGCGCCGTCACCAGGCGGCCGCGGCAGGCGCTAAGTACACTGCGCCCGTGGTGTCCGCCATAGGGCCGGGAGACCGCGACCCTCGGGCCGGTGCCGGCCAGGTGATCGTGGGCTCCCAGGGCGGGCAGGCCGGCCCTGAGGCGGCGCACATCGCGGAGCTGTACCGGCTCAGTGACCCGGCGCTGTCGGAGCTGCGACTGGACGCGCTCCTCGATGAGCTGCTCATCAGGATCGGTCAGATCCTCGATGTGGACACCACGGCGATCCTGCTGCTGGAGCGGGACTCCGGCGACCTGGTGGCCCGGGCCGCCAAGGGCCTGGAGGAGGAGGTCCATCAGGGCGTCCGGATCCCGTTCGGCAAGGGCTTCGCCGGACGGATCGCGGCCGAGCGGGTGGCCATCTTCATCGCCGACGTGGACGACGCGGAGGTGCTCAACCCGATCCTGCGGGAGAAGGGCGTCCGATCGCTGCTCGGCGTCCCACTGGTCGCGCAAGGTGCCCTGGTCGGCGTGCTGCACGTCGGCACGCTGCAGCCGCGGGCGTTCAGCCAGCGCGACGCCGCGGTCCTGGAGTTCGCCGGCGCGCGCGCCGCCCCGGCGATCGAGCGCGCCCATATCTTCGACGCGCTGGAACGCGAGCACCGCGGTGCGGTCGCCCTGCAGCGCAGCCTGCTGCCGGGGCGGTTGCCGGACTTCGTGGACGTCGAGGTCGCGGCCCGCTACCTGCCGGCCATGGACGAGGTGGGCGGCGACTGGTACGACGTGATATCGCTGGAGCACGGCCGGGTCGGCGTGGCGATCGGCGACGTGATGGGCCACGGGGTGCGCGCCGCGGCGCTGATGGGACAGCTGCGTGCCGCGATGCGCGCGTACGCCCTGGAGGGACACCCGCCCGCGGCGGTGCTCGGGCTGCTGAACCGGCTGCTCACCTCCGGGTACGAACCCGGCATGGCGACGGCCGCCTACGGCGTGTTCAGCACGGAGGAGGGTTGTCTGCGGCTGGCCGTCGCCGGCCACCTGCCACCGCTGGTGGTCTCCGACACCGGCGCCTGGTTCGCCGAGGCGGACCCGTACCCACCGTTGGGTGCGCGAACGGGCACCACGTTCGCCGAGAACGAGATCCCGCTGGGGCCGGGCGAGGCGGTGCTGCTGTACACCGACGGGCTGATCGAGGCCCGGCGCGAGCCGCTGGACACCGGCATGCGGCGACTGCAGGCCGCCGCCGAGGTGGTCGGCCCGGTCCCGACGGATCTGTGCGGCGTGCTGGTCGACCGGCTGCTCGGCCGCCCGCCGGCGCCCGACGATGTCGCCGTCCTCGCAATGCGCAACCTGCCCGTGCCCGAGACGCTGAGGCTGCGGCTGCCCGCGGACGGGCGGATGCTGGCCACCCTCCGAGCCGCGCTGCGCCGCTGGCTGCGCGCGAACGGTGCCCGCGACGACGAGACCTATGACATCGTGCTGGCCACCGGCGAGGCGTGCGCCAACGCGGTGGAGCACGCGTACGGGCCGCGCGGCGGCGCGCTGGACCTCGAGGCGAGCCGGGCCGGCGACGAAGCGGTGGTCGTGATCCGGGATGCCGGCCGGTGGCGTCAGCCGCGGGGGCGGCACCGGGGTCGGGGGATGGCGATCATGCAGACCAGCATGGACAGCGTGGACTACCGACGTACTGACAACGGCACCGAGGTCGTGTTGCGTCGCCGGATCGGGCAGGCTCATGGAACTGGCTGACGTCCGCTTCGACGAACGCGACGGCGCGCTGGTGGCGCATCTGTCCGGCGAGGTCGATATGACCAACACCGACGAGCTGCGCGGCGTCGTGGTGGACCGGTTGGCGCACGAGTCCGCCGGCCTGGTGCTCGACCTCGCCGCGCTGGACTACCTGGACAGCTCCGGCATCCACATGCTGTACGACCTGGCGAACCTGCTGCGGGTGCGCGGCCAGCGCCTAGGCGTCGTCGTACCGCCCGGCTGCCCGGCCGAGAGCGCCCTGCGGTACGCCGCCGTGCTCGCCGAGCTCGGGGCCAGATCCACCGTGGACGACGCCCTGTCGCTGATGCACGGCTGAGCCGCGCAGGGCGGCACCACGGGCCACTGGCCACGCTGGCCGCACTGCTGCCCCCGGACCAGGCAGACCGGTTCGAGGCGGCGGCCACGCACGCCGGTCGGGCGCTGGCCGGCAGGACCGTCTGGAACATCAACTCGACCTCGACCGGGGGCGGGGTGGCGGAGATGCTGCAGACCCTGCTCGGGTACCGACGGGAGCCCGGAGATCGAACGCGACGGCGTCGCCGCCCGGCAACGGACTCCGTCCGTCGCCGCACCGGCAACCGACCCGTCCGTCACGCTTCCGCTCGTTCCGTCACGCTTCGGGGTGATTGACATTGTCTCAGTGGACGGCTAGGCGAGAATGGGCCAATCCCCGCGAGCCTATGTTGCAATGAACAGTTCTCGGCCATAATTGCCCGCACGATCGCGGTGCATTGACCCTGAAAGATGACAGAAGTTGTCCACCGGCAAGCGGATGTCCAGGACGGTGGGCCTGGCCATTGCTGTTGATCTCTTGGTGTTGCCCGCTGCCGGTGCCGGTGGTGCGAGATTGGGATTGGGGCCTGCGATGCCAGGTACGACTTCACGCCGAGAATTCGTTCAGGTGACCGGCCTCGCCGCTATCAGCGTGGTGGCGGCTACCGGCTGGAGCACGAGCGACAAGCTGTCGCCGCGCCAGGAGAGCGCGACCACGGCCGAGGCCGCGGACAAGCCTTCGAGCTTGTTCCCGTGGATAGGCATTTGATGTTCCTGCGCCGGAACGGCAGGGACCCTCGAACCGGCACTTGATCTCCGGTTACGCGCAGACAACACAGGCGGCTCGTCCGTACCCCGGTGAAGCGGGTCGGACCGGGAGCCCGATCGGGTAGTCAGACGTGGCATTAGGGAGTGGTCATGGCCATCGAAGGCACGTGTTCACGCCGGTTCTCCCGGGTGCGTGATGAGTTCGAGCGCAACTTCGCCGAGCGCGGCGAGGTCGGTGCGTCGGTGTGCGTGAAGGTCCGGGGCGATACCGAGGTCGACCTCTGGGGCGGTATCGCCCGCCCGGCGACGGACACCACCCCGGCGGTTCCCTGGGCGAGCGACACCATCGGCCACGTCTGGTCGTGCACGAAGGGGGCCACCGCACTCTGCGCACACATACTCATCTCCCGCGGGCAGCTCGACCTGAACGCGCCGGTGAGCGCCTACTGGCCGGACTTCGCCGCGAACGGCAAGGAGAAGATCCGAGTCCGGCAACTGCTCGCTCACCAGGGTGGCCAACCCGCGGTCCGCACGCCGCTGCCGGACGGGGCCTTCTACGACTGGCAACTGATGACGCAGACGCTGGCGGCCGAAGAGCCCTTCTGGGCGCCCGGCACCCGTAACGGCTACCACGCGTTCACCTTCGGCTTCCTCGTCGGCGAGCTCGTCAGGCGGGTCAGTGGGCGGTCGCTCGGCACGTTCTTCCGCGAGGAGGTGGCCCAGCCGCTGGGAGGGCTTGACTTCTGGATCGGGCTGCCGGCCGAGTTGGAGCCGCGGGTCGCCCCGACGATCCCGGCCGATCCGCCGCAGCCGGGCGACCCCCTGCCGAGCCTGTACCAGGTGGCGTTCACCGACCCGACCTCCGTGCAGGCACTGGCCCTGTTCAACACCGGCGGGTACCTGACGACGCCCGGCGAGTCGGACAGCCGTGCGGCGCACGCCGCCGAGATGGGCGCCGTCGGCGGCATCACCAACGCCCGGGCCCTGGCCAGCATGTACAACCCACTGGCGAACGGCGGAGCCACCGGCGGCGTCCGGCTCGTCAGCGCGGACCATCTCGTGCTGATGGCCGCGGCCGCCTCGGCGACCTCGGTCGACTTCCTGCTGCTGGTGCCGACGCGTCTCGCACTCGGGTACTTCAAGTCCATCGACAACAGGTACCTGCCGGTCGCTGACTCCGAGGGCATACTGCTGTACGAGACTGCGTTCGGGCACCCCGGCCTGGGCGGCTCACTGGGATTCGCCGATCCCGATGCGCGGCTGTCATTCGGCTACACAATGAACAAGCAGGGATCGGGTCTCGGCGTGAACGCACGCGGCCAGTCCCTGGTCGACGCCGTCTACCGGGCCCTCGGCTACCGGCCCGTCCCCGGGGGGTTCGCCAAGAACTGACCACTGCCAGGTCCACCGTGGACCCGGCCATGCCCGGTCCTCCACGGCTCCTGCACGGGTCCTGCAAGGGTCCTGCACGGGTCCTGCACGGGTCCTGCACCGAAGTCGGCCACATTGTTGCACCCTGTGGGTGATCGAGCGTTCGCTGTCATTGCTGATACGCTGCCCGCCTGAACCGCCGCCACGAATGACCAGCCGAACATTTTCCGGGCTTGGTCGCTATCGGCTGTGTGCTGGCCCGATACTGTGCCGGCCCGATATCGCCGGCTGATCATACTTACCGGTTCAGACATGGGTCCTTCCGGTAATCAGCTGGGTGGGTGCCAGTACATGCGGCCAATGGCGTTGTTCGATGCCCACCGGCATCTCGGCGCGATGCCGGCGTTCCCCTTCTACGGAGGACCGCCGGCGCGGCCCGACGCCGGGGCGCGGGCAACCGTCGCCGCCCTGCTCGCCGACCTGGACGCGGAGGGCACCCGCGGAGCCCTGGTGTTGCCGAACTACGGCGTGCCCGATCCGGACATGGTGTTCCGCTTCAACGAATTGTGCCTGGAGGCGGCCGCGGCCGACGACCGGCTGCGGGTCGGGACTGTGGGTGTCGGCGCGTCCCGAGGACGAGGCGCGTACCGCGCATGCGTTGACGCTGGCCGGTGAGGCCGGTGTCGGGCGCTGAAGCTGAGCTTTCTGCTCGGCGGGCGGCCCACCGATCCGGCAAGCTCGTCGGTGGCCGGTTCTTCGACTGGGTGGCCGCGGCAAGCGCGTCTACACCGACGGGAGTTGGCCGTCGGCTTCGCCGCCCGATGGATGGTCGCCGAGATCGAGCGACGCGGGCTCGGCGCCGACCGCCTGCTGTTCGCCTCCGCTCACCGCCGACCTCGCCGGCGGGTGGCGATCCGGCTACACCGGCCGGCAGTGGGACAGCACGACCTGCCGCACGACGGCCGAACTGCGCGCGATGCTGGGGTCGGTCGCCGAGGTCCGGCCGAAGGCGGCCAAGGACGTCTCGATGGCCGGCATCGTCGGAACGCTCGGGATGCTGGTCGAGGCCGGCGGCTGCGGGGCGGTACTCGACGTGCCGCCGGTGCCTCGGCCGGAATCGGCGGCCATGGGGGACTGGCTGACCTGCTTCCCCGGCTTCGCAGCGAGGAACGAGCAAGCTGCGGGGCTCCGGTGCAGACGCGGAGCCTGCGGAGCGTTTTCGTGGAGTGCAGGTGCGGAGCGAGCCGGAGTCGAGAGATGAGCACGATCGGCATCGCGGCCGTGGCCGCCCCGTTCGGGCGCGACCTGGAGGGCTGCTTCGCCCGGGTCGAGCGGCTGGTGGCCGCCGCGCGTGGGTTGAAGGTGCGCCTGCTCGGGCTGCCCGAGGCCTGCCTGGGCGGCTATCTGTCCACACTGGACGGTACCTACCCGCCGATGGACCGGCGCGAGGCCTTGACGTCCGTCCGGCCGCCCGGCAACGCCTCACCCGGGCTGAGGGCGTATCCACGAGCGGCGGATTCGTTCGGCACCGCAGCCTCCCTGGATCAGGGTCGCGGATGGGCGGCGGACCGGGCAGGTGCTGCCGTGTCCTCAAGTTCATCGTCGGTCGGCGGCGGTCGGGCCGGCGCGGGTGTCGGAACGCCGTGGCCGTGATTCATATTGACGGTGGTAGCGCGGGCGGCCGTACTGCCGGGAGGTGCGAATGGGCGCTGGTGGGCGGTGGGCGGAGTTTCGGGTGCTCGGCCCTTTGGAGGTCGACGTGGGTGGCCGCCTGCTGGAGGTGGGTGGCCCGCGGTTGCGCGTCGTGCTGGCTTTGTTGGTTGCCAACGCCGGCCGGGTGGTCAGCGTGGCGGCGTTGGTGGATGGGCTGTGGGGGCGGCACGCCCCGCCGGACGCCGACCGGACGGCGCGGGCTTACCTGTCGCGGCTGCGCAGGGCGCTGCTGCCGGCCGCCGCGGGCATGGTGGAGGAACTGATCGTGACCCGGCCGCCGGGATACCTGCTGCGGTTGGATCCGAACGCGGTTGACGCGGCCCGGTTCGAGCGGCTGGCCAGGGAGGGGCGGCGGGCGCTGGAGGCCGGGCAGCCGGCGGTGGCGTCCGAGCGGTTGGTTGCCGCGCTGGGGCTGTGGCGCGGCGAGGCCTACGGCGAGTTCACCGACACTGCTGCTCTGCGCGCTGAAGGGGCGCGGCTGGACCAGGTGCGCCTGGCCGCTGTGGCGGACCGGGTCGAGGCGGACCTGGCGGCCGGGATGGGTGCGGAGTTGGTCGCGGAGTTGGAAGGGCTGACCGGCCGGTATCCCGGGCACGAGCGGCTGTGGGGGCAGCTGATGAGGGCCCTGTACCGGGCCGGGCGGCAGGCCGATGCGCTGGCGGCCTTCCGGCGCGCCCGCGCGGTCCTCATCGAGGAATCCGGCGTGGAGCCGTCGCCGGGCCTGGCCGAGATCCAACGGCAGATCCTGGCTCAGGACGACCGCCTGCTCGTCCCGCGTACCGCCGGGCCGGGCGGCCCCAGCGCCCGCCCTGCGCAGTTGCCGCCGGCGGTGCCGGCGTTCACCGGCCGAAGCAGCGAACTCGCCGACCTCGATGCGATCATGCCCGGTGCCGCCGGGTCAACTGCGAGCGGGCCGACGACGCTGGTCATCTCGGCGGTGTCGGGCACCGCGGGGGTGGGCAAGACCGCGCTGGCCGTCCGGTGGGCGCACCGGGTCGCTGACCGGTTCCCGGACGGGCAGCTGTATGTGAACCTGCGCGGTTACGACCCCGAAGCGCCGGTGACCGCGGCCGATGCCTTGGCTGGCTTCCTCGGCGGGCTGGGAGTGCCCGGTCAGGACATCCCGCTGGGCCTGGATGACCGCGCCACCCGCTACCGCACCGAGATCGCCGGGCGGCGGATGCTGGTGCTGCTGGACAACGCCGCCACGGTGGAGCAGGTCCGACCGCTGCTGCCCGGCACGCCGACCGCGGTGGTGGTGGTGACCAGCCGCGACAGCCTGGCAGGGCTGGTGGCCCTGCACGGCGCCCGCCGCCTGGAACTGGACCTGCTGCCGGTCGCCGACGCGTTGGCCCTGCTGCGGGAGCTCGTCGGCAGGCGGGTCGAAGCCGAACCCGACGCGGCCGCCCGGCTCGCCGAACAGTGCGCCCGGCTGCCGCTGGCGCTGCGGGTGGCCGCCGAGCTGGCGGCCGCCCGCCCCGCCACCCCCCTGTCCGACCTGGTGGCTGAGCTGGGGGACCAGCAGCGGCGGCTGGACCTGCTGGACGCCGGCGGCGATCCCCGCGCCGCCGTGGCAGCGGTGTTCTCCTGGTCGGTCCGCCACCTGCCCCCGGACGCGGCCCGCACCTTCCGGATGCTCGGACTGCACCCCGGCCCCGACGCCGACGCCTACGCCACCGCCGCGCTGGCCGAGGCCAGCTACGGCCAGGCCCGCCGCATGCTGGACGTGCTCGCCCGCGCCCACCTCATCCACCCCACCAGCGCCGGCCGGTACGGGATGCACGACCTGCTGCGCGCCTACGCCACCGGCCTTGCCACCACCCAGGACACCGAGCCCGACCGCCGGGCGGCGCTGGACCGGCTGTTCGACTACTACCTGGCCGTCGCCGCGGTCGCGATGGACCGCCTGCACCCGGCCGAGGCGCACCGCCGGCCCCGCGTTCCCCCGCGGTCCACCCCCGCCCCGGCGCTGGCCGACCCGGACACCGCCCGAGCCTGGCTGGACACCGAACGCCCCACCCTGGTCGCGGTCGCCGCGTACACCACCGCCCACGGCTGGCCCGCACATGCCGTCCTGCTGGCCGCCACCCTGTTCCGCTACCTAGTCGGCGGCCACTACACCGACGCGCTGACTGTTCACCGCCATGCCCGCGATGCCGCCCGGCAGGCCGGCGACCGGGCCGGCGAAGCCCAGGCGCTGCACGGTCTGGGCACGGTCCACCTGCGGCTGGGGCGGCACGAGCAGGCCGCCGACCAGCTGCAGCAAGCCCTGGCCCTGTTCCGGCAGGCCGGCGACCGGGTAGGCCAGGCCCGCGCGCTGGGCAACCTCGGCACCGCCGAGCAGCGGCTGGGCCGCTATGGGTCGGCCGTCGGCCACTACCGGCAAGCCCTCGGCCTCTACCGGCAGGCCGGCGACCAGGTTGGCGAGGCCAGCGTGCTGGACAACCTCGGCTCCGTCGAGGAGCGGCTGGGCCGCTACGGGCCGGCCGCCGAGCATCACCAGCAGGCCCTGAGGCTGTTCCGGCAGGCCGGCGACCGGACCGGCGAAGCCCAGGCGCTGACCAACCTCGGCGACATCGAGACCCGGCTGGGCCGGCACGGGCGGGCCGCCGAGCATCACCAGCAGGCCCTGACCCTGTACCGGCAGGCCGGCGACCGGACCGGCGAAGCATGGGCGCTGACCGGCCTCGGCGAGGTCCACACCCGCCTCGGCCGGCCCGACCAGGCCGCCGAGCACCACCACCGGGCTCTTGCCCTCTTCCGCGAGATCGGCGACCGGGACGGCGAGCCGTGGGCGCTCAACGGCCTCGGCGAAGCCGCCCACGCCGCCGGCCGCCCCGCCGATGCCCTCACCCACCACACCGCCGCCCACGCTGCCGCCACCGGCACCGGCGCCCGCGACCAGCAGGCCCGCGCCCACACCGGCCTCGCCGCCGCCCACCAGGCCCTCGCCGACCCCGCCCGCACCCGCGAACACCTCCAGCAGGCCCTGGCCATCTACACCGACCTCGGCGCCTCCGAAACCGACCAGATCAGCGCCCAGCTCGCCACCCTCGACCAGTCACCCCGCAACCCGGCGAAGACAGACCGGCTCGACGACAGCTAGCGATCACGGCCCTCGGCAGTGGAGTGGAGCAACCTGGCGTTGTCTGCAGGTGACGGCAGGCGTCTCGGCGGACCCGCATGGACGCCGCGGCCCGGGCCTGACCTGCGGTGTCGCCCAGTTGTCGGCGGTTTGTCGGCGAGCCCTGTCACGGTGCCTACAGCAAGCCCACCGGACCACGACGGGCACGGGCCGGGCGCTGCGGGGACACCCGCTCATGCTCTCCGGACCGGAGTCCGTCGCTCCAGTTGTCGAATGCGCACTGAAGCAGCGCGCCTACCAATCACGGCGCGCGCCATCGAATCGAACCAGGAGAAGATATGAAAAACCGACACAGACTCACTCGAGCACACCGCATTGCGGGGGGCGTTGCCGCCGCGGCCTTCGCCGCGGTCGGTATCGGGGTGGCGGCGCTTCCGGCCGGCGCCGCGTCGACGCTGTCCGCCAAGCTGAGCGCCGACCAGTCCCAGGCGTCCGACCAGAACGGTGTGCCGGAGGCGATCCGGGTGCCGGACGGCTTCAAGCGCATCGCTGAGATGTCGAGCCGGGGTGTGCAGACCTACCAGTGCACCAACGGTGTCTGGACCTTCCTGCAGCCGGACGCGATCCTGCAGTTCGATGGCCGCGCGCAGGTACTGCACACCCGCGGTCCGGTGTGGACATCCGTGATCGACGGCAGTTCGGTGTCCGCCACTGTCGTCGTCGGCAGCGCGCCGAGCGAGGACGCCATCCCTCAGCTGTTGCTGAGCTCGACCGCAAACCGCGGCCCTGGCCTGCTGGCCGCCGTCAAGTTCGTCCAGCGGCTGGACACCACCGGCGGCCTGTCGCCGACCGGGGCGTGCGCAGACGGCACGACCGCCTCGATCCCGTACACCGCCGACTACGCCTTCTGGGTCAAGGCCTGAGATGACGGTGCGGCCACGGGAATCGTCCGCGCCGTCTCCCGTGGCCGTATCACCGTCGGCGCCGCACCACCCTCGGCCGGCCAGCTCCGCAGCGCCGGTCAAACTGGCGTGGCGGGCCGAGGCCCGTGTCCGCATAGGACGCCTGGCTGGTGGACCGCCTGGCCCGTGCCGGGACGAGCAGCCACGCCAGCGCTGACAGGGGGTTGCCGTTGCGCGTGGTCTGGCCGTGTGAACGCTACGGGGGATGTCGACCTGCTGGTCTCCGAGGAAGTGGTCGGTGTCGTCTTCGGTCTGGATGAGGTGTCCGCGCATCATTTCGCGGGCCGCGTCGGCGTCGCCCGCTGCGACGCTGGCCAGTATTTTCGCGTGCCATTCGATCGCGTGCTCGCGGATCGCGGGCACCGAGGAGGTCTCGTGCCGCAGCGTGCGCAGAACCTCCGACAGTGGCGCGAACAGCGCGTCGAGGAAGACGTTGTCGACGGCCTGGAACAGCGTGTCGTGGAAGGCCAGGTCGGCCTCGACGAATCGTGGGACGTCGGTGTGTCGGTGCGCGTCGCGCATCTGCTCGACGAACGCCGCCATGCGAGCCAGATGCTCGTCGCGGCGCCGGGTCGCGGCGAGCTCGGCGATCCCGACCTCGACGGTGCGCCGGGCCTCGAGCAGGCGCTTGGGTAGCCGGAGCGGCTCACCCGAGGCTTTGCCGCGCGCCTTGAGCAGGTACGGGTTCAGCGGGGACCACTGGTCGGCCGGGTTGATGACGCTCGACCGGCCCTGCTGCACACGGATGACGTTGGTGGAGGCCAGCGAGCGGATTGCCTCGCGGACGGTCAGACGGCTCACCTGGAAGCGCTCCGCGAGCTCGGCCTCGCTGGGCAGGGTGCTGCCCGGGGGGAACGTGCCTTCGACGACCAGCTGAAGCAGGCCATCCGCGGTGGCGGCCGCACGCCCTTGGCGCATCCGACGCTCCCTTTGTCGATCTCTGCTGAGGGCCAACGGCTCCAACCTATCTGACAAGTTCGGCTCGGGCTCTTGACGTCGACTCCACCTCCTGGCATCTGGTGGCCCTGCTCATCGGGGTCCTGGCGTCCTTCTACATCCTGGGCATCCGGCGCGGCTGGAGCAGGGAACACCTGGTCACGGTGGCCGAGAGCGCGCTGAAGCCTGTCGGGATGATCCTGCTGGTGGTCGGCGCCGGCGGGGTCTTCGGCAGCATCCTGGTCGCCAGTGGCGTCGGCAGGGTCCTGTCCAGCAGCCTGACCAGCACCGGCCTGCCACTGATCGTGCTGGCCTTCGTCATCGCGCTGGCCCTGCGGATCGCGCAGGGCTCAGCCACCGTCGCGATCGTCGCCACCTCGGGCATCATCGCCGGCCTGGTCGCCCAGGCCCACCTCTCCGGGCCGCAACTCGCCTTGATCTGCATCGCGATGGGCGCCGGAGCCACCGCCACCTCACACGTCAACGACGCCGGCTACTGGCTGGTCAGCCGGTACTTCGGGATCAGTGAGAAGGACACCCTCAAGTCCTGGACCGTGCTGGAAACGATCATGGGCTGCACCGCCTTCGGCGTCGCCGCCCTGCTCAGCCTGGTGGTCTGATCCGCACCCGTAGCGGTACCCGCACGCAGCCGGGTCCGGGCTGCTCGAGGTGTTCGGGACCGGCCCGGCCGGCTTCGCCCGGATCCCCATCCGACGTGGGCGACGTGGCCCGCTTCGCCGACCGCAACCGGTTCGCCTCCTGGACCGGCACCGCACCCATCGACGGCTCCTCCGGCGAGATCCGGCACCGCCTGTCCCGCGCCGGCAACCGCCGTCTCAACCATGTCCTCTACATCGCCGCCATCGTCCAGATCCGCCACGACACCCCCGGCCGCGCCTACTACCGGCGCAAGCTCGCCGAAGGCAAGACACCGCTGGAAGGCCTGCGCTGCCTGCGCCGGGCGCCTCTCCGATGTGGTCTACCGCCAACTGGTCACCGACACCGCGGCCGCCGCCCCGCACACCACCACTACCGACCAGGCGGACCCGGGAGGGCACCCGGGGACGACAACAAACCTGTCCAGCGTGGCCGACCCAACCCCGACGGCCGGCTCTTCGGACACGCCACAGCCCGGACCCGCACCCGCCACGCTACCCCCTCACCCACCAGCTTCCCCGGCAGCCGCCCCCCGCGCCGACGCGCCCGAGGCGTCAACGTGGAGCGCCCCACCGGACGAACGACGTTGACGCCGACCAAGCGCCGGCGCACCCTCCACGGCCGAGGAAGCCAGGCCTTGACATAGAGGGGAGCCATGTGAGGGCGCTTGCGTGATCTCTGGCGGGCGGGTTCGTGGACGGATCCGATCGGCTTCGGTTGGTGCAAGGTTTGGTACAACGTGAGGGACGCGTCACCAACATCGGGCGAGCGGTAGTCTGCGCCCCAAAGTGCCTTCCCGTGCACCCGAACTGGTCCCTCAGCAAGACCAGCATCCCCTATAGAGCAGGCGCTTTCGCTATCTCCACGCTGACACTGTCAAGATCACGGATAGCTAGGGTTAGAGCTCTTCCACGCGGATCGCGACCCATATCGCCAAGCTACCGAGGAGCGCGGCCAGCCACAAGAAGAGTACTGCCTTAAAGTTTTGATGGTGGGCGAACAGGACGATCGCGTACACGGTGCATCCGAACGCCCCTACGCAGCAAAGCAGCCACAAGACAAAGAGAGCTAGAAGCACGGCGACGATGGCGACGGCGACGATGAATGGGCTTGCGAGTGCGATGGTCAGCCCTAGGGTACGTTCGACGATGAGAAGTCCGCCCAGACACGCGAAAACGGAAAGGACCTTCGCGCGGAAGATCCAGCGATATCGATCCTCGTCCTCTAGTGCACGCCACCAGCGTCTTGGTCGCGGGATTCTGAAGTTGACACGTCTGGGAGCGATACGGTTGCTCGACGGATGGCTGTAGTCCGGCACCTCCTGGCCTGCGCTAGGGTCGGTAGGCTGTTGTCGTGAGGCAGGGACTATCGGATGAGGGTACGCCGGAGCATCACCGTAGTGTTCCGGTGGCCGGATACGACTGGCCGGGCGCAGGTCGCCGCCGGGCGGCGCGTCGTCGGGTTCTGGTGGCTCGTCGGGGTCCTTCGGCAGGAGGATCCCGGTATCCGAGGTCAAGTTTGCTTGCCCTATTGACCGACAACGAAGGTTCCGCTCCGCTTGGCGGATGGTGTCCAATGCACGGAGAAGGTCCTGTCGAGGGATTGTCTGTCGGTCAGGGCCGCGGGAGCGTGCTACACGGTTCCAGATCTGTTGAACCTGATCGATCGCGTGAGGCGACACCTGGCAAGATGATGCGAGCCGACTCATTTGGTCCGGGCCAGGTGTCACAGTATTGAATAGCCGTCCCCAGCCGGCCAAGACCTTCAACGCAAGTTCCTGGTCGGTCGGCGATTGTTCATTCGCAGTCATTTCTCGCCTCCTAATTCGGCCGCTCGCGACTTTCGAATTGGTTCGACGCCGGTCGACCTCGATAAGCCATCGGCTTGCGGCTGATCGGAGCCCCGAGATGTGGCTGCTCTGTGGATCAGCCCTTTCAGTCTTCGTCGACATGGGTCACTGCTCTTCGTACCACCACCACCACCACCACCACCAGTCGTCCTCCGCGGCTTCCTCGCCTCGACGTCGCTGTTCCTCGTCCCACCAGTCATCGTCCCAGTCATCATCCTCGGTGTGGTGCATTTTAGTATCCGTAGGTGTGGGCCTGGCTCTGACTCCTGGTGGCACCGTATCTACGGCGAGACTTGGAGTGTATTGAAGGACCGGCGGTGTTCTGTGCGAGCGCGAGGAGAGGCACAACAAGCGCGACAAACTCTAGTAGTTCCATAGGTTCGTTACTCCGATCGTCAACTTAGTCTGTACCTGTTGTAGGCCGCAGCTTCGGCCGATACTTCAGTAGGTTTCATGACTGAAGTATCGTGGTTCTGCAGCTGCTTGCTCTTCGGTCTAGTCTCGTGTCCGTAGGAATACGGCGGGGCAGAACCCGCGCTCTGCAGGTGTGCCTGGTTTCTTTGTTCGCGGGGAGAGCCACGACTCCAGCAGTTGCGTCGTGTTGGTGTGAGCGGCCTGGCCTGCATTGTTGAGTTGTTGGCCACTGGTGGCGCTGGGTGCGGTCAGCCGCCATTTCCGGTCGCCGGCGTGCAGGTGGAGTTCGCCGTTCCGAGTCTGGGAGTACAAGACTGGGCCACTCCGAGCGCAGGTGTCGAACCGCTGCCAGTCCGGGTCGGAGCAGATTATTGGAATTACTGGATCGAGTGGCCAGGGTGTGCGCCAATTGGCACCTAGTCGTGCGTCCATCTCGCGTTGTGTTGGGTTCGGAGTGAAGGTGAGGTCGGCGTGCGACATGGCGTGTCGAAGGTATCGCACAGTTTCGTGGAGTCCAGGATGGTTCTCGAGCGCCACACCTACCTCGGCGCCGGAGTTCAGTCCGTGTTCGGCGTCGAAGTTGGCGGAGAACACTGCGCCGTGTCGTTCGTCAGCGATTGCCGCTTTGACATGGGTTAGGGAATCGCCGTAGATGCGTACGCCTAGTCCGGCCAGAGTTTTGGCGTCGTGGCGCGTTGGTGTGTGCTTGTTGCGGGCACGGACGAGCAGCGACACTCTTGGCTGGTGGATGCGTATTGTGGCTTCGAGTGGGGTCAACAGCAGGTCGGGTTCGTCGGTGAGGCCGTTGAGGGAATAGGTGGCCAGCAGCAGTTCGTGGCGGGCGCGGCGGATTACTTCGTGGATCGTCTGTAGGACCCCCGGTTCGCCGGGATAGGTCCAGATCACGCTCGGCGGGCGGCCGGCGGCGGGCACTCGGCACGGACTCGGGGAGGCGGACCGCCTCTGCACGGTGTGACCCTGGCCTGGTGGCATCTCGTAGGTGCACGCATGCCAGAGGCGTGTAAAGTAGCGTGCCAGCCGAATCACTTCGGCGCGATCGGAAACGACGAACCCGTTCTCACCGGTGGCGGCTCTCTGCGGGGTACCCGTTAGCGCCGAGGTCTCGAGATTCGCGCTGGACACCAGTGCCTCACGGTCATCGACGATCAGGAATTTCGCGTGAAAGTTCTCGTGCCCACGCACGGAGATGCCGCGACTGGTCATGTCCTCGAAGCGCTTGTTCTGTGCGCGGAGGTCGTCGGCGCCCGGTGCGTCTGCGTCTTCGCTTTGCAGTCCTCTGCGGAGACTCTTCTCGTCCAGCGCGGAGATCACGTAGACCCCACCGCGCAGTCGGTTGGCGGCCTCGTAGAGTGCCTTGAGCAGGTCCGCGTCGCCGATTCGGAAGCTGGCTAGGAAAACCTTGTGCTGGGCGGCAGTAAGCAGGCGCAGTGCGGCTTCTTTGATAGTTGATTCCGAGCGCTGGTAGCTGAACACGTGTCGGTATGCGCCACTGTCCTCGGCAGAGGGCGTCCAAGGTAGCCCATGGGTGGCGGGACACCCGCTGTCGTCGGTTGGGGCGCGGAGCAAGAAGTAGCCTTCGTCGTACACGTACGCACCAAGGTCCAGGCGGTCAGTCATAGGGAAAGTCCTCCGATTCTCGCAGCACGTAGGCGAGCCGATAAGCACCCAGGTCCCAGGCTCGTTCGCGGATTACCAGCGGCGTCAGGTGATCCTCCGCGATGCCGAAGGCGGCGCTTGCCGTTTGGCAGGCAACGGACAGCTCGCGGAGGGGGTCAGCGGCAGCTAGCAGGCAGCTGACCGCATCGTCGCGCGCGAACAGGACACGCGCCTCGTCGTCGACGGGGGCGAACGAGCAGATCAGGCTGACAGCGGCGTCAGCGCCTTCCAGCGCCGCGCCGACCGGCCGGCTCAGCGCCCGCCGTTCCTCGGCAATGGCACGCGCAGCTTGGCCAGTGAGTGGGAACTCCCATTCGATCGGGCCCCGCTGGTGTGCGGCGAGGAAGGGTGTTGTGCCGTGGGTCAGCGGTGGGCCGATCTGTTGCCAAGTGGCTTGCTGGGTGTCGGGGTTCTCCATCTCGGCCACCAGCGCAAGCCACCTCGCGACGAGATGCTCGGCGCCGGTGAGTTCCACCGGCACCTCGACCGTCCGGGCCGGTGTGCCACTGTCGTCCTTGCCCCGTCGTCCACGGGCGGGGCCGTGCAGCACCGCACGTACCGTGTGCCTGCCCTGCCCGTCACGGGTGACCTCCGCCCGGCATCGGTACGCCGGACACAAGCGGACTTGCGCGGCTGCGTCAGCATCGCTCACCACGATGAGCGCTGGGTCGTCGTCCGGGACCGGCACGTCGACCACTTTCACGTCGAGCAGTGCAACGGTCCGCTGCTGCAGGCGAGCGGCTAGGTACCGGGATCGACGCTGGCCCCACAGCTCGTTCGGCACCGGCGCGCGAGCAGCCGGGTGCAGGCGGGACACCTCGAGTTGGCGTAGCCAGCTCTTCTTCTTTCCTGCTACTTCAAGCAGGTCATCAGTCCGAGGCAGCAGCACAAAGTCTGCGGTGGCGGGCAGCGGTCGCCGAATCGTCGCCTCACGCAGCGCCTGCGCGGCGATCTCCGGTTCGACCTCATAGGTGCCGGCGCTTAGCCGGAGCGCACGGCCGCCGACGAGGCGACTCGCCCCAGCGGCCAGCACCTGGCGCGGAAGTGAGACCACCTCGGTGAAGTTCTCGGCGGTAACCGAACCGAGGGTCATGGCCATCTCCAGGACGAAGCGTTCTAGCGCCGTCAGCTCCTGCCGGATCTCCCGTAGCACCGGGACATCACGCCAGCCCAGCAGGGGCAGGAGTGCCTCGGACACCACCGCTACCGTCTCGGCCGTAACCGCGGGTGGGTCGCAGCGCCGCACTCGGACTGGGCCGGTCACCGCAGCTCCCGGACGACGACCGTGCCGGGACTCGGCCGGTCGAATAGGCCGAAGAGGTGCCGGTAGAAGATCTTGGCCTCCTCTACTGTGGACAGCCGTTGAAGCGTGCGGCGATGGCCGATGAGCACGAGGCTTCGACGAGCCCGCGTGCAGGCGACGTTGAGTCGCCGCACGTCCTGGAGCCACAATCCGAAGCCCTCACCCATGCGGCCGGTGCGGGTTCGGCAGAAGCTCACCAGCACCAGGTCACTCTCCTGACCCTGGATGGCGTCGATGGAGTCGACCTTCTCGATCTTCAGCGCCCGGTGGTTGGGATAGTTCGGGTAGCCCAGCCGGGAGCGGATGAGCTGCGCCTGGGCGCTGTAGAGAGTGAGCACGCTGGCTGTGACCTGCCGTCGCTCGCCCCGGCGGCGCAGCTCACGTTCCCACAACCGGCAGACCCAGACCACCCAATCGGCCTCCAGGCTATTGATGAAGCCTGTGTCTTGCTGCTGTTCCGCCGCCTTGGGCTGGTCGGAAGTGTCCATGAACACAACCGGCTCCCGCAGGGTCTCGCCCACCAGCGGCGTAACGCCAAGCCGCTGCAGTTCGGCCCCCGGCGCGCTACGGTACTCGCCCCCGTAGATAGGCGCGCGGACGATCGCCGCGATCGGATCGACCATACGGCGCTGCTCAATCAGGCGTTGCCGTAGGGCGAGCGGGCAGTCCGCGACACAGCGTTCGAACAGGCTCTGCACCAGGTGAGTCCGCATCGCAGCGAGCAACTGACGGTCCCCGTCGTCGTTGTCCCGACCGAGGCGCTCATAGGCGGTGTGGAACGCGGGCCGGTAGAACCGTTGCCAGTAGCCCGTGTCTCCCAGTCTCTCCGCGCAACGCTGCACCGGATCGTCGCGGAACCGGTGCAGTTCCTCGTCCTCCCGGCACAACGTGCCAAGATGCTTCACCGCCGCCCGCAGGTCAGGCGCCGCCCCACGTTCGGTCATGTGCAGCGCCGCCAAGGCATGCAGGTGGTGCTCGTCCGCCGCATGCACATAAGGCGGGAGCTGACGCTCGTCGCCCACCAGGACCCAGCGCCGCGCCTGCTTGGCGCTGATCAGGAATTCGCTGTCGGTCACCCGGCTGGCCTCGTCCACGATGACGGTGTCGAAGTCGGTCTCTCGGATGGCTGGTTGGCCTCCGAAACCTGTTGCTGTGCAGCCGACCACGTTCGCCGCCTGTAGCAACCCGCTGCCCATCTCGACGAGTACCTGCTCGATGGCGGCGCCTGGGGCGTCGGCGAGGCCGACGATCTGATGCCATCGCCTCTCCAGATAGATGAAGCGCTCGAGGTGGTCGACGCGGGCTTGCCGCCGCGCAACCTGGGTCGAGATCTCCTCGTCCGGCGCGCGGGTTGGATCGGCTCCGCCAAGTACAGTGCGGGATGCCTCCTCAGCGGCTCGGGCACGCCGTTCGGCCGCGTGGACCACCTCGATAGCCTGCGCTTGAACCCGCATATGCTCCTGGCTCGCCGCGACCCCGGCGGCCGCCAATGCGCGCTGATGCGCTACCGCGTGGTCGGCGGCGGCTGTGAGCGCAGCGTGCGTGGCGTGCGCCCCCGCCAGCGCCTGCTCCGCCAGACGGTGCCGCTTGCGCAAGGGCCGCAGCGGGCCTAGTCCGAACAAGCCCGCCAGTCTGTCCCCGAATGCCCGACTGGCCTTCGCAGCGGCCAGATCGGCGTTGGCCGCTCGCTGAGCCACCGACGCTGCGACCCACGATTGGTATGCCTGGTCTCGGCGCTGCCGCGCCAGCGAGCTTGCCGCTTCGGCCTCGGCGACGGCGACGGCGTGTTGAGACTGCCATTCCTTTGCAGCCCGTACCACGTTGGCGTGGCGAGACTGCGCGTCCCGCGCAGCGCTCCGCCCGGCGACAACGGCAAGCAGAGTCTCCAATTCCGTCGCCAATCGTGTGATCTCAGCCCGCCAGCGTGGCTCCTTCGACTGTGCAGGGCGAGCGGCCCGATGGGCGAATTCAGCGACAACCTGTTCGGGAAGGAACCGACGCATGTCGTCGCGGACCTTGGAGTCGTCCTTTGAGAACCGCAGGGCGAACACACCGTCGGCATCAGCAATACGACGGAGCACCTCGTCGACGGCGACGTGCATCGACGCGACGAGCAGGACCCGCTCACCTCGGCCTACGAGTTGACGGACGATCTCGGTGATCACCGTAGTCTTGCCCGTCCCAGGCGGCCCCTGCACGAAGTAGGCATGCGGCGCGGCGACCGCACCGGCAACGGCAGCGCGCTGCTCGGGGTTGAGATCCTCGTCGTAGAAGGTGAGCCTGGCTGGTGCCGGCGGCACGGCCAGCGTGTTCGGCGCACACAGCAACTGCGCGAGCGCTGACCAGTCGCCGACAACGTCCTCCTCAAGGAACCGACCTAGCGCATAGGCGTGCCGTTTCAACCGGAAGGCGTCCTGCTGCTCCAGCGTCACCATGTCGCCAAGTGTGAGTGTTCCGCGTTCCGGAGGTTCCAGATAGATCAGGTTGTCCTGGGCGACGGCAAGTTCGAGCTTCCAGGAGCGTGCGCTAGTGGCGACGGTGACCTCGGCGCCCTGCCGGAACGTGCCAGTCGACCGTTCGAGTCGAACGCACACCAGTGGGTCGTCTGCGGTGCCGGTCGCATCGCTGGAGGCGACAACCGTCCCTGCCGATTGCACTCGTCCTTCGGTGTCGCTGAGGGTCCTGAGCAGGTCGATCACAGTCAGCAACGGCGAATACTGGCGACGGACGCGGGCGTGGATGTCAGCGTGACCGAGACCGCCGAAGTGAGCGCGGCCCAACAGAGCATCGGCCCTGGCCCGAACCTGCTGACGCAGACGCTGCTGCCGACGCAGCTTGCCCAACTCGACGTGTATGAACTCGATGTCACAACTCACCTGCTCATAGGGCAGATGAAAGCTGACCGAGACAGCAGATATCTCGTCTCGGCGGGCCAGGCGAACCAGTGGCTTGACGGACGTGAGCACCGCGAGCGGCATCCCAGTATTTTCCTCCGGCTGAGAATTGACAAACACATCGAAGCGGGCGCCGGACAGGCAGTAGTATTCGCCGTCGCGGCCGCTACGCCGGTCGCTACTGAAACCGTTGGTCAGGTCGGCCGCCACGTCGCCGAGGGACACACCGATGTCGGCCAGACGCTGCGGTAATCCCATGCGGTAGGTCAGAGACAGGTACAGCCGCGCCGAGGGGGCGTACGCCTCGGGCGCCAGCGCCCGAGAGACCTCCTCCACCCAATCCTCGGGCAACTTCATCGCCATCTTGACCACCCTTACCAGTTTGCGCGGTTGAGACGCGGTAGCTCACGGAGACGTCGACGGACTCACGCAGTCATTGCAACAAGGGTGCACGCCCGCAGAGCACCCCACGCCATGTAGAGGTTTGTTACCGATCTGACTGCAGGAACTGGAGTTGTGCGCAGAGGTCATCAAGGTTCTCCGCGTCTCCATGCAAGTCCCAGTACGAATGGAGCAGATCGGACGCCCGGCCCCTCAAAGCGTCTGCGTGCTCAGCCGGAACGGCCTGGAAGCCATGGGCGAGAATCGACTTGTTGCGCATCCGAGCTTGGGCCTGCAGGCCCCGCAAGCCCGGAACTCCGCTGAGACCGCACCGCCTAGACAACTCGTCTCTCTCACTCGCGAGCAAGATTGCCGCCCCCATCAGCGTCAGTCTCGATGGGGGCGCAGCGCCGCCTCCGCCGAGCCTGATCGCCAACGCAGAGTACCTCGACCGCGCCGCTCGTCGGTCTCCTAGTAGTGACCAGTCCAACCGATCGGGATCCAATCCGGGATAGCGATGTATGAGCCGACGGGTCAGGCAGCCCTCCACCGTGCGGTAGAACAGCAGAGCCGCGAAGTCGTGCCGACCCAATTGCCGGTAGTGCAGCCCGAGCACGTAGAAGTAGATAAGCACCGCATTGAAGTCTCCCTCGGTCAGTCGCCGCACGAAACCTATCTGGCGCTCCAAGACACTGAGGTGCTCGGCGCCGATGTCGTGACGGACCTGACCGAGCGTGGCCTGGACCAACTCCACCGTAGCGGGGAGCGCCGACAAGTCCAGATCACACCACGCCCGGTACATATCACTGACCGCACGCATAAACCGTGCCCGCCCAGGGACAGCAATGGTATCGCATATTTCGTGGTAACGACGACGAGCGGATTCGAACGCGCCGGCCCGGAACATTTCCAAAGCGCGAGCCATCTCCTGCTCACCGAACAACGTGGTCGGGTCGCTCAAGATGAGCATCCGATCCGTGCCCGGAATCGGATGGCGGCTGTGCCGATCGAACTGACCTTCCATATAGGCCAAGTCCAGCTTCAACTGCCACGCCGCTAGCGCGGCGGCCGCGCTCATCACCTTGCGCCCGCCCGTGATGTCGATTATCGCGTATGGCCGGCCACCCGGGGCCACGTCCAAACGCTCGAGTTCCTCCTTGACGATGCGATAGATGCTTAGCGGGTCAGTCGGATTGCAGGAAACATGGTGGAAATCCCTTGGCCGCAGCGGGCCGGTCGGTCGCGTAACCCGATCGTGAATGACGTCGACACTGTCCTCCGCGTCACGGGAGACCACCACCACCATCCGACTCGGCTGCAACAGTTCATGCGTGAGGATCGTCGGCGTTGGCGTGAACCCACACAAACTGATGAGCAGATCCACTCGCGCGCGTGGCGTATCACTTGCGGCACGGGCCTGCTCGGCGACGAATTCCAATAGGTGGTTCAGATAGAACCGCGTCGCCTGCTCGGACCTACTACCCTCGCCGTACGACGAGATCCCCTGGTGAATCCGGCGGTACTCCTCAACTTTCGCGGCGAAGCTGCCCGCGATCCCCTCCGCACCAACGGCATCCATGCCCGACATGGCGGTGCAACCTCCTGAAGCGACTCGCCCGTGTGGAGGGCAAGAGCAGAACTTTACACGCCGAGGGCACGCCACGCCAGACGTAACCAATCCGAATCCAATTCGGTGCAGCCAGCGCATCGGATAGCCCGAGCCGCGTTGTCGAGCAGCCGGGCAGCCGGGCAGCGCGCCGCAGACCAACCCCCGCGCGCAACGTCTGGCCCGCCCACGCTCTCCGATCCGCCGCAACCGGCTGCGCCGTGCCCCGACCGGCGACCTGCCCGATAGGGCACCATCGCTTCAGCTCTACCCGACCAGGCTGCCCAACTGTGCGTTACCTCGGCTCGACCCGCCCCGCCAGTACCGGCCCGCACCGTGGGCAGTCCAGCGGCGTCCCGCCGCAGGAACGGGCCTCGGGTCACTCCAGACCTTCGGCGTCGCCCGGGCGCCGTTGGGGTCGTCGAGCGGGTTCCATGCCGGGTTCCACACATCTCGATAATGGCAAGGCATGCAGGCGTCGCAGGGGCGAAACGCCTACGCTCCTACCGCGGCGCCCCGCCGCACGATGCCCGCTGTCGACCCGGTTCGAGACCCCTCACCCGCACCGGCATGAGACGCATCACCGACCTGACCGGGCTGATCCACCACACCGACGCCGGCGCCCGATACACCCCATCTCGTTCACTGAACGCCCCGCGCAAGCCAGAGCCGCCGCCGCGCGGCCACTGTGGAGCGGATCGTGTCGGAGCTGGCCGTATCGCTCGCCCACGAGCATCGGCCTCGGCAAGACCCTCGAGATGGCGATGGGCACGATGGAGCTACGTCGGCTCGGGCATCTCACCACTGGCGGCCGTTCGGCGGCGACCGGCCGGTCCGGACGCGCGCTCATCGGCAGAGGGGTCCGTTGCTGCGGCGGTCCCATGGATCCGGTAGGTCCCTCCTTGCTGTCGAACTCGGCACGTATCCGACGCCTGGGTGCGGAGCGTTGCCGTGGCGCGGGTGCGGCGCTAGCGTCGTGCGACGTTCGCTGGTGCCTGCGTGGGGGGGCGACGGGGCGCGGGCCCGGCCGACACCGGTTGGAGGAGGTCGCCCATGAGGCACAGAGTCGTGCTCACCCAGGCGCTGGTCGCGGCCGCGCTCGCGGCGCAGGCGTTACCCGCGCAGGCTGCCGTCGCGGCGACAGGCGCGCTGGTCAGCGTCGGGAGCCCTGCGAACATCACCCCGCCCAACCATCAGAACGAGCCCGCCGTCGCGGTGGACGCCAGCCACCCGAACGTTCTGGTCGCAGGCTCCAACGACTACATCGACCAGCCGGTGTGCCCGCAGGACCTGATGGCGGTCAACGGCAGGTGCGACGCCTTCGCCACCGGCGCAGGGCTGTCCGGGGTCTACTTCTCCTTCGACTCCGGGCACAGCTGGACGCAGCCGCAGTACACCGGGTGGACCGGCCGCAACTGCCCGCCGGTGTCAACCTGCCCCGGCGAGTTCGGCCCGATCGGCACGCTGCCCTGGTACTACGAGAACGGGCTGGTCAGCGACGGCGACCCGGCGGTGGCGGTCGGCCCCAAGCCCGGCCCGAACGGCTTCTCCTGGGCCAACGGCTCCCGCGTGTACTACGCCAACCTCTCCTCGGCCTTCACGCCGAGCTTCCCGAACCCCACCTTCCGCGGGTTCGAGGCCCTCGCCGTGTCCCGGCTGGACGACCCGACGCCCACCAGCGTGCTGAGCAAGAACAGCTGGATGCCGCCGGTGGTCGTGGACACCCGGTCGAGCCAGACGGGGTTCGAGGACAAGGAGCAGATCTGGGCGGACAACGCCGCGTCGTCGCGGTTCTTCGGTCGGGTGTACATGTGCGCGCCGCAGTTCCGCAGCGTCGGCCAGCACCTGCCGGGCAACTTCCCGGCACCGCTGGAAGCGGCGGTCTCCGCCGACGGCGGCAGCACGTGGACGACCAAGCAGCTGACCCCGGCCGGCACCACCGGCCGCGGGCCGACGCTGTGGGGCCTGTCCGGGTGCACGGTCCGCACCACCAGCACCGGCGTGGTCTACCTGTTCGCGGAGATGTTCCAGAACCCGGCCCTGGTCGGCCTGCCGACGCACAGCTTCCACGTGGTGTTCACCTCCACCGACGGCGGCGCGTCGTGGAGCCAGCAGCAGACGCTGTTCGAGTCCACCGACCCCTGCTACTTCGTGGACCCGATCTACGGCCGCTGCGTCATGGACGGCTACGCGGGCGCGCGCACCGACCTGGCCGCCGCCCCGAGCGTCGACATCGCCAACGGCGCCCCGACCGGCGCCGGCGCGACGGACACGATCGTGGACGCCTGGGTCAACGGCACGCTCAACGCCGAGTCGGTCAGGGTCGCCTGGTCGCGCGGCGGGACATGGAGCACGCCTGCCTCGGTCTCGCTGCCCGGTGACCGGCCGATCTACGCAGCGCCGGCCATCTCGCCGGTCGGTGATCAGGCGTACATCGTCTACGAGGCGGTCACCTCGCCGTGGCGCGGCGCCGACATGACCTCCCCCCGGCCGTACCACGGGGTCCTGCTGACCGCCGCCGTACCAGCCTCCGGGCCGGGGACGTGGACGTCGGCGTACGTGGGGCCCACCGGTGACATCCGGGCGAGTTACCCCGGCCACGACATCTACCAGGAGCGGATCGGGGACTACGTCTACGCGGCCGCAACCGCGACGTACGGCGTCGGCGTGTACCTCGACGCCTCCAACGCCGCGGTCTGCCCGGCCGTCCAGGCGTACCGCGCCGCGTCGCTGGCCGCCGGGACGCGCGCCCTGCCCTCGCCGTACCCGCCGACCGACTGCCCGGCGACGTTCGGCAACACCGACGTCGTCGCCGCGACGACCGGCTGACCGCGCCTCGCCGCCGCGATCTCCGGCTCACCCGCCACCGGCAACCCGGCAGCGAGATCGCGGCGGCTCCTTTCGCGGTGGTGCCCGGTCAGGTCACCGTGTACGGCACCAGCACGACCAGGTCCTGCAGCTTCGCCGGGTTCGCGCTGATGCTGATCGGCGTGCCCAGCACCGGGGCGCCGCCGGGGCCCATGCACAGCGTCTTCATGGTGGCGTCCCGGTTGAGGGTCAGCGCGGCGCCGCCCACGGTGAGCGGGTAGCTGGCCGGTGCGCCCTGCACCCGGGCCGCCCAGGTCGGCGACCCGAGCACCGGCGCGTGTGTCCGGGCGAAGAACGGCAGGTGCTGCTCGCCGAGGGTCAGCGTGGTGGCGCCGGTCTGGGTGAGCTGCCACCACTCGTCCGGGAAGCTGGCCGCCAGGCTGAACGACACGTAGAGCCCGTGCCGGCCGGCGTTCAGGACGGTGTCGTTGATGGTCGCCGCGACCCCCTTCTCCACCATCGACCGGAACGCCGAGCCGCCCTCGCGGGCCCGGTACCGGATGGTCAGGATGAAGTCGCTGATCGTCTCCGGGTCGAACTGCGGGTACGCCGTGGACATCTCGATCTGCCAGGTGCTGACCGCGCCGGCGCCCTCGAACGGCAGGTACCGCTCGTCGTGGAAGTTCAGCTCGAACAGCCCCGAGTCGGACACCGCGGAGCTGGTCGCGATGGAGGCGATGCTGCCGATGTTGCAGGCGAACCGCGCGTCGTTGCCGAGGTCCTCGGCGTACTTGTCCTTGTCGGTGACCGCGCCGGTCCTGGCCGCGGTGGTCTTCCGGTACTTGTTGTTGACCAGCGACATCGTCACCCCGACCGTGGTGTACGGGCCGGCGTTGCAGACCAGGGTGGCGCTCGCGGTGACGATCCGCTGGTGGTACTGGTTCGGGTAGTCCATCGCGAACGCGATCTCCGGCACGGCGAAGGTCACCTTGCCGGTCTCCTTCAGCTGCAGCAGCGCGCCGGGGTCGACCTGGGCCATCGAGATGTGCTTGGTCATCTCGTACTCCCGGGCGTTGTTGTCGAGGTAGGCGACCTCCATCCGCTTGATGTCGTGCAGCAGCGCCTGGGCCGTCATCAGCCCCTTCTTCATGCTGTTCCAGTACCCGAAGCTGATGAACTCCTCGTCCCGGGCCAGCTCGTACCCGTAGCCGCGCTCGGCCTTCTTCGCGGTGTCGAACGCCAGCTTGTACGCCTTGTAGTAGACCGAGCTGACCTGGCCGATCATCCAGGTGTACAGCTCGGCGTTGGTGTACTTGGTCTTCATGAACTTCGCCAGCGCCTGCGCGTTCTTGGCCTGCAGGTCGTGGGTGGCGAGGTCGTCGGCCAGCGTCGTCAGGTGTAGCTGGGCGTTGGCGATCTGCGTCTCGATCTGGGCCAGCTCCCTGGTGGCCAGGTCGGCCTGGAACTTGTTGCTGTCATCCCGCAGGTGGAAGCCGGCCTGCGCGGTGGCCATCCCGGCGCCCTTCTCCGCGGTCCGGGTCAGCGCGGCCAGCACGGTGGCCGCGGAGTCGGCCGACCCGCCGGCGCTCTCCCCGCCGGTGGTCGCGGTGACCGTCGGCGAGCCGCCGAACCCGGCGCCGCCGGCCAGGAAGTTCGGGATCAGCTTCAGGCCGCCGGCCAGCGCGTAGCCCGCCGCGACGGCCGTCTCGCCGGCCAGCGCCGCCCCGTTCAGCGCCACGGAGGTGATGTCCCACGCGCTCATGAACGGTTGCGAGCTGTAGAAGTCGATCTTCGCCTGGGTCACGTCGCGGCTCTTCTGCAGCGCCGCGAGCGAGCCGTTCGCCTCCTCGATCGTGGCCAGCTTGACGGTGCGGACCGCCGCCAGCACGGCGATCTCCTGGTCCTCGCGCAGCCTGGCCAGCGCCTCGGCGTCCTTCTTCTCCAGGGCGGCCAGCAGCTCGGTGCCGAGGGAGGCGACCTGCTGGGTCAGCTCGGACGCCTTCTGGGTCATCACGTTGAACCGGTAGTGCGGCGGCGGCGCACCCAGGCCGGCCAGGAACGAGGACAGGTCCAGCCCGGCCGCGGCCGCCCGGACCAGGGCGCCCGGGTCGATCGGCGGCGAGAACAGGGCCAGCGACGCGGCGATGCCGTCGATGTTCTCGCAGTTGCGGATCTTGCCGAGCCGGTCGGCCACGGTGTCCCACAGCCCGAGCAGCGTCTCGTTCGGCGGGATCCCGAAGTACAGCGAGGTGAGGGTGGCCGGTGGCGGCGGCAGCTCGCCGCCCTTGTGCGGCAGCAGGTTCAGGTCCGGGACCAGGTTCTCCAGATCCAGCAGCGCGTTGCCGAAGATGTCGATCTCGCCGCGGAGCTGGTTGTAGGTCATGTCCGGCACGGTGACCGCGGCCGGCACCACGTCCGGCTTGCGGCCGAGCAGCTTGCCGGCCAGCACGTAGAGCTGGGTGGCCTGGTTGACCGACTCGCGGGTGAACTGGCGGAACAGGCTGTCCCCCCAGTCGATCAGGTTCTGCACGTAGTTGATCACGATCGCCACCTGGTAGGCGACGGGCCGGGAGCGGGCCACCACGTGCGGCATGAACGGGTTCTCCCGCCACTGCTCCACCGCGTAGGCCAGGTCGCCGATGGTGGTCGCGGCGGGGTCGGCCGCCATCGCGTTCATGATCATGTCGATCCGCTGGTCCAGGTAGTCCTGTGCGGTCTCGAGGAAGAACGGCTTGGTGACCCAGTACCGCTTCGGGGCCGGCGCGTCGCCGATGCCCACCGGGTTGAAGACGTAGTGGTACCAGTCCCGGGCCGCCTCGAACTGCTGGTCGGTGGACAGCTGGACCGCGATGTCGAACGGCAGGTGGAAGAACAGCTCCCAGTTGTAGGAGGAGTATGCGCCGGCCAGGTCGAAGTCCACGTTCTCCCGCGGGTACGGCGTGACCACCTCCGGGCCGGGCTGGTAGGTCGTGGCGAAGTCGAAGCCGGTGTCGGACAGTTGCAGCTCGCGGGTCATCAGGCCGGGTACCCCGGAGGCGTTCAGCGCCGTCCGGAACGCGCAGACCAGCGGGTGGTAGAAGTTGCGGACGTTCAGCCCGTAGCCCAGCTTGCGGTATGCCTTGATCTCCTCGACCAGCGCCAGGTAGTCCGGGTCCTGGTGCAGCTTGTCCAGCAGCTGCTGCAGGGTCATCCCGGGAGTCGTCTGGTAGATCAGCAGGTACGTCCTGGCCAGCGCGACCGTGTCGTCGATGAGCTGCAGGACGTCAGATGCGGTCTTCTTCAGCTTCTCGATGTCCGCCTCGGTGGTCGGCGGGCCCTTGCGGTCGCGCTGCCGCGGGTAGAAGCCGGGCACGATCACGTAGTCGCGGGTGTAGTCGCCGTAGTAGTAGGGCAGCAGGGTGCCCAGCGGCAGGGCCAGCTCCCGCTCATGGCTGACCGCCGAGGTGGTGTGGCCGGCCTGGGCGTTGGCCCAGATCTCCAGCGCGAGGACCAGCCAGTCGATCGCGGTGATCTGCAGCGGGTAGGTCACCGTGAACGGCCCGGCCGAGGTCTTGCCGAGGATGAGCTGGCCGGGCTGCCCGGGCAGCATCCTGATCGCCAGCTCGCCGCCGGTGAACGCGGACAGCTCGGCGAACCGGCCGGCGTCCAGCTCGGCGTGCGCGAACCGCGGGAACAGCGGTGGGTTCATCGAGCCGTACTGGTGCGGCTCCGGGTAGCCCTTGCAGCCGGTGAGCGCGAACGAGCCGAGGAACCCGTACGGCGCGAAGCAGGAGATCGCCTGGTTGGCCCCGACCCCCCAGCTGAAGAAGTTGAACTGGCTCTCCTCCGGCTGGGTCTGCGCGAACGTGGTGTACAGCGCGCCGGCGGAGACCCGCTTCTCCCGCCACCGGCCGTCGGCGTACTCGCTGACCGCGAGCTGGATCTTCCAGCGCTTGTCCGGGTTGTCGTTGGACTTGCCGCCGGACAGGCTGGCCGGATCCGGGGTGTCCGGCGGGGACTTGGAGTCGTCCGGCTCGGAGGTGAACACCGGCCAGGCCAGGGTCAGCCGCGAGTTGCGGGAGAATGCCAGCAGCTGCTCGCCGGTGATGTCCAGCGGCACCGTGGTCCACGGCGTCCAGGACCGCTCGGAGGAGAACTCCCGGTGGTAGTACACCGCCGGGCTGCCGCCCCTGGTGCGGGCGAACACGTGCTCCGTGCCGGCGTCGGTGTCGTAGTAGGCCGCCATCACGTCCAGGTGCGCGATGTCGTCCAGGGTCTCCAGGTAGGCGCTGGTGGCGTCCTCGACCGCGGTGTCGGTGAGTTCGTCCTGCTGCAGCGCGTTCTCCAGTTCGACGAACGGCTCGGACTTGTCATCGCGCAGGCTGGGCAGGATCCAGTTCTCCGGCCAGAGGAAGATCTTCCGGTTCGCCTCCCAGACCCGGAAGTTGGCCATCCACTCCCACTGCGCCCAGCCGTCGTCGGTGCCGATCTGGGCGACGCTGGTCGGCTCCAGGCCCATCAGGCAGCGCATCGCGAACAGCTGCACCGCGGCATGCGCCTGGACGATCCGGGAGGTGGACATGCCGGCGGTCATCTGCACGTCGATGAGGAAGTAGTCGTACAGGTCGTCCACCCCGGACAGGTCCGGGTTGGTGGCCAGCAGGTAGGCGACCAGGGCGTCCCGCTTCATCGGCCGCAGCCCGTCCTGGATCTGCTTCAGCACGCCGAGCCACTCGGTGTCCGCGTACCGGGTCTTCAGGGCGGCCCGCATGGTGGCCGCCTCGGTCGGGCCGAGCACCGGCGCGGTGACCGCCACCGCGCCGGGCACGTCGAGGCCGAGGGTGCGCAGCATGGTGGCCGCGTCCAGCAGCCGGGTGACGGTGGCCGGGTCGTGGTACGCGGACAGGTCCGGCAGCGACAGGCCCAACTGGGTGTCCAGCGCGGTGAGCACCGCCGGGTCGGTCCCGGTCAGCAGGCCGAGGGTGCCGAGCACGTCCGCCACCGGCACCTCGGCCAGCACCTCGTCGTAGCACGCGGACACCGTGACCGGGGTGTCCGGGTGCTCCGGGTCGGCCACGTCCGGGTAGGCCGCGACCAGGTCCAGATACCCGGCCAGGCCCTGCCAGGCGGCGAACGGCACGGTGGGCTGGCCCGGCTGGTACGGCAGGTGGTCCCACTCCAGCCAGCCGAGGGCCTCGGCGTTGTCCAGCAGCCAGCCGAGCGTGGCGGCCGGCAGCTCGAACTTGCCGGCGGCCAACCAGATCGCGTACAGCAGTCCGACGGCGCGCGTCGCCAGGTCGGTGGCATCCGGCGTGGCGCTGTCGTCCAGCAGCACCTCGCTCAGCGTCGGGCGGCCGGCGGCGGCCGGCTCCTTCAGCCGGGCGTGCTCCAGCAGCGCGGTGGCCACGTCCTCCTCGACGCCCAGCGCGGTGGCCACCGCCGGGACCAGCGCCGCCTGCCGGTCGCTGGCGTACAGGTAGCCGGACACGCCGGTGGCGACCGCCTCGATCACGGCGTTCTGCGCGGCGTCCTTCGGCGGCACCGCCGCGGCCCGGGCCGCCAGTGCGGCCTTGATCGCGGTGGTGTCCAGGTAGCCGCCGAGCACGGTGTCCACGAAGTCCGCCTCGGTGACCGCCGGGTCGGTCCAGGCGTCGTCGAGCAGGCTCTGCATGGTGGCCACGGTGGCGTCGGAGATCCCGGGCAGCCGGTTCAGGAACGGCCGCACCGCGCCGCTGTTCTCCGCCGGGGTGGCGGCCGGGTCGAACGGCGAGGTGTCGGCCAGCTTCGCGGTCTGGTACGCCGCCGCCAGGGTGGCCAGCAGCGCGCTGACGGTGTCGGCGGCCACGTCGTAGGTGGACAGGTCCGCGGCCTCGTGCCGGAGCAGGTACCGCCAGGTGGCGATCGGCAGCGGGGAGGCCCGCAGCAGGCCCACCGCGTCGGCGAACGCCTGCAGGTCGGCCAGCGAGGCGAGCGGGTCGATGCCGGTGACCGCCGTGGCGTCGGCCAGGTCGGTCGCGGTCAGCCGCAGCGCCAGGCACAGCCGGGCCAGCCCGTACGCCCGGCTGAGGCTGGCCGTGGTCAGCGCCGGGTCGACGCCGACCAGGCCGAGCAGGGTGCCGGTGTCGTCGGTCGAGGTGCCCAGCGCCAGGCCGAGGTAGTCGGCGGCGGCCGACAGCCGGACGCCGGAGCCCGGCACCGCGGCCTCGGCCGCCTCGTTGGCCGCCACCGCGTCGGCGGTGAACCGGGCGTCCACGGCGCCGGTCCGCACCGGGTCCAGGAAGGCGGCCTGGTAGCTGCCCGCCGGGTCGGTCAGCGACAGCGGGTCGATCAGGTCGAGAGTGGCGTCCACGGACAGCCCGAGCGCGGTCGCGGCGCCGGAAAGGTCGGTGATCCGGACCAGGCAGGCGTCGTCCAGCGTGCCGCCGCCGACGGCGCCGGCCCGGATAGCCCGGTCCAGCGTCGCGCTGGTCCAGCCGGTCGCGTTGCGCAGCCGCAGGAAGCGGTGGATCCGGTCCAGCGCCTTGTCGGTCAGGTGGACGATCTTCTTGTGGGCCAGGTCGGCGGTGGAGTCCAGGTGCCGGACGAACAGGTCCAGTCCGCCGTCGATCCACTCCTGCTCCAGCAGGTCCAGCAGGTCCTCGTAGGTGATGCCGGCGCGCACCACGAACGCCTCGACGTTTGCCAGCGTCGCGGCGGCCGGCGCGCCCGGGGTGTTCCAGATGGTGTGCTGGCCGGCGGTGTCGGGGGTGACCACGGCCAGCCGCTGGGCGTCGGACAGCCCGAGCGCCTCGGCCGCGCAGGCGGCGTCGGACGGCGCGCCGCCCACCTGGAGCAGCCGCATCAGGTCGGCCCGGTCCAGGTCGAACTGCGCGAAGTAGCGGCGGGTCTCCTCGTGCGCCAGGTCGAACGGCAGCACGAAGCAGAACGGGCTGGCGGCCAGGGTGGCGTACGCGTCGGCGGACAGGTGCTCGGGCGCCGCGTTGACCTCCTCGGTGCTCCCGAACGTCTGCCGCAGGGTGCGGATCCGCCAGCCGCCGCCGTCCGGCGTGATGCCCGCCACCGCCGCGGTGTCCCGGGCGACGAAGCCGCCGGCCAGGTCCGGCCCGTAGACCGCGGCCGCGGTGGTGAACGGCAGCCCGGCCGCCTGCAGCGCGGCCAGCAGCCCGGCGCTGATCACCCCGGCGGCCACCGGGCCGGCGAACGCGATGCCCGGGTCCGGTGCCACCGCCTCCTCCAGCAGCTCGCAGACCAGGTCCAGGTACGGCAGCTCGGTGTTGGTGTTGGTGCAGTTCAGGTCGGTGACGGCCAGGTCGGGCCGGCGCTCCAGCAGCGTGGTCAGCGCGCCCTTGACGGTGACCGCCGGCACCGTCGTGGTGTCCACCACCAGCCGCTGGCCGAGGAACTGCAGGACGTCGACCAGGTACGCCGCAGCGCCGTGCACCGACTGGCAGTCGCTGACGTCGGCCATGTCGATGGTCCTGAACAGGCTCTTGAAGTTCGGGAAGTCCTTGACGACCGGCTCCAGGGCGGCGGGCGCGGACGCGATCGCCGGCAGCATGGTGGCCGCGGCGGTCCCGGCCAGCTGGCCGGCCAGCAGCAGGCTGGCGCCGTGCACGTCCACCGCCTTGGCGTAGGCGGCGGTGGCCTGGGCGGCGTCGAACGTCCCGCTGCGCACGGCCTCCCGGACGAACCGGCCGCGCCCCCTGGCCAGCACCGCGCCGGCGGAGTGCATGCCGCCGGCCAGCAGCGTCCTGGTCTGGTCGTAGCTCGGGGCCAGCCGGAACACCCGCTGCGCCGACCGCAGTGAGGCCGCGGTGCCGTTGCCGGCCGCGGTGCCGGCCTCGTCCCCGGCCTCGTTCCCGGCCTCGTTCCCGGCCCCGTTCCCGGCCTCGTTCCCGGCCCCGTTCCCGTTCCCGGCCCCGTTCCCGGCCAGCGCCGGGTGGGCCGCCAGCAGCGTGCGGACGTCCCCGGTGGCCAGGTCGAACTCGGGGTGCCCGGCGAGCAGGTCGGCCACCGCGGCGGCGTGGGCCAGCGGCGGCTGCTCGTCTGCGGCCAGCCGGTGCGCGAACGCGGCGGTCGGGAACCGGGCGGCCATCCTGGCGGCCAGCAGCTCGCCCTGGTGCGCCGCGACCTCCTCGCTGACCGACACCTCGGAACGCTCCCGGACGGCCTGCGCCCACTCCCCGGCCGACACGGCGGCCAGCCTGGGCAGCTCCCGCCGCCCCTCGATGCCCTGCCGGGTCCGCATGTGCTCGACCAGCGCGGGGTCGTCGCCGAGCAACTCGGTCAGCGACAGCCGCACCCGGGTCTTGTCGCCGTTCGGCGCCGGCGGCAGCACGTCGAGCGCCCGCAGCCGGTCGAACAGCCCGGGCAGGTCACCGAAGGTGTCGGTGCCGAGCACCGCGGTCACCTGTGCGACCAGGTCGGAGTCGAGCAGGTGCTGGGCGTGGTCGGTCAGGATGCGCTGCCGGTTGTCCTTGGCGAAGGCGGCCGCCTCGTCGCGGTGACCGGCCAGCGCCTGCAGGATCTTCGGCAGCTCCCGGGTCAGCGTGCGCGGCACCAGGAACGTCGCGACCGCCTTCTCCACCGCGGCGCCGATCTCCTCCGCGGGCAGCAGCACGATGTCCAGGAACAGCGGGTGCACCGCGCTGGCCAGGGTGACCGCCAGCCGGGGCGTCAGGCTGGCCCAGTGCTGGGCGGCGGCCAGGGTGTCCGCGGCGAAGATCGCATAGTAGAAGTACGGCGGGATACCGCTCTTGGCCGTCGGCAGGTGGGCGGCCAGCCGCTGGGCGACCGCGACGTGCTCGATCTTGGTGGCCGGCAGGCCGGTCTCCCCGCTCAGGAAGGTCAGGTCCTGATGGTCGGCGTCCTGGGCCAGGTCGGTCCAGGCCAGCTTGGCCAGCAGCGGCTCGACCGTCCGGACGATCCGCTCGTACTCGGTCAGCTCCGGCGGGGTCGTCACCGCCAGCCGGACGGTGACCGACACCAGCGGCGGAGCGTTGAACAGGGTCTCCGCCATCGGCGGGTCGGTCAGCATGGACTCGCCGCGGAACGCCCGGACCGCGACGTCAGCCGACCCGGCCTCCGCCGCGCTGGCCTGCTCCCCGGTGTACACCACCTCGTAGTAGCCGTCCGGCCCGGAGGTCGCGGTGCCGAGGTCCTGCTCGCTGCGGATGTCCCGGTCGTAGGCGCGCACCGTGATGCCGGCGACCGGCTCCTCGGCCGGGCCGAGCACCAGGCCCACGACGTAGCCGCGGTGCGGCACCTTCGCGCCGGCCATCGCGCGCACGGTGTCCGGGTCGGCCACCCCCGTCGCCGGCAGGCTCAGCCGCTGCTGGACCGCGATCAGCTGGTACCGGGTACTCGCGCCGAACATCCCCTCGACCAGTTCGTCGTGCGCGGGTGCGGCGTCGAAGTCGAGCAGCCGCGCCTGGAGCAGGCGGACTCGCGGCCCCGCCTGGCCGACGGACAGCGCTCGATAGGTCTGGCTCATGAGATCTGGCTCATGCGGGAGCTCCCGGGTGGTGGTGTCAGAAACCGAGCTTGTCGATGAGGAACCAGGCGATCTTGTTCTCGTTCTTGTACGCCGGCTGGTTCTTGTCGTCGGGCAGTACGTAGGAGGCCACCTTGTCGACCGCGTCCATCTGGTGCGCGATCATGTTCGACGGGGACAGGTCGACGCCGACCAGCGCCACCGACGCCTTCTCGATGCCCTTGTCGGCCAGCCCGCCGACGGTGTAGCCCGCGGAGAACGCCTCGCCGACCGGGCCGGCGTACATCGCGACACCCGCGACCAGGTCGCCGCTGGCCACCAGCCGGTCGGTGTTGTTGTGCGCGGTGCTCAGCTCGTACGCGGCCACCCCGACGCCCAGCGGCTTGGCCACCTTGCCGATCACCTTGACCACCGGGGCGGCGACCTTGATCACCGGGGCGGCGATCTTGACCACCTTGCTGCCCGCGCTCACCACCCGGGTGAGCGCGCCGGCCTCCTTCGAGACCACGGCCGCGTCCTTGGCCAGCGGCGCCGCGGTCTTCAGCGCGTCGCCGACCACCTTGGCGTCCTTCGCCAGGTCGCTCACCGCGGCGGCCTCCTTGCTCACCGCCTGCACCGCCTTGGCGTCGTTGGCCAGGGTGTTCGCGTCCTTCGCCACGTCGGCGGCGACCGAGACGTCCTTGGTCACCGTCGCGGCGGCGTTCGCCTCCTCGCCTGCCTTGCCGACCGTCGCGGCGTCCTGGGCCACCGCGGAGCTCGCGGAGCTCGCGGAGCTCGGCTTGGCGGCCGCGGCGGCGTCCTCCGCGCCGGCCGCCGCCTGCTTGACCGGGGGCGGGTTCTCGACCGGGGTGGTACCGCCGCCGGCCGGTGCGGGCTCGGCCGGCTTGTTGAAGTCGAGCTCCAACTGCTCGCTCGGCTTGGCGGCGGCGCCCGGGTCGGCCGGTTTGGCCGCCGGGGCGGCCGGCTTGTCGAAGTTGATCTCCAACTGCTCGGGCGGTTTGTCGAGGAGCTCCAACTGCTCGCCCGGCTTCGCGGCGGCGGTGGGCGGCTTCCATTCGGCCGCCTTCGGCGACAGCTCGACGGCGGGCGTGGCCGGGTCGGAGCCCACCCCCCAGGTCGGCCGGATCCCCTCCACCGGCCCCGGCTTGGGCTGGCCGTACCGGACGCCCTTCTTGGCGCCCGGGTACAACCCGGTCGCGGAGTCGCGCACCGGCTGGCCGGCCGCCTCCGCCTCGGCCACCGCTGCCTTCACCTTGGACGCGCCCTCGCTGCGGTTCCAGGCCCGGTTCTCGATACCGACCGAGGACTCCTCACCGGGTTTGAGCAGGGCGAACGGCGTCTCCCTTGCACCTGGCCCACAGCGCCTTGGCCTCGCTGAACCACATCTGCGCGTCGTCCTCGCCGATCAGGCCGGTCGGGTCGGTCATCCGCAGCGGGTTGTTCCGGACGTAGCAGTACCGGTTGACGCCGTCGGCCAGCCCGGCCAGGTCCGGACTGAGCCACCGGCCCAGCCAGCAGGCGTAGTAGCGGGCCCCGAAGCTGTACAGGCCGGTCTCCTCGTCCTTCTCCTTCCCGGTGTACCGGTACCGCCTGGTGCTGACCGCGGCCGCGCCCCGGGCCAGCCACAGCGCGGTGGTGCCGAACGGGTGGTACTCCTCGTAGGAGATGACCGCCCCGGTCTCGTCGCACTCCAGCGCGCTGGACCCCAGCTTGTCGGCGAGCTGGTACCGCAGCCGCGGGGTGTCGTCGAAGCCCGGGTCGTCGGCGTCCACGGTGACGGTCTCCACCAGCGCCGCCCGCCGGTCGCCGTCGGAGACGTGCAGGGTGCGCCGCTCGAAGACCAGCGAGCCGTTGCGGTAGCGGCGGAACAGCTCGTAGTCGCCGAGGTACACCCGCTCCTCGCGCAGCCCGCCGTTGCGCTGCCAGACCTTGCGCACCCGGTTGCCGCCGCCGTCGTGGTGGAAGGTGACCGTGCCGCCGCCGCCGAGGTCGGCGCCGGCCAGCTTGCCGGCGTGGTCCCACACCAGGGCGGTCAGCCCCGGCATGCTGGCCACGTTGCCGCCCGGGTCGTGACCGAACACCGCGGTGAACGGCCCGGCGGCCGGATCGCCCGGCAGGCTGTGCGCCGCCAGCCGGTTGGAGCCCGCGGCGTAGGCGTAGCGGCGGGTCCAGCCGCTGGTCGGGCCGGCGTGCGCGAAGGTGGTGATGTTGCCGACCTCGTCGTAGCTGTAGGTCTCGGTGTAGGTCCGCAGCGCGTTGGCGTCGTTCGGGTGCGGCAGCGGCGGCATCACCGGGTCGGCGGCGTCCGGCTGGATGCCCAGGCTGGCGTGCTCCCGCCCGGAGGCGGTGCGCAGCCGGTAGATCGGGTCGTAGCTGTACTGCCCGCCGGGCGCGACCACGGCGCCGGCGAAGAACACCGCCTGCGCGGCGTGGTCGTCGGTCTGCACCACGTTGCCCACCGGGTCGTAGGTGTAGGCCAGGTCCTGCAGCACGGTCGGGCCGAGCCGGGCGGACACGCCGGTCAGCAGCTGCGAGGCCGGGTCGTAGTCCAGCCCGCTGACCACGCCGTTGCCGTACCGGACGGCGGTCCGCCGACGGTGCTCGTCGTGGTCGATGCCGGTGACGAACGTGGTCACCGCGGCACCGCCGCCGAGCCGGGCGGAGACCGTCCCGAGCAGCCCGCCGCCGCCGTAGCCCAGCGCCACCTCGGTGCCGTCCGGCTGGGTCTGGGTCACCGGCCGGCGCAGCGCGTCGAAGGCCGTACTCGCGCTGAACGTCTCCGGGTCGAGCGCGCCGGCGGCCAGCCCGTCGAGGGCGGCCAGCGGCTGGCCCACCAGCGCGGCCCAGTCCGCGGTGCCCGGGTCGAGCAGCAGTTGCCGCGAGCCGGCCACCAGGTTGCCGGCCAGGTCGTACCGGTCGGCCGCCGAGAGCCCCACCGCGTCGTAGCGCCGGTGGACCTGGCCGATGAGGTACCGGGCAGGCGCCTGGGGGTGCTCCTCGCCGTACACCGTGTACTCGACCAGCGTGTCGGCCACCGCGCCCGGCTGGCGCACCGCCAGCTCGGTGGGCCGGCCGAGCGGGTCGTACCGGACGCTGACCAGGTGGCCGGCCGCGGTCCAGTGCCGCAACTGCCGGCCGGCCGCGTCGGCCAGCGCCCGCTGCTCGCCGGCGTCGGCGCTGCGGGTGCGCAGCACCCGGCCGGCGGCGTCGTTGAGCTGCTCGGCGGCCCGCACCCCGCGGGCGTCGTCCACGGCGACCGTGGTGCCGGTGCTGTCCAGGTACAGCCGGGTCTCGTAGCTGCCGTCCGGCCCGTTGTCGGCGCGGATCCGCACCACCCGGCCGAACGGGTCGCACAGCGACACCGCCGGGGTGTCCGCGTGCGCGGCGGCCAGCGCGGCGGCCCGCGCCTGGGCGGGCGGCACCCCCACGCCGGTCCTGGTCGCGTACCAGTCACTGGCCAACACGGTGTCGTTGCGGTCGGCATCGGTCTGCCGCCACGGGCCGATCTCGATCGCCGCGAAGGTCCCCTCCGGGTAGTCCACCCGGACCACCCGGCCGAGCGGGTCGTACCGCCGGACCTGGCTGACCGTGCGCTTGACCAGCGCGTCGGCGGTGTCGAAGCCGGCGTCGGCGGCGAAGTACGGCTCGTACTGCTCGACCGGCAGGCCCTTGTTGTTGAACACCGTCCGGCCGGTGCCCACCCAGCGCGGGTCCGGTGTGGTGTCGATGAGCACCACGCCGCCGGCCCCGTCGTCGGCCAGCGCCTCGCCGGGCTCCGCCTTCACCTTGGTCATCGCCACCCGGCCGGACCCGTCCACGTACAGCCGCTGCTCCTGCCACGGGCTGGCGGCGTCGGCGTGCCGCTCCCGCCGGGCGGTGTGCGACCAGGCCGGCCCGGTACCGGCGGCCCACGAGCCGGAGTCGTAGGTGTGCAGCGTGTTCGGCAGCGGCAGCGTGTCCCCGCTGCCGTCCGGGGCGATCGACCACTCGGCGACCACCCGGCCCAGCGGGTCGAACGCGACGGTGTGCCGCACGCCGTGCGGGTCGGTGAGCGTCGCCGAGGTGAGCGTCAGGTAGTCGCACGCCACCGCGGTGGCGTTCAGCGACAGCGGCGCGGTGCCCGACCCGTGCACCGCGGTGACCAGCAGGTGGTGGCCGTCGTAGTCCACCGACGCGGTGTTGCCGAACGGGTCGGTCAGGCTGACCGGCAGGTAGCAGTGCGCCGCGTCGTAGCCGCGGACCCCGTCGCTGGCCCACCACCGGCCGCCGGACAGCTCGTACCCGCCGGCGCCGGACAGCAGCACCGGGGTGACCTCGCCGGCGAAGACGTCGGCCACCAGTTGCGGCGTCAGCGCGAACCGGAGCAGCCGCCGGGGCAGCGCCCGCCGGCCGAGCTGACCGGCCGGCAGCGCCGCGGCCAGCGCGTCGTCCCAGAACTCGGTGCGGTCGGCACTGACCAGCCGGCGCTGGGCCAGGCCCGTGGTGGCCGGCTCGCCGTAGTCGCGGTCGGGCAGCCCGGCCAGCGCCGCGGCCAGCCCGGCCGGCGTGAACCGGCCGGCCGGCGGCACCGCCAGGCCGGTGACCTCGTACTCCTGCGTCCCGGTCGGCACCGAGATCCGGTGCACGTCCGGGTCGTCGGTGCTGGTCAGGTCGGCCAGCGACCAGCCGGCCAGCACCTGCTCCTGCTCCGCGATCTCCGGCACCCGGCGCGGGTAGCCGATCGTGGCCTTCGAGGTGGCCGCGCCGTGCGCGTCGGTGGCCAGGGTCAGCACGTGGGTGACCCGCGGGTCGTCGGCGGTGCGCTCGTAGTGCGCGGTCAGCGACTCCAGCGGCTCCACCCGGAACGCCGCCGGGCGGCCGGCCCAGGACGGCTGGAGCTGCCGCACCCGCAGCCGGGTGCTGGTCGCGGTGACCGGGTTGGCGCTCACCCCGTCCTCGGCGTACAGCTCGCTGCGCTGCAGCTGCCCGGCCAGCGCACGCACCGCCTGGCGGAACTCGACCGGGCCGGTCACCCCGGCCAGGTCGTGGCCGTCCAGCGCCAGCGCCGCCGGGTCGCCGGCGAACACCTGGTCCGGCTCGCTGTCCGGACCGCCGTTGTGGAACCACTCCACCGTGCGCACCGGCGGCAGGTCCAGCTCGTTGCCGCCCGCCGCGAGGGCCTGCGCGTCGGTGGTCTCCACCCGGGCGAAGCCGCGGAACTCCCGCTCGGCCGGGTCGAAGTACCCGTCGCGGTAGGCGTATGAGGTGACCGCGCTGGTCTCGGCGACCCCGTCGGTGGTCCGCACCTCGGCCACCACACCGACCGTGCCGGCCAGCCGGATCCGCCACGGGGCACCGGCCCGCCGGTCGGCGAGCTGCAACTGGGCGCTGCTGGCGTAGCCGATGTCGGTCTGCGCGCCGAGGTTGTTCACGAACCGGCTCAGCTGCAGCGGCCGGCCGTCGGTGGCCAGGTCGAGGTACCGGGCCCGCGGACCGGCCGGCGCGGACGTCGTCCAGACCAGGCACGGCGTGCCGGCGCCGAGCAGGTCGAGCACCCGCAGCTCGGCCAGGGCGCCCACCGGCGGCGCCGGGGCCAGCACCTCGGGGTCGGACCAGCTCGTGCCGGACCGGTTGGTGTAGCGGAGGAGGTCCCGGTCGCCGAGGTAGAGCAGGTCGGCGGTGCCGGTGCCGGTGCCGTCGGTGTCGGCCAGCCGCACCCGCCGGGGGTCGAACTGCTCTGCGCTGTCGAACTGGCCGGTGTTGCCCATCGTGACCCGCGCGCCGAACCGGCCCCAGCCGAGGTTCGGCCAGTACTCCACGGTGCCGTTGCGGACCCGGACCAGGTCGGCGAGCCCGTCGCCGGTCATGTCCGCGGACAACCACTCGTGCCC